>Ga0207695_10003687_pt1 | contig 21339 bp, 17 predicted proteins | sample KBSC54metaG_FD_184354 | JGI IMG/M metagenome (GOLD analysis project Ga0207695, IMG submission 184354) | Corn rhizosphere microbial communities from Kellogg Biological Station, Michigan, USA - KBS C5-4 metaG (SPAdes) (version 2) | ecosystem: Host-associated > Plants > Roots > Rhizosphere > Soil...
AATCGAGGGGACTGTGGCTCGAGACTCTCAAGAAGACCGCGGCCGAAGCCTGCTCCAGAGAAGTGCAAGGCGTGCGCGGAATTGTCAACAAGATTACAGTGGAACCCGCTGCCTTGCCGCTCGAAGCCTAGTTAACCATGCCTGGGATTGTGAGGCATTTTGCGCAAATGAATGAGCAATTGCGTGCAAAGACCCAAATCCTTAGATTTTCGTCGCCTCGGTACCAGTCGGACGTTATAAAATATTTGGTCTCCAGGTTGCAGTGCTCGAAGCAGCGACGGCGGTGGAAATCAAAGGGGGGAATCGGTTGGCATACGTTCAGGCACAGTTATCGTTCCTGGATGGATGATACCGGCGCTCCGCTTACTATCCAGCAGGAGCTAATGCGACATGCTTCTGTTACCACCACAATGAACGTGTACGGGAAGGCCATGACGGATAGTAAGCGTCAGGCGCATAGCAAGGTCGTACAGATGGTTTTGAAAGAGCCGAAACCTGTCCTTGAACAGCAGGACTTGGCTGTTAGGGCCTAATGGGGGGTTGGTCAAGTATGACGTTTCCCAGTAAGCTGTTTTGTTGGTTGCGGGGGAAGGATTTGAACCTTCGACCTTTGGGTTATGAGCCCAACGAGCTACCAGACTGCTCCACCCCGCAGATCTATGGTAAGCGAACGGTTGGGGCACCGTCAAATTTTCGATGAAAATATTGGTGCTGCGCGGCAGCAAACAGCAAGCGAGTCAAGCCGTCCGGCGGGATGCGCTGCTGGCGACCGCTCCAAAGCGGCGGTCGCGGCGATGGAATTCAGCCACCGCCTCGGCCAGATTGTCGGGCCCGAACTCCGGCCACATGCGCGGCGTGAAAATTATCTCGGCGTAGGCCGACTCCCACAACAGAAAGTCGCTCAAACGCTGCTCGCCGCTGGTGCGAATCAGCAGGTCCACATCCGGCCCTAAAACTTTCGACCATTCCTCCGGGGCCTGGCCGCGCGCCCGCGAAGCGGCTTCCATAATGGCCTGCCGCGCTGAATAATCGATGGCCAGGCGCAGCCGCAAGCGGGTTCCGGCGGCAGTCTTGCGCTCGGCCTCCTGAATCATGCGCACCACGGCCGAAGGCAAGCGATCGCGCCGCCCAATCGCTTCCAGGCGCACGCCATTGGCCAGACACCGCGCGGACTCCTGTGCAAGATAATGCCCCAGCAGTCCCATTAACGCGGACACTTCCTGCGGTGGACGGCGCCAGTTGTCGGCCGAGAAGGCATAGAGCGTCAGCATTCCGATACCCAGCCCAGGCGCTGCTTCGACCACGCGCCGGACTGCTTCAACGCCCACACGGTGCCCGGCCAGGCGGGGCAATCCGCGCGCATTGGCCCAGCGGCCATTGCCGTCCATGATGATCGCCACATGCAGGCTTGCCATCGTGGCTCTATCGTCCCATCGCTTGGATTAAGGCTTCCATATGGTCGAGGTATTTCTCAAAGGCTTTGCGGCCCCCGGGCGCCAGCGTGTACTCGGTACGCGGCATGCGGCCCTCGAAGCTCTTGCTGCATAAAATGTACTTGGCCTCTTCAAGTTTGCGCGCATGGACGCTGAGATTTCCGTCGGTAGTTTTCAGCAGTTTCTTTAGGTCGTTGAAAGTGAGCGACGAGTTCGCCGCCAGCGCGCTGATAATGCCCAGGCGGATGCGCTCATGGATCAAGCGGTCAAAATTGGGAAAGGCCGGGCCGGCGGCTTCGCGATGTACTGCCGCCGGCCGCACCGGACGCCCCGCTCGCGGCGCCGTCACTACCGGATTCTTAGCCGCCATACTTCCTCGCAATCATCGCTCCGAAAATAATGTGCAGCCCGCCGAAGCCCAGGCCCAGCCATACATTGCCGAGCGCCGGCGGCGACACTAAGGCAGCGGCGCCGAGCGCCAGAAAACCGGCTCCCATAATCGGCACCACTCGCACCGAAAACGCTCCTCCGCTGATCACTCCGGTTCCATAGAGCAGCAGCCACGCGCCCGGAATCAGGTGTAGCAGGCCAGCCCGCCACAACGCGAAGGTGAGTGCCGCGCCCGCTATCATGGGCGGCACGAAACTAAAAGCGAATTTGCGGGCCGGAGCCGACCACACTTCGAGACCCGCCGCGCGCGCCTTTTGCTGCATGGCGATCACTCCGATAGCGATGGCCACAGCTCCTTCCATCAGCCAGGTCGCCAGCCAGCGGTTGGGCGAGATCTGCCACCCCGCCACCACTGCGGCGGCCACCGCCGTGATTCCCATGGTGACGCCGCCCCAGCCGGGCACCGCCGTAAAGGAGCCCGCGCGCTCCATTGTTTCCCGGATATAGCGCAGGTTGTCGATGGCGTGTGAATGCATCGCGAGGGGTTCCGCGGAACCTTCCCGGATGGGTCGAACCGAAGCCATAGGTAGAGAATACGCCTTGTCGCGAGCTATTGTCAAGTACTTTGCTGCGCAAAGAAAAGACCGGCGGGAAGCGCTCGCGCGCCGCTTTGTTACCATGGTCAGTTGGCGATGCAAGCACTGCTCGACTCATTGCAGCCGGGGCATCCCGACGAGGCGCTGGCTCGCGCCCTCAACCCCGAACGCCTGCCGGCGCACATCGCCATCATCATGGATGGCAACGGACGCTGGGCTCGCCGCCGCGGACAGCTTCGCGTGGCCGGACATAAGGCCGGTATGCGGCCGGTGCGCACAGTCATCGAGACCTGCTCGCAAATGGGAATCCCGGCCCTCACGCTGTATGCGTTTTCGATTGAGAACTGGAAGCGCCCGCGCACCGAAGTCGAAATGTTATGGCGCTTGCTGCGCACCTACTTGCGGCTCGAATTACCCGAGATGATGCGCCAGCAGATCCGTATGAACGCAATCGGCCGCCTGGACGCGCTGCCTGCGCAGGTACACTCCGAATTGCTGGAAGTGCTCGAGGAAACGGCGCAAAATCACGGCCTCCAAGTGAACCTCGCCATCAACTACGGCGGGCGCGCGGAGCTGGTCGATGCAGTCAAAGCGCTGGTCGAAAAAGCCCGCCGCGGCCAAATGACCGCGGAAGCCATCGATGAGGCGGCCATCTCCGCTCACCTCTATACCGCCGGCATCCCGGATCCCGATCTACTGATCCGCACTTCCGGCGAAATGCGGATTAGCAATTTCCTACTGTGGCAGATCGCTTACGCGGAGCTATACGTCACCGATACTCTGTGGCCCGACTTCACGCGCGCCGACTTGCTGCGCGCCATCCTCGATTACCAGAAGCGCGACCGCCGGTTTGGCGGCCTGGGCGGTCCCGTTCCGGTGGGCGTTGATCCCCGCTATCGCGAAGCCCTGGGACTGACGGCCTCCCCCGGCGTCCCTGTCAGATGACGCGTATCATTACCGCGTTGATCCTGATCCCTTTCATCGCGTGGGTGACGCTCGCCTCGCCGCAGTGGGTATTTTTAGCCGTGCTCGCGATTACGGGACTGTTGGCCTATTGGGAATTCGACAACATCGCCGCCGCCAGCGGAATCGCCCGCGCCGGCTGTCCCGGGATGGCCGCCGGACTGGTGTTGCTGCTGGCTCCCAACCCTGCGATAACTGTCGTGCTGATCGCGATGCTGGGGATGACGCTCGCTTTGCGCGTCGGCAATCTCACTGCCGCGCTGCCGGCGGCTGGAGCGTTCGCGCTGGGCATCGTATATATCTTCGGAGCCTGGCGTTGTGCGGCCGATCTGCGCGCCATCAACCCGCACTGGCTCCTGTTCGCGATGCTGCTCAGTTGGGCCGGCGATATCGCCGCGCTCTACATCGGGCGGCCCTTCGGCAAACACAAAATGGCGCCGCGCGTAAGCCCCGCAAAATCCTGGGAAGGCGCGGCGGGATCGGTCGCGGGAGGAATGCTGGTGGGCGGAGTCTACGCACACTATCTGATACCCCAGGCCTCCCTCGTCGAAGCCTTGGCGCTGGCTGCCGCCGGGAATATCGCCGGGCAAGTGGGTGACTTGTGCGAATCGGCGCTGAAACGCGGTGGAGGGGTGAAAGACAGCGGTACGCTCCTGCCAGGCCACGGCGGGTGGCTCGACCGCATCGACTCGAGCTTATTCAGCGTGCCGGCAGTCTACGCACTGCTGAAGCTGTTTTGAACACCGCGGCTTCCGAAGCCGGGATATGTGGTTGAAAACCGGCGTTTTGGACGGCTTCGAGCGCTGCTGCCTGCGGGTGGGCCTCGCCATCTACCGGGGCGGCTGCAACAGCAGTTTAATTGCCGGGGTTCACTCCGGGTTACTTTGATCCCGTAGTAAGGTTATATCGCTTATGCTTTCGTCGCAACTTCGCTATAATGAAGACGTCAGCATTTAGATTTTGGTGATTCCGTCAGGAGGTCCCAGTGAAGCGCACTGGCTCGGATGATGCTCTGCGTTGCTCCTTCTGCCACAAAAGCCAGGACGTAGTCGGGAAGTTGATCTCCTCCCCCTCCGACTACCCCAAGGCGTACATTTGTGACGAATGCATTGCCGTCTGCAATTCTATTCTTGAAGACGACCGTCATGATCAGCACTACACATCCCCCAATAAGCTTCCTAAGCCGCTGGAATTAAAAGAGTATTTGGACCAGTACGTAATCGGCCAGGACGCCACCAAGAAGAAACTCGCGGTGGCCGTCTATAACCATTACAAGCGTATCCAGATGAACAAGCAGCGCACCGGCGAGGTTGAGCTGTCGAAATCCAATATTCTTCTGATCGGACCTACCGGCACCGGCAAGACGCTGTTGGCTCAGACCTTGGCCCGCATTCTGGACGTCCCCTTCGCGATTGTGGACGCCACAACTCTCACCGAGGCCGGCTATGTCGGTGAAGATGTTGAAAACATTATTCTGAGGCTGCTCCAGAACGCCGATTGGGACGTGCAGCGCGCCCAGCAGGGCATCATTTATATAGACGAGATTGACAAAATCGGGCGCAAGGACGAAAACCCCTCCATCACGCGCGATGTCTCGGGCGAAGGTGTTCAGCAAGCACTGCTCAAGATCCTGGAGGGCACCGTGGCTAACGTTCCTCCCCAGGGTGGCCGCAAGCATCCCCATCAGGAATTCACTCCCGTCGATACCACCAACATCCTGTTTATCTGCGGCGGGGCGTTTATCGGCCTCGAAAAAACCATTCAGCGCCGCGTGGGAACGCGTACTATTGGTTACTCGAAGCAGGAAGAACCGGGCCGCGAGGTCCAACGGCCGCGGCACAGCAGTTCCGGCCGCCGCGATGTAAACATGCTCGAACAGGTCCAGCCGATGGATCTGATCAAGAGCGGTTTCATCCCGGAGTTCATTGGACGCCTGCCGGTGGTTGCGGTGCTTGAAGAATTGAGCAAGGAAGCTCTGGTGCAGATCCTCACCAAGCCCAAAAACGCCATCATCCGCCAGTACCAGAAGTTGTTCGAATTCGAAAATGTTAAGCTGAAGTTTAGCGACGACGCGCTGGATGCGATCGCCCAGCTCGCCATGGAACGCAAGGTGGGGGCTCGCGGCTTGCGCATGATTCTCGAAGACTTAATGCTGGACCTGATGTATTACCTGCCCACTTATAAGAAGGTCCGCGAGTTCGCCGTCACCAAAGAAATGGTGCTGACGCAGAAGATTAACGTAACACTGCTCGAAAAAGCCGGTTAAGCCGATAGGCTGTTTGAGGATTGTCCCCGGCGTCCGTTCTTTGAACCCAACCCTTTCATAACATGATTACTTCCAAAGAAAAATCCGACACGCGCCGGTTGCCGATGATGCCTATCCGGGACGTCGTGATCTTCCCGCATATGATGACGCCGTTCGTCGTCGGTCGCGAGTCGAGCGTGCGCGCGCTTGAAGAAGCGCTTGCCGGCGACAAGAAAATCTTTCTCGCAACGCAACACGACGCAAGCGTCGACGAGCCCCGCCCGGACGAGATCTTTTCGGTCGGCACGGTAGCCAACATCGTCCAAAGCCTGAAGCAATCCGACGGCAACATCAAGGTGCTGGTCGAGGGCGTGGAGCGCGGCAAGGTGCTCTCGGTTTCCGAAGACGAGGGCTATTTTAAAGCCACTGTCAAAACTTTCCAATTCAAAGTCGAACAAGGCTCGCAGCTGGATGCGCTGACCTCGCGCGTCACCAATCTGTTCGAGCAATACGCCAAGATCAGCCAGAACGTCAACTATGACACCATCGTCGCGGCCATTCGCGGCGACGATCCCGGCAAACTGGCCGACACCGTGGGTGCCAACCTGCAACTCGCCATTGAAGAGAAGCAGGAACTGCTTGAAATCTTCGATCCCATCGACCGTCTGACGCGCGTGGCCGAGATGCTGGATATCGAAATCGAAAAGTTAAGTGTCGACCGTACCATTCAGGGCCGCGTAAAGCGCCAGATGGAGAAGGCGCAAAAAGAGTATTACCTCAACGAGAAAATCAAGGCCATCCAGAAGGAATTGGGCCGCGGCGAGAAGAGCGAATTCGATGAGCTCAAAAAGAAAATCGAAACCGCGGGCATGACTAAGGACGCCCACGAAAAGGCCATTGCGGAACTGAAGCGCCTGGAACAGATGCCGCCGATGTCGGCCGAATCGACCGTATCGCGCAACTACCTTGACTGGCTGCTGGCGGTGCCGTGGAAGAAGAAATCCAAGGAAATCCGCGATCTGGCGTTTGCCCAACAAGTGCTCGAAAGCGATCACTACGGGCTCGAAAAAATCAAGGAGCGTATTCTTGAGTTTCTGGCCGTGCGACGTTTGGTCAAGGATCCCAAGGGTTCCATCCTATGCTTCGTCGGCGCTCCCGGCGTCGGCAAAACCTCGCTGGGCATGTCGATTGCCAAGGCCACAGGACGAAAGTTCGTGCGCTTGTCGCTCGGCGGCGTGCGCGACGAAGCCGAAGTCCGCGGCCACCGCCGCACCTATATCGGAGCTTTGCCGGGCCAAATCATCCAGATGATGAAGAAAGCCGGAGTCCGCAACCCGGTGTTCATGCTGGATGAAATCGACAAGATGTCGACCGATTTCCGCGGCGATCCCTCGGCCGCGCTGCTTGAAGTGCTCGATCCGGAGCAGAATTACATGTTCCAGGATCATTACCTGGATGTCGAATACGACTTGAGCCAGGTATTCTTCATCGCCACCGCCAACGTGATGCACACTATTCCGCCGGCGTTGCAGGATCGCATGGAAGTCATCCGGTTGTCGGGCTATACCGAGCTCGAAAAGATGGAGATCGCTAAGCGCTTCCTGGTTCCCAAGCAGATCAAGGGCACGGGTCTGGGCGATAAGCAGATCCAGTTCGAGGATTCTGGCATCCAGGAGCTGATCCAGTTCTATACCCGCGAGGCGGGCGTCCGTAATCTGGAGCGTGAAGTCGGCAACGTATGCCGTAAGATCGCGCGCACCGTTGTCAATGCGCAAGCCGACAAGGCCTCCAAGAAGAAGGAAACCGCGTTCGCCAAGGTGACCATCACGCCCGAGAAGGTCAATCAACTCCTGGGGCCGCAGAAGTTTCGCGAAACGCAGTCCGATAAGAAGAATGAAGTGGGTGCTACGGTGGGGCTGGCGTGGACCGAGGTTGGTGGCTCGATTCTGACCACCGAAGCCGCGATCATGGAAGGCCGCGGTAAGCTGACACTCACCGGGAAACTGGGCGACGTCATGCAGGAATCGGCGCAGGCAGCCATGAGTTACGTGCGCAGCCGCGCCGGCGCTCTGGGATTACCGCGTGACTTTTATCGGCATCTGGACATTCACTTGCACGTTCCCGAGGGAGCGATTCCCAAAGACGGGCCCTCGGCCGGAATCACGATTGCAACCAGTATTATGAGCGCGCTTACCAGCATCCCGGTTCGGGCCGATATCGCCATGACCGGTGAAATCACGGTGCGCGGGCGCGTACTCCCTATCGGCGGCTTGAAGGAGAAGCTGCTGGCGGCGCATCGCCAGGGAATCCGCGAAGCGATTCTGCCGCAGGACAACGAACGGGATCTGCCGGATATTCCGGAAAACATTCGCAAGGACATGAAGCTGCATTTTGTCACCTCCATGGATCAGGTGCTGCGGCTGGCGCTCGAAAGTGAATTGGAGATGGCGCCGATTTCCGCGATGCAAACGGCGGCGGAGATTGTGGCGCAGTCGCGGGACGAAAAGATAACGCACTAAGGAAGCGGGAAACTGGGGATACCCTGACTTCTCCACGTAAGCAGGAAGCTATGACGATGGCGACGGCGCCCCCAGTTTTCCGGTTCGCCACTCTTCATGTCAGCAAGGTTTATAATAAGTGCAGCCAAGCCGGATCAGTTTCCGCTTGAAGACCAAGCGGAAGTCGCGTTCCTGGGACGCAGCAACGTCGGCAAGTCCAGTCTCATTAATGCCCTGGTGGGGGCCGACGGGTTGGCATATACCAGTTCGCGGCCGGGCTGTACGCAGTCGATCAATTTCTTCCAGCTCGACGAGGGTTTTCGCTTTGTCGATCTTCCGGGATATGGTTTCGCAAAAGTTCCCAAACATATTACCCGGGAATGGAAAGAGCTTATTGAAAGCTATCTGCTGGGACGCGGCCGATTACGGCTCGCGGTACTGGTTTTGGATGCCCGGCGCGGATGGATGGAACGCGACTCTGAGCTGAGGGAATGGCTTGAAGCGCATGGGCGGCCGTATCTGGTGGTCGCCACTAAAGCGGATAAGTTGAAGACGCAGCAAGAACGGCACTTGAGCCAGCAGGCTCTCCGCGAAGGACACGCGGGGGAAGTGCTCGAATGCTCGGCCACCACCGGCCGGGGAGTGAGGGAAATTTGGCAAGCGATCTCGAAAATCAAGACCAGTCATTAGATACCGGCAACCAGGCGCAGCCGCCGGCCAAGCCGGAAGGCGCTAAAGACGCTCCTCCGCCCCGGGAAGCCAGAGCGAGAACGCCGCGGGGCGAGAAACCGCCAGTTGTGGAGGCCAAGCCAGCCGGAGAAACGAAACCGGCCGCGGACGCAAAACCTGCCGCCGACGCTAAGCCTCCCGCTGAGGCCCAAACCGGCGGCGACCAAACGAACTTAGCCGATCCAGTCGAGCAGCAAACCGCCAGCGACCAAACGAACCCAACGGAAGCGGCCAAGCCGGAGATGACCGGGCGTCTGTTCGATCCGCGCCGGCGCGCCACCGCGCAGGGACAGCCGAATCGGGGCAACGCTCTCGATCTGGTGGAGCTAAAGGACATGAGTATCCAAAAGCTCAATCAGATCGCCAAAGATCTGGGCGTCCAGGGTTTTGCCGGATTGCGCAAGCAGGAGCTGATCTTCAAGATCCTCCAGGTACAGGCGGAAAAGAGCGGCCTGATCTTTTCCGAGGGCGTGCTCGAATGCCTGCCCGACGGCTTCGGCTTCCTGCGCGCGCCCGAGTACAACTATCTCCCGGGCCCGGACGACGTCTACGTCTCGCCCTCACAAATCCGTCGCTTCGATCTGCGGACCGGCGACACCGTCAGCGGCCAGATCCGCCCGCCCAAGGAAGGCGAGCGTTACTTCGCTCTGATCAAGGTCGACGCTATCAATTTCGAGCCGCCCGAGGAAGCCCGCAACAAGATCTTCTTCGACAACCTGACCCCGCTATATCCGCAAGCCCGGCTGAAAATGGAAACCGTCAAGGACAACTTCTCGGGCCGCGTCATGGACCTGCTGACCCCCATCGGCAAGGGCCAGCGCGGATTGATTGTGGCCGCGCCGCGCACCGGCAAGACTATGCTGTTGCAGTCGATCGCCAACTCGATCACTGCGAATCATCCTGAAGTTTCCTTGATCGTCCTGCTGATCGACGAGCGTCCCGAAGAAGTCACCGACATGCAGCGCTCGGTCAAAGGTGAAGTCATCAGTTCCACTTTCGATGAACCCGCCGCGCGCCACGTGCAAGTGGCCGAGATGGTGATCGAAAAAGCCAAGCGTCTGGTGGAACACAAGAAAGACGTCGTTATCCTGCTCGATTCCATAACCCGTCTGGCGCGCGCCTACAACACTGTGGTCCCGCCCTCCGGCAAAGTGCTTTCCGGGGGTGTGGATTCGAACGCTCTGCAGCGCCCCAAGCGCTTCTTCGGCGCCGCGCGCAATATTGAAGAAGGCGGGTCGCTGACCATTGTCGCCTCCGCGCTGGTCGATACCGGCAGCCGCATGGATGACGTCATCTTCGAAGAATTCAAAGGCACCGGCAACATGGAAATCCATTTGGATCGCAAGCTGATGGATAAACGCGTGTTCCCGGCCATCGACATTTCGAAATCCGGCACGCGTAAGGAAGAGTTGCTTCTGCCCAAAGAAGAACTCAACCGCGTGTGGGTGTTGCGCAAAGTGCTGAACCCGCTGTCGCCCACCGAGAGCATGGAACTGCTGATCGACAAGCTCTCGAAGACCCGCAGCAACGGCGAATTCCTCGCCGCCATGAGCGGCTAAGCGCGGCCGATCCAGCCCTGGGCATATAATCGAGGCAGGAGTTTTCCGTGGCTACCTCCACAACCAAGCTCATGACCTTCGAGGAGTTCGAGCAGTTACCGGACCGCGAAGGGTACCGTCAGGAGTTGCGCCATGGGGAACTATTTCAAGTGGCCCCCCCAAAGTATGATCATTTCATGATCCAGCAGACCCTGCGTGATCTGTTGGATGAGGCCGCTGCCGGCGCAGGCCGGGCATACACTGAAGTCGGATTTCGCCCGTTACTCGAAAGCGAGTACCGGATCGCGGATGTTGCGTACGCTCCCCACGAACGATGGGCCAGCAGCAGGACCGCCGGATATTTCCGCGGCGCTCCCGAAATCGTTATTGAGGTGCTTTCGCCTTCGAATACCGTTACTGAGATTCTCGAGAAGGAAAAGCTCTGCCTTGAAAATGGCTGCAAGGAGTTCTGGATCGTCGATCCAACCTTGCACCTGGTGAAAGTCTCCACGCCGGACGGCCGTGCGATCACCTACAGTGCGGGCCAGGAGATTCCTGTGTTCTTCGGCGGCAGCCTTACGGTTGATTCCATCTTCACTTCGGCCGAGGGGTAGACTTCCCTCCGAATGGGCCGTATCCGCGTTCTTTCCGACAACGTCGCCAATAAGATCGCCGCTGGAGAAGTGGTCGAGCGGCCCGCCAGCGTGGTCAAAGAGCTCCTTGAAAACTCACTAGACGCGGGAGCCACCGAATTTCGTTTAGACGTCGAGGCCGGTGGCCGCCGCCTGATCCGCGTGGCCGACAACGGCATGGGCATGATGCGTGACGACGCGCTATTGGCTTTCGAGCGCCATGCCACCAGTAAGCTCTCCGACGTAAAAGACCTGCTTTCGATTGCCACGCTCGGGTTCCGCGGCGAAGCCCTTCCGTCGATCGCTTCGGTTTCGCGGCTCTTGCTTGAGACCCGCGCTCGCGAGGAAACCGTGGGCACCGCGGTTGAGCTTGCGGGGGGCAAGATCCTGCGCTGCGATGACGCCGCTCTCGCCGGCGGAACCATCATAACGGTGCGCGATTTGTTCTACAACGTACCGGCGCGCAAGAAATTCCTGCGCACCGAACAAACCGAAATCGCGCACGTGGCCTCGCTAATCACACATTACAGCCTGGCCCATCCCGACAAGAGTTTCCTGCTGCGCCACAACAACTCCGAGCTGCTCGACGTGACCCCGGTCGCGAGCCTGCGCGAGCGCGTCTATCAGGTCTTCGGCAGCCAGATTCTCGAAGACTTGCTGGATCTAGGCGATCAATCGCGCGCCTTTCCGCTGCCGGTTGACGACGAACAGGGCGGCCCGCGCCGTTTTCGCCTGCGCGGCTTTGTGAGCGGTCCTCAGGTGCAGCGGCTGAATCGCAATTCGATCTATCTATTCGTGAACGGGCGTTTGATCCGCGACCGGCTGCTGTTGCACGCGCTCTCGGCCGCTTATCACAACCTGATGCCTCCGGCCTGCTATCCCTTCGCGCTGCTGTTTCTCGATTGCGATCTCGAAGAGGTCGACGTCAACGTGCATCCCTCGAAAACCGAGGTGCGCTTCCGCCATGGATCGCTGGCCCATGATTTTTTGCGTGACACCATTCGCGACGCGCTCATGGCGCAGCGTCCAGTGTCGCGGATTCCGTCCCCCGCCCAGCCCGCAGCCGTGCTGCCGTATTCGGAATTCACCCAGCACGTGGAGAACTTGAACTTTCCAGCGGCGGGTGAAATTCGCGGCGTAGGCGAGATGCCGGGCGCGGGCGCAATCGCAGGCGCCGGAGAACTCGGTCTGCCGGAGAATCCGTCCGCGTTGCCTGAATTCACGCTGGGGCGTCCGCCATCGCCGCCGCCGCGCTTTGCTTTCGCCGACGCGCCGTCCTCCACGGAAGCCCCGCGGCTGGCTGTTCCCGATACTCACGGCCCGCTGTTCCCCGGCGGTACTTTGCCGGAGCCGGAGAGTCTCGAAGCTCTGAAGGACCTTCGCCCGCTAGGCCAGATTCATGACAGCTTCATCATCGCTGCCGGGCGCGATGGACTGTGGATCATAGACCAGCATGTGGCCCATGAGCGCATTCTGTTCGAGCAGGTGTTGGCGGCGCGCGGCAGAAATGCGGTGGAGACCCAAGGCCTGCTGATGCCGCTGGTGATTCAACTTACGCCGGCCGAGCAGCTAGAATACGCCCGCATCGCCGAAGAGCTGAACGCGCTGGGGTTCGATACGGAGCCCTTTGGTAATCGCACCCTGGCGGTGAAGTCGGCGCCGGCCGGTATCGGCGCGAGCGATGTCGAGAAAGTGATCTTTGAGATTCTGGAAATCTCAGAGCGGGAGCTGCGCAAAGCCTCGCTCGATGATTTGCGGCGGAGCATGGCTGCATCGATCGCCTGCCGCGCGGCCATCAAAATCAACATGAAACTGGAGCCCGCCAAAATGGACTGGCTGTTGCGCGCGCTCGCCGCCACCTCCTCCCCCATGAGTTGCCCCCACGGACGTCCGATTGCGTTGCGTTACTCGACGCGCGATATCCTAAAGAGTTTCCACCGCATATGAACCGCTATTTAATCGTGATGCTGGGCGCAGCACTGGGGGGACTGGCGCGCTACGTCGCCGGAACCGCCGTGCTGCAACGCTTCACAACCCGCTTCCCGGAGAATGTGTTTCCGCTGGGGACACTGGTGGTGAACGTCACGGGCTGCTTTTTGATCGGTATCCTGATGACGCTTTTTATTGCACGCGGGGACGCCAATCCCAACCTGCGTTTGTTGCTAGTGACCGGCTTTTTGGGCGGGTACACCACCTTTTCCAGTTTTGCGTGGGAGAGCTTTGAGGCCGTCGATAAAGAAGAGGTCTGGGTTGGCTTGGCAAACATAGTTCTCAGCGTGGTGCTGGGTTATCTGGCGGTGTGGTTCGGAAATTGGGTTGTGCGCGTGCTTCGATGAACCAGCGCATCATCGTCGTGGGCGGAGGCATTGTCGGCCTGGCCACGGCGTGGCGGATCACCGAGCGCTTCCCCGGCGCGCGCGTCACGGTGCTCGAAAAAGAAGCCGCGGTCGGCCGCCATCAGAGCAGCCATAACAGCGGCGTGCTCCACGCCGGGTTGTATTACAAGCCGGGATCGCGCAAGGCACGATTGGCGGTGCGCGGCATTCGCCAGATGGTGGAGTTTTGCCGGAGCCATTCGATCGCGCATGAAGTATGCGGAAAGGTAGTGGTCGCAGTGACGGCGGCTGAAGTGCCGCGGCTCGAGGCTCTGCTCGAGCGGGGCACCGCCAACGGCCTGGAAGGTCTGCGCTGGCTGACACCGGAGCAACTGCACGAGATCGAACCGCATGCGGCTGGCGTGGCGGCAGTGCATGTGCCGCAGGAAGGCATCGCCGATTATCCCGCCGTGTGCCGCGCGCTGTCTGCCGAAATTCAAGCGCGCGGAGGCGAAGTGATCACCGGAGCCGAAGTAAGCGCCATCGTGCGCGAAGGTTCGGAGTGGCGGATTCACAGCAGCGGAAGCGACTACCAGGCCGAGCGTATCGTCACCTGCGCGGGACTGCAGGCGGATCGTGTGGCAGCGCTGACGGGCCATGCCCGCACCGTTCACATCATTCCCTTTCGCGGCGAATATTACGGCATTCGCCCGGAGCGCCAGTATCTGGTGCGCAACCTGATCTATCCGGTTCCCGACCCTGCCTTTCCGTTTCTGGGCGTGCATTACACGCGCATGATTCGCGGCGGCATCGAAGCGGGACCGAACGCGGTGCTGGCTTTCTCGCGCGAAGGCTACCGGAAGTCCGATCTTCGCGTGCGCGATCTGGCCGATACCCTGGCGTTTACGGGGCTATGGAAGTTCCTCGGCAAGTACTCGAACATGTGCTGGATGGAGATGCGGCGCTCCTTCAGCAAAGAGCTATTCTGCGCCACGCTGCAGCGACTGGTGCCCGAGATCCAGCCCGCGGATCTGATCGCCGGGGGAGCGGGCGTGCGCGCACAAGCGATGACTCCCGAGGGCGCGCTGGTCGAAGACTTTTACTTTGTAGAAGGACCCGGCGAACTGCACGTGGTGAATGCGCCCAGCCCTGCGGCGACGGCGTCGCTGGCTATCGGCGAAGAGATTGTGGAAGCGCTCGCCCGGCACGGCTGACCGGCGGATTTACTAGACTGCTTCGAGCAGCGCTTGGGTAAGCTCGGCCGGCAAATCGAGCATCACATCGTGGCCGCAAGGCAGGCTGCGTGTCTTCCACCCTCTGGCTTTGGCCTTCTCGCAGGAAGGCGGGAAAGGCGAATGGCCATAGCCGGTGGCGAGGATGAAGGTCACGTTTTGAACTTGGCGGCCCGCGCCGGTCAAGCGAATTTTCTGCTGAACGGTCGCAAGCGGATGCCAGGTGCACTGGCGATTCATCCATGCCAGATCTTGCGGATTCACCTGGAAAAATTCGCCGGGAATCGGCGGGATCTTCCAGCCATCTCCAGCGCTCCTGGCGCCATCGAGCTGCTGCTGCTTTTGCTCTTCGGGAAGCAGGTCATGCAGGCACTGTCCGTCGTCGAGCACGAAGGCATCCAGGTAGACCAGGGAGCGGATACGATCGGGAACGCGATCGGCGACACCGCTGATCACCGTCCCCGCGTAAGAATGGCCGCACAACACGACCTCCGACAATTCTTCCCAGCGGATCAGATTCACAACGTCGTCGATGTGCGTATCCAGATTCACGGAGGGCGAAAGGAGATGCGAGCGTTCGGCCAGGCCGGTCAGGGTTGGGGTGAAGACCTGGTGTCCCTGGTCCTGGAGCATTTTACGAACCCGCTTCCAGCACCAGCTCCCGTGCCATGCACCGTGGACCAAAACGAAGGTACTCACTTACGGCTCGCTTTTGAGTGCGCCCTGCAGCTTGGCGGCGAACGCCGACGTAGGCTGGGCCTTGGCGACGAAGGCAGCGGCGGTCGGCAGCGGAGCTTGCGGTGCTACTTGTTCGTCGGGCTCCAGCAGATACTGCTGCTTCTTGAGGACGATGCGCTCGAGCGCGGGATTATATCCGGTCCATACGCCAGTGGCCTGGCGGTCCTTCGCGATGTGCGCGCGCATGGCTTCCATCTTCGAATCCAGGTTATCGATCTGATGCAGCAGCATCGCCTCGAGGAACATGGGCACCTTGGGCGAACCGAATTCGAGCGACCCGTGGTGGCTCAAAATCATATGCTCCACCAAGTCGCGCAGCAGCGGAGGGAAGCCGGGGAGTTTGCGCAGCGCATCTTCAACCATGCGCACTCCGATCGAAATGTGACCGATCAACTGGCCTTCGGTGCTGTAGCCCAGACTGCGCGCGTAGGTCAGCTCGCGGATCTTGCCGATATCGTGCAGGACCACGCCGGTGAGCAGCAGATCGAAATCGATATCCGGATAATGCGCGGCGGTTACCTTGGCGAGCTGGCAGACGGAGAGAACGTGCTCGATCAGGCCGCCGATCCAGCCGTGATGGATGGTTTTGGCGGCGGGCGCCGTGCGATAGGCGAGCGCCACGGCTTCGTCCGCGAAGATGGTTTCGAGCAGCGCCTTCAGGTGCGGATTGGTCATCGACGCAATCCAGCCCTTCAGCTCCGCGAACATTTCATCGCGGTTGCGTTTAGAGGCGGGCAGGAAATCGGCGATGTCGATTTCGGTCTCGGCCAGCAACTGGAGGCGGTAAATAGTGAGCTGCGGCTTGTTCTGAAATAACTGCACCATGCCTTTGACCTTGAGGAAGCAGTCCCGGTCAAAGGTATCCATCACCTCCGGCACGTTGTCCCACATCTTGGCGTCGAGATCGCCGCTGCGATCCGCGAGGGTCAGCGAAAGGTAGGGCTCGCCGGTTTTCTTCTGGCGAATTTCTTTGTGCTGGACGAGAAACACGCCCTGCACGAGCTGATTGGGTTCCAGCTCGGAAACATAAGGAGTCTTCATTGTGGTTGGAGGTCCGTGCCGGCGGCTTACTCAGCGCGACGACGAGGTCCCGGTATTCTGCGTGCTGGTGCCGGGGATAGGCACCAAGCCCAGCACGCGGCGGTGGCGCTGTTTGGCAGCCACTTGTTCCTTGGTCACGGTTTCGGGCTTGATCTCGGCGGGATCCACCCAGGTTGTATTCTTGCCGGGCGCCGCGCCGGTGTCTTCGTACCCAGGTTTAATTTCGAGGAAGGCGTTGACGCGGAGCTCGGTAAGATAGCGCCGCAGCTCCGGCGCGAACCGCGGATTGAACAACTTATTGGTGATTTCGTTCTGCACTTCCTCAAAGCCCGCCAGACCGGCCTTCTGATGCTCCTCCACTTTGAGAATCAGGAAGCCATTGCCTACATTGATGGGGTCAGTGACATAGCCGCGCGGCTGATCCCATACGGTCGACTCGACTTCGGGACGCAGTTTTCCCTTTTCGTAGGAGCCGATGTCGCCATCCTGCTGGGCGCTGACGGCATCTGAATTATCGTGGGCAAGCTGGTCGAATTTCTCGCCCTTCTTGGCACGGGTCGAAAGATCTTTGGCCTTCTTTTCGGCCGCGGCCGCATCGGTTCCGGGCTGAATTGACACCAGGATTTCGCGCAGGAACACGCGCTCCTCGCGCTTGAATTCGTCTTTATGGCTGTCGTAATACTGCTGTGCTTCTTCACGTTTGATCTGAATTTTGCCGGCCACTTCCTGGCGGATCACGCGATTGGTCAGCAGCTCATTTTTGCGTTCGTTCTTATAATCCTCATAGGACATCCCGGTTTCATCTCTAACGAACTGTTGAAACTTGTCGGGGTCGGAAATCTTGGAGTTGCGTTGTATGTCGGCGAGCTGCTTGGCCACTTCGGAATCGACGTTAAGGTTCAGCTCCTTGGCTTTGGACTGGAGCAGAAGCTGATCAATGCGCTCGCGGAGGATGTTCTGCTCGCCGGCTTTCAGGGCGTCCGCCAAGGCCTGTCCAGTAGCGCCCTGCTGGCGAAGACCGGCCTCCAGTTGCTTGCGGGAGCGGTCATAATCGCTGCGGGTGATGATATCGCCGTTCACTTTGGCAATGATCTCGTCAATGACCGTGATTTCGGCGGCGGACGCCAAGCCGGCGGCCGCGAGGCCCACAAGAACCAACTGATACCGCATAGTGCGATTATAGCTGACCCTTCCGCTCAGGGTCGTAGTTCCCCCGTCTGACCGGCAAGCGGTTTAGGACCGGCTTTGTCGGCCAGCGTTTCGAGCGATTTTTCGAGGAAGGCCAGAACGCCGCTGGGGGCATCGGCCGCAGAATCGAGGGGGAGCCGCAGCACGCCGGCGGGGGTGAACTGCGCACCTTCGACGGAGGACACCAGAGCCATCAGGCGCGCCGGATCGATCTTCGAACCGGGATGGAACTTGATCTGCACGGCGCTGCCGCGGCGGTCGATGGCTTCGACGCCGAGTTTCTCGGCTTCAGTCTTGAGCAGCGCGAAGGCGAACAGCGTGCCGACGGCTTCAGGAGGGGGGCCGTAGCGGTCTTCGAGTTCGGCGCGGAATGCCGCGGCTTGTTCGACATCCTTGGCGTCGGCAATGCGCTTATAGGCGCGCAAACGCTGGTGTTCGTCCGAGATATATTCGGGTGGGATGCGGATATCTAGACCCAGGTTCAAAGCCGAATGCACTTCGAGCGGGGTTTCCTCGCCCTTGAGCTCCTGGACGGTTTCATCCAGCATCTTAAGGTACATGTCGAAGCCGACGGCGGCGATGTGGCCGTGCTGCTCGCCTCCGAGCAGGTTGCCCGCGCCGCGCAGTTCCAGATCCAGCGCGGCGATCTTGAAGCCGGCCCCCAGATCGGAAAATTCGCGCAGCGCGGCCAGGCGTTTGCGGGCTATCTCGCTCAGCTCGGTGTCGGCGGGGACCAGCAAGTAGGCGTACGCACGGCGGTTAGAGCGGCCCACGCGTCCGCGCAGCTGATACATCTCAGAGAGGCCGTAGCGCTCAGCGTTTTCAATGATGATGGTATTCGCCAGCGGAATGTCCAGGCCGTTCTCGACGATGGTAGTACACACGAAGACATCGTATTCATGGCGCATGAAGCCCAGCAGGACGCGTTCTAATTCTTCCTCACCCATCTGGCCGTGGCCCACGCCGATGCGGGCGTTAGGCACTAGCTCCAGAATCGCGGCGGCGCGCATATAAATGGAATCCACACGATTGTGGACGAAATAAACCTGTCCGCCGCGGCTGATTTCCTGTTCGATGGCGGTGCGTATCAGGTTGTTGTCGAAATGCGCGACCACGGTCTGGATGGCCAGGCGGTCCTTCGGCGCGGTCTCGATGACGCTCATGTCGCGAATGCCCAGCATGGACATATGGAGTGTGCGCGGGATGGGGGTGGCGCTCATGGTCAACACGTCCACGTTCTGGCGCATCTGCTTGAGGCGCTCCTTGTGGCGCACGCCGAAGCGCTGTTCTTCGTCGAAGATCAGCAGGCCCAGATCGCGGAACTCGATGTCCTTCGAAAGCAGGCGGTGCGTGCCGATGGCGACATCGATCTTGCCTTGCGCCAGCTCTTCGACGGACACGGCCAACTCCTTTTTGGGAACGAAGCGCGAGAACATGGCGATGCGCACCGGGAATGCGGCGAAGCGGCGCTTGAACGATTCAAAGTGCTGAAAGGCGAGCACGGTGGTGGGCGCGAGCACGGCCACCTGCTTGCCGTCGCCCAGCGCTTTGAAGGCCGCGCGCATAGCGATTTCGGTTTTGCCGAAGCCTACGTCGCCGCAGAGCAGGCGGTCCATGGGATGTGGCGACTCCATGTCGCGCTTGATTTCTTTGGCGGCGGAAATCTGGTCCTTGGTTTCGGTGAACTCGAAGGCGTCTTCAAATTCGCGCTGCCAGTTAGAGTCTTTCGAGAACGAGTAGCCTTCTGCGACGCGGCGCTGGGCATAGAGCTTCAATAGCTCGTCCGCCATGTCGCGCATTTTGGCTTTGACTTTGGTTTTGCGCTGGGTCCAGGTGGCGCCGCCCAGGCGATCGAGGGGCGGGCCGGATTCACCCGCGCCGCGGTATTTCTCGACCAGATCCATGCGCGTGAGTGGCACATAGAGCTTGGAATCGCCGGCGTATTCGAGCAACATGAAGTCGCCCTTTTGTTCACCCTGGATAATTTCGCGGAGGCCCAGGAAGCGGCCGACCCCGTGGGTAGTGTGGACCACGAAGTCGCCGGGCTTGAGATCGGCGAGATCGGCCGCGAACACGCTGAGCTGGCTCTTAGTGATGCCGGGGCGCGCTATTAGATCTGACGGATCGAACAGGTCTTCCGAGCCGATGAAGGCGATGGAGGAATCCGGGAAGATGGAGCCACGGCGAACCAGGCCTTTGATCAAATACGTGTGCGCGACCGGACCGGCAAGATAGGCGCGCTCGGCCAGATATGGCGAGGCGGCTTCGTTGGGCGCGAGCCCCAGATGGAAGGGCACGGAATATTCGCGCAGGATATCGGCCAGACGTTCGAGCTCGCCGTTAGAAGGCGCAAACAACGCCACGCGATAGCCGGAGTCAACCATGTTCTTGGTCTCGGCGACGGCAACCTGCATGCTGCCGTGGAAGGCCATGGTGGGACGGGTAGGGACGTGCGGCGTTTCGGGATTCAGATCCAGCTCGCGGAAGGCAATTTGGCGGCGGGCGGCCAGGCGGGTTTCGAGATCTTCCCAATGGAGGAAGGTGGCGGCGGCGAGCTCGGAGGCGTCTTCCATCTGATCCAGACGTTTCCACAAGCGCTCGGCCGCGCCGCGGATCTGTTCGGGCTCGTCGAGGACGATCAAGGCGAGGGCTTCGAGTTCGAGCAAGGTCTGATCGCGCCGGTCTTCAAGCGCCGCCGCGAATTCCCAGCCGGGATAGGCGGCTCCGATGCGCGGCTGCTCCGCTAGAGGCAGCACTTCGACTTCCGTCAGCTTCATGACGGAACGCTGGCTTTCGACATCGAAGCGGCGGATGGATTCGATCTCGTCGCCGAAGAATTCGATGCGCAGGGGGCGTGCGTTTTCGGCTGGGAACACGTCGAGGATGCCGCCGCGTATGGAGTATTCGCCGGTCATCTCGACGGGCTCGCGCTTCTCGTAGCCGATCGAAACCAGGTGCGCTTCGATGGTCTCGAGCGGGAGTTCTTCGCCAAGGCGCAGTTCGACCGCCAAGCGGCGGTAGTAATCGCCGGGGTGAACCCGGAGCAAGGCCGAGCCCACCGGCGCGATGGTGATGGGCACTTTCGCGGCGGCCATGCGCCACAATCCGATAGCACGCTGTTCGCTGATTTCGGTGTGCGGCGAGAGGTTCTGGCCAGGGAGCACGTCGAGCGCAGGGAGCAGCTGAGGACGGCCCGCCTCCGGGCGTCCAATCAACAAGTCGAAAAATGTCTCGGTAAGCTCAAGCAGAGTTTCGGCGCTCTGATTGCCGTCGGTGACCACCAGGAGCGGCCGTTCGGTGAGTTGCCACAGCAGCACCAGATAGAGGGCTTTGGCGGTGGGAGTAAGTCCGGCAAGCGCGAGCCCGGAATCTTCATGGCGCAGCGCCTTGGTGAGAACCTCTTGAAACGCCGGGTGGCGGCTGAGGGTTTGAAAGAGATCGCGGACTGCGGGGTGGGTCACGGGAGGGGCCGGCTCTTAGCTGCCAACCGGCTGGCGGGCCAATAGTTCCTTCTCAATGTTGGTAGTGGAAAAGCCGGGCTCGAGCGCCAGCGCCATCACCTGGCCTCCGGCGGCTTCCACTTCTTCGCGGCCGGCGATGAAGTGGGCCCAATCGGCGCCCTTGATCAGAATATCGGGGAGGACTTCGGCTATAAGCTCACGGGGGGTGTCTTCGCCGAAGAAAGTGACCGCATCGACCGACGCCAATGCCAGGGCCATGCGGGCGCGTTCAGTTTCCGCGAGCAGAGGTCGAGTGGGCCCCTTGAGGCGCGCCACACTGTCGTCGGAATTCAAAGCCAGG
>Ga0207695_10003688_pt1 | contig 21339 bp, 17 predicted proteins | sample KBSC54metaG_FD_184354 | JGI IMG/M metagenome (GOLD analysis project Ga0207695, IMG submission 184354) | Corn rhizosphere microbial communities from Kellogg Biological Station, Michigan, USA - KBS C5-4 metaG (SPAdes) (version 2) | ecosystem: Host-associated > Plants > Roots > Rhizosphere > Soil...
GGAATATACCGGTACCTAATAGACGATTTGGTGTCGGCTGAGCGGCGCTGGGAAGATTCAAATTTCCCTCGAAATCGCCTGCGCCCCAGGGCCAGAGCCCGATAGTGTCTTGCTGCACCTGAATATTGGACTGGTTGAAATCATAGAACCAACCGAATCCAGTTCTTAATACCAAGCTATCTTTCAGGCGATATGCCAAGCCAACACGTGGACCAAAGTTGTTGCGATCGGGGAAGTATATGCCGTTGGGAGCATTGGCGGGTGCACCAGTAATTGGGTTCGGAACGACAGTGAGCCAAATCGACTTAGTTGGAGTACTATTCTGCCAATCCAATGAGGAAAGGTGACCATCCTGCTCTGTAAAAGGAGAGGAATAGTCGTACCGAAGCCCAAGGGTAAGTGTCAGCCGGGGATGAATGTGCCACTCGTCATTGCCGAAGAGGCCGTAATAATTCCCTCGACCGTTAAACTGGTAGGATCCGACGAACTGGTTGGCGTTTGAGGGCACACCCAGAAGAAAGCTGGCCAATCCTGCACCGGTATTCGCAGCATTTGATGGGTCGGAAGTAGGCAGGACATCGAAACCCGCTCCGCCGTAATTGTAGTTCTCGTAGAAATATGTATGGATGAAGCTTCCGCCGAACGACAAGTTATGCTTGCCTAGAATTTTGGTGTAAGACCCGTTGAATTCCAAACTGTCGATCGGTGCGATTGGTCCATAGGTCTGGGCCCCGTAACAAAGATTGCCAGAAATACACATGCCTGGCATGAAAGGATCAATACCATCCGGGGGCGGAAAGTCCTTGACCAGGCCATTGTCTTGCAGAAAACTGAGTGGCGCCGGGGCGGGGTTGGAAATTAGCAGACTCGTCCGCAGGAACTGGGCGTGAAAGTCTAACACCGACGTTGAGCTGATGGCTTTGTTCAGACCGACCACAGCCTGCTGCATTCGATTTCGGGTTTCAGAAGGCATCGCCGGAAGCAGCTGAGGAGTAGTCAATGCAGAATTCTGATAGGAGTAACGGCCGAAGAGGTTGAGCTCGTGCGGCAACAGAGCGTCAATTCGAATACCGAATTGATCTGTGTCAGACTTACGCGGTTGCGTGTTGACGAAATTATTGCCTGATCCGTCGTCTGGTATGTTGGGCGCCGGGAACATGAGATTTGCAATATTGAGGGCCGTTTGGTTCAGCCTGTTCTGCGGAATTTGATTTCCCACGAACGGGTCGCGTGCGAAAATAGGATTTCCATCCACATCTGTTCCGATTTGATGCGTTGAAAATGGATCATAAATCTGTGGAAGACCTGACAGATCGCCGTTAAGTTGCGCCGCAGTTGGTACTACGCCAAAATTGGCGCTGCTATTTCTCTTCCGGAAGCCCTCCCACCAACCGAATCCGAAGATTTTCTGCTTCAAGATAGGGCCACCCGCAGTAAGTCCATATTGATTCTGGTGAAAATCGCTAACTGGAGCGAAATCCTGCTTTGCGTTTAGGCTAGTATTGCGAAGAAATTCCCAGAATGAACCGTGGTAACGGTTCGTCCCACTACGGGTCACAACGTTGACATTTGCCCCGGCGGCACGACCGAAGGCGCCACTCGACATATCAGACTGTACTTTGAATTCCCGTAGCGCATCCGGCGGCGGGTTTAGCGCAACGAAGTTGAAATAGAGTTCGTTATTCTCAACGCCGTCGATGGTGAAGTTATTCATCTCCGACCTGGCACCGTTGACAGCAGGACTTACCGCTCCCAAATCGGTGGCAGCATCGTACGATCCTTGCAAGCCGGTATTCTGCGGGGCTGCACCTGGTGTGAGTAGGATAAGTTGCGTGAATTGCCGCCCGTTAAGCGGAAGCTGGGTTATTTTTGCCTCATCGACAACTGTTCCGATCGTGGCATCGGTTGTATTAAGGAGGGGAGCCTCTGCGGTTACCGTTACCGATTCGCTGACGTTCCCGGGCCGCAACTTAAAATCGAGAGTCGCTTGCTGACCGACCTGCAGTGTCACCCGATCGTTGCGCAACATTTGGAATCCCGAGGCACCAACAGTGAAGCTATAAGTTCCGGGAGGCACGCTGGGAAACAGATATTCGCCGGAATCATTCGAAGCGGTGTCACGCCTTGCACCGCTAACAGTGTCGACCAGCACAACCTTAGCATCGGCAACAACAGCTCCCGACGAATCGGTAATCACACCGCGAAAGCTGCCTCCTGTGATTTGCGACCAGGCGGCTTCCAACATCAACGCAGCTAAAATGCCCGACCCAATGAGACGCCACATCCCCCTCTTCATAATTGCCGCCTCCGATGGTGCGATATTGGTAAGACCAATTTATGCAGGTAGCACAAGTGTGTACGCCAATTTTGGACATCTGTCAAGGCAAAAAAGTCGGTTAGCCGGTTCTTCCTTGGGCTATTGCGGTTTGGAGCTTACGGGTAATGCTGCAACATTCCCCGCAAAACGGTAATTTTAGGTAAGACCAGTAGGAACACATGAACTATAACTCACTATTTGAAAAGCAACGTCGTCATTCCTCCGTCTACAACAACTTCCGTGCCTGTCACGAACCCCGCTTCGTTGCTCCCCAAAAACGCGACCATTTGTCCGATATCCCTGGGAGTTCCAAAGCGGCCGATAGGATGAAACTTCAGAAACTCAGACCTGGCCTGCGTGGGATCAGGACATGAGTCGAAGTACGCCTGCAACAGCGGAGTATCAATTGTTCCCGGGCTTACGACATTCACCCGCACACCCCGCGGAGCGCACTCGATCGCCATGGCGCGAGTCAAAGCGACAATCCCTCCTTTGGAAGCGGCATAGCAGGTAAAACCTTCTATGGTCGCCCGGGCATGCACAGAGCAGATGTTGATGACCGCTCCTCTTTGTTCCGTGAGAAAAGGCAAAGCTGCTCTGGTACACAAATATGCAGCCTTCAAATTCACATTGAGGACCGTATCCCAATCCTCTGGTGAAAGTTGCTCAAGGCGCTTGATAATTTGCCGGCCTGCGCAGTTGACTAGCAAGTTCAGGCGGCCGCCGCAACGAATGGCCTCGTTCGCAATCAACTCAGCTCCGCTCGGCGTACTGATGTCAGAGACAGCGATTTCCGAACGGTACCCTTTCTCCGCCAGAATTCGCTGCGACTCTTCGGCCGCGTCCGGGCGGATGTCGTTGATGATGACCAACGCTCCCTCTTCGGCCAGACATTCCGCGATACCCCGACCGATGCCTGATCCGGCGCCGGTTACAATCGCCACTTTGTCGCTGTATCTCACTGTTCGCTCTCCGGATTTGAGAAGCCTTACTACGACGCTGTCCCGAATGGGATGATCAGTACGGCCACGATCAGCAATGCTAAACCTTTCCACAGAAGCGCCTTTCCTTTCGCGGGAGCATTCGTCCATTCGCCTTTTCCCAAGCCGCACAGGACTCCAACTCCTATCGACAAAGAAACAAAAATCGGCCAGCCAATCGTGCCACCTTCCGCACCCAACTGTGCTGTGCCGGTTCCGTAAAGGTAAAAGCTCCCGATCCACATTGCACCCATGGCCAAGATCCATCCCCAATTCGCAAAATGGCTGCTGGCAACCAGCGCCGGCAGATTTTTGCGGCCGACCATCACCCAAAAGCAATACAGAACATTTACGACTCCCCCGCAGGTAAAGAAAATGAACCATACCGCATTGCCAGCCAGCGCAGGTGTAGCACCGAGATCATGCGCCACTCGCAACGTGTTCGTTCCAAACGTGAGACCAATGTTTGGCAGACAGGAGAGGAAACCGGAAGCGACGGCAATCACCAAGCCGGTTAGAAACTTTGAACGGGATGCGCTTTGGCTTTGATGCGCATGGGATTCCCGCCGCGCGCCAGCGATGGAGCAGGCTGCAATTCCTGCAATTGCCACTGCTGTACCGGCAGCAATTAACAATCTGCGGCCGGCAAACATTGATGTTCCGTACAGTCGCAGCAACGGAACAAACGTGCCTACGCTGGCATTCAGGCCCATGATCAGCGGATAGCCAAGAGTCAGGCCGATCATGTCCATGCCTAATCCGAAGAGGATTGCACCGATGCCCCAACACAAACCGAATCCGATAAGCACCATCAGTTCCTGTCGTGGGACAGCGGTGTAGATTGCTGACGGCTGAGGAAGCGTAAGAAACGTGAACACCCAGTTAAGGGCGATCATTCCGGTCAAGGAAAATGCAACCCAGGTGTGCTCCCAGGCCCATCCACGGGCTCGCGCCATGGGAAGCAGGAATACCCCTTGCAGGACAGCGGCGAGAACCACCAAGCTGAGACCCACGATCATGGATGAGAATTTTTCCTTTAAGTTTTTAGAGCACACCCGTTTCAGAAAATACGGTCTCGGCAGACGCGCCACTCAACAAGAGTTTTCGGGCCGTCTTCTCTTTCTTCACTTGCTCAAGCGCCTGCGTCACCACAACCTCTTCGACTTCCTGGGGAACAACCACGACTCCATCTATGTCTCCGAAAATGATGTCGCCAGGCTTGACGTTGACTCCATTAATCTGTAGAGGCACACGGAAATCCACCACCTTGCCGCGACCGCGTTGGTCTTGCGCGTAGCTGCCGTAACAAAAGACTGGAAAATCCATCGCCACAATTGCGTTAGCGTCCCTTGTATAACCAGCCAGTACGGCTCCCACTGCACCACGCGCACACGCCGCTGTGCTCATCAACTCTCCCCACAACGCGTAACGAGGAGACGAGCCAGCCGCAACGTACACTTCATCGTCTTTCAGAGAATCAAGCGCTTTCAGCATCAATCCAAACGGTGCATCTGTTGCCTCGCTGATGTCGGTTTCGAAGACTGGCATGGCCCGTCCACACACCACCATCTTGGGATTTAACGGTCTGCACTCTGGCATAAGAAATTGGTGCCGGAATCCGTGGAGATCGAGCACGTCACCCACAATTGCGGTGAAAAGGTGAGTGCGCATCTCCTGAAATAGCTCACGATCGTTCTTGTTCATCGCCTCTCCGTTGCGCGTTCAGACGTAAAATCCTTCACGTCGCTGGGTGACGCCCGGATGTTTTTCCAACTCGTCCTCTACCAAGTCAAAACCCAATCCAGGTTCGTCGTTCAGATCGAAGCATCCGTTGCGTACAGGCAAAGGCTTGTCCAAGACTCTGTCCCTCCACGACACGTCAGTGACCATAAACTCTTGAAGGAAAAAGTTCGGTATGGAAGCCATTACGTGAGCTGAAGCGATGGTTGAGATAGGACCATTCGGATTATGCGGGGCGACCGGCACGTTATACGCCTCGCACATAGTGGCAATTTTTTTCAGTTCACTGATGCCGCCACAGCGCGTGATGTCCGGCATCAGGATGTCCGCTGCATGCTTTTCAAGGATCGGCCTCACCATGAATCTGGAATGCAGCCTCTCCCCTACGCACACAGGCAGAGAAATCTTTCGCCGGATCGCAGCTATCTCATCAGGAAATTCCGCCCCTGCGGGCTCCTCGTACCACATGCAATTGAGGTCTGCGGCGGCGATTCGCTGAGCCATTTCTATGGCGGTAGGGCCGTTCAGCAACGCGTGCGTCTCGACCGCAATCGGGAACTCCTGACCTACCGCGCTCTGCACGATGGCCAATCGGTTAATAGCAAGTTGCTTCTGTTCTTCTGTGAGACTTAGGTTGTTTGAAACGTTTTCTCCATACCAGTAGCTGGTATGAGCAAAGGGATCCATCTTGCAAGCGGTAAAGCCCTGCGCTTTGACTTTAAGTGCCTGGTCGCCATAATCCATGGGAGTTCCTGAATTTGCGAGGAACCAGTAGTTGGCATACAGGTTAATCTGTTTGCGATAGGCACCTCCCAACAACTGGTACACCGGCAAACCAGCGCGCTTGCCCGCGATATCCCACAAAGCAATATCAATGGCGCTGATTGCGGACATGACTGGCCCTGCTCGGCCCAGCCAATTGAAATCGCGGTAGAGCTTAGTCCAGAGATAGTCGATTCTTGTCGGATCTTCTCCTACGACGGTTTCGCAAACATGTTTACAAGCTTCAAGAACGAGCGGGCTGCCTGGCCAGTTAGTTGCTTCACCGATCCCAGTAATTCCTTCATCGGTGTAAATTTTTATGAAGACCCAGTTGTACTTGATGCCTTCCACCAGCCAGTTCTTGATCTGCGTTATGCGCATGCACACGTCCTTGTTGCCGATCTCTAAACTTCAGGTAAGACCAATTTAATTAATGATGGATTGTGGACATTGTACAAGCATCTGTCAACAGCAGTGAGAACGTCTAGCCGATAGTAGCAAGTAGCGACACAACACCGTTTGCAAAAGAATATTAGCCTGTTAGCTCTGATAATGTTAGTATTTCCCCCTGTAAAAGCAATTCTTTCTGGAGCGTTTCGTCGCAGGCCCCGGTCTCAAGAGGTTATGAAATGACCAAAAAAACGCGATTAATCAGGTCTGACCAAGCAATAATGGTGGGATCCCGACGCAGGGCCACAGACCCTTCGAATGTGCTTTCTCTTTTAAAAGCATTCATCGAGAGCGGCAACTATGGTCCCGGCATGGTTCTACCGACAGAGCGGGAGCTTGCAGAAAAACTAGGCGTAGGCCGGCCAGCTATCCGTGAAGGCATAAAAGCCTTGACCATCCTCGATGTGCTGGAAAGCCGGCGCGGTGACGGAACGTACGTAAAAACTCTCGACGGCCTTCACAAGGGATGGCCGACAAAAGTTGATCTAAGCACCAAAGATTTCAGCATGCTTGATCTCCTTGAAGTGCGAAAGATGATCGAGCCGAAGGCCGCCAAGCTCGCTTCTTCCCGCGCCACCGAAGCAGACCTGAGGCGGATTGAGGTGCAATCCATAAAAGTCCGTGAGGCAAGCGATTGGGAAGAGGCCGCCGAACATGATCTGCTTCTGCATACTGCCATCATAGAGGCTGCAGGAAACCCAGTTTTGCGTGAAGTAAATAACGCTTTGATGCGGCTCCTTCGTCACAGCCGGGAGATCAGCGCAGCAGGGGCGCCGGATCGTACGCAAATGCTGGATTCACATTCTCGCATTGTTGACGCGATTCTGAAAGGCGACGGTGATGAAGCCGAGAAGGCAATGCTGGAGCACCTGCATCGCGTCGGACTGGATCTGATTCGTTACCAACCCGCCCTTAAGTCATTCGAACTCGCGGGCCAAAACGAAGCGCTCCAGCATTTGCTTGCCTTGGCGCGCCCGCTGATGCAGGAGGTTTCCGACAAAACTGGCCAGTCCTGCCATTTGGCAGTACCCAGTAACGGCAATATTGTCGTGGTCGCCAGTGTTGAATCACAGGCCCAGATGGGATTTTCCGTTCACGTTGGCGCATATGTAGATTTGCTCAATACCGCGTCTGGCCATGTGATCCTGGCATTTCGCAGCGATGAATACAGAAAACATGCCTTGGCGGCCTGGCAAAAAAAGACCAATTCCCTTCTTCCCGCTGGACTCGACCGGCATCTGGCTGCGATTCGACAAAGGGGATATGAGGAACTTGCGAGTTATCAGGTGCACAGCGTCGTAAACATCAGTTTTCCAATCCTGAATCAACAAGGAGAGGGGATCGCAGCACTATGCGTTCCATTTCTCGCGCGCATCGGAGATGAAACAGGTCCGCCTCAAGTAAAAGAGCACCTCGCACGCGCTACCGAAGTGTTGTCGAAGGCAATCGGAAGGGGAAAACAGTTGCTGGAAAACCCCGAGAGATAGATGACAAGACAAATTATTTTCACGATTGTGATTTGCCTTTTCGAACTGGTGGAAATTGGCGGAACCAAAACATTACAAGGAGATGCAGCACTTGCCAAAAGCCCGCAAGTCTAATCGTCGCAATTGGAGCCGCCGCGAATTTGTCGCTGCTCTAGTTGCGGCTGGTCTTGCGCCGGCTATGCATTCTCAATCAACAACTGGCAACCCTCGCGAAGTCTTTCTTGTACCTAATTTTCATCCCGCAAGTTGCGGCTGGCTGACCACATTTTCCCGCGAACGAATCTATTGCGCGAACAGTTATCTAAGCCATCTCGACCGGGTGCGTGATGATCCGAATTATTCATTTGTGTTGTCGGAAGTAAACAACATCATCGCGATCATGGAGTTTCAACCCACACGGATTCCGGAGTTGAAGCAAAGAATAGCCGAGAAACGCGTTGAACTGGTGAACGCCTATTTTCTGGAATCTGCCATCAATCTTTCTGGAGGAGAGGCGCTGGTACGGCAAGGTATCGAGGGCCTGCGTTGGTACCAGAAAGTGTTTGAGTTAAAGCCCCGGCATTCCTGGAACATCGATGTCTGTGGCACACATGATCAAATGCCACAAATCGCTGCCGGACTCGGACTTGAAGTGCTCATCTACTCGCGCCGCAACCCTACCGGCAAAACGATCTATTGGTCTGAGTCGCCTGATGGCACTCGCATTTTGACTCTCTCACCCGGCCATTACAGCGAGCTCGATCCTGTTTTCTCGTCGAAGGAGCCGCTGAAGAATACGCAGTTACAGGAGGTGAAGACATTCTTCGACAGCAAAGAACCGATCACGCCGGAAGGCGCCCCGATACTAGTTCTCGGTGGCGCTGGCGATTATGCTCTGGCGCCACGGTGCAAAGAATATCCCAGCCTGCTTTTGAAGCAGTGGACTGACTTTGCGCCTGCACGCAAACTTCGCTTTACAACTTTGGGCGACTATGTCGATCGCATACTGCCCGGCGTAAAGTCAGGACGCATTCGCATTCGCATTCCTACCATGAAGGGGGGCACCGCCTATGACTTCGACGCTTTTTGGATCGAGAATCCAAGAAGCAAAACACTCTTCCGGCGCAACGAGCACGCGTTACAGGCAGCGGAGGCACTTGCCGCTATCGCAAGCCTGAAGGGCAAATACGAGTATCCGCTCCAGGCACTGTCTGACTGCTGGATTCTCATGTGCCTCAACATGGACCGCAACAGCATTTGGGGCTCAGCCGGCGGCATGGTGTTTGTGAACGATAAGTCGTGGGATGTACAGGATCGTTACAACTGGGTTGAGAAGACTGTAGATCAAGTGTTCCACTCTTCGGGGGGATCGCTGCTTCCAGCTGGAGATCAGATTGGACTGTTCAATCCGCTCAACTGGAAACGGAATGATCCGATTGTTCTGAATCTGCCAGCGGGCCAGAGTCTGGAAGGAATTCCCTGTGAAGCGCTAGCCGATAAACGCGTTCTCTGCCATGTCGAGATGCCGTCAACCAGCGTTGGTGGGTGGACGTTGTCCCCCAAGCCGCCCACCACGCCGCATTCAATTGGGCTTCCAGAGGCCATCGAAACCAATCATTATCTCGCGGTTATCGATCCGAAAACTGGAGCGTTGACCAGCCTGAAACTGAAAAGAGCAGGACGAGAATTGCTCGGCGCACCGTCCAATGTAATCGTTGCTGAGCGACCCAACACCACTCAAAGGGATGACCCAGGAGATCAAATGCCAACGCGTTCGGGACGCGGACGCCTGGGCACTTCGAGCGATGAACCTTCTACGATCGAAGTAAAACAAGGTCCCGTCGCCACTACAGTCGAAGTTACCGGACGTTTCTTCGGTGGCGGTGAAATCCGGCGGCGCATTCGTTTTTATAAAAACCATCCGCGCATCGACTTTGAAACTGAACTGAATGATGTTCTCAACTACACCATCATAGTGTCCGAGTTCCCTCTGGCAGAGGACATCCTTGAAGTGCGTCGTGGAATTCCATTCGGCTTCTCACACGGTGCGTGGACAAAACCAAATCCAAAATTGCATGGCTGGGCAAAAGGTATCGTCCCTGCAGTTCGCTGGACTGACTTCCAACTCGCCAGCGGTCTCGGGTTCTCGATTTTCGACCGGGGATTAAGTGGGCGGGAATTAAACGAACGAACGCCTCTTATTTACCTGATGAATGCCGAGGACAAGTATGTCGGCTATGAAAACCCATGGTTGAGTGGCAAAGGGCGGCATGTTTTTCCTTATTCCATCACGGTGCGCGATACCTCTTGGCGAAGCGCACACATTCCGCAGATGGCCTGGGAGTACAACCGTGAACCAGTTGTCTTATCGAACCGGGCTGCCATGCCGGCGCAATCATTTCTCGAGACCTCAGACAACATCATCGTGGAAGGCTTCCGCCGCGAGGGCGATCATATTGAGGTCCGATTCGTTGAGTCCACTGGATTTGCGGGTACCGCCGAGCTGGCGATAACGCTTCCCCATCGGAACGCGGCCTTGACCGACCTGACTGGGCAAAAGTTGTCTTCTTTACCAACTTTGGAACGTTACAAGATTCCAGTGCGCCCGCAGCAGATTGTTACTTTGCACTTTGAAGTTACGGAGACACTGCGCGAGCCGGAACCAGTCACTTCATGGGACCGGTTTGTGCCAGAACAAAAACTGGCAGCGCTGCATGCATACGACCCGAGTCTGGTAGGCCACCCGCCATTTGGGGAATAGGTGGACACGAGTGCATCTCTGGTTAGTTTTGAAGACCAGAAGCCGAGATGAGATGACCAGTAGTTTTATGTATATGTAAGTTTTTATCCAAAACAATTTGTTTGTGGGGGTATATCTGCGCCGCCGATGACACTCGCGAAACTTAAGGTACCAACAAAGAAACATCGGATCTGTGTGATCGGTGCAGGCGGTATTGTCCGGGACGCCCATCTGCCGGCATACCGGAAGGCCGGATTTTCAGTGGCAAGCATTTTCGATCCCAATCGGGAGCGGGCGCTTTCTCTTGCGAAAATGTTTGATATACCATCGGTCCCCATCAATCTCGGCGAAGCCGTTAGTAGCGCTACTGCTGACGCTGTATTTGATATCGCCACTCCCGCCGGAGTATTCCTCGATACTCTAAAACACCTGCCTGATGGTTGCGGCGTACTTATCCAGAAACCCATGGGCGAGAATCTTGCCCAGGCGCGCGAGATTCGTGACCTTTGCCGCGTCAAGAAACTCAGGGCCGCTGTAAATTTTCAATTGCGTTATGCCCCCGCTATATGTGCTGCCAGAAATCTAATTGCTGAAGGCAAGATTGGACAGCTTCACGATGTTGAAGTCCGTGTCACCGTCTACACCCCGTGGCATCTCTGGACTTTCCTAGAAAGCATCCCGCGTGTGGAAATCCTCTACCACTCGGTGCACTACCTAGATCTCGTGCGCTCCTTCCTGGGAGAGCCCAAAGGTGTGTACGCCAAAACTGTAAAACATCCAAAAATGCCGAAGCTAGCTTCAACGCGGACGAACGTGATCCTCGACTACGGCGATATGTTGCGCGCAAATGTCGAAACCAACCATGGGCATGAATACGGATTGAAGCATCAAGAGTCCTATGTGAAATGGGAAGGAACACGCGGAGCAATAAAAACACGTTTGGGACTTCTGATGGATTACCCAAAAGGTGTTGCCGATGAGTTTGAATATTGCATTCTCGAAGCCGATAACCCGCAGTGGAAGGTGCTTCAGATTGAAGGCTCATGGTTCCCTGATGCTTTCGTGGGAAGCATGTCAAATCTCATGTGCTTTCTTGAAGGATCGTCTCCTGAACTGACAAGTTCAGTAGAAGACGCCTACAAAACTATGGCGGTCGTCGAAGCGGCATACAAATCAAGTGAAAGTGGCGGAACCGAGGTTGCCTATGATTGAGCTTCAAGGCATCGCCTGGAACCACACTCGCGGCTATCTCCCTATGGTAGCGACAGCACAACGATTTTCGGAATTGCACTCCGATGTCAGCATTCGATGGGAGAAGCGGTCGCTACAAGAGTTTGCCGACTTAGGCCTTGATCACTTGGTTGGAAGCTTTGACTTGCTTGTCATTGATCATCCCTCGATTGGGATGGCTGCTGAGAACATGCTGTTGTTGGCACTCGATAGACATTTACCAAAAGAATTTTTAAGCGATCAAGCAGCACAATCGGTCGGGAAATCGCATGATAGCTACCATTTCGGTGACCATCAATGGGCTTTGGCGATCGACACGGCGACACCTGTGAGTGGCTGCAGACGCGACCTCCTCGAAAAGACCGGTGCATCTGTGCCGGGCACATGGAGTGAACTTCTGGAATTGGCCCGCAAAGGATTAGTCGCAATTCCCGGAATTCCGATCGACAGTCTTATGCACCTATATATGATGTGCACGGGACTGGGTGAGCTACCTTTTTCAAGCCCAGGAAAACTGATCTCTCCGGCTGTCGGGTCAAGAGCCCTTAAGATGCTGCGTGAGTTGGCGAGTTTGCTCTCGCCGGATTGCGCACAGCGCAACCCCATCGCGACCTGGGAGTATCTGGCAGCAAGCAATTCCGTCGCGTTCTGCCCTTTCGCTTACGGATACTCGAATTATTCGCGCCCTGGCTATGCAAAGTATCCACTCGAAATGGGCAATTTGATCCAAATCGATGGCCACGAACGTTGTCGGTCAACCTTAGGCGGAGCGGGTCTTGCGATTTCCTCCCACTGCCGACATGTCAATACGGCGGTGGAATATTGCCGCTTCGTAGCAAGCCCCGAGTGTCAGGCAGGTCTCTACTTCCAATCGGGAGGACAACCCGGAAACCGCACGGCATGGCTGAGTGACGACACAAATCGTGCTAGCGGCAACTTTTTCAGGAATACGCTCGCTACGTTGGATGATGCTTGGCTCAGACCGCGATGGAACGGCTATTTAGGTTTCCAGGACACAGCGTCAGTCATCGTTCATCGCTACATTTGGAACGGCGGGAATGCACAACAGGTCATTTCGACGCTGAATGAAATAGCCGAGCAGTCCATGAATACGCAGACGAGTGGGCGTCCACAATGAAACCTCTTGAGGGATTAACTGTTCTGGACTTCAGCCAATTTCTCGCAGGCCCTTCAGCCGCGCTGCGTTTGGCGGATATGGGTGCGCGTGTCATCAAGATTGAACGTCCGGAAACCGGGGACCTGGGCCGCCAACTATACATATCTAAGCTTGAGTTGGATGGAGATAGTACGCTCTTTCATTCCATCAACCGTAATAAACAGAGCTTTGCCGCAGATCTCAAAAACGAACGTGATCGCGAAATGGTGCGCCAGTTGATTGCCAGCGCCGATGTAATGATCCAAAACTTCCGGCCGGGAGTAATTGAGAGACTAGGTCTCGACTATGAAAATGTTTCCCGTGAACATCCGCGATTGGTCTACGGCGAGATAACCGGTTACGGCGATACAGGACCATGGCGTAACAAACCGGGCCAAGACCTGCTGGCGCAATCTCTCTCGGGACTGACTTGGCTCAATGGGAACGCAGACCAGCCTCCACTTCCCTTCGGCTTGGCTGTGGCGGACCTGTTTGCCGGAGCACATCTGGTTCAAGGAATTCTGGCGTGCCTGGTGCGCCGTGGCGTCACCGAGCGTGGGGGTCATGTCGAAGTCAGCCTTATGGAGTCAATACTCGATGCTCAGTTCGAATTGCTGACGACTTTTCTGAACGACGGCGGCAAACCACCCGCGCGTAGCGCTGTAAACAACGCAAATGCGTACCTCGCTGCTCCTTATGGAATCTACCAGACGGCAGACAGCTTTCTTGCGTTGGCGATGGGATCTGTGACTCGACTTGGCGAACTTCTGGGCTGTTCACAGTTAGCTGAATATGCTGATCCCCAATCATGGTTTGAACGTCGTGATGACATCAAGCGCATTCTCGCAGAACATTTGCGGATGAAGACGACAGCTCACTGGCTGGCAATTTTGGAGCCGGCTGATGTCTGGTGCTCAGATGTTCTCACCTGGCAGCGTTTGGTTGAGCATCCGGCCTTCAAGGCCCTCGACATGGTGCAAGAGGTGCACAGCCGCGACGGTTCGGTACTCCGTACTACCCGTTGTCCAATACGCATTGACGGCGAGATTTACAAAAATGCAAGTGGAGCGCCCCGCGTAGGCCAGCACACGGATGACATCAGCAGGGAGTTTAATTTGCGCGCACCTAATAAAGGGCCAGGAAATTAGGCGTCCGCGAAACTCATGGCAGATCGAAACCAATTTTTTCGCATTGCAGTTCGCAGATATGGCCCCTTCGAATCGGCGATAGCAAAACAGTGGGATGCCTTCGAAGCGCAGCACAATACCGGTCTGAAATTGCAGGCTGTGCCATTTGATCTCCATCCATTGTACGAATCGTTATTCGTTCATCGCGGACTAACCCATAGCGACTGGGATGTCGGATTCATTAACACCGATTGGCTGGCGGAAGCCGAAGAGTCTGATGCGCTGATGAATTTATCTCCACGTATCGATGCATCACCCCCTGAGGGGTATCCGGGTGCCTGGAGTGAATCACTACTGAGATTGCAGAAGTTTGGAAACCACATCCTGGGGTTGCCTTATCACGATGGCCCGGAGTGTTTGGCCTACCGCAAAGATCTGTTTGACAGTCCCGAGGAACGTAGCAGATTTGCCGCTGATTTTGGTGAACCATTGGAGATACCACGGACTTGGAACCAACTCCAGCGCATCGCCCATTTCTTCACCCGGCCGGAAAAAGGATTGTACGGTACCGCATTCGCGGCTTTTCCGGATGGGCATAACACGGTCTACGATTTTTGCCTTCAATTGTGGACTCGAGACGGGGAACTCTTCGACAGTTCCGGGCGGATGCTGTTGGATACACCTCAGGCACTTGAAGCGCTTGAGTACTATCGCCAACTGCTGAACGATACAGCGGCAGTACATCCCGCTTCGCGGAACTTCGATTCCGTCAAAGCGGGTTTCGCCTTTGCCGCAGGTGAGATCGCCATGATGGTCAACTGGTTTAGCTTCGCATCCATGTCGGAGATTATCTCTGAATCAAAAATCAAAGGACGAGTGGGCGTTGCTCCAATTCCATCAGCTTCCGGGCAGGGGGTGTCCCTGAATGTTTACTGGGTTTTGGGAATCGCGAGCGGCAGTCCGCATCAGGATATTGCCTGGAAATTCCTTTCTCATTGCGCCGGCGTCGAGATGGACAAGCTAATGACGCTCGAGGGAGGGATTGGATGCCGCAAATCAACTTGGTCAGATGCTCAAATTAATGCAGCAATCCCGTTTTATCACGTCCTTGAAGTTCTTCATGAAGGAGCACGCGAGTTGCCTCGACTGAGGCAATGGTCAAAATTGGCGGAAATCATCGACTGCATGGTTCTGGATGTGATCGATTCCCAGGAATCTATCGCAACCATCGTCCGGCGAGCACAGGCACGGGCCGATGATTTACAAAACGCGGAGCCATCACTGACATGAGTCCAATGCTCTCTTTGGGGGCAATACTCGCGATGTTGGGTGGTGCATTCCAAGGCGTCTTCGCCGTGCCGATGAAGTATGCCAGGAAATGGAACCACGAAAATATTTGGTTTGTCTTTGTGCTTACCGGCTTACTCATTCTGCCGTGGTGTGTAACGGTTGTAACAGTTCCCTCTCTCGCGGAAGTCTATCGCGCCGCGTCGCCGCAATCGTTGACCCTGATTGCGGTCTTCGGAATTGGTTGGGGAGTTGGAGCGACGCTTGTGGGAATTGCCTTTCGCATGCTGGGGATCAGCATGGGATTTGCAATTGTTCTTGGCTTGAGTGCGCTGCTAGGGTCCCTGGTTCCATTTCTTTTGCAACCAACGCACTCCGATTCACAAGTTAAGCTCTACGTGCTCGGCACCTGCGCGATGCTATTGGGCATCGGACTTGTCTCTCTCGCAGGCTCCATGCGGGACCGTGCAAAACAAAACACCTCGGCCAACGTGGATAAAAAACAATTCACTACCGGACTGCTAATTGCCATTGCGGCGGGGATCCTCTCTTCCTTCTTAAGCTTTGCCATCGCATTTTCATCTCAGATGGTCGAATATGCCCGGCAACTGGGCGCCTCTACAGTTTGGGCTTCAAATGTGGTATTGGCGCCGACTACAACCGGAGGCTGCCTCGCAAACTTTGCGTATTGCGTTCTCATGATGCGACGTAATCATAGCGGCAAATTGTTGTGGCAACCCTCAGTGATGAGCCATTGGGCTTACGGAATTGCCATGGGGACATTCTGGTACGGAGGGCTTGCCATCTATGGACTTGCCGAACAACGAATCGGTTCCGTTGAAGGTTGGTCTTTATTTATAGGAGCAATGATCCTCAGCAGCAATCTCGCCGGCTTTCTGACCAAAGAATGGAGTTTAGCGGGGCTTCGGGCAAAGCTTGTACTTTGTGGAGGAAGCCTGATGATTTTTCTTGCATTGATCATCCTAGGAACTACGCACAATGCTTAACCCCATGCAAGTGGAATTATGAAGATCGCATTCAGCAACGTGAGCCACTACACAAATGCAGCTAACAATCAGAAACGCTATGGGTGTCAGCCATGATCACTCTCCGAACATTTGAAGCCTACGAACTCGGCGCCATCAGAGAGACCCTCGGCAGAACTATCACAGAAACCGATATTGTGATCCACGCCGGTCAAACGGGTGATTTCTACCCTCACCACATGGATGCAGAGTGGTGTAAATCTCAATCATTTGGCCAGCGGGTCGCACACGGCACACTGATTTTCAGCGTAGCCGTGGGGATGACAGCTGTAGACGTCAATCCCGCTGCTTTCAGCTATGGTTACGACCGCCTTCGATTCATCAAGCCAGTCTTTATCGGAGACACATTGCGTGTTCGTGTTACCGTTAAGGAGAAGAGGGACAGTTCCAAATCACCAGAACATGGAATTGTAGTGGAATTATGCGAAGTACTTAACCAGCGAAATGAGACTGTACTCGCGTGTGAACATCTGCTAATGGTAACTCGGCAAAGTTAGGAAAGCATCAGAGGTATAACAAGAAATACCCACTTGAACAAACTCTCGGTATTTGTCGTTCTGGTGACTAACTCGTTTCTATATTCGCGTTTTTGTCGAGGCAGTGGTTCCGCACGAATGAATCTTCAACCTACTGATTTTCGATCAGCAACCCAAAAATCAAAGGTTTCAGCGGTTTCCCAACAATTTTCGTGGTCATAAATAGGCAGATTTAGGCGAGGTTGTTCCCTAGTGTGTTCCCCAGTTTTGAGCTGTTCAACCTAAGGTTCAGCGGAAGTTTTTTTGTCCGGCGGAAGCTCCAAGCGTCCGAAACGAGTGGGAACGTCGAATCAGCAAGACGGCAAGGAAGCCGCCGGCGAGAACGTCGAACGAAAGGCAGAAGCCGGGCCACCAGACCGGGACACCTGGATTGTGAATGAACATGCGATGAAAGAAGTCGAAAACTCCGTGTCCAGCCAAGGCAGCTACAATCAACCAGAGGTTCTTTTTGAAACCCGCCACGGCCAGCACGAAAAAAGCGGCTGCTATCAGGGACTCCAACACCAGCGTGCGCGTGGAACTTCCCATGACGGCAAACAAGATGTAATAGTGAGCGACCACGGTCGCCAGCATCGGATAAAAGACGCGGTCGCGATCGAACCCGACTAACGTGGCAAAGGCGCACACCACCGCTGCTAGTCCAACCCCGATCAGGTACTCCATAATTCCTCCTCCGCGTTAATTCCCGAACACAGCACGGTAGCGAACGACATCCGAATCCAACAATAGGCGCGCTAAAGGATAGCGGCCATGCCTTGATACGTGTACGTCATTGCACGCGGTCCACGAAGGTAGAAGTTTTTTTCGTGCGTGATCTGAAATCCTGCGGCTCTGATTACATCGTCGATTTTCCGATTCAGGTGGCACCCGCCTCCAATGCGCTTCCAAATGGGAGTCAGGCGATCCTGCCACACTATCACTCGATGATCGGGTGATCGGCCATGCTCGACGAAAATCAATCGACCATCTGGTTTCAAGACTCGCCTCACCTGCTGCAAGGCTGCCGCAGGATTGGGGATCGAGCATAGCGACCATGTCATCACGACGGTATCGATGCTTGAATCGGGAAGCGGAATCCGCTCCTCAGCGGATTGCGTGAAAAACTCAACATCAAACGGGACTGCTGATGCTTTCGTTGCTGCCATTCGTTGAAGTTCGAGTGATGGATCGACGCCGTAAACGCGGCGAACGCCTGACGAGTAAAAAGGCAAGTTAAGGCCAGAGCCTATGCCGATCTCCAACACCTCGCCGCGAGCTTGGGGCACGGACTCTGCTCGTAAGCGAGTCACGTCCTTGTTCCTCATAGCGAGGTTAATCAGCCGTGGGAGAACATACTTTTCGTACAGGCTCATAGTTGCTTTTGTTCCTCAACAGCACTGGCACCTGCGCCCTTCGAACGCCCCCTTTGCTTCTTTAATGACGACGGGTATCAGGCACAGAGCAGCAAGCGGATCAGCCCACCACACGTGTGCGACAGCGTTCAGGAGCAATCCAGCTAGCGCGATCCAAGCAAGGTAAGCGCAAATTGAACTTTGTGCTGCATCGGCTCGGAGAGCTGCGCTGTTTGCCGCCGTTGCCAGCCTTCGCTTTTGCCTGCCGAGCCAGGGCATAACGAGCGCGGAGGCCAGAAGCAAGATCATTCCCAAATAGCTAGCTTCTGGCCTCCGCCGAAATATGAATGTAGAGATCGAAGCTGTGAAGATATAGATTGCCAATACGACCAACAACCACCCCGTTATTTTTGTGGCTGTGATTTCGGCGTGCTGCCGATCACTGCGGAATCTCCACACAACGGTTACCGCCGACAACAGCTCGATGCCACTATCCGCGCCGAACCCGGTGAGAGCGACGCTATGCGCACGCATCGCAGCCAACAGTGCAAAGGCGACCTCCACACACATCCAGGCTACTGTTAACCATTGGAGACGGTTGATCGCCCTCAATTGCCAAGCATCGGTTGTTGCAATCGCGATTTGTTCTGATTCAGCGATGGAAGCACCGCAATACCGATCCGCGGGATCGACTTTATGCGTCACGCATTCCCTGACATCCGCGAGATCCAAGGGGATCAGGATGTCCTCACGAATAGCATCGGACATCCATTTGCCCGATGCCTTAATCCACAGGACTCCGTCAAGCTTAATAGAACTATTGCCGGTGCTCGCCTGCGTTAATAGAGGATTGTTTCCAATCCGTGCGGACAGTTCCCGCAGGCGTGTGAGTTCTGCCTGATTGGTCGATGATTTTTTCGTGTCCATACACTCCTCCAGACTTCTCATTCTTCGCGAAACACCCGCAGTACTTCCCCGACTGCCGGCAGCGCTGCGGTCTCTTCGGACTGAGCCCGGCCTATCTGACCAATTCTGAATGAGGCTTTGAAGATGGCTCCAACTGGGATGATGCCGCCCAGCTTGTGCTCTGCTATCGCAGCCAAGCCCATTGACGCGATGCACCCGCAAGACGCGCAGTCCGGATTTCCGCCGAATTGACAAGGAACAATTTTGGTTCTCAGGTCCGCCGACAGGGTTTGGGTGGTGAGCGCAAAGATACATTCCTTGGGACTTCGTGGAGGCGCGGAGAATTGCCGGATCATTCCCTCCGGCATGTCCAGTTTGGGAAAGTCATTTCGCAATGCGAGCATGTCGGCGATAGCGCGCTGTCGCTCTTCCGGTTGCAACATTTCCGGCAACCGCTCTCCGACTTGCGGCGTGAACAGGCTGAACCATATCTTTCGGATCTCGGACCTTGGTGTCCAGTACTGCAGAAATTTCTTCAAGTAGCCGGGTTGCTTCATCATTTGACCTGTGATCGTGCAGTGGATCGTGATCTTCTGTCCTGCGATGTTCCTCAGGATCCGATCGTAGGTGGCTGGAGCGCGCCGGACATCGTGCTCCGGTTGCAATCCGTCAATCGATACAACGATGTTCAGTCGGGGCAGCATGCCCCAATTCGGCGATAGGGCCCGGAATGCGCTGGTGACAATCTGGACGTGAATTCCTCGATCGAGTAGTAGCGGGATCATCAACTCGAGCTCACGATACCGGACAAGTGGGTCGCCTCCAACAATCGACAGATGCAACGGCTTAAGTCGGTCTACGAGTTCGAGAACGCCGTCTATGAGTTCTTGCCCTTTGCGATCGCGGAGACCCCGCAGAGTCATCCCGCCACTTAAGTGCGCGTCATCATAGGCGTAGCATCCGGGACAACGCAGGGGACATTCGCGAGTAATCTCAATGGAAAGAGAGGGCCGCTCCCCTTTAAGAATCTTGCGCCAGGCTCTAAGAACTTCTGAAGTTTTCATACGCAGACCTCTTTCTTGCCTAAGGAAATTCTGCCTGTTGTACTCGGCAAGTACTTCCACACGGTCAGGGGTGCCTGCTGGCCGCTCGGTTTTCGGGAACAACTGTCGCCCTCGGGCTAAACGCCTTCCGTGGGAAAGCCTTCCGATTGCGCGCCCTGACGAGTGGAGATAGGAGTTGAGCCAACTTTAGATGAAGGGGGGAGAGGGATCGGTCGCAAATGCTGTTAGGACAATCCGATCAGTAGGAAGAATCGGTTCGTAAGCCGATGTGAAGGCCATTGAGCGGAACCGAAAGAGCAAAGAGATGGACGAAGCGGAGTTCAACCAGCGCTCATGCACGTCGTCACGCACGTCACGGAGGACGAAGGCGACATCAATTGCACCCGGATTCACTGCTGGCGGGTCGGGTACGGGGTCGACTGAGGCGATCGCCAGCAACAGGCCAAGGACCCAGAATATGCATGACCTCAATTTCATTCCCGCTTTACACCAGGTACCAATGATAAACCGAAATTTCAGGGTGCCGTACCTTTGAGAAGTGACAGGAGACGGTTCTTCAGCGCGCAGGCGGCGGAATGAGCACGCACTTCTCTGGCAGCTCCGGATTTTGCAAATCATCCGCGCAAAGCGAAATTCGACGATTCTGGACGTGTGGTCGGCATCGGGAAGTTGGAAGTTCCATCGCTTCCGCGCCAATTTCATGCTTGCCGAGTGAACATCGCGGAGAGTCAGCCCAAGAGCCAAGCGAGTGGCTCGTAAGCGTTCGCCGGGACTGGATTGGCGACTCGGCACCGACAGACACTGACCAATCGATACAGGCCGAAGACTCCTCTGGCAAGGAATCTCCGTCCCCAGGGACTCACGTCTAGATAGGACCTTTTAGTTGATCGACAGATCGCCAAGCGTGATTTCTTCTAGCTTCCCGGACTCCGATTGTGCCTTTTCGGCTGGCTCCAAATACAGCCTCACGTAGGTGAAGAACTTTACTGAAAAATCAACTCGGACCCAGTACTCTTTCCCGGCTTCCATAACCAGGTCGTAAATTGGAAGGTCAGCTTTTGCCTTTCTGGCCGATGCGGTGATGTTGTGCTTGCCGGGTGCAATCAGCATTCGAATAGCCTGTCCATTCTCGATCTGAGTAGCTTTTTTGCCATCGATGTCTATGTTAGTTTTCAATCCTAAGCCGCCGAATTGGTGAAAG
>Ga0207695_10003690_pt1 | contig 21328 bp, 10 predicted proteins | sample KBSC54metaG_FD_184354 | JGI IMG/M metagenome (GOLD analysis project Ga0207695, IMG submission 184354) | Corn rhizosphere microbial communities from Kellogg Biological Station, Michigan, USA - KBS C5-4 metaG (SPAdes) (version 2) | ecosystem: Host-associated > Plants > Roots > Rhizosphere > Soil...
AGTCTGCACGGCTTTCGTGATGTATGCGTCCAGACCGGGAAATGGCTCTTTGCTCTGCGCGAGCGTCGGGCTGGCACTGGCGATCGTTACGATCGCCAGCGCACCGAATGTCAGGGCCCATCGGCCACGCAACGCAATCATGGCTTGTTGATATTCGGATTGTTGATGCGCTCGACGTCGGGAAGCGGGAAGCAGGACTGCACATCGTAGACGCCACCAGCCAATGTGTAGGGTGTGCCGGCCGCCGGAAGGATCGGCAACTTGTAGCGCCGCAGATCGCCGAGCCGGTGACCCTCGAGGAACAACTCACGCCGACGCTCTTCGACCAACTGCGTCAACACTTGCGCCGGAGTCTGCCCCGTGGCGTCATACGCCGGCAATCCAGCATGCGTCGCGCGCGCGGCATTGATTGCCGCGACAGCGCCGGGGACATCGTTCGCCGCGAGCTTCGCATCGGCGATGATCAGCTGCGCCTCCGCGTAGCGCGCGATTGGCATGACGGTCGAGAGCGTGGAATACTTGTCAGCCGTCCAGACCACCGAGCCTTGCGTCGTTCCCGGTTTCCCAGTGTTCGTGACGGCAACGCGCGGGTCTGGCGCTCCATTGATGGTCAGCCCACGGAAGCTCGGATCGATAGTCGAGAAGTTGCTATTGTTGATCGATACGAACACCCAATTCTGTCGGCGAACGTTGACCGCATCCGTCGACATGTTCACGACGAATCCGACCGGAATCTTCTGCGCGTCGGTCAGCGCCGCCGCCGGCTGTCCGAGATCGAGTAGCGTGCGTGCGCGACCAAGCGAGGCGAAATTGAGCGTCGTGGCATCGTTCGCCGTTGTCGCCGCCGACACTGCGGTATCGAATCGTACCTTCGCTTCGGCGAACAACTGTGCAGGCGTCAGCTCTGGTCCAACGTTGATCGCGGCCGAGCACATCGACTCACCAAGCAGCGTGAGACTGTAGCCCGCGTACGCTGCCGCCTGACCGATCAGCTTTACGCGACTGACGCCGGCTGGCATCTGCGCATCCGTCCACTCATGAAGCCTGGCGAGCAGCGTGTCGGCCGAGCCCCGCGCCGTCGAGAGCGGGGTGTAGATCCCTGGCTGCTGATTGGCCGAGCTGCATTGCTGCGTGCCGTACGGGCCGCTGGACGTAAACGACCGGCGGTCGTAGTCGAAATTCGCCGTACCGGCGATCGCGTCCGACAGTTCGTCGGTGAACAATCCGGTGCCGGCGACATAGCGCGAGAATGCGCATTCGAAATCTCCGATCGCGCCATTCAGCAGCAGCTGCGCGTTGATCGGCACATACGTCGAGGCCGCGGAGAGCGTACCTGGATTCGACTGTTGCAAGCTCGTGAGATCGCGACAGGCGACCCCGGCGAGCACGGGGAGAAGGATCACCGCGGCGAGCGTCAGCCGACGGCGCGAGTGCGTCGTGTTGATCATCGGGAGAGCTCGTCTCCGAGAGTTAGTGGACATGGGTCACCACGCGATGTTGACGGTACCGATCAGACGGAACGGCGGCGGCGACACCCCTTGATCACTCGGCGCGGTTGTGCCGGTGAAGGCCTCCGGATCCAGCCCGCGGAACTTCGTCCATGTGTGCAGCTCGCGAGCGGCGAGCGTGAACGACGTGCGCGACAACCCCCGCAGCCATCGCGGCGGGATGTCATACGTCGCGGAGACTTCGCGCAGCTTCACGAAGTTTCCGCTCTGGTAGTACTGATCCAAGTAGTTGCCGGAAAACGCCGCCGTATTTGCTTCGGCTTCGTACAATACCGAGTACTCGTTCGGGAAGTAGTTCGCCCGGCAGAGGCCTGCGCCAAGCAATCCGGTGCAGCGCTCCTCTTCCACGACCCCGGGTTCGGTGTATCCGCGCTTGAAGTCGACGAGGCCATACAGACGGAGTCGGCCGATCGTGAACGTGTTGGCGACGGAGCCAACGCTGGCCGGCGTCTGCGTTCCCAGGAAGACAAATGGCGCCGTCGAGCATGCGACTCCCGCTCCACCTTTGCCGTCGTCGCATTTGATGTTGGTCGCGAATCCATTTGCATCGCGATCGGCCGAGATCACTCGCCTCGACCAAATAGCATTGATCGGATAGTTGACGACGTTCGCGGGGCCGGCGGCGGTGATCAGTGATGGAACTCCGCCGAGGCTCTTGATGACGTCCTTGTTCGTTCCGACGTTGCCCGAAATCTCCCAGCTGAAGTTTCGTCGTCTGATCGCCTGGAAGGTCGACTGAATCTCGAATCCGTGATTGTCGACTCGGCCCAGGTTCGCGAACTGGCTCCCCGGAAATCCGCTGGACGGTGCCACCGGCTGGTTCACAATTTCGTCATAGGTCCGGCGATTGAAGTACGTCACGCTCAGCGTGAGACGATCGGTGTAGCCTGTCTCCAAGCCGAGCTCCACTTCTTTTCCACGCTCCGGTTTCAAGTCTGGATTGCCGATCGTACCCGGCGTCACACCCGATGCGCCGTTGGCACCGGTGATGGGAAGGAATGTGCGGAGCGCTGAAAAGGCTTGCGGTTGACGACCCGACTCGCCGTACGCCGCACGCAGGCGCAACGTCGGAATCGTGCTGCTCCAATGCCAGAACGGCTCTTCGTTGACGACCCACGATGCGCCGAGCTTCGGATAGGTCACCCACTTGAAGTCCTGACCGAACGCACTGTTGTTGTCGACGCGCAATGCACCGGTGAGGAACAACCGGTCGTGCCACCCAACCTGCTCTTGGGCATACGCGCCGATCGTCGTGTTGATGGTCTGTTGTTGATCGGACGCAACCGCGGTAGCCCCCGCGGTGACGGTCTCCACGCCCGGAGCCGGAAAGCCCCTCGATCCAAGAAAGCTCGTATTGAGCTCGGTGTTGTAGAACTGTCCGCCCACGGACAGATTCGACGCAAGCGACGATGTGAGATTGACCTTCGCCGTTCCGTTGTAGTCCGCGGAAATAATCGAATTGTGACGTAGCGTCTGGCCGATTCGGCCGGCCGCCGTGGCCGCCGAGAGAGATGCCGCCAAGTCCGGCGGCGCGAAGCGCTCGATGGCGCGTGAATCTTCCCCGACGTAGTCCAAGCCGAGGATGCCTCGCTGGGTGAACCAGCTCGCGGGACGATTCGTGACGGTGACGCTTCCCGTGAACCGGTTAGTCGCATCAGAGTTGTCGTATAGCTGCTGCGGCACTTGCGGCAACGTTGCGAAGAAGCCGTGGAACTGCGGGTTCAAGAGGCTGTGTCCGACCTGCGCACCAAAGAGCGCCGACGCGCCCGTCTCGGCACCGAGGTGATCCGACTTGTCGACGAAGTTGAGGCTCGTCGCCACGTCGCTCTTCGCTCCAATCGGCGCGCTGATGTTCAAGTGCACATTGCCCGCGCGCGACGAGTTGTTCGGCTCGATGCCGTAGTCGTTTTCGTAGCCCGACGCGATGTAATACTGCGCCAGCCCCTGCCCGCCCGAGGCCGCGAGATTGTATTGCCGCGTCAGGCCAGTCTTGAAGATCGGTCGCCCGCTGTCGGCCTCCTGCTGCACGCCATTCCACAGCACGATGTTGCCGGCTTTGTCCTTGTCGTAGTTGTCGCCAATTCGGCCGGCCGCGTTGCGGAATTGGATCGAACCGATGGATGACTGTCCGGTCATGACCGTCTTGCTGCCCGACGAGCCACGCTTGGTGATGATCTGGATGACGCCGCTCGACGCTTCGGTTCCGTAGATCGTGGCCGCAGCGGGCCCGCTGATGACCTCGATGCTCTCGATGTCTTCCGGATTGATGTCATTGAGGCGGCCGGCGACGAGTGCGCCTTGCGTCCCCAACCCGCCAGTCCCTGTCGGCCCGAGCCCGGTCTGGCTGTTCACACGAACGCCGTCGATGTAGACGAGCGGACTGTTCGACAGCGAAATACTGCTGCGCCCACGAATCTGAATCGGAGGAACCGCGCCGACTCGGCCCGACGTCGCCTGGACCGCGAGGCCGGGCGAACGAGCATTGAGCAAACTCGTAATATTGGTCGCCGCGGACTTGTCGAGCTCCGCGCTGGCATCGATCGTCGAGACCGCATTGCTGATCGAGCGTCGCGCTTCGCCGCCCGCGGTCCCCGTCACGACGACTTGATCGAGCGACACAGCCGCCGCCTCGAGCTTGAAATCCGCCGTCGCCTCGCCGCCCGCGGCAACAGTCACCGGCTGTCGCGCCACCGTATATCCGATGCGACGAGCGACGACGCTCTGCCGGCCCGCCGGGACATTGGCGATGCGATACCGACCGTCGGCGCTGACAGTCGCGCCCAGGCGCGTCCCTTCGATCTCGATCGTCGTCAACCCGAGCGGCTGCGTCGATCGCGCGTCGGTCACTCGTCCGACGACAGTCCCCGTTTGTGCCCTCACCGCTGGCGCTCCAATCAGCAGCATCGCGCCGAGCATCAGACCTCCAACAATCAACGTGCTACGCGGGCGCCACTGGCCAAGCAATTTTCGCATTCGCTAACCCTCATGATCGGTAGGTACCGCAACGGCGTGAACTGGAGCGACACGGATCGCGGCGCGTCGTGAAAGCGCGCGCCACACATAAAAAGCCGGTGTTCCGATCGCCACGGCAGCAAGCCCGATCAACGCGCGCGTCGGTTGCTCGCGCATCGTGTTCAGTACGAGGGCCGCCGCCGAGGCGACGAACAGGATCGGGGTGATCGGGTAGCCTGGTGTTCGGAACGGACGAACCGCGTTGGGCTGCCGGCGACGCGATGCGAAAATGCTCAACGCGCCCAGGCCGTAGAAAATCCAACCGGCGAAGACGACGTAGGTCAGCAACTGCTCGAACGTGCCACTGATAGCGAGAATCGCCGACCAGATGGCAAGCAAGACGATCGCGGCGGCCGGCGTGCCGAATCGCTCGTTGACGGTCGCGAGTCGAGCGAAGAACACGCCATCGCGCGCCATCGAGTAGTACAGCCGCGGCGCTGTCATCATGAGACCATTGGCCGCGCTGAAGATCGAGACCAGCACCAATGCGCTGAGTAGAACTCCCGACGCAGAACCAAGCACCGTGCGACTGGCGTCCGCGGCAACATGATCGCTCTGCGCCGCGCCAGCCGGACCAAGCGCCGCGATGTAGCCGGCGTTCGCGACCACGTAGAGAACGATGAGCGCAAACGTCGCGATCGCGATCGCACGCGGAAATACGCGCTGCGGATCCTTCGTCTCGCCTGCCGAGAACGTGACGTACTGCCAGCCTTCATACGCCCAGAGCACGCCGATCATCGCCGTCCCGGCCCCGGTAAGCACACTCGGCGTAAATGTGGCGGGCCACAGTGGCCCGGGGTTGCTCCACCCGTGTCCGATCGCGATGAGCGCGAGACTCAAGAGGAACAACGCGCCCACCTTGGCCGATGTCGTCCAGTTCTCGATGTTCGCGCTGCCGCGAGTGCCACGCACGTTGACGGCCGTGATCACGATGATCACCGCGACCGAAATCAGCTTCGCGACAAGGGGTGTGACGGGAAGGATCTGACCCAGATATGTCGAGAACGCGACGGCAAGGGTCGCGACCGAGCCGCTCGCGATGACGAAGAAGCTCGCCCATCCATACAAGAAGGCCAACAACGGACCGAACGCATCGCGAATGTACGAGTATAGCCCGCCCGCGTCCGGGTGCATCGCCCCCAGCTCGGCATATGTCAACGCGCCAAGAAACGACAGTACTCCGCCGACCACCCAAACGGACAACGCGACGCCGACCGAAGACCCGGTCTGCCGGAGCACGACGCCCGGCACGAGGAATATCCCCGAGCCGATGACGGTGCCCAGCGTCAGCATTACGAGATCTGTAAAGCCGAGCGTGCGGCGTAGTGTCGTGGGTGTGGTCACGGTCGCGCTCCGGGTGCGCGGTTGAGGACGGATGTCACACCGCCACCTGGGCGCTGGTGCCGCGCAACATCTCGACACGCGTCGTGAGCGATTCGATGAACTCCGCGTCGACCGTCACACCGAGGCCAGGCTTGTCCCGCGGGACGTGCACCATGCCTTCGGCATCCATCGTCCATTCCGGCGACACGACGTCCCGTCGCCAGTAGCGGGCGCTCGGACTCAGATCGCCCGGAAGCGAGAAATTCGGCAGCGACGCGAGCGCGACGTTGTACGCGCGGCCGACTCCCGTCTCCAGCATCCCGCCGCACCAGACGGGGATACCGCCCTTCTGACACAGGTCATGGATGGCCTTCGACGCGGTGAAGCCGCCGACGCGACCCGGCTTGATGTTGATGATGCGTCCGCTGCCGAGCTCGATCATCGAGCGTGCGCGGTTGAGATCCGTGATCGATTCGTCGAGGCAGAGCGGTGTCTTCATCCGCCGCTGCAGTTCGGCGAGCTGCAACAAGTCGTCTGCGCCGAGCGGTTGCTCGAGCATGATGAGGTGGAACTCGTCGAGCTGGGCGAGATGTTCGGCGTCGGCGATCGTGTAGGCGGCGTTCGCGTCGGCCATGATCTCGACGTCGTCACCGAGGGCGCGGCGCACGGCGCGGACGTAGTCGACGTCCTGCGTCGGCTGAATCTTGAGCTTGATCTTGCGGTAGCCTGCGTCGACCGCGGCGCGTGCGCGTTCGACGAGGCGCTCGGGAGCGGATTGAATGCCGAGCGAGATGCCTGTGGGAACGCGGTCTCTCGTTCCGCCGAGCAGTTTGCTGAGTGGGACGCGTTGTATTTCCGAGGCGAGCCCCCACGCGCCCATCTCGAGCGCGGCCTTCGCCATGTTGTGGCCACGGATGTTCTCGGCCAGAAGGTCATGGACGATGTCGGGCCCGTCGAGGGAGCGACCGAGCAGTCGAGGTGCCAGCCATTCACGAATGGCCAGCCACGCGGTGTCGATCGTTTCCGGCGTGTAGTTTGGCAGCGCTTGCGCGACGCATTCGGCCCAGACGGTGGCGCCGCCGCGGTCGGCGATCTCGAGGAGGAGGATGCGCCGTGTGGACTCGATGCCCGAGGAGATGCGAAACGGCTCCTTGAGGGCGAGATGGATCTCACGCAGTGCGATGCGATCGATGCACAGCATTCAAATGCGGCGTAGGGAGGGAAGACGGATGCGCCGGGCGACGCGCGTTGCGGGCGGTTCCAGCGGGACCGGAGCCAACGTAATACGCCGGTCACCGGTTCGATAGACCATTTTGGTATACCAACTGAGGCTGTCGGTGCTTCGATGTCAAGTCCGGAAATTGAAACCTCGCGTGCGTCCGTCCGCGTCACGTGCGGCGGCGGCTTGCTATGGTTTTGTCCGCGGAATAGGTTGCCACCCGTGCCCGCATCGACTTCGAGACAACCCAAGACGCAATCTTCCACCCGCCGCGCACCGGGAGCCCGACGGCGCGCAGCGGCACATGAGCCGGTCGACAACGTCTCGCGCGTCTACCATGAGCTCCGCGAGCTGATCGTCGCCGGCCAGCTGCCGCCTGGAGCACGGGTCGCCGAGCGAGCCGTGGTGGCGCGCATGGGCTTGAGCCGTACGCCCGTTCGAAGCGCACTGCATCGACTGCAGCAGGAAGGATTCATCGGCTCTGTGGGACGAGCCGGCGATCAGCGGTTGATCGTCACTCCGCTCACGCGGGGCGACGGTCGCGAGCTGTTTCTGATCGTCGGCCATCTCGAAGGGCTCGCCGCTCGCGAGGCGGCATCGCTTCCGGCCGATGCTCGCAAGGAGCTCGTCAAGCGGTTGCGCGCGGTCAATCGTGAGCTGGCGGTCGCGTCACGGACCAAGGCGTCGCCGGCGCGCTTGTTCGACCTCGACCTCGAATTTCACGAGACGTACGTCGAGGGCGTGGCCGGGCCGCGGGTCGTCGCGCTGCATCGTGCCATTAAGCCGCAGAGCGAACGGTACGCGCGACTGTACGTGAACGTGCTGCTCGACGAGCTCCCGACATCGGTGAAGGAGCATGAGATGATTACCTCCGCGATCGCGAAGGGCAATCCGGTCGCGGCACAGCACGCGGCGGAGACGAACTGGCACAACGCCGCGGCGCGACTGGCGGCGGTGATCGCGGAGCATGGCGAGCGTGGGATTTGGCATGTGTTGGATGAGGGACGCGAGCGCCGCTCGCTGTGAGCCCGCCTCCGGCTAACGCCCTCGCTGGCGTTGTCGCGGCTGCGCCGCTGCACCTGCGTGATGCCGCGGTCATGTCTTCCAGCGAGCGTTAGCGAGCGGCCTCGCGTCGGCGCGCCAGCGCCCATTGCTTCACAGCAACCGTCAGCGCGCCGACTCACTCAGACTCACTCAGCAATCCATTCTTCCCCGCCGCGGTATACCGACATAGTATACCAGCACCTCCCTCCCCCCTCGGAGTCGCACTGATGCAACGTCGACCGATTGCCCTCGCCCTTGGACTCCTGTGCGCCGCCGGCGCCAACGCCCAAGGGACCCGCCTGCTGCGCCACCCAACAGTGAGCCGCGACGCCGTCGCGTTCGAGTACGGCGGCGATCTCTGGGTCGTCGGACGAAATGGCGGACAGGCACGACGGCTGACGTCGACGCCAGAGGTCGAGAACGAACCGCACTTCTCGCCCGATGGATCGCTCATCGCGTTCACCCGAATGTCGGGCAGCAATGCCGACGTCTATGTCGTGCCGACGGCCGGCGGGGATCCCAAACGGTTGACGTTCCATCCCGGACAGGATCGCGCGCGCGGTTGGTCGCCCGACGGCAAGCGCGTCATCTTCGCCTCCGATCGCACGAGCGCGCCGCAAGTCTCGTATCTCCGACTGTGGTCCGTGCCGGCCGATGGCGGATTCGAAGAACCGCTGCCGATGCCGCGCGCGTTCAGTGGCACGTACTCGCCCGACGGTCGCCGCATGGCATACGAAGAAATCTCGACGGCCTTCACCCCCGACTGGTACGAGACGAGCATGTGGCGTCACTACCGCGGCGGTCGCACGCATCCCATTCGTCTCATCTCGCTCTCCGACTATTCCGTCGAGAAGCTGCCGTGGCAGAACAGCAATGATCATGACCCGATGTGGATCGGCAACACCGTCTACTTCCTCTCGGATCGCAACTTCACGACGAATCTGTACGCGTATTCGCTCGACACAAAGCAGCTCAAACAACTCACGCATCACGACGACTTCGACATCATGACGGCGTCGGCCGGGCCCGACGCGATCGTCTACGAACAGGCGGGCTACATCCACCTCGTCGACGCGAAGACGGGAGAGTCCCACCAGCTCGACATCGACGTCGTCGGCGATTTCCCCTGGGCACGCCCGCAATTCAAGCGCGCCGGCAACATGGTTCGCGATGCGGTGCTCTCGCCGACCGGTGTTCGCGCCGCGTTCGAGGTGCGCGGTGACATCGTCACCGTTCCGACGGACAAGGGCGACTACCGCAATCTCACGCACAGTTCGGCCGCGCATGATCGGAGCCCCGGCTGGTCGCCGGACGGGACGCAGCTCGCCTGGCTCTCCGACGCGAGCGGCGAATACCAGCTCATGATCGGCGATCAGTCGGGGCTCACCAAGCCGCGCGCCATCGCGCTGCCGACATCCGCGTTCTATTCGAATCTCGAGTGGGCGCCGAACGGCAAGCTGATCGCGCTCGAAGACAATCATCTCAACCTGTGGACGATCGACGTCGCGACCGGCCGCGCGACGAAGATCGATAGCGATACATACGCGACGCCTGGACGCGAGCTCGAGCCGACATGGTCGTCCGACTCACGCTGGATCGCGTATTCAAAAAGCCTCGACAGCCATCTGCGCGCGATCTTCATCTATTCGCCCACCGCGACCGACGCGAAGCCGCATCAAGTCACAGACGGTCTCGCCGATGCAGTTTCTCCGGCGTTCGACGCGAGCGGCAAGTATCTCTACTTCCTCGCGAGCACCGATTACGGATCGCGTACCGGTTGGGTCGAGATGAGCGCGCTCGATCGTCCCGTGCGTCGCTCTGTCTACCTCACGATCCTGAGCGCGAACGAGCCGTCGCCGCTGTTACCAGAGTCGGGCGACGAACCTGCCGGCGCCGCTGCGCCGCGCGCGCGACCGGACTCCGTGATACGCGTCGACCTCGCGGGACTCAGTCAGAGAACACTCAGCCTCGACATCCCCGCCGCCGACTACGCCAGTCTCGCCGCGGGCCCGGCGGGCACCGTCTTCTACGCCGAGCCGATCACGGAAGGACCGGGACGCGGTGGCATGCGGTTGCAGCGTTACCAACTCAAAGAACGCGCAGCAACGCCATTCCTCGATGGCATTCGCTCCTTCACCCTCTCCGCCGACCGCAAGAAGCTTCTCTACTCGGCTGCTGGTGGACGTTGGGGAGTCGTTGGGACGGATAAGCCCGCGCGGGTCGGCGATGGACCGGTGAACGTCGCGCAAGTCGAGACGTGGGTCGATCCGCACGTCGAGTGGGCGGAGATCTTTCACGAAGCCTGGCGAACGCAGCGAGACTTCTTCTACGACGCCAAGATGCATGGCGCGGATTGGCCAGGCGTGCTCGCCAAGTACAGCGCGTTCCTCCCGTACGTCAATCATCGCGCGGATCTGGGCTACGTCATCGCGCAAACGGGCGGTGAGCTCGTGGTCGGACACTCCTATCTCACCGGCGGCGGCGACCTTCCCGGCGATCCGCCGGTATCCGTCGGCCTCCTCGGCGCCGACTACACGGTAGAGAACGGACATTACCGGATTCATCATATTCTCACCGGTGAGAACTGGAATCCGGATCTGCGCGCGCCGCTCAGCGCGCCGGGTATCCAAGTCGCCGAGGGCGACTATCTGCTCGAGGTGAATGGGCGTCCGGTTGCGCCGCCGACGAATGTCTATCAGCTCTTCGAGGGTACGGCCGGGCATCAGACCGTGCTTCGGCTCAACAGCACGCCGTCGCTCGAAGGATCGCGATTGGTGACGGTCGTTCCGGTCGCGAGCGAAGAAGGTTTGCGAACGCGTGCATGGATCGAGGACAATCGTCGCAAGGTCAACGAGCTGTCGGGTGGCCGGCTGGCGTACGTCTGGTTGCCTAACACGTCGGTGCCCGGCTACGCGGCATTCACGCGCTACTTCTACGCGCAGCAGGACAAGGAGGGCGCGATCATCGACGAGCGGTACAATCATGGCGGACTCGTCGCCGATTACATCGTGAACGAGCTCGATCGCAAGCCGATGGGTTACTTCGCGCTGCGCGACGGAAAGACGTGGACGTCGCCGGGCGCCGGCATCTATGGTCCCAAAGTGATGATCGTCAACGAATCGGCGGGCTCGGGCGGCGATGCGCTGCCGTATTATTTCCAATTGCGGCACATCGGCACGATGGTCGGGACGCGCACGTGGGGCGCGCTCGTCGGCACGACCGGTTCGCCGACCACGATCGACGGCGGTAGTATCACTGCGCCGAGTTTAGCGTTCTATGATTTGCAGGGGAAATGGGCGGTGGAGAACCAGGGCGTGACACCCGAGGTCGAAGTCGAGTACACGCCGGCTGACGTGATCGCGGGCCATGATCCGCAGCTCGAGCGCGCGGTGCAGGAGGGCCTCAAGCTGCTGAAGCAAAATGCGTTTGCTCATGCTCCGCGACCGGCCCCAATCGATCGCGCGTCGAAGAAAGCGCCGTGAACTAGTCGAAACCTGGACGGAGGCACCATGAGCTCGTGGCGACGCCCGGCGCGCGTGTTCGCGCGCCTGGGCATCTCTTCAGTGTTGGCGTCGACGGCGCTTGCCCAACGTGGCGGGCGGACGCCGGTGCCGGATCACCATCCAGCCCGGTTGCTCAACGCGTCACAGTTGCAACAAATCGACGCCTATGTGGCGAAAGCCATGGAGGCGTGGGGAATTCCCGGCGTGGCGGTGGCAATCGTCCAGGGAGACTCTGTGATGATGGCCAAAGGGTATGGCGTGAAGGAGTTGGGCAAGCCAGGTCGCGTCGACGGACACACGCTGTTCGCCATTGGATCGAACACCAAAACGACCACGGCCTCGCTCATCGCGATGCTCGTGGACGAAGGGAAGATGCGCTGGGATGATCCGGTGTGGAAATATCTTCCCAACTTTCGAGTGGCCGATGCCTACGTGAGTCGGGAAGCGACCATTCGAGATCTGTTATCGCATCGCACTGACCTCGCCAACGACAACGCCGTCTGGTACGGCTCGACCCTGACGCGGAGCCAGGTCGTCGAGAAGTTGCGCTATCTCAAACCGGAGTTCGGGTTTCGCAGTCGTTACTCGTATAACAACTTGATGGTGGCGGTGGCTGGCGAGGCCGCGGCGGCAGCGGCCGGCACGACGTGGGAGACGCTGATTCAGCAGCGACTTTTTTCGCCGCTAGGGATGATGTCGAGCCTGACGAGCAGTCGCATGCTGACGCCGGAGAGCAATGTCGCGGCGCCGCACATGATGTTTCGTGGGAAGCAGATTTCGATTGCGCACCGCGATGCGTCGAATGTCGGACCGGCGGGATCGGTGTACTCGAGCGCGGCCGATCTCGCCCAGTATCTGCGCATGCATCTGGGGAACGGCGTCTACGAGGGCAAACGTCTCATCTCGGAGCAAGGCGAAGCGCAGATGCGCGCGCTGGTGTCGCCGACCGGAAACGGACCGACGTTCCGCACCGACACCACGGATTCGTTTCTCGGATACGGGCTTGGCTGGTATCTCGACGATTTCCGCGGCCATCCGGTCGTTGGACATACCGGTGCAATCGATGGAATGCTTTCTGATCTGCGCATGCTGCCCAACGAGCAGGTCGGCGTCGTCGTGCTCACGAACTATCAGCCTCATTCGATGCATCAGGCGCTCATTCATCACATCTTCGACGTCGTGCTCGGGTTGCCGCCGCGGGAATGGGACGCGCGTTTGCGCGGCGGTGGCACCGCTCCAATCGTGTCGACCGCGGGCGAGGCGGCGCGTCCCGCGAACCCGTCGGTCTGGTTGCCGCTCGACAAGTACACCGGCACGTTCAGCGATTCACTCGATGGCGACGTCAAAGTGTCGTTGGAGAACGGGAAGTTGATGCTCAATTACTATCCCGGGCTCACCGCGATCTTGCAGCCGTGGCAGTACAACACGTTTCAGATCGATTGGCAGCAACCCAGTCTGTATAGCAGCGGTCAGCACTTCGCGACATTTTCGGTCGACGCCAATGGGCGGCCGACGGAAATCAACGTGGCGATGGTGGGCGTCTTCCGGCGGCAGTGAGCTCGAGAGCTTCAGTACCTGCCGTTACGGAAGCAGATTCTCGCTTTGCTCCGTAGAAGAACCGCTCGAGCTCACATCCCCCACATCGCGACCGCGATCTCACCGAGCGCCTGACCGACCAACAGCGCTGCGTCGCCCTGATACCCGTGCGGGAACGGAATGCGATTTCCGTAAATCGCGAATGACAAATGCTTCCCGCTCGCTGTCGTCATGTAGCCGGCCAAACCTTTGCCCGTCACGATCAGTCGGCGATTGAGCGGATCGAACAGTGCGAACGTTCCCGTCTTGGCGAACACCTTTCCGGCGGCTGGGGTATTCGGCTGAATGTTCCACAGCGTACCGTCGCGCCCGAGAATCGGAAGCGCACGACGGAGGACGGCGATGTCGGGCCGTGTGGCCATGTACGCGAGATACTGGGCCATGAACGCGGGCGAAAAGAACGCGCCTGCCGCGCCACCGGCACCATCTCCTTGTGCCGCGGCCATCAAATCGAGTCCGGCCTTGGCGAGGAAATCATGCTCTGCGTCGAACCCCGCTTGCAATGCGCCACGTCCAGTCGTGTGACCAACGAGCGCACCGACGACGTACGGCATCGTGCTCGCGTGGAGATTCTGGCTCACCTTCAGCGTCACTTTGATCTCTTCGCTCAGCGGCAGCGATACGTGCTCGGCGAGACGCGTCGAGTCGGCGTAGCCGGTGCTGAGACGGGCAAAGTCGGCATGCATTCCGGCCGCGCCGCCTGAGACGCCGACGCCGCGATCCTTCAGCGCGGCGACCAGCGCGCGCGCCGCGTACTCGGCGGGGTCGTCGACGTTCACACTCATCACCAGCGGTTTCGCGTCAGCGGCGAGCGTGCCGGTCAAGCGAACCGAAACGTTGCCACTCGAGTCGCGCGTCACCATGCGACGGAGACTCGACGCCGAATGTGCCGGGCCAGTCGTCACCTCGCTCACGAGCTTGAACATCCCGAGGTCCGGCGATGCGCGCACGCTCGCCGCGTCGCCGGACTTCGCGCCCGGCGCGATCAAGAGATCGACGACATTGTCGTTGAGCACGACTGGCGAGATCGTGACGCCCGTCCCGAGCTCGCGCTCACCCTGCGGGAACAGGCTCACGTCGACGAGAACGCGGCCATCGATTTGCTTGATGCCGCGCGACGCGATCTGCCCGGCGAGATCACGCATGGCCGCGAGCGGGTCGCCGATCGCCTTAGCCACCGAATCGCCGCCACCCGCATATGAATGGTCTTCATCGCTGAAGCCAAGCGTGTCGCCGGCCGCCCGGCCCGACAGATTTGCGTCGCCCGAGCCCACGAGCACGATGTCGCCTTTCACGACGCCGCGATCGATCGGACCGGTGCGATACACGGGCGTATGAAACCGATAGTCGGCGCCGAGCAGGCCGAGTGCCGTCCCCATCGTGAGGAGCTTCGTCGTCGAGCCAGGCGTGAACAGCTGCTCGGCGTTCAATCCGAAGACCATCTTCTTTGCGTCGAGATCGTAGGCCGCGACGCCGAATTCGGCGTGTACGAGCTCCGGCCGCGCATTGATCTCGGCAATCTTTGCCGTGAGTGCCTGAGTTTGCGCGGATGACGTTCTGGCCGCCGCGATCGCGAGTGACGCGATGACTACGACACGTCGGCTTTGCGAGATCATTGCACCGCTCCTGGGCCGCGCAACGCGCGACCCGCCTTTGCGCCGGTATGCTTGCCGTGATCGATCGTCACGACGCCATTGACGAGCACCCACTCGATGCCAGTCGGGAACTCCATCGGCTTCTCGTACGTCGCCTGGTCCTGCAGCTTGTCCAAATCGAAGATCGTGACGTCGGCCCAATTGCCGACGGTGATCGTGCCGCGATTGGCGAGACGCATGCGCGTGGCTGGCCAGCCAGTCATCTTCCGAATTGCTTCGGGCAGCGTGAGCACGTGTTGCTGCTTCACGTACTTTGCGATCACCCGCGGAAAATTACCGAAGCTTCTTGGATGGGGCAGACCCGTTTCGTCGGGCACGCCAATCTGCGCCACTGCGCCGGCGTCGCTGCCGATGCTCGTCCAGGGAAAACGCAGAGCTGTCTCGATGTCGGGCTCGCCCATCATATGGTAGATGGCCATGACGCGGCCGTGTCCTTGCGCGACCAAGTCCCAAGCGGCGTCGGCTGGATCCTTGCCCGTCTCCTTCGCGATTTGCGCGATGGTCTTCTGCTCGTACTTCGCGTTGTCGGGATTGCGCGCGTTGACCAGGACGACACCGTCCCATCCGCCCGCCGCCTCGACGATGTTCCACCAGCCAGGCGATCCAGTCGTCAGCTCGCGTTTGAGGCGCGCGCGAATCTGGGGATTTGCTAGTCGCGCCTTGAGCGAATCGACGCCGCCTTCGTGCGCCCAGCTCGGAATGGTCGCTTCGAGCCCGGTGCCGCCCGCGGTGTAGACGTACATGTCGGCCGCGATGTCGAGCCCGCGAGCCCGCGCGGCGTCGACCGTTTGACGCACCGAATCCATCAAGACACCCCAACCCGGTTTGTACGCGACTTTGAGATGGAAGATCTCCGCCGGCAAGCCGGCTCGCTCGCTGACGGCGATCAACTCGTTGATCGCGCTGATGATGCCTTTCCCCTCGTCGCGCATGTGGCTCGCGTACGTTCCGCCGTATGCGGCCGCGGCCTTCGCGACCTCCACCAACTCGTCGGTCGTGCTGTAGCTCGACGGCGGATAGATGAGTGCCGTCGTCATTCCCATGGCGCCGCCGCGCATCGCCGTGTCCATGATCGCGCGCATGTGTGCGAGCTCGGCGGCGTTCGGAGCGCGCGCGGATTGGCCAAGTACTGCTTCACGCGCCTGCGTCTCGCTGAAGTAGCTCCCGAAGTTGATGCTGATGCCGTTCTTCTCGAGATTCGCGAAGTACTCGGCGACGCGCGCCGCAGGCACCGGCGTTCCGCCCTCGCCGCCGATCGCCGTCGTCACGCCTTCCTGCAGCTTGTTCTCAGCGAGTCCGTTGCGCGGAAGAACGGAACCCGACTGATCCATCATGTCGATCCAGCCGGGACTCACGTACTTGCCCGTAGCGTCGATCTCCTTCCTGCCGTGCGACGTGATCTTTCCGATCCTCGCGAACTTTCCGTCGCGGATTCCGACGTCGGCCAGAATCCAGGGATTCCCCTCGCCGTCGAGCACGCGACCGTTGCGAATCACGATGTCGTAGGTCGTGTCTGCCGAGGCGCGTCCCGCTTGCTCCGCCGGTGGCGCGACTCGTAAGAGTCGTCTGTCCGGCGATGGTACGCGGGACTGCGCGCCACTCGACGCCGCGGCGCCAATCAGAATCAGAACGAGCGAAGTGCGCATGGACGTTGGGCTCAAGGCAGGAGGTAGAGGCGTTACTGGACGTGTTAAGCATGTGACGGCGGTGATAGCCACTGCGGTTATATCAACCGCCGGGCTGGCGCCGCTGGTCGAGCGAGACGCGACGGAAACGCGCGGATCGATCAACGAAGGCGACGCCTGTTCGTTCTTCGAACCTGACGCGAGCGCACGTGATTGGCAATGCCGTCTACCGAACGGGCACACCGGAGTGGTGCACCATCTTGCGAGCCGCGACTCCGGGCCGCACTCTTTCCCGGCGACGAATTGCCTGGTGGCAGCTCGCCGGCTCGACGCCATGGTTCGTTCACGAGGATCGCTGTTCCACCACGTTCCGACTCCCAGTTAGAGGAAGCCGAGGAGAGCAGATGATGCGAGCAAGACACACAAAGGTCATGAGACTCATTCCTTCAGCGGCACGTCTCGTTCGAGCAGCGTACGCTGCGGCGGTCGAACGGTGGCTGCCGCATCTTCTTCCGCTTGCTGTCGTCGCGGTGCTTGCCGCGATTCCAGCTGCGGCACGCGCACAGGGCGGCACCATCAGCGGTACGGTGCAGCAGACGGGCGCTGGTCGCCCGCTTCCTGGTGCGGAGATCAGCGTGCAAGGCCAGATCGGAAAAGGTGCCGTCACCGACGCCAATGGCCGGTTCCGCATCACCGGGGTAACCGGCACGAGCGTGACACTCAACGCGCGCCTCCTCGGCTACCGTCCGGCTACTCAGGTCGTGCAGGTCGGCGCCTCGAACGTCAGCATCCTGCTCTCGGAGCGAGCCGTCGAGCTGAATCAAGTCGTCGTCACCGGCACCGCCGGCGGAGAGCAGAAGCGCGCCTTGGGTACGTCGGTCGCGCAGGTGAACGTTGCCGACGTCACCGCGAAAGAGGCGGTCCCATCCGTCGACGCGCTGCTCAACGGCCGCGCTGCCGGCGTGCAGGTGCTGCCCGGTACCGGCATGGTTGGCTCGGGCGCGCGCGTTCGTATTCGCGGCATCGGCAGCTTCTCTCTGAACGCCGACCCACTCATCTATGTCGATGGAGTCCGCGTCGACAATCAGACGAGCACAGGCATCAGCATTCAGGCCTTCAGCTCCGGTGTCATCTCGCGCCTCAACGACTTCGATCCCGATCAGATCGAAACCATCGAGGTCCTGAAGGGACCGGCGGCGGCGACGCTATACGGCACCGAAGCCGCACGCGGCGTGATCAACATCATCACGAAGAAGGGTGCCGTTGGTCAAACGAGCTATCAGTTCACCGGTCGCGTTGGGAACAACGTGTTCCAGAACGCCGCGGGGCGCATCGCCACAAATTGGTGCCACATCGAAGGTCCGACGTCCTGCGTGCCGAACGGCACCGGGCCGCTGCTCGGCCTCAACACGGTCAAGCGCCAGGACTCGCTCGGCGCGCCGATCTTCCGCACAGGGCGCATTACCGACTACGACGGCAACGTGAGCGGTGGCAGCGGTGCGCTGCGGTTCTTCGCGGCGGGAACGTTCAACAACGACGAGGGCGTCGACCCAACCAACCAGCAGCGAAAAATCAACGTTCGGACCAACCTCAATATCACGCCGAGCGAGAAAGTCGACATCCAGACGAACTTGGGCTACATCACGGGGCGCACGACGCTCAGTTGCGAAGCCGGCTGCGGCGGCCTGATGTGGGATTCAGAGTACTCTAATCCGGCAAACCTGCCGCAGTTCTGCAGTCCCGGCGATATCCCGTGCACGTGGGTCCAGGGGTTCAACGGCACGCCGCCGAAGGCCGACGCCGCGCAGCAGGACTGGCAGGACTTGAACCGCATCACGGCGAGCGCCACGATCAACTACAACCCATTCTCCTGGTTCTCGAACCGTCTCGCGATTGGCACGGATGTGACTCAGGAAGGCAACGTCGAGTACGTGCCGTACCTCACCAACGACACCATTGCGTCGTTCTGGGGCGCGAACGCGAAGGGCTACCGCTACCAGCAGCAGCACCAAGCCACCTACAACACGTACGACTACAACGGGTCAGTCCACTTCAGCCTGCCGCGGTCGTGGACGTCGAAGACCACCGGTGGTGCGCAATACTACACGCACCAAGACACCTACATCAGCGGCGAGGGCGATTTCTTCCCGGCGCCCGGTCTCCAGACCATTGGCTCCGCTGGAACAATTCAACCATCGTTCGACAACTGGACTCAGAACAACACCTTCGGATTCTTCGGACAGCAGGAGCTGTCGTTCAGCGACCGCCTGTTCTTTACCGGAGCAGTGCGCGTCGACAACAACAGCGCGTTCGGGAGTCAAGTTCACTGGGCGACGTATCCCAAGCTGAGCGCCTCATACGTCATCAGCGATGAACCGGCGGTTCAGCAAAAACTTCCGTCCTGGCTCAACAGCCTGAGGCTCCGCGCGGCGTTCGGTGGTTCTGGTCAACAGCCTGCGCTGAACACCGCGCTCCGGACGTTGTCGCCCGCCGTTGGGCCGAACAACGTCGGCATCCTCACGCCGAACTTCATCGGGAACCCGGATCTCAAGCCCGAGCGAGTATTGGGCAGCGAGCTCGGCTTCGAGACCGAAATGCTGAACAATCGATTCGGGATCGACTTCACGTACTTCCACGACGACTCGAAGGACGCAATCCTCTCGCGTCCCGTTGCGCCGGGCACCGGGTTTGGCGCACAGAGTGAGTACTTCAATGCGGGCGAGATCACCAAGCACGGCATCGAGGCGTTGTTCAAAGCGCAGGTCATCAACCGCAAGAGCTATGGTTGGGAAATGACGCTCAACCTGGCGACTCAGTCGGCCAAGATCGGGCGCCTGAACGGGACCGATTCAGTCATCGATCTCGGGTTCTATCAGCACCGCGTGGGGTACTCGCCGTTCGACTGGTTCGCGCAAAAAGTGGTGCGCGTCGATTCAGCGACATATGACCCAACCACGAACAAAGTGACGATCGCCAAGTCGAACGTCTATTGCGACAACGGCAACGGCGGCGCCACGCCCTGCTACAACGCGGGCGGCAGCGTGATCGCGCCCAAGGTGTTCCTCGGGCACTCGACGCCGACATTCGAGGGATCCTGGTCGAGCACGCTGCGCTTCTTCACCAACTTCCGGTTGTACACAATGCTCGACGCCGAGTCGGGCTACCGTCGCTTGGATAACAACATTCGCATTCGGTGCCAACTCTTCCACACCTGCTTGGAGTACGTACAGCCGCAAAACACCGACCCAAAGCTGCTCGCGCAGTATTTCAGCGGCGGTCCACTGCGCGACTTCACGATCAACAATGCGCGGTACGTGAAGTTCCGTGAGCTCTCGCTGTCGTATGACGCACCGCAGCGAATAGCCGCGCGCGTCGGCGCCCGTGGCCTCACCGTAACGGGTTCCGCGCGCAATCTCGCCACGTGGACGCCTTACACGGGCCTGGATCCGGAGAGCCAGTTCGTCGCCGGCGTTCCCGCGGCCACCGACCAAGCAGAGCTGCCGCAGCTTCTCACGTATGTGTTGACCTTCCACCTGAGCTTCTGATTGCCATGAAACTCATAAACGATATGGAGCCATCGAGCTGCCAAGCGGAGCGCCGCTCGCGGCGGAGGATCGCCGTCTCGCTTGCCGGCCTCGTGGCCGTGGCCGGATTCCTGGCCGCCTGCAACACCAACCGTCTGCTCGACGTGACCACGCCGAACGCTGTGCCGGTAAGCACGCTGGATGACCCAACGAACGCCGTGCTGATGGTCAACAGCATGGTCGGGGATTTCCAGTGCGCCTTGGGGTCCGCCATCGTCGTCGAGGGGCTCATCTCGGGCGAGATGAACGACGCGCAGCTCGGCGCCGCCCAGTGGGACTATGCCCGGAGGACCGCGAACGCGCTGACCAACGGCATCTACGGGACCGCGGTGTGTGCAGCTACTCAGGCACCGGGGATCTACCTACCGTTGTCGACTGCGCGCTTCGACGCGGATCATGCGATCACCAACCTCACGACGTGGACAGACGCGCAGGTTCCCGGGCGCATCGGGCTCCTGGCCGTGGCCGACCTGTACGCCGGCTTCAGCTATGCGATGATGGGAATGTCCATGTGTCAGGCAGCGTTCGACAACGGACCGGCCGTGAACCAAAAGGGGATGTTCGCTCTTGCCGAGAAGCGCTTTACCGACGCGATCGCCAATGCTCAAACGGCCGGCGCGGATAGCATCCGCTTCGCCGCCTATGTTGGTCGGGCACGCGTGCGCCTCTATCAAGGCAATACTGCCGGAGCGGTCGCTGACGCGCAGTTGGTTCCGAAGGGGTTCGTGCTCAACTCGAGTAACTCCGGCGCCGCCCTCCGACTCTACAATCGGGTGTACGCCGTGACCAAGCAGTTCGGCGACTACTCTATCCCTTCGTGGTCGCAAAATCTGACCACGGAGAACGGCGAGATCGATCCGCGGTCGGCCACGCAGCTCGCGGGCACGCGATCGGCGAACAACAACCAAACGATCATCTTCGTGCCGAACAAGTACGTCGGCGGCGATGCGGTACCGATTCCGATTGCGCGCTACGAGGAGGCGCAGTTGATCATCGCCGAGGTGCAGGGCGGCGCACAGGCCGTTTCGATCATCAACGCAATGCGTGCGACCGTCGGTCTCAAGCCATACACCGGGCCCACTGACGCCGCGTCCATCAAGAACCTGGTGATTAGCGAGCGGCAGCGCGTGCTGTTCCTCGAGGGATTCCGGAACTACGACATCGAGCGCTTCCAGATTCCGTTCAATCCGCCCGTCGGTGCAAACTTCCCAGTGGGCGGCGGTACCTACGGCAACACCACTTGTCTGCCACTACCCGAT
>Ga0207695_10003691_pt1 | contig 21328 bp, 22 predicted proteins | sample KBSC54metaG_FD_184354 | JGI IMG/M metagenome (GOLD analysis project Ga0207695, IMG submission 184354) | Corn rhizosphere microbial communities from Kellogg Biological Station, Michigan, USA - KBS C5-4 metaG (SPAdes) (version 2) | ecosystem: Host-associated > Plants > Roots > Rhizosphere > Soil...
GGCCGCGCCGGCGATGCGCCATCAGCCTTGCGTTCGTCCGCTCCCGACGAGGTCGAGACGCGAGGACGCGTACGCTCTGTCGCGCTCGACGTTGTCGAGCGCCGCGCGGGCGAGCGCCGGCAGCGGCGCGAGCGATGGATCGTACTTGATGTCGCCGAGTGCCCGTTGGCCGGCCAGCGGCACTTTCACGCCTGGATTCAAAATGCCGTCCGGGTCGAACGCGTTCTTGAGTTGGGCGAAAACCTCGAGCAGCGACGCGGGCCACACGCGCGAGAGCAGCGGCGTGCGGAGACGGCCATCGCCGTGTTCGCCGGCGAGAGTGCCGCCGAGTGACGCCGTGAGCGTGACGATCGCGTCGAGCAGATGCTCGATGCGGTCGCGCCAGTCCGGTTGGCGCACATCGACGAGGGGATTCACGTGCACGTGTGCATCGCCCGCGTGACCGAAAATGACGCCGCGAATTCCAACTTGCTCCAGCGCTCGACGGACGCCCCGCACGTATTCGGGAAGTCGCTCGGGTGGGACGGCACCGTCCTCGATGAACTGCATCGACTTGAGCGAGGGATCGAGACGGTTGAGAATCGGGCTCGCTGCGTGGCGCAGCGACCAGAGCTCGTGCTCGGTGCCGTGATCGAGCGCCAACCGCACACTCGATGCGCCGGACTGGGCGAACGCGTGTTGGAGCAAATGTGCGTTCGTCTCCGCGGATTCGGCCGTCTCGCCCTCGACTTCGGCGAGCAGCACGGCTTCGACTTCGTGGTCGAAGCGAATGGAGCCGCCCTCGGCGACGACATCGAGGAATGTCTTGTCGAGCAGCTCGCAGGCCGATGCGCCGAAGTTTCTGGCGCGCACGGCGGCGGTGACGGCTCCTTCGAGCGTCGTGAACGTCGCGAGCAGGCTCGACGTGGCGCCGGGCGCCGGCGCGAGCGCCAGCTCGATGCCGACGAACATGGCGAGCGTGCCCTCGCTGCCGACGAGCAGATCGATGAGATCGCCGCTCTCGAGGAACGGTCGGAGCGCGTAGCCCGACGAATCCTTGATCACCCCTGCATGGGCGGCATCGATCTCTCGGGTGAGTGTCGCGATCGTCGGCTGCACGTCGTCGAGGAAACGCCGGACCGCGGGGACGTCTCGCGGGGGCGGCGCGCCGCGGCGAATGGAAGCGTGCTGCCCGTCGGCGAACACGCAGTCCAGCGCGCGCACCCAGCGGCGCATCGGTCCGTATCGGAGGGTGTGTGGTCCGGCTGCGTTAGTCGCAACCATGCCGCCGATCGTACAGAAGGCGCCGCTCGATGGGTCGACCGGAAGGCGAAGCCCGGCGCGTTGGGCGGACGCCTCGACGGCGTCGCGAATCGCGCCCGGTCCGACGGCAATCGTGCGCGATCCCGGGTTGACGGCGTGAACCTCGCGCTGACGGCTCAGATCGACGATGATCTCGTCGCCGACTGCGCCGCCCGCCATTCCGCTGCCGGACCCGCGCGGGATCAGCGCCGCGCGCGTTCCGGCTGCCCAACGGACGAGCGCGACGACCTCGTCGGGCGTGCGCGGGATGGCGATCGCTTGTGGCACGGCGCGCGCGATGCCGGCACCTTCGCTGTAGGCAGCGCGCGAGACGAGGTCCCGGACCAGGTGCGGCACTGCCCGGCGCCCGCGGCTAGAGGCCGAGGTCGTTCACGCGCGGCGGATCGACCGTGTAGTCGTAAAAACCCTTGCCCGATTTCCGCCCGTACATCCCGGCCAGGACCATGCGCTTGAGCAGCGGCGGCGGCGCGTACCGCTTCTCGCGATACTCGTCGAACATGATTTCGGCGATCTTGTACGTGGTGTCGAGCCCGACGAAGTCGAGCAGTGTGAACGGTCCCATCGGATAGCCGGTGCCGAGCATCATGCCCTTGTCGATGTCTTCGACGGTCGCGACGCCGTGTTCGAGCTGGTTGATCGCGTCCACGAGATAGGGCACGAGCAGCAGGTTGACGACGAACCCCGAATTATCCTTGGCGGCGATCGGTTCCTTGCCTAACTGACGGGCGAAGGCGTACGCGGTGTCGAAGGTGGCCGTGCTCGTCGTGACGGTGCGCACCACTTCGACCAGCTTCATGACCGGCACGGGATTGAAGAAGTGCAAACCGACCATCTGGCCAGGTCGCGTCGTTGCCGCGGCCATCGCCGCGATCGTCAGGCTCGACGTGTTGGACGCGAAGATCGTGTGCGGCGGGCAGAGGCCGTCCAGTTCCTTCCACATTGCGTTCTTCACTTCGATGTCTTCGACCACGGCTTCGATCACGATGTCGCAATCCGCGAGGTCGCGCAGGTTCGTCGTGAAGGACAGTCGCGACAAGGCGGCGTCGCGATCGGCTTCGGTGACCTTGCCTTTGCTCTTCTCGATGGCGCGGGCAAACGATTTTTCGATGCTCGCTTTGCCGCGCTGGCACAGCGCATCGGACACTTCGCGCACCGTGGTCCTGAATCCGCTCTGGGCGCATACTTGCGCAATGCCGGAGCCCATGAGTCCGGCGCCGAGCACGCCGACGGTCTTGATGGTTGTCATGAGGACGATCGATTGAGGTGGAAACGGGGCCCGTTAGGACGGGCGGTTCGCGCGCATGCGCACAGTCAGCGCCATACGTCGAGCGCCGATATCACGTTCGGACGCGGTGGACTGTCGCCGCGCTCCAAACGGTCGAGCAACTGTTCCAACGCCAGTTGGGCGCGCGCAACGATCGGCGCGTGGCTCCGGGCGACGAAGTAGCCACCGACGGCCGCCGCCGCCGCGGGAATGATCGCGACCGGAACGAAAAATCCGAGTGCGACGAGCGCGCCCGTGCCCAACACGCCGCCGCCCGCGAGCACGGCGCCGGAGGCCGCGCGCTCTGTCCGCACGTTGGTCAGGTCGGCCTCGAGCCGCACGAGGACGCGATCGGCGTCGACGGGCACGACGGTCGCCCCGACTTCGCGCGTCGGCCGCAAGTAATAGCCGCGGCCGCTCACGTTGAGCAGCCGTCGCATCTCGCTGAACAGGCCGGGGCGTGGCTCCCAGAGCATGCGATCCGGGAGACGACGCTTCACCTGCATAGACTCTTCGCGTTGCAACCACATGTCCAGTCGGTCCAGCGTCGCCGCCGCTGTCGCTTTGATCGTGCGCGATGCGTGGACGTGAGCAGCACCGAACAGTCGCGCTGTCAATCCGCTCTCGTCCGGAACCTGGGCGCGACTTCGCTCTTCGGCGAGCGCCTGCTTGAGATGCTCGGCCGAGAGACCGACCTCGCGCGCGACTTCGATCAGTTGATCTTCGTTGAGCGCAGTGTCCGTCGGATCGGCGTCGGCCGCCTGCAACTCGGCCGCGCGCGCCAGGACCCGCTCCATCGCCGCGCGATCGAGCGGCTGACGTCGTGCGGGCAGCCCGCTCTCATCCGCCATGCATCACTCAGCTGCCGCTCGTATCCGTGTTGAGTTGGTTGGTGAGCTGCTCGGCAATGGTCTGTCGAAGCGGAAATGCTTTTTCGATGGCCGCGACCTCGGCCCCGGGCGTGTACGAGATGTGCGCTGCGTCGAGGTAGTAGCGCGCGTACCCTATCGCCAGCTCCGGCGCGATCTTCTGCAAGAGCTGCAGTCCGCCGCGCACTGCCGCCGGACTGGTGTATCGATCGGCGACGCCTTCCTTCTTTTCGGCGGGCGTCGTGTTGTCGTTCACGGCGGCGTTCGACACCGGCGAAACCGCTTCGTGCGCGAGCACGTACATCGCATCGACGGCGCGGCTGACGCTGTCCGGGAACGTGATCGTGATCGTTGGGCCGCGACCGGGTTCGCCTAACGTGCGGCCTTCGCCGTCGAGCGGCAGCGACAATAGAATCTCGCCGCGCGACTGTCCGGACTTGGTGAGGAACGGTCTGAACTTGGCGAAGTACGTTTGCGTCCACAGCGAATCGACCGCCGCGAAGATGGGGGCCCGCTGCGATTGCTGCGTCCTCCACCAGTTGGCGTAATACTTGGTGTTCTCGTCCTGCATCGCCGCCGAGAACTTGCGCAACCACTGACGCTCGGCCGGCGTCGAATAGGACGCTTGAATGATTCCGTACACGGCCCGCTGATCAGGGTCGACCATCTGCCGCATGTTCATGCGGCGCGCCGACTCCTCGCTGGACGAGCTCTTCAAGTACGCGTCGATCGCCTTCTGCGTGCTTTCCCAGTTGCGGAAATAGAGTCCAAGAAACTGTCCGCCGACCAACTTCGAGTCGGAGTTGAGCTGCGTCTCGAGCGAATCCTTGTCGGTGTCGAGCGCCGTCGTGATGTTGCCTCTCTTCTTGAACGCGATGATCGAATCGCGGTATCCCGGCTTGAAGTACGGGACGAGCGTCGTGTCTTTCTGCAGCAACGCATAGCCGTGCAGCCAGAGGTCGACTTGGTAACGGGTGCTGATCCGCCACGTCAGATCGGGACGCGCCGCAAGCGGTTCAGCGGTGCTCTGTGGATTGTTCGAGGACGAAGCGCATGCAACGGCGACGGCCGTCAACGACCACAGCACCACGGCACGGGCGATGGACGACGCTGAGATTCGGCTCACGGGGATGGATCCAGTGCTAGAGTGGCGTGACGCGCCATTGGAGCGCGCATCAGACAAAGGCCTCGATGATCACAGCGATTCCCTGTCCGCCGCCGATGCAGGCGGAACCCAGCCCAAACCGCTTGCCGGACGCACGCAGCGCGTGAATGAGGTGCGCCGTGATCCGCGCGCCCGATGCGGCCAGCGGATGGCTCATCGCGATGGCTCCGCCGTGCACGTTGAACTTCTCGCGCGGAATCTGGAGTTCCCGTTCTACCGCGCACACCTGCGGCGCAAACGCCTCGTTGACTTCGATCAAGTCCATGTCATCGAGCGACATGCCTGCCTTACGCAGCGCGATGCGCGATGACGGGACCGGACCGATCCCCATAATAGTAGGATCGACTCCGGCGACGCCCCACGAGACGAGTCGCGCAAGTGGCTTCTTACCGTTCTTCGCCGCCCATTCCGCGCTGCTCACCACGAGTGCGCCGGCGCCGTCTCCGATACCCGAAGCGTTTCCGGCGGTGACGACACCATCCGCTTTGAACACCGGCTTCAGACGGGCAAGTCCCTCGAGTGTGGTGTCGGGACGCATGTGCTCATCGCGCCGGAACTGTTCGATCTGGCGCGTCTTTGGGTTCTTCACCGGAATGGCGATCACTTCCTCATCGAACACGCCGGATTCCCACGCCGCACGAGCCGTCTGCTGCGAGCGCAATGCGTATTCGTCGACGCAGCCGCGATCGAGCTTGTACTGCACGGCGAGCTTCTCAGCCGTCTCTGCCATGGCGAGTCCGGCAACCGGGTCCTTGAGTCCTTCCCACAGTGAATCCTCGAGCGGCGGCATCTTGCCGAGCGGCAGTCCCCAGCGCAGGCCGCGCGCGATATGCGGTGCCTGCGACATTGACTCGCCCCCGCCCACGAGGCAGACGTCCGCCTCGCCTAACAGAATTTCTTCGGCGCCGTTGACCACCGCCTGAAATCCCGATCCGCACAGGCGGTTGACCGTGAGCCCCGGCGTCTCGTTGGGACAACCGGAGCGTAAGGCGACGTGCCGCGCGAAGTAGATCGTGTCGGACGTCGTCTGCATCACGTTGCCGAAGATCGAATGCTGGATGGCGCCCGGTTCGACCGCCGCGCGCTCCATGGCCGCCGTCGCGGCATGAACGGTGAGATCGATGGCGCTCAAGTCTTTCAGTGTCCCGCCGAAGGTGCCGAACGGCGTCCGGACGGCGGACAGGAACACGACATCACGGGCTTGACCCTGCGTTTTCACGGGTTCTCCAATGGCGAATGCTGTGACTGAAAGATGGCCCGTCGCGGAGACAGTGGGAACTGCTTCGGGCGCCGTCCGACAGTCGGGCTAGCGGCTCCGAGCGTCGCGTACACGGCTTGCTATCCACTCGCCGACCTCGCGCGTGCCGATGTTCCCGCCGACGTCAGCCGTACCGACGCCATGCGCGATCGCTGCATGTACTGCCTGCTCGACCGCTCGAGACGCATCGTCCGCGCCGAAGTCGCTGAGCATCATCGCGACCGTAAGGATGGCAGCCATCGGATTCGCCACGTTCTTGCCTGCGAGGGGTGGCGCGCTCCCGTGCACCGGTTCGTACATGGTGACGCCGCCAGGGTGGCGATTCGCGCTCGGCGCGAGGCCGAGTCCGCCGACGAGCATCGACGCGAGGTCGGAGAGGATATCGCCGAAGAGGTTGCCCGTGACGATCACCTGGAAAGACTCGGGCGTGCGAATGAGATCCATCGCCATGGCGTCGATGTAGCGCGTGTCGCGCTGAATACCGGGATACTCGCGTCCGATTTCTTCGAAGACGCGTCGCCAGAGATGGTGGGCCTGAATCGCGTTGGCCTTGTCGGCCATGGTGACGCGCGTCTTGCCGTGGTCCGCGGCCCACTTGAACGCGTACCGCACGATGCGCTCGACCCCTTTGCGCGTGTTCAGTTCTTCGGCGATGGCGATTTCATCCGGCGTCCCTTGCTTGAAGGTGCCGCCGACGGACACGTACAGCCCTTCGGTGTTTTCGCGAAATACGACGAGGTCCAGGTCGCGCGTCGTCTTGCCCTTGAGGGGAGTGAGTCGCTCGTCGATGAGCCGCGCGGGGCGTTCGTTGACGTAGAGGTCGAGTTGGAACCGCATGCCGAGCAGGATGTCGCGGGCGTGCTCGTTGCCGGGCACCCGCGGGTCGCCGAGCGCGCCTAACAGAATGGCGTCGAAATCGGTACCGAGGCGCTTCATGTCGGCCGGCGCGATGGTCACGCCCGTGGCGAGATAGTGGTCGGCGCTGTAGGGCAGACGCTGGACGTCGATGCCGGGATGGAAGACGTCCTCGACCGCGGCGAGCGTTTTGAGCGCTTCGCCGACCACTTCGGGGCCGATACCGTCGCCGGCGATGACCGCGAGGCGGCGGGTCACTGGCTGTTCGGGCGAGTCGTGTCGCCGCGCGGCTTGCCTAACCGGGAGCTCGAATCGGCGCGCGCCGCGCCGGTATCGGGGTGCAGCGGAGCGTGGCTCACCGCCGATGGGTGCGAGAGCGTGTACACGTACGCCGCGAGCTTCGTGAGATCGGAGTCGCTGAGCATTCCTGAATACGCCGGCATGGCGACCGAGAATTGTCGTGGCGTGGCGACGCCCGCGGCGATCACGCCGCGAATGCCGGCGAAGGAACTGTCACCGTTCAGCCACGTCGTGTCCGTGAGGTCGGGGCCTAACTTTGCCGTGCCGCGTCCCAAGCCGCCGTGGCACGTGAAGCACCTGCCGCGTCCATGATAAAGTGCGTAGCCAGCAGCGGAATCTGCGGGTTCGATTACCACGGGAGCCGCGGGAGCCACGTTCGCGCTCTCGAGGGGTACCGGCGGAGCAACCGTGCTCTCGGCGCTCGCGGTGCCGGCGAGAGGCATCGCGGCCGCGGTATCGATCGGTACGCGCCCACCTTTGCTTTCACCGTGACACGCGGCGAGCGCCGTCCAAAGCACCACCGCGCACGCGGCGACGTGCCGCATTATGCCGTGGCGATGCCGCGCCCGCACGTGATGCAGAACTTCCAACTGATCTCGAGCTCCGTTCCACACGCGGGACACCGTTGGATGGTGAGATTCTGTCCGCAATGTGGACAGAAGGCGACGCGGCGCCCATCGGGCAGATTCCCGCCGCAGTATCGGCAGTTGGCATCGTCACGCGACCTCGTCGACGACGAGGCCGCCGCGCTCGCGGTGGGTTGAATCGTCGTGGCCACACCGGTGCTCGATCCTCGCGTCGCCCACGACATCGGCGACACGGGGGAGGACGAAGCCGTTGCCCGAGATCCCGCGCTGCCCGACGCGGCGTCCGGGAGTCCGCTCTCGTCCACCATCATTTCATCGGCGCGTTGCTGCGCACCGGCGAGCAGGGCGATGCGCGACGCCGCGAACTCCCGAAAAATCGCGGTATTCGGATTCATGGTCGCGAGCTCGGCCCGTATCGCACCGGCCATCGCGTCGTCAACTGCGAGGTAGCCGCGCTCGCCGGACAGCAAGCGACAGAGCGCCACCTCGTAGTCCTGGTTGGTTTCAATTCCCGTCTCGCGCCGGTTGTGACGATACGGAATCAAGTTCTGGTAGAGCTCCGACACCTCGAAGTGGTGCGTGAGGTAGGCCGGATAGCCGTTACGTATGTTCTCCACGAGACGTCGAAAGAGCCGGTCGAGATCATCCATGCCCGATTCCATGAAGAAGTGGGACGCACCGTCCTGCCAATTATAGGCGGGACGGCCCGCGCTCGCGCAAGGGCGCGGTTCTGACGCCGGAGCCACCGCACTGCAGTTTACATCATCTCTTCCGCGCCTGATCGCGCGCACCACCGCGTCGATTCTCGTGCTGTTCGGCTTGGTGCCGGTCGCGAATTTGCTCGCGGCCGGCTCGCTGCCGTGGTGGTCGGACGTGGTGTGGCTCTGGACGTTCGCCGGAGCCTGCGTGTTCGTTGCGGCCTACGTGATCGCGCGGGTGCTGGGCGAAGGTGCCGAGCGCATCGGTGCGCGCGTGTGCGCAATCGTGATGGCGCCGTCGTCGCGTGTGTTTCTGTCGCTTGTGTGCGTGGCCGGCTTTCTTCTGGCCGCCGGCGCGGCGTGGTACTGCTTCAACCGCCAGCCGCAGTCGATCGACGAGATGGCGCAGCTCTGGCACGCGCGGATGCTGCTGGCCGGCCACCTGTCGATCCCCACCGAGCCGGACCCGGCGTTCTTCTCGGCGATGAACGTGATCGATGCCGGCGGCCGATGGTATTCGCAGTTTCCCATCGGCGGTCCGCTCGTTCTGGCGGCCGGTCTTGCGTTAGGCGCTGTCTGGCTGGTGAATCCGCTGCTGATCGCGCTAACGATCCGGAACGTCTACCGCTTTGCCCAACGCGCGTACGGCGAATCGTTTGCCCGCGGCGCGACGCTGCTGCTGCTGGCGGCGCCGTTTTTCCTGTTCATGGGCGCGAGCGAGCAGAATCACGTGCCGGCGCTGGCGCTGGCCACGCTGGCGCTGGCCGCGCTCCCGGCGTGGGCGAGCGCGGCGTCGCGCCGCGCGGCCTGCGTCCAGGCGGCGATCATCGGTGCTGCGTTAGGCGCGATGGCGACGGTGCGCCCGCTCGACGCGCTGGCGGTGGCCGTGGCGTGCGGGCTCTACCAATTGAGTGTGCTCTTCCGCGCGAAGCAGCGGTGGCCGGAGATCGCCGTGCAGTGCGCGGCCGGCATCGTGCCCGTGGCGCTGCTCCTGTGGGCGAACGCGCACACCACGGGCGCGCCGCTCCGATTCGGCTACGCGGTGATGTGGGGCGCGAATCACGGGCTCGGGTTCCATGCGAGTCCGTTCGGCGACGCACACACCCCGCGCCGCGCGCTCGTGCTCGCGTCGCTCTATCTGATGAAGCTCGACATGTACCTGTTCGAGTGGCCTATCCCTGCGCTGCTCGCACCGATTGTTGCGCTCGTGTGGCTGCGCCGGCCGACGTCCTGGGATGCATTGCTCGCCGCCATCATCCTGACCGTGCTCATCGCGTACGCCCTCTATTGGCACAACGGACATTTTCTCGGCCCGCGATTCCTCTACACGGCGGTACCCGCGTTCGTGCTGCTGGCGGCGCGCGCGCCCGGCGCGATCGCGGCGCGTACCGGCTCCGTTGGGCGGACGATGGCCTACGCGGTGATGCCCCTGGCCGTGATCGTGGCGCTCACAGGGCTCGCCGGTCCCGTCGGGATTCCGGCGCGGCTCGCCGAGTATCGCGATGGCCAGTGGGAGCTGAAGGCCGATCTCGCGGCGCAGACACGCGACGCCCACCTCGGCCGTGCGTTAGTCTTCGTGCACGAAGGATGGGGCGCGCGGCTCATGGCGCGCATGTGGGCGATCGGCGTGTCGCGCGCCGATGCGGAGCACCTGCTTGCCACGTCCGACGCGTGTGCGCTCGAGCTGGCGACCGAAGCGGAAGAGCGACACCCGCCGGCAGACACCGTTGGTCTCGCGGCGCGCCTCGCGGTGGCGACGCCTCGCGCGGCGCGCCAGGAGCTGCGCCTGCGGGCCGACGTCACGCCGGACGTGACGCTCCGCTTCGTCGGCGCAACCGCGCTGCCGGCGCCGTGCGTCGCCCAAGCGCAGGCGGACTCGGTGGGCATGAGCCTCTACCCGCCGTTTCTCACCTTGAATCACGTCGGACCCGATGGTCGCGTCGGCGGCGACGTCGTGTTCGTTCGGGATCTGGGTGTGCGCAACGATGAGCTGCGCGCGCGGTTCGGCGACCGCACCTGGTATCGCTATCGCCCGCGCCGGTCGCCGGCAGACACCAGCCCGGCGTTCGTGCGGTACTAACGGAAGAGCGCGCCGCGCGGCGCGTCAGGCGCGCGCGCCGGGCAGCCGTTCCTGTGCGCGCGACGACAGGTGCGCGCGCGCGATGTGGTTGAGCGCGGCCACACCGTCCTTCCACGTGATCTTCTTCCCTTCCGCGTACGTGCGCCCGTAGTAGCTGATCGGGACTTCGTACACGCGCGCTCCCATCTGCGACAGGCGGGCGACGATCTCCGGCTCGATGCCGAACCGCGAGTTCGTCAGATGCATCCGGCGGAACGCTTCCATCGTGAATGCCTTGTACCCGACTTCCATGTCCGTCAGGTTCAGGTTCGTGAACATGTTGGAGAGTAGCGTTAGGCCCTGGTTGCCGACGCGGTGCCAGAAATAGAGCACGCGGTGCGCGCCGCCGCCGCCGAACCGCGTGCCGACGACCGCGTCGGCCTGGCCATCGAGAATCGGCTTGATCATCGCCGGGATGTCGCTCGGGTCGTACTCGAGGTCGGCGTCCTGAATGATGGCGATGTCGCCGGTCGCGTTCTGTCGGGCGGTGCGGATCGCGGCGCCTTTCCCCCGGTTCTCGGCGTGCCGGGCCACGACGAGCCGTTCCCCTTCGACTTCGCTCTTGCGCGTCAACCGGTCGTACGTCGCGTCGCCCGATGCATCATCCACGGCCACAACCTGCAGGGCCAGGCCCAACGACTCGAGCCGCCTGCGTTGGGCGAGCACCGCGTCGACGGTTCGTTCGATGGTTGCTTCTTCGTTGTAGCAGGGAACCAATACACTGAGTAACGAGAAGCGCGGAGCGGTCATCGGGCGCCGTCACACGGTGTGGGAAGGGTCAATGTCGTTCGAGACTGTCCATCGTCTTGTCCGCGTTCGACGTGATGGATGAGCGCGTCTTCCCGCCCGCACGGTTCACCAGCCGCGTGACGACATCGTCCTGGTTCACTTGCGCGTCCGTCCATCCCCACCAGTAGCCCAACGCGACACCAAGAACCAATAATATCATGACCTTCCGCACCGGGGTCTCCTCTGAGAATGGACCTCAGAAGAGACTTTCCGTTTCGATGGCCGGTAACGGTCGCGCCGGCTTGAACGTCGCGGGATCGGGCATCGGATCTGGCGCGATCGTCACCCGGCCTCGCTCCCGCTCCGACGCGAGCCACGTGTCGAACTCCGAGTCGATCATGCCGTTCGAGCCAAGCTGGCGCGCCGCGGCGCGCGTCGCGAGGACGTTCGCGTACTCGTTCTGCGGATGTCCGGCGTGGCCGCGCACCCACCGCCACTCGATGCGGTGCCGGCGAGCCGTGTCCACGAGCTCGCGCCACAACGCGACATTCTCGATTGCGCCCGTCTTTCGACGCCAACCCCGCCGGGCCCAGTCGTAGACCCACGACGTCATCCCGTCGACGAGGTAGCGAGAGTCGCTGGTGAAAACCAGGTGCTGTGCCGACCCGTCGAGCCCGACGAGTCTGAGGCCTTCGATCGCCGACCGCAACGCCATCCTGTTGTTGGTCGTCGCGGGCTCGGCCAGCCAGTAGTCGCGACGGATTGGCTGGCGTCCCCCGCCATCAGCCGACGGCATCTCAATGAGCCCGCCGGCGCCGCCGGGGTTGTCGCCTTCGCGGCCGTTCCCGAGGCAGGATTCGTCCGCGTAAATCGCGATGAGCACAGATTGCCGCCTCGGTGTGAAATCCGGATGGCGCCGTCCTAACGAACGACGTTGATCGTGTCGATGTCGTCCAGCGAAAATGCGAGCGCTTCGCCGGTGGTTGGATTGGTCGCTTCGATCACCTCGCGCCGGCCTTCGGTGCGCAGACGACGCGGGACGATCACGTACTCGGTGCCGCGCCGCATGACCACGACACGCGTCGCGTCTGCGATCGCGCGCTCGAGGGCATCGTAGTCCGCCGGCGTCAAGTACGCCATACCGCGTCTTCGTCGCGGGCCCAGGCGCCGGCGAGGGTGGTGAGCACACGCGTCGCTCGCTCGATCTCGTCGATCTCGATCCACTCGACGGCCGCATGCGCGCGAGCGATGTCGCCCGGCCCGAAGCAAATGGCGGGGATGCCCGCCTCGTTCAGCAACGCCGCGTCGGTCCAGGCGCTCAGTCCCTCGACGCGCGTTGGCTCGCCGATCGACGTCAGCGCGCGGCCGAGCCGCCGCACGACGGGCGCATCGACGGCGACGTCGCTCGGATTCTGCGCCAGGTCTAACGCAACGACGGCGTCGAACGACGGATGCGTCGCACGCACGCGTGCGCACGCGTCGCGCACTTCCTCGACCGCCTGCTCCGGCGTCTCCCCGGGCAGCGTGCGCCGTTCGATGCGCAGCGTGCAGCGGTCCGGATACGTCGACATGCCTAACCCGCCATCGATCGTCGACGCGTGCCACGATGCGCGGCCGAGCAGCGGGTGGGTACGACGCACGAGCTCGCTCGACTCGAGCGCATCGAGCTCGGCCAATAGCAGCCCCGCGTGACGAATCGCATCGATGCCCACGTCGTAGCGGCTGCCGTGCGCCGCCCGACCGCGCACCGTGACCGTGGTCCATACGAAGCCGCGATGCGCCGGCGCGATGGCCAGGCGCGTCGGCTCGGTGACGATCGCCGCATCGGCCCGCACGCCGCCGGCGATCAGGGCACGCGTGCCGAAGCTGCCGAACTCCTCATCGGCGACGGCCGTGAGAACGATCTCGCAATCCAGTCCGCTGGCTGCGGCGCGCGCGGCCGCGGCGCACATCGCGGCCACGCCGCCCTTCATGTCGGACGATCCGCGGCCCCAGATGGAGCCATCGCGTTCGTTCGCCGCGAACGGCTCGTGCGTCATGCCGTCCGTTCCGACGACATCGAGGTGGCCGTTGAACATGAGCGTGCGTCCGCCGGCCCGCCCGACGCGCGCAACGACGTTCGGACGGTTAGGCCCGGCGTCGACGACGTCGGCGGCGATGCCCCACGAGCGCAACACTTCGGCGAGGGCGCGCGCGACGGGTCCTTCGCCCGGCGCGCCGGGTACGAGCGATGGGTTGCGCGAATCGACGCGCACGAGCGTCTTCGCGAGCGCCACCGCGTCGCCGGGCGCGACCGTCATGCGGGCACCGCGATGTCGACGAGCCGCGCGCCGTCCAGGTCGATCGTGAACGGGAGCGGCACGGCCACAGATGCCACGGCGGCGCGGACCGCGTCGACCGCCGCTTCGGGAGCGATCACCAGGACGCTGCCGCCGCCCGACGCGCCTAACGCTTTGCCGCCGGTGGCGCCCGCACGGCGCGCCACATCGAGGACGCGCTCGATGCCCGGCGTGGAAATGCGCGCGTGCAGGCTGCGCTGAAAATGCCAGTGTTCGTCGACCAGCATCGACAGCTCATCGATCGACCCGTGCTCCAGCGACTGCGCCATCCGCGCGGCGAGCGCCTTCATCCGCGCCAGGGCCGCGGTCACGCGCGGCTCGCGTGCGCGATACGCCTCGATTACCGCGGTGATCGTGCGCCCCGAGAGCCGCGACTCGCCGGTGAACCCCACGATGCACCGCCGCTCGATTTCCGCCCGGCGCGCGGCCGGCAGCGCGATCCGCCGCGCCTCGACTGCCGCGCCGAAACGCAACTCGAGCGCGCCGCCTAACGCAGCAGCGTAGTGGTCCTGGCTCCCGCCGGGCACGTGCAGCCCTTCCGTCTCGACCGCACGGCTGCGCTCGGCGAGCGCGGTTGCCTCGGGCGACTCGCCGCGCCACGACGAGAGCGCGGCTTGAATCGCGACCCCGGCCGCCGACGACCCACCCAACCCCGCGCCGCGCGGGAAATCGTTACGGAGATCGAGCGACACGTGTGAAACGCCGGCCCGCTCCAGCGCCGCGAGCGGTAAGGCCTGGTCTTCCTCGTGCGCATTCACGTGAAGCCCAACGCCGCGATCCGCGAGGCGCGCGGTCGCATAACGCGCGATCGCGAGATTGCAGACGCAGCCGCCTTCTTCTTGCGGGTACGGCGGGACGTCCGTCCAACCGCCACCAAAGTCGATGCGCACCGGCGCGCGCGCTGTCACCTCACGCACGGTTCAGCTCGAAAGCCGGCGTGCAACGTGACGTCCCATACAGCGACGAGCGCTAAACCGTCGGAGCGAGTGCATATTCCATCGTACGTAGCGGGGTTCGAGGCGGTGGGAAATGGAAAACTAGTTCCTGGCCGCTCGATTGCCAGACTGTTGCATGATGGCCATGATAGAGTTTCCTGTCCTCTCGTGCGTCTGCCAGGTGCCCGATGCCAGACCTCTCGCGATACCTCGTTGATCGGACGCTCATCATGCTCTCGAACCGGGAGCCGTACGAGCATCGGTTCGTCGAAGGCGCGAGCGGCGAACGCGCGATCGAGGTCCGGCAACCGCCGGGTGGCTTGGTGTCCGCGCTCGATCCAACCATGCAAGCGACCCACGGCGTCTGGGTGGCATGGGGCTCCGGCAGCGCCGATGAACATACCGCCGATGCGCACGGACGTTTGCGCGTGCCCCCACAGACTAACGCATACACGCTGCGCCGCGTTTTCCTGGACGCCGCCGACGTCGATGGCTTCTACCTGGGCTTCGCCAACAGCTCGCTCTGGCCACTGTGTCACCTGCTCGTACAGCACTTCTCGTATCGCGACGAGTTTTGGGAGCGCTATCAGCACGTGAACGCGAAGTTCGCGCACGCCGTGGCCGATGAAATTCGGCGCGCGGACAAGAGGCCCGTCGTCTGGATCCAGGACTATCACTTCGGCCTCGCTGCTTCGATGATCCGCGACCTCGTCGAGCCGCAGCTGCTGCATCAGTTCTGGCATATTCCGTTTCCGCCAGCCGACATTCTCCGCCTGCTGCCCGTCGATGTCGATGAAGCGCTCCTGCGCGGACTGCTCGGCAACGATCTGATCGAATTCCACACCGAGCGGTATGCGCTCAACTTCCTCGGTTGCGTGGCCGAGTTCATCCCCGAGGCCGAGATCGACGCCGAGACGTTCACGGTGCGATTCGACGGGCGTGACGTCGAGATCGGCGTGTATCCGATCAGCATCGACGTCGACCGCTACGAGCGAATGGCTGCCACGCCGGTGAATGCGGCGCTCGCCGAGCGGCTGCGCTCGCGATACGCCAAGAACGATTGCCGGTTAGGCGTGGGCGTGGACCGCGTCGACTACACCAAGGGCATACCGGAGCGTCTGCGCGCGCTGCGGCTGCTCTGGGAGCAACACCCCGAGATGCGAGAACGCTTCACGTTCCTCCTCGTGGCGACGCCGTCGCGGTCGGAGATCTCGGCATACCGCACGCTCGAGGAGGAGATGGTGCGTGGCGTGCTCGAGATCAACGCGCGCTTCCGCACGCGGACGTGGACGCCGATCGTGCTGGTGCACGAGAACGTGAGCGCCGAACTGCTGGCCGGTGTGTATCGCGCCGCGGACTTGTGCCTCGTGTCGTCGCTGCAAGACGGCATGAACCTGGTGGCGAAAGAATTCGTGGCCTGTCAGATCGAAGAGCGCGGCGTGCTGGTGCTGAGCCGATTCACCGGGGCCGCCGAGGAGATCGACGGCGCGGTGCTCATCAACCCGTTCAACATCGATGGCTTCGTGGAAGGCATTCGCCGCGCCGTGAACATGGGCGATGGCGAGCGGCGCGTCCGCATGCACCGCATGCGAACGCAACTGCGCAGCCGAACCATCTTCGATTGGCTGGCCGCCGTGCTCAGCCGAACGGAGGCCATCATCGCGGAGCGTTCGCAGGAGACCGGCGCGGCGTGACGCGTCCGCTGCTTCCCGTGGCCGCCGATGTCGCCGCGCGGCTGAGCGGGTCGCCGCTCCTGTCCATGCTCGACATAGACGGCACGCTGGCTCCGATCGTGCCGCGTCCCCAGGATGCCGCCGTGCCCGGCGAGACGCGGCGACTGCTCGCAGCGTTGGCCGGGCAGCCGGATGTGATCGTCGCGTTCGTGTCCGGCCGCGCGGCGGCCGATGTCACGCGAATCGCCGGCGTCCGCGGCGCGTGGATCATCGGCAACCACGGGTTCGAGGTGCTGCGGCCCGATGGGCGCGTGGTGGCCGGCGCTGCGTTAGGCGACACGCGCGGCGCGATCGAAGCGGCGCTGCAATCGATCGCCGCCGTTGTGGCGTCGATGCCGGGCGTGATCGTGGAGGACAAGCGCTGGACGGCGAGCGTGCACTTTCGGCTCGCCGCGCCGTCGGTGGCCGCACCGCTGCGCGCCGCCGTGCGCGCGGCGGCTGACGCCCACGGACTCCGCATGCTGGAGGGCAAGAAGGTGCTGGAGCTCCGGCCCAACGCCGACATCGACAAAGGCACGGCCGCCATTAGCCTAACGCACGAGATCATCGGCGGCGGTCCAGGCGCCGTGCTCTACGCCGGCGACGACGCCACCGACGAGGATGCCTTTGCGCGGCTGCGAGCAGAGATCCCTGCGGCGGTCACCGTGCGGGTGGGGCACGACGCTCACACGCATACGTCGGCCGAGTTTTCGCTGGACGACACAGTCGCGATGGCGCGATTTCTCGACTGGATTGCCACCGCGCGCGGGATCTCTGCGCGCGGCGCGTCATGACTCAGCGCTTTTTCTTCGCCGCTTTTTTGGCGCTTGTCTTCGGGTGGGACGCAGCCGTGTGTTTTTTCCCGGCTGGCCGACTTGCCGTGTGCGCTGCGTGCGCAGTCTTCGCCGCCTTCTGAGCTGGCCTGGGAGCCGGCGGAGGCGCGACGGGCGCTTTCTCGGCTGCCGCTGGCGGCGCGATTTTCTTGATCGGCGGCTCCGGCACGGCCGCGATGGGAGGAGGCGACGCGGCCTGCTTCGCGGCCGGCTTGCGCTTGCCGTGCGCTTCCTCGACCTCACGGATGATCCGATCGGCCTCCTCCTGCGTCATCTGTCCACGCCGCACCATGTATTGCACGATGTCCCGCGCACTTTCGATGGCGAAGCCGGCGAGTCCGGCAGCAGCGTTGATGACATCCTTGATCGCCTGGGCGATCTTGCTGCCGGCCTCTTGACTGATTTCTTGCGCCCTGAGCGCCATTTCGGCGACAGTGTCGCGCGCGTCGGTGCTGCGGTGTCCGGGGGCTCGCCGCGGGACACCTGGCTGCGCCGGCGGTGCTGCCGGTGGGAGGTCGGGGGCCTTCGTTTCTGCGGCTGGCGGCTTGTCCACCATACGAGTAGTGCGCTCCCTATCTGGCAGTAAGTGACGCAGCGTGTGTGACGACGCGGGCAAACGAAGGTCGGATCGCGGCCGCAATGAGGGGCGCTACGACATCCTCGTCCCAACCGTTGGTCAAGCGCCGGTAAGTATATGATTTCACGGTAGCTACGCAAGTCGTTGACCGCAGGTTCGGAAGATCGCAGTTGCCGTGCGTTCCCCATGCGGAACGATCGTCTAGGCATTTTCGCTACCACAGCATAGCGCTCTTATGGCGACAGAAACGCGTCAACTGCTCGATACCAACGTCCTCGACCTGAGCCGAGTACTCGCAGGCCCGCTTTGCACAATGATGCTCGGCGACCTCGGCGCAAACGTCATCAAGGTCGAACGTCCCGAGGTCGGTGACGACACTCGAACGTGGGGGCCGCCATTCGACGACCGCGGAGAGAGCGCCTACTACCTCAGCATCAATCGCAATAAGAAGAGTATTGCGGCCGATTTGAGCACCGACCGCGATCGCGCACTCATTGAAGAGCTCATTGCCGGCGCGGACGTCGTGGTCGACAACTTCCGCCCCGGCACACTCCGGCGATACGGACTCGATCCGGAACCGATTCGCGCACGGTTCCCCCGACTCGTGTGGTGCACCATTACCGGATTCGGTGCAGACAGTGTCCGGCCAGGCTACGACTATGTGGTGCAAGCCGAGCGCGGCTGGATGGCCATTACCGGCGAGCCCGGAGGGAGGCCGATGAAAGTCGGCGTCGCATTGGCCGACGTCATAGCCGGCAAAGACGCGGCGATCTCTACGCTGGCTGCGTTAGTCTCGGTCGCGCGGACGGGTGAGGGCCGGCACGTCATCACCTCACTCGCGCAGAGCGCAGCGGCGGCGCTCGTGAACGTGGCGCAGAACGCGCTCGTGACGGGGCACGACGCCAGGCGGTGGGGCAATGCCCATCCGAATCTCGTGCCCTACGAGCTTTTCGACGCCCGCGACCGACCCATCGTGATCGCCGTCGGCAACGACGCGCAGTGGAGATCGTGCGCCCGTGCGTTAGGACTGGATGATCTGGCGAACGATGCCAGTCTCGCGTCGAATGCCGGACGCGTCGAGCAGCGCGATCGTGTCGTGGATGCCGTGGCCGGACGCGTCAGGGAGCGCTCGGCCGCGGACGTGGCTGCCGCGCTCGACCGTGCCGGTGTGCCATGCGGCATGGTGCTCACCGTGCTCGAGGCGCTGCGCGAGGCTCAGGCGTCGCCCCTCACCGGCGTCGGCCCGTCGGTGCCGGGCACCATCCGCTATCCTCCGCCGCGCCTGGATGAGCATGGCGCCGAGATCCGCGCGCGCGGTTGGGCCGTGTTCCAGTGACTAACGCACGGCTCGGGCACGCGCCGTCTTCCGCGGAGCATCGTGCGCTACATCGGTAACAAGACGCGGCTCCTGCCATTCATCCTGGAGACGGTCGCCGCGCTCGGCATCGGTCCGGGGGCGGCCCACGATGCATGCGCGGGCACAGCCGTCGTTGGTCGCGCGCTCAAATCCGCCGGCTGGCGCGTCGCGTCGAGCGACATCATGACGTACTCGTACGTCCTTCAGCGCGCGTACGTCGTGTCGCAGCGGGTGCCGAGCTTTGCCGAGCTGCGCGCCGGCGATCCGGACGTTCGTCGCGCCATGCGCTCGGAACGGTTTCGAGCGGCGGTCACGCGACGGGGACACGGTGCGGTACCGGTCGTGTGCGAATACCTCGCGCGGTGGCTCGAGCCAGCACGAGGATTCATTGCGGCGCACTATGCGCCGGCGGGCGGCCGCATGTATTTCACCGACGAAAACGCGATGCGCATCGATGCGATTCGCGCGCGGCTGGACGAGTGGCATAAGGAAGGATTGATCGGCGACGACGCCTTCTACATGCTCCTCGCCGCGTTGCTCGAAGCGGCGGATCGTGTCGCCAACACCGCAGGTGTGTACGCGGCGTACATCAAGTCGTGGCAGCCCAACGCGAAGCGAGCGCTGGATCTCGAGCCGCGACTGCCGCTTCGAGGTGCGCGCGGATCCACTGCGCATCTGGAGGACGCCCAGACGGTGGCATCGAGCCTCGGACCGATCGAGCTGCTCTACGTCGACCCGCCGTACAACAGCCGCCAGTACGCCGGCTACTACCATATCCCAGAGATCATCGCGCGCGGCTGGTTCTCAGAGGCGCCCGTCGTTCGCGGTAAGACGGGACTGGTGCGCGATGCAACAGGCGCCACACGAAGCGCATGGTGCTCGGCCAGAGGAGCCGAGCGCGCGCTGCGCGATTTGCTCGCGACGACGCAGGCCCGACATGTGCTGCTCAGCTACAACTCGGAAGGGTTGCTCAGTGAGGCCGCGGTGCAGCGGATTCTGGATGCGGCCTCGATCGATGGGCGAAGCCGCCGGTTCGTGCGCGAATACCGGCGGTACCGCGCCGACAGCGATCACGCGAAGCGACGCTACCGCGTGGATGCCTTACGGGAGCTTCTCTATCATGCGCGACTTCGGTAGTCATTCGGGACGTTACGTTCGGCCATTCTGCTCGTCCCGTGAGCATGGCCACCCTCGTCCGACCGCTCCCGGGTTCGTCAGGACTGTCCAGGGGGCGCATGAAGCGTTACACTAGCGGCGTGAAAACGACCTCAGTGATGATAGCGCCTCGCGCCGCGGATTCGCAGGAAGCGGATCATGAAGTGATCGGCCGCGTGCTGGCTGGTGATCGCAACGCGTTTGGAATGCTCATCAGACGCTACAGCGATCCGCTGTATCGGCACGCGCTCGGCATGACGGGAAGTCCGGATGTCGCCGAAGACATCCTTCAAGCGTCATTCATAAAAGCGTACCAGCATCTGGCCGAGGTGCATGGGCGTTTCGATGCTTGGATTTTCCGGATCGTGGCGAACGGGTGCAAGGACTGGCTCAAGAACATTCGCCGCACGCATCTGAGTTACGAGGAGGATGATCAACCCTCCGCGTTTGCGACGCCGGAAGAAGACCTTGACCGGACCGAGCTGCGGTCGGATCTGGATCGCGCATTGGCCCAATTGGCGCCGTCGCTTCGCGAAGCGTTCGTCATGAAGCACGTCGAAGGCCGGTCGTACGAAGAGATGGCGGATCTGTTAGGAACAACTGTCGGGGCACTGAAGATGCGCGTGCACAGGGCACGCGAGGCGCTCCAGGTCCTTTTAGAGGAAAAATACGCCTGATGCTTGATAACCTTGATCCCCGAGAGCGCCGGAGCGAAGACACGCCAAAGACGCGTGAGACTTCTGCGGCGCGTCCGCTGTCCGATCGCGAGGTCCCGTTAGCCGGCGACACTCGGACTGCGACCCTGAACGAGTGGCTCGACGGCGAGGTGCCGGAGAGTGAGGCGCGTGCCCACGGTAACACGCGCGACGTCGAGTTCTGGCTGCGCATCGAGAAGGAAGTCGAAGTGCGGCGCGAGATGAAGACGCCGGTGCACGTGTACCGCCAGATCATGGAAGCGCTGCCGGAAAATGCGCCGGCCGCTCTTCCGTGGTACAAAAAGCAAGTGACGGTGAATCCGATGGTGGCGATGGCGGCGACGGCGGGTGCCGTGGCCGTCGGCATGGCGATCGGGGCTGCGTTGACCAAAGGCCGCTGACGCGACCGAAGGTCGACACAAAGGCGCACGCTCTCGGGCGTGCGCCTTTTTTTTGGTTCTTCGGGAATTTCCGGGAAGCGTCGCATGGATCGAGGCGGGACAGACAGGCAGAGTACTACGCTCATGAAGACGCGGACAACGCGGGACACAACGGACAAAGCACCGAGAAAAAAGGTTC
>Ga0207695_10003692_pt1 | contig 21326 bp, 14 predicted proteins | sample KBSC54metaG_FD_184354 | JGI IMG/M metagenome (GOLD analysis project Ga0207695, IMG submission 184354) | Corn rhizosphere microbial communities from Kellogg Biological Station, Michigan, USA - KBS C5-4 metaG (SPAdes) (version 2) | ecosystem: Host-associated > Plants > Roots > Rhizosphere > Soil...
TGATCACAAGCTCATCGCTCCTGAAAGACTCAGGCTGATTTACCGTTGTTTCAAAACAGATCTTATTGGTGGATATATAAATCCGGTATACGTCTTTCAACTCTTCGGCAACCTGGTTAAAATCAATATCCACGATCTTAAGCTCGCCGCGTCTTGAGCTGTAGTAATCATGCATACTGGAGATATAATCCTCCAGTTTGAATACCGATTTTTCCATTAGCAACAGCAGCTCTTTCAGCTCTTTGATATCAGACATTTCTTTGGCTACGTCAATAGCACCAAGGATGCCTGTTAACGGACCTCTAAGGTCATGGCTAACGCTATAGGCGAATTTGTCCAGCTCGGTATAGGCCTGTTGCAGCTCTTCGTTTTTGACCGCCAGCATTGAATTGGCGATATAGAATTTATTACCTTCCTCAATAGCCGAAATAATATCCTGATGTATCCATGGCTTGCGGATATACCTGAAAATATTGCCCCTGTTAATGGCTGATATCGTAGCTTCGATATCGGTGTAAGCAGTTATCAGGATTCTAATGGGTAATGGAAAAGCTGTCCTTACCTCTTCAAAAAACTCAACTCCTGTTTTCCCCGGCATGCGCTGGTCGCAAAAGATCACCCTGATATCGGGGTTCTTTTTGAGGTGTTCCATAGCCTGCACTGTATTTTCGGCTATGAGGATACGGTAATCAGTACGGAAGTTAGCTTTAAACCCCGTTAGGTTATCCGGTTCATCGTCTACATACAGTATTTTGAGCTTCTCTGACATAAAAGTTTCGGCTTTAATTTATTTTGACTACGTGTTGTACCGGCAGTGTAATTATAAATTCTGCACCGTTGCCGGGCGTGGAGTTTATTCTGATTGAACCATTATGCCTTTTGACAGTATTATAGGCAATTGACATACCCAGTCCGGTACCTTCGCCTACATCCTTAGTGGTGAAGAACGGATCGAATATTTTTTTCTGGGTTTCTTCATCTATGCCCATACCGTTATCTTTAAACCTGATCTCAACCTGATCGTTATTTGTACTGGTAGTTATCCTGATCTCGCCGCCGCTTTTGTCGCCAAATTGTTTATGAACTGCGTAGATGCCGTTTGATATGATATTAAGGAAAACCTGGTTAAGCTTACCCGGGTAACATTCTACCAATGGCAAGTCGCCGTATTCCTTTATAACATGTATGCTGCCTAATTGATTGTTTAGAATGATCATAGATGAGTCGATGCCTTCATTAAGATCGGCACGTTTCAGGTCATCCTCATCCAGGCGGGAGAATATCCTCAGACCTTTTACTATCTCGGCCGTCCGCGAAGCGCCGTTGTAAATGCCATTCAGTAAATGTTTGATCTCTGTTTGCAAATAATCCAGTTCCTGTTCTTCTTTATATTCATCCAGTTGCGTGCGTTTGTCGTCCGCACTTGCATCTGATAAAGCAACTCCCTCAATAAAATCGATGGCGTTAAATACCATGTCGATATCGCGCCTTAATGGCGATACGTTTGAGGTGACGAAGTTGATAGGGTTGTTGATCTCGTGCGCAATACCTGCAGTAAGCTGACCTAGTGAAGCCATTTTTTCCTGTTCGATGAGTTGGGATTGGGCTTGTTTCAAGTCTTCCAAAGCGGTATTCAGTTCATGTGTACGTTCTTTTACTCTCACCTCGAGTAACGCATTTTGTTCGCGTATGATCCTTTCGTTTTCCTGTGCTACTCTAAGGGCTTCGGCTTGTGATAGCTCTTTTTCTCTTTTCAGGATATTGATACGGTCGGCAAGCGCTATGGAAAGCAGGGTAACTTCTACAGCTATGCCCGACTCCATTGTATAGTTAGTGAAATCATTATAAGGCAGCACACCAAGATTGCGCAAGGTGAACATCAGGATGCCCGCAAAGAAGATGGTCCATGCTATCAGAAAATACCGCGCCGGCTTATAGCCTTGTAGAGATATTTTTACCGCCACAGCGTAAATAAGGAATGTAGTACAGATGGCAGAAATATCGATCATGCGATAGCTTACCTGGTCGATACCGGCCAGCCTGAATACTATGGCGCCGCTGTATAGAATGATAGCGACAGGGAAAATCTTATGTAATAAAGGCGTTCGGTGTTTTGTATCGAGGAATACCCTTACAAATAGCATAGCTGAAATGCCCGCAAGCGCCGGGAAAATAATAATGCTTTTATGAAAAAGTAAAGGTGTTTCAGGAAACAGGAAATGATAGGTATAGCCGCTCAGGGTAGTTTGCGTAAGCCCGATGAACGATACGTAAAGCACATAATATTTGTAGCTACGGTCCCTGGTAAAGAGGTAAATAAAGAAGTTATAGGCTACCATCACAACGATGATCCCTATAAAAATTCCCCATAGAATATTTTTTACCAATATGGATTGGGCAATATGAGCAGGATCGCCTACTACCAGTGGGAGCACCATTTGCTCAGAACTTTTCACACGCAGATAATAGGTGGCAGTGCTGTCTTTGGGGAGGTTAATATCGAACAAAAAGTTTTGATGCTGATATTTTCGTTGACTGAATGGCAGGGTGTCTGAAAGCTTTTGCACCTGGTAATGCCCACTCTCAGGGTAATAAAACTCGCAAACAGAGAGCGTAGGATATTCAAGTGCAAGCATCAGCCGGCCTGACGACGAGGTGTTATGGATCGAAAACTTTAACCAGAATGCTGATTTGCTCAGCTGAAGGTTTGGTGTTTCGATTGTTGATGGCACGAAAGCGGTCGATTTGCTGACGGTTTGCAGATCAAAATGGCTGGTACTGTCTTTTAATATCGATACATATTTACCGATAATGGTATTCTCACCGTTGAACATTACCGGGGCTTGAGCCGCCAGTTTTGCAGCAAACGATATTTGTAAAAGCAGTAATAAAAAAATGATCCTTTTCATGCAAATCAGATTCTGCCAGCAGTCTGACAGGTATTAGGTAATTATTTTATTCTATTATAAGCGTCTTCTCCAACGGCAATCTGAAACTCTTTAATTCCGGCTCAGGGGCAATTGCAATTTTAGCCAGGAACACCTCTGCTCGGTCATCAGCCATATCGGTCAGCTCACAGAACTTTTTACGTAAATCTCGCAAAACGGGTACAAATTTTGGATCAATACCTTCACCATTTCCATAAACAATTCTTGGGAACAAATACAGCGGTGATATAAGGGGATGAACGGCCAATCCTAAATCGCTGGCAGCCAGCCATAAACGCTCCATTGCGCGGCCTCCTTCAAAAAAGCTTTGCAATTCATATTTAGGCAAAGTGAGCAGGCATAGGGCCGACGCTGCAGAAACGGTACGTTTGGCCAGCATGTCTAATGCCTTGCCACCGCCCAGGTCATTAATAGTACTGATCACCTGTTCACTCTTGATGACACCAAGCGCTGCCATTTGGGAATTACTCAAGCCAAGTGTTTTGATATCGATACCATCACGTGTCTTTTCAGCTTCATCACTGGTCCACCGCATTTCGTGATGCACAAAGTCATAATGACCTTCTTTGCTCAATAACCTGACACGGTCGCAGAAGCCAATTATCTCCGCAAATTGGCCGAGTGTTGCCTCATCTGTAAATACCTGCAGTTTTGTACCAGGAATTGATTCAGCAAATGAAGTCAACTGTTGATAGACATCAGGTTGTATGTTCGCCTTTGGCGCCTGGTTGCGATTGGTGAAGCGTTTATATATTACTTTATCCAGCGGTTCAAGCTGTTGTGCCAATGATTTATTTTCTATCACCTTGAAACGAATGGCGGCAACCAGTTTCTGATCCGGACCCCCAACGAATTTGCAGTAAGGCTCTAAGCCTTGTTTTAAGGCATGAATATTTAAATTCTCATAAGCCGCACCAAAAGAGATGTAAGAAGCGATCTTACGGAAATCGCCAAATGAAAAAGAGCGATGTTCGTCATGGAACAAGTAAAGCGTTCCCTGGTGATAAAGCCATTTCCATGGCTGGTCGTTCCCGGTTGAAGGAGCTGCACACGCCGCATTAACCAAATCCTTTATGGCCCGATCTGATGGCATAATATCCGAAGTGCCGGTCTCGACGGTTATCTGATTTGCCAAAGTCAGCATTTCATCCGTAGATAGCGGCTGGAAAGGGTTGCTCCTGTCAATCTTTGGCGCAGGCCCCGTTTGTTCACTAACAATCTCATCAAAATCGATATAATACCTGCCCGACCCACGGAACTGATCAAGTAATATTCGCCGGCATGCATCTGCGCCTGCAGCACCACCCAGCGCCACCGAACTAGCCAACTGCGGCCAGGTATTGATGCTTTGCTGCACCTCAACCATTGATGCCTTTGCCCGGGATGAGATATTATCCACACCAAGCATTTGCAATATAACAGGCACTTTATCCTCGTTTGATAACTCCTTAATATTTTGCGGATTGATACCAGTAACCGTGCCATGCAGCAAAGGACGGTCAGGTTCCAGGTCAAAGCGCTCTATATCCAGCATACCGCGGTCGCTGGTATCCATCACCACAGGGATGCGCAACTCGCGTGCCTTATACCGGGCCATTATTTTAATATCCAAACCATCGCACTCATCCACCAGCACATCCAGTTTGCCTCCGCCTGTAAAAAAGTCTTCCATATTGGCATCGGTCAGGCCATCAAAAAAGCAGGTTACTTTAAGAAATGGATCGATTTCAGCGATTTCACGCGCGGCAATAACTACTTTGGCAACTCCCAAATTATGTACGCCTGTGCGGATTCGGTTGAGATTGCTCAATTCCAGCAGGTCAAAATCAGCCAAACGCAGCTCACCAAATCCCCGCTCCATAGATAGGGTCAAGGCGATAGACTGGCCCACCGAAAGACCGATAATACCGATCTTTTTTGTAGCCAACGTGTCTCTTTCCTGGCGGGTTATTTTATATTGATTGCGATTGGTACGTACCTCTATAAATTCCTCTTCATCCAATAAATGCACCAGTCTGCGGCTCCATGTATAATAAACCCAAACGCCATAGTCATTTATGGGAGTGCCACTAAGATGCGAGCTGACCAGTCCGTCATACTCATCCGGCTTTATCATCACCCAGGGCCTCTGACTTTTTACAAGCTCTTTCAACTGGCCTTCTATTTCGTCTGAGATAAACAGCGCGATCTTTTCAGACAAGAGTTTGTCGTATGTTTTCTTGTCCTCAGGATTGCTGAGCCTCAGAATAATGGGTGTAAAAATGCTGCCTGATTTTTCAGGATGAGCAAAGTGTTCTTCTATAGGGTTCATAAAATTATAAGCAAATATAATTTAATTGTTAGGAAAAAAAATCGACGCCAAAACCAACCTCTCCTTACAATAAATTGAGCCGGGCCTCACTCCAGTCAGTCTCCTGAAAAGTCTTTTTAGCATTCGCGATGGTAGCTTTAAGATCCCAATTTTCCAGGTTAGGAATTTTCAATTCGTAATGTATCTCGATCGACTTTTTTCGCAGCACTTCCGTGCGGACAAGGTTCTGACTTTCCCGTAGTTTCAATATCGCGCTTCGGTCATCGCCATTAGCGGTAATAAGCGTATCGATATTTTCGTGAACCATTGATGTAGCCACCAGGTCCATTTTAGGATAATAAAATGTGCCGTCGTTGCCTATACTGGTTTCGCGGTGGTAGCCGACACTTTCGGCCATGGCAACTGTATATTGCGCGCAAAGCGCAAAAAGCGAGGTCAAACCTATTTGGGTAGAGATTGCTACTGCTGCGCGCGTTAAAAAGATACTGCCGATGCCGTAGCCTGCTATTTCGCGCGAGTTCCATAAGCCGCATATTTCACCGGTACCGAATTGCGCGTATTTCCACACCAGGTTAACAACGGATGAGTCCAGGCCGATAGTAGCCTGCTCAATGGGTAAAGCTTCAGTGCCACCGGCAACTTGCACACGGGCACCGCCGTATACTTTTTTACCATCCAGAGATTCAACAATAATAACAAAGGCTGCCGGGTTCCTGGTCCACTCGTGCCGGGATGAGGTGACTTTGGTTACTCCAATACTTGTCAGTACATGCGTGTGGCCTTCAATAAAAAGCTCGCATGCAACCGGGTCGTCAATTGCCCGGAACGCTCTTAACCTTACTACAGGTTTTTCCTTATTCAAACCTTCGTCCATTGTAGTAATTACTCAGCCAATTGGCCAATTGGAAATTTATATAACACTGTACAGCAATGAGGGGTTATTGCCTTTATTTTATTTATAACAAGTATTATTGCCAGAACGGCGGATTTTATGCCCTTAAAAACATAAAACACCGGTAACCTCACATAGTTCATTTAATCCCAATTATTCTGACGCGCGCTACACCGCACCTATCCATTCAATAAGTAATATTAATTTTTAATAAAATTTCGATGATGACTATAAACCGCAGTTTATGATCGACGAGGTCGAGGTAAGACAAGCAAATATAAATACTTTTTACGGAAGCAACAGAAGGTGGTTTCGTTTAAAGCAAAATTTACAATGGGATTGAGTATTTAGTAAGTAAAGAAGTTTGCACTTGCAAATGTAACACCCTTGAACCTGATAAAAAACACTGCTCCATTAAGATTATCGCACTATTTTATAATTGCGATATTCCCCAACACGCCATCCAGTCACGTCTTCGATTTTTTGCAGTACCCTTCTTCTAAGTGTAAGATCCTTAGTAAGTGGCTTGTCCTTAAAGTCGATGTTCCACCGGGTGGCATTTATCCTGGCATGCATTACTTTAGGGTGAGTCTTGGTGAATTTGATCAGGCGGTCGGCATTGCCGTAGTCAAACTCATAGGTCTCCGGCATGTGCTGTTCCATCCAGGCTTCATCATTATAAAACCTATTAAAATTCCTGATCTTATTGCTCAATCCCTTAGGCGGCTTAGCCCAGCCATAGTGATAAATGTATGCATCTATAAGTTTAACTTGTATTTTTCGGCCATCTAAACGAAATCCCTGAGCATCGCGGTACGACTGAATACCCTTAATGTTCTTTAAAAGGCGGATCTCACGCCGGTACCATCTTCTCGAATGACCATAAAAATCATAGGACCCATAAAAATGCGTATACTTAAATAACAACCCCTCTATTTCCGGATGATCCAGGTTTGACTCCATTTCCTTTTTGATCAAAGCGTGGTATTTTTCATGCACCACCTCATCGCCCTGTATGTAAAAGGCCCAGTCGCTGTCTGGAGAGATTGCTGCAAAAGCTTTGTCAGTTTCCTTAGCAAACACTTTTCCGCCTTCACGTAGCGAGTCGTCCCAAACGGAGTCTATAATCTTGATCTTCGGCGAATTAATATCTTCGATCAGTTTCCTGGTGTCGTCGCTTGAGTTGCCCACCACTACTATAAACTCATCGCAAAGGTCGATTATAGAAGTAACAGCTTGTACAATGGGATAATCGTTTACAACAGCGTTGCGGATAAAGGTAAATCCAGATACTTTCATATATAAGATTTAGATACAGCATCAAAAGTAACAATCAGTTAATAAAATCAACTTTTTTTAACATATTTTTAAAAAAATGGCGGATGATTTCCTATAAAGTAAAACGGAATTGTGTTCTAAACAAAAAAGGCCTCTAATTGGAGGCCCTCTGTTCATTTAATAATTACAGCTCAATAGGTAATATCAAACTTCCCCGCAGCATCTTTTGCTTTCAGCGTGAACTGAACCGGATTATGTTTCGGATTGTCAAAAGTCACTGAGTCGCGCATGGAGCCCGTTACGTCGCGATCCAAAACGGGTGTGCCGTTGCATGTTACTACCAGGGTCATCGTGCCTGCGGTTACATCAGTTGAATACTTCACTTTCATTTTAGTGCCCGAAAATGATTTGGCATTAAAATCCTGGTGGCCGTTAAAGCCGTCAAAAGATGCATAAATATGTCCGGGGTTATCGCTTCCATGCCAGTTTTTGGTGTAATTGCCTCTCAAAACAGAACATGAAGTGATAGCGAAAGCAAAAGAAAGTAGTAATAAGGAGAAACGGATTTTGATCTTTTTCATAATAGAATATTTTAATTAGATCGTAGACGAACTGAATATAAGAATGGTGTCACAGATTTTGAAATATTTTACTATTGATATGATCTATTTACCAGGCGAAAAGTAGTTCAACCCAATGATTGAGATCATGCACAGGCCCATAAAGAAAGCGACCTTGTAGTTCAGCGTGGTTTTAAATAAAAGCACGTCTAAAGCGGTGGTCAGTACAAACGTTACCCCAAACCAAATTACAGTCGCAATACTCAATGGGAAATGATCCAATGCTTTTTTGAAAGTAAAAATGCCGATCATCAAAAAGCTTATACCGATAATATTTATCAGCCAGTCAGTCATCCCTTTGGATTGTTTAAGGCAAATATTCCACACGGCATCGCAAATAGACGAAGCCAAAAGAAAAAGTATTCCGATATTCATTTGTAAAATTGCTCAGCTATGTTAGTTTGGGGTTAGTCGGGCATTGCTTGCAAACCTTACAAGGTCTGGAACTTCGTAGTTTAATTCCTACTTTCGGCTAGCATATCCCTGATCTGATACGACTGTACAGCCATGAAAGAAAATACTGCTAAATCTACCCCGGAGCGCGTTATTGCATTCTCGGATGGTGTATTCGCCATTATCATTACGATCATGATATTGGAACTGAAACGCCCGGCCGCACCAACATTTGAAGCCCTGTTTGCAGAATGGCCGACTTGGGTCAGCTACATCGTTAGCTATGCATTTATTGCAATTGTATGGATACAACACCACTTTCTGCTGCGTTATGCCACAGTGGCCACGCTGCGGTTAATGTGGACAAATTTTGCTCACCTGTTTTCGGCCTCGCTGGTTCCTTTCCTGACTGATTGGATGGCAGATACACGCATGGCAGCAGTGCCGGTGATGTGTTATGCCTTCGCATTTCTGCTGGTGAATATAACCTACCTTTCCCTGATCTGGCAAACCATTAGCACCCGCAAAAAAATGGGATTGGATACCGGTGAACATAAACTGTTTCACGTACGTTCAGTACTCACACTCGCATTGTTCTTTTCGGCAATGGTTGTTGCTTTTTGGCACCCTTATGCAGGTTTTGGGTTGGTCTGTCTTTGCCTGCTGCTTTATCTGCGTCCTGATACACCTGGGATGCACACTAATAAATGATGCTTTTGAACCCCAATTTATGCAGGTGAAATTATAGCAGCGTCTGGTCCAGGAAAACCGTTGCTTCCACACTTTCTGCGGCTAACGCGCCACCTGTACTATCTGTAGGATATAATAGGCAACTGAAGGTTAATTTAACTTTGAGGCCGGGATCAGCATTATAAGTACTACCTGTTACTGCAGTTACTGACTGGACATTAAAAATAGTTCCATTTTCTGCGCCTATGGTCGAGTAGGTTTTGCCATTGCCGTCTGTATAATAAACCACTACTGATTTTGTGCCGATTGTATAATCAAGCGTGCTTGCATATGTCCATGCACCTGTGGTGATAAAGTTCTTTAATACCGTAGGGGCATCTGCATCCATGGGCTTGTTGATCGTTTTGAATTCGATACCCAATTGCGGATGCTGACCGGTGCCTGATACCAGTGCTGTTATTCCTCCTGATAAATTACCCTGGTCGTTAGATACAGAGCTACTTGACCCCACAGCATAGCCACTACCATCTGCCGGAACCTGCCAGTTCCATGCCTGTTGGCCTAAATTGCCTTTAACATAATATTCGGTATTGGTGGGATCGGTATATTTTTTTGAGTCCTTTTTACACATGGTAAAAAGACTGGACACTAACACTAAAACAACCGCGAGTTTAATAGTTTTCATACTTCACAATAATAAGGTTTTGTCAAATATAAGTTTTTTAACCCGGAAGAAAGCAATTTAAATAAGTAACCATTTCGGAGAGGAAATAATTTAAGCTCACATCCCCGATACCAGGAATAAAGCCGATCCATGTTTATTAACCGTTTTCGCAAAAGTGCCCGCGTGCATCCCAAGATTTTGATGTTTCCAGAGATCACGAATCTGCGCTTTGCCCTTGAAGCCTAAGGCTGACAGATCAACTGATACATCATGCGTATCATCACTGATATTGAACAAGGCTACATAGATCCCTTTATGATTAGGCGCAATGGAATACCATGCCATGCTTTTATCATCTTTAAATAACTGATTTGGCGATTGCCCGGTTTGATTAACAGCCAGTACTTCATCGTTGGTTAGTAGCTTGCGTTCAATTTCCCTGTTTTCGGGAAGGTTGCAGCCAATCATCAACGGCGATCTGTAAATACTCCAGAAGGTAATATGTGTATAAAGCTCGTCTTCAGTAAACCTGCTGTAGCGTTCTTCACCAACCGGTCCGCGTTTAGATAGTTTGCCAATTTGCAGCATATCGCAATCAGGCCAATGCCCGGGGCCGCCTTGCCCTTCCCACGCTTTGGCATAGTTGAACATGTGCAGTACTTCTTTCCAGTTATCCCAAAAGTCATCAGCCATACGCCACATATTGGCGTTCTGTTTAACGTGGGTAGCAGAGCTAACAGGAGTTTCACCTGGTGAAATACTTAAAACGATCGGCCTTTTACAATGCACAATGGCTTTGTGATACCCTTCAATTTCTTTTTCATGGTATGGTCTCGAGATATCATCTACTTTAATAAAGTCGACGCCCCACGATGCATAGAGATCAAGCAATGAATTAAGATAGGCTTGTGCAGCCGGTTTGCTCATATCCAACCCGTACATATGATTCATCCACTCGCAGGTAGAATTGGTATCAGCAATCATATCGGCAGTAATTCCCTTCGCACCCAATACCGGCGATTTTGCCCAAACCGCCTGCCGCGGAATACCACGCATTACATGTATCCCAAATTTCAGCCCCAACTGGTGGACATAAGCAGCCAATGGCTTAAATCCTTTTCCCGCAAAAGCAGAAGGAAACTTGGTAGGCTGAGGAAGTAAGCGTCCCCATTTGTCCATGGTTAGCCATGGAATATAGGAACCATCCTGAAGCCTTTTTTGATACGGGTTCCCGATATGACTGGTCGGCGGGTTATCATAAGACCATAAAAAATCAACCACCACATATTGCCAGCCATGTTGTTTCAGGTTTTTTGCCACGTAATCGGCATTAGCCTTTACCTCGTCCTCATGCACTGCTGAACCAAAGGAGTTGTAGCTATTCCATCCCATCGGAGGTGCGGTGGCTACTTTGGTTTGAGCATGTGTGTTCAGGTATATAAGGCATATCAAAATAGCCAAGGTTAAAGCTTTCTTTTTCATACGGTGGTGCTACTGATTTATAATTAGTGTAAAAATAACAATTATTTTTAAAGACAAAATTTTTCAGATTTGCAGTTGAAACATGGTAAAGATTTATAAACCATTTTCCTAACCACTCAAACATCTACAACATTTATAACCAACCCCTAATTATGCAATGTGTCCGGATTTGGAATAAAGTTTAAAAATGCCTGGAATTTAGCATAGTAATTCTGGGTATTGAGGCGGTAAAAGAAAGCCCCACGCCTGGAACCGGTCTTGTCTTTTTCAGTTAATTTGATGAGCAGTCCTGTTGCCAGCACCCGCTTGCTAAAGTTCCTTTTGTCTATATTAGTGCTGTATACGCTCTCGTACAGACTTTGCAATTGGGGCAGTGTAAATTTATCCGGCAATAGTTCAAACAAGATAGGATGAAAAGCCGCTTTATTGCGAAGCCGTTTTCTGGCCATTTCAACCATTTCGGCATGGTCAAAAATGAGTTTTGGAAATCGTTTTATCGGAAACCACTCAGCACGGTAGTCGTTGCTCAGCTGGGTTTCGTAACGGTGAATATCAACCAAAGCAAAATGACAAACCGTTGTAGTGCGTTCAGTCGGGTCGCGGTGAGGATCGCCGAAAGTGTATAGTTGTTCCAGGTATACGCCCTCAATACCTGTCAGGTCCTTTAAAATACGGTTGGCGGCCTGGTCTATGCTTTCATTTGTCTGCACAAAGCCGCCCATCAGGCTCCAGTTGCCTTTTTCCGGATTAAATCCGCGCTTTATCAACAGTATCTTGAGATCGTCTCCATCAAAGCCAAAAATGATACAATCAACCGCTAAAAGTAAACGGGTTTGTTTGGAATATTTCTGCATACAAAGGTTCAGCTAACGCTAATCAAAATGGTTTACGAGGTTAAATTAATACAAGTTTAACCATAATTGTTTAATTGACAATTATTTTCCAAACTATTTTTATGCTGATTTAAGAGCGGGTTGATTCTCTTTTGATGATACTTGATTTCAAGCTGATGGTAATGTTTGGGTCATACCATCGTTTGCTAAACATCTTGAACAGAATGGTCGCGGCTTCGTTCCCTATTTCAAATGCCGGCTGATTGATGGTTGAAAGCGGTGGATTGAGCAGCTCAGCATGTGAGAGATTGGAGTAGGTGATCAGTTTCAGATCTTTTGGGATATTCAAATTAAGTTCTTTACAGGCATAGTAACAAGGCAGTGCCAGTTCTTCAATTGATGATAGTATACCATCAGGCTTTTGCTCAGCAATAAAATCTTTAACCTTTGAGCGGCATGACTCATTATTCTCACAATTGCCCTCTATCCATGCTGCCATGCTTTGCAGGTTATTATCTTTTAATGCATCATGATATCCCTGCAATCTTTTTTTTCCGGTTGTGAGCGTTTCCAATGCCGCGAGGTATCCTATCTTTTTACATCCTGCTTCCACCAGGTGCTGTGTTGCATTATAAGCGCTCTCGTAATCGTCAGTAGTTATTTTTACGCCTTCAATGTCGTCATGATCACGATCGAAAAAAACCATCGGGATTTTCTCGCTTACCTTCTGAAAGTATTCTTTATTGGCGACATGACAAGCCGGGGAAATAAGTACCCCATCAACCCGGCCGCTTAAGAGACTGGTCATAAATGATGATTCGATCTCACCACTTTCATGAGTTTGATAGATCAGCACATGGTGGTCCTTCGCCCGCGCCACTTCTTCAATAGCTTTTATAGCCAGCGAAAAAAAATTGTTGGCAACCTCAGGTACTATAACGGCTATTGTTTTGCTTTTTTGCTGTCGTAAACTGCTCGCAAATGGGTTGGGCTCATAGGCTAGTTTCTTTGCCATTTCCATTACCCTGGCTTTGGTCTCGGCACTGATCTCATGGCTATCACGCAGCGCTCTCGAAACCGTTGCTGCCGATAAATTCAGCTCGCTGGCGAGCTTTTTAATGTTAACTTCTCCCATAACTCAAATCTTTCGCGTCCGGCTAATAAGTGTTCAATTTACTTTTATTCGTAAACGTTTGCGTAAATAAATACCTGAAAATCAGGAAAAGCAATTGAAAAAAAAATCAATTTAGGTCTGCAATATAATATTTAGAGGCGTTAATATACGCTTAGAATAAACCTGGTAAAAGTATAAAGCTTATTGAAACAGTGTATACGCACTGATAATTGTATAAAAAACAATTATCAGCCGTTACTTAAATCTAACATTTTTTTATGAATTAATAAAGTGTACAAACCAAAAATCAACAACCAATTAATGCAAATTATGATGACAATTAGACCCCAACTTTTAAAGACAAGATATTTGTGTAGTATCTTGCTTGTGCTGTTCACTTTTGCCTTTAACGGTGCATGGGCACAAACCGGTACTATAAAAGGTACTGTAAAAGACGCTACCGGAGCACCCCTGCCAGGCGTTACTGTAACAGTAGTAGGAACAAGTTCTTCAACCGCCACAGCCGCAAACGGTGCATTCTCTATCAATGCTGCCAAAGGCGCGGTTCTGAAATTTACCTTTATGGGCTATCAGACTCAAGAGAGGACTGTTGGTGATGAAAACTCATTGACAATTACACTCAACGAAACAGCAAAGGCCATGAACGAGGTGGTTGTAATAGGCTACGGTACCAGTACCAAAGGCCAGTTGACCAGCGCGATCTCGACAGTTAAGGCCGAAAACTTTAACCAGGGAGTTGTTGCCAACCCTGCTGACCTCTTGGAAGGTAAAGTAGCCGGCCTTAACATAACCAACGATGGTAACCCAAACGGTAAGGCCACGGTTACACTAAGGGGGCCTTCAACGCTGCGCTCTGATGTCGCGGCATCACCATTTTATGTAATAGACGGTGTGCCCGACGCTGATTTTAACCTGGTTGCCCCTTCTGATATAGCTTCTATTGATGTGCTCAAGGATGCATCAGCCGCTGCCATTTATGGTAGCCGCGCTACCAACGGGGTTATTATCGTAACTACCAAAAAAGCTAAAGCCGGCCAATTAAGAATGACCTACGACGCTTATGCCGGAGAGGAGAAAATCGCGAATCAATTCCAGGTGGCAACTGCGGCACAGTTAAAGGCTTACCTCGCCGCCAATGGCCAGAGCCTTACTCCGGCAAATGACAACGGAACTACCAATTGGGAACAGCAAATTGAGCGCAGCAGCGGGTTTTCACAAAATCACAACCTCTCGTTTGGCGGAGGTAGCGAAAAAACTGTATTTGGCGCAAATATAAACTACCTGCAGGATCAGGGTATCATAAAAACCAGTGGGATGAACCGGTTTATCGGCAAGATCAATGTATCACAAAAGGCATTAGATGACAGGTTAAAGCTGGATTTATCGATAAGTAATTCTATAACCAACAAAGACCTCACTGTAAATGACATACCTCAATCACAGGCCAATGGTGCTAACCCCAACGTTTTCAGGGCGGCAGTTCAATATTTGCCAACCAGGGCAGTTTATAACGCGGACGGAACTTTCTATAACGATCCGACACTTGTGTTAGGCTTCAACCCGTTGGGTTTGCTTGAAACCAATACCTACAAGGAGAAGGTCAACCTGTTTTTGGTCAATGCTAAAGCTGAACTGAAATTGCCTTTTGGGTTTACTTATAACCTGAACGCAGCCTACCAGGATAGAAATACCATGGACAACACCTATCTTAATTCGCAATCTGAATTGGCTATCGGTCAAAATGGTATAGCTACCCGCACGCAATTTGAGGATACAAAAAAACTGTTTGAAAACTATTTGGGTTACGAACATACCTGGGCGTCGAAACACAATTTAAAAGCTTTGGTAGGTTATTCTTACGATAATAGTGAAAATAACAACGGGTTTGGTGCAAGCAATGAAAATTTTGTTTCGGACGCTACCAGCTATAATAATCTCCTCCTCGGTCAAAACAATTTACCTAATTATCCTTACTTCAACGATGAGATCCTGAAAATAATTTCATTTTATGGCAGGTTGAATTATAGCTACAATGGAAAATACATCCTGCAAGCTTCGCTTCGCCGCGATGGTTCCAATGCTTTCGGTAAAAATCACCAATGGGGCTATTTCCCTGGAGTTTCGGGCGCCTGGAGGGTGAGCGATGAATCGTTTATGAAGTCGCTAACGTGGCTGAATGATTTGAAAATACGGATAGGTTACGGTAAAACAGGTAATGCGCAGGGCTTTAGCCCATATACTCCTTTGGTTTTATATGGATCGAACGGCACATTTTATTACAACAACAACTGGATAAGCGCTATAGGCCCTATTCAAAATGATAATCCAGACCTGAAATGGGAATCAACCGCCACAACCAACGCCGGTATTGATTTTACGATACTTAAAGGCAGATTAAGCGGATCGATTGATGTGTATGATAAGAAAACAACCGATATGATCGCACCGATTCCTGTTTCACCTACGACTCACCTGCTTCCTACTATGAATGCAAATGTGGGCAGCATGGACAACAAAGGTGTCGAGATCAGCCTGAGTGGCGTGCCAATTAAAACAAGAGATTTTAATTGGGAAAGCTATGGAAATATATCATTTAACAAAAACAAGATGACCTCATTAGGTAGTAATTTATCTAAGATATACGCAGGCGACCCTGAAGGGCCGGGACAAAGTGGTACAACAGTTTCTATTATCGAGCCAGGCTACCCACTGGGAGAATTCTATACCCTTAAGTACCTTGGCCGCACGAATGGTGTTTCAACATACCTGGGTGCAAACGGTCAGCCAACCACAACTCCTACAAGCGCTGATAGAACTTACGCAGGGGATGCTCAGCCAAGATACATCTTTGGCTGGGGCAACACTGTAAATTATAAGAACTTCTCGTTTAATTTCTTCTTCCGCGGACAAGGCGGTAACAAAATAATGGATGCATCACTGGCTGATTTTAATACCCCTTATTCAGCTTCTACGCATAACGTGCCGGTGATGACTTTGAGCGAGCCGATAAGCGATGTAAATGCTAACAAATATTCAACACGTTACCTGGAAAGCGGTGCATTTGTCAGGCTGAGCAATGCGACATTATCCTACAGGTTTAAAGTTAGCGGCAACTACATTCATGCTGTGCGTTTGTATGTTACAGGTACCAACCTGTTTATCATAACCAAGTACAAGGGTGTAGATCCGGAATTAAATCTGTCCCTTAATAACCAGCAAAGCGGACAATTTATAGGTGTAGATATGAATAACTACTATCCGAAAACCCGCACATTCCTTGGTGGCATACAAGTGGATTTATAATTAAACTTTAAGATCAAATAAGATGAATCGTTTTAAAAGAAATTTATATACAGGCATTTTAGCCGTTTGTACAGTCACCGTCTGTTTGTCGGGCTGTACCAAGTTAGACGTAAAACCCACAACGGCGCTTACCCCCTCAAACTTTCCCAAGACCGCCGCACAGTTTGTAGCAGCTACGGGGCCCATTTATACCTCATTCAGAGGTGCACCGGGCAGGCAATGGTGGCTAGTCGAAAACTTAAGCACTGACATGGAGGTTTTAGTGGCGCGCGGAGGGAACTGGTTTGATGGTGGCAGCTATTCTACCTTGAACCTTCACACCTATACCGGCGACAACGGCAATCTTGAGACTATGTGGCAGTGGGGATTTGGTACCATCAGCTCTTGTAACCAGGTTTTATCCTTGTTTGACTCTGCTCCTGAAAGTGCAACTAAAACGCAAACTATAGCCGAGATAAAAACCATGCGTGCTATGTGTTACTATTTTATGATGGATAACTTCGGTAACGTGCCGATCATTACCAAGTTCGGCGACACCAGCAATATGGCTACCCAATCACGTGCAAAGGTTTTCTCCTTTATCGAAAGCGAACTTCTTGCACAAATTCCAAACTTGAGTAGTAACGTAGACGTAACAACCTACGGGAGACCAACCAAGTACCTGGCTTACGCCATCCTGGCCAAAATGTATCTTAATGCCGAATATTATATCGGCACTGCGAAATACCAGGACTGTGTGACCATGTGTGACAATATAATATCAGCAAGTAAATATTCACTTGACGCCGATTATTTAGGCATGTTTAAGCCAAATAACGGTCCGCAAATAAAGGATTTTATATATGCTATTCCTTATGATGGAGTTTATGCGCAAGGGATGTACTATGCCCGTTGGACATTGCATCCGGCTTTGAAGGCTAAATATAATATGCCATATACCCCGGATGGCCCGGTTTATACCTACCCATCATATTACGCGTACTTTAATGATCCTAACGATATCCGTAACGGGCAATACCTTACAGGCAAGCAGTATGATTTTAATGGCGCCCCTATTACAATAACCACCACAAACAAAGGCCTGGATGACAACTACAGCGGCCCGGACCCAAATGGGGTTGTAGTGCACCAGTTAGAATTTACACCGAATATAGTGTGGAGAAACCCTTCGACATTTGACATTGGCAATGATGAATTGGCCAATGAGGAGGGCTACCGGAACAATAAGTACTACCCGGACAGCGAGGCGCCAACCCGTAATCAGAGCAATGATGTGGCCCTTTTCAGATATGCAGATATCCTGCTTGAAAAAGCCGAGGCGATATTACGCGGCGGCACTGCTACTAACGGCGATTCGCCATTATCATTGGTTAACCAGGTGAGAGCAAGAGCCCAGGCTACGGCGTTTACTTCAGTCGATCTGACAGGTGTTTTGCAGGAGCGTGCACGTGAATTTGCTGACGAGGGCTGGCGCAGGAACGACCTGATACGGTTCGGGTTATATGAACAACCATGGGGTATAAAAACAGATGCCGATCCAAATAAACGAATATTCCCGATACCAACTCCCGAGTTGCAATTGAATAACAAATTGGTTCAAAACCCGGGATATTAATGAATTGATAATAGGTTGAGATAGTTAGATGCAGAGTGTGGGCTTCGGCCCACATTCTATTTAATTCAATAACCTGTTATCTGATTTGCTTTGTAACTTGATCTTATGAAAAGCATTCTGCCTTTCCGTTATTTTCCGCTTAGCCTGCTGTTTGCATTTTTTGTTGTATCAGCAAACGCGCAGGTGAATAAAGAAGCTTCGTACGCACTAATCAGAAGGGTAATTCCGCAGCGTGCTGCTTCTTTTGTGGTAGAAGAACTTCGGACAAATGGCAAGGATGCTTTTGAGATCGAAAGCAGGGGAGGTAAGATCATCCTGAGAGGGAATAACGGGGTTTCTATTGCTTCGGCATTATATTATTATTTGAACCAGTATTGCCATTGCCAGGTAACATGGAACGGAACTAATTTGAAACTGCCGCAAAAGCTGCCTGTTGTAGTCCGAAAGATTCACAAAGCGACGCCTTATACATACCGCTACTACATTAATTATTGTACTTACAATTATAGTATGAGTTGGTGGGATTGGAATCGTTGGCAAAAAGAGATAGACTGGATGGCTATGCATGGTATCAACATGCCGCTTGCGCTTACCGGGCAGGAGTATACCTGGTATAAAGTCTATAAGAACATGGCTTTTAGCGACGACGATCTGAAAAGCTTTTTCTGCGGCCCGGCTTATTTTGCCTGGTTTTGGATGGGCAACCTGGATGGATGGGGTGGTCCGCTGCCTTTAAGCTGGATGGAAAGTCACCGCGATTTGCAGCAAAAGATATTAAAGCGTGAAAGGGAGCTGGGTATGAAACCGATACTGCAATCGTTTACCGGGCATGTACCTGCATCATTCTCAAAATATTTCCCGGGATCAAAACTGAAGAAGACCAACTGGCACAACGGATTTAACGATACTTACCTGTTGGATACAGAAGATCCGATGTTTGCCAAAATTGGCCAAAAGTTTATTGAAGAGCAGACCAGGTTGTACGGAACCGATCACTTATACTCGGCTGATACCTTTAATGAGAATGAACCGCCAACCGATGATACCACTTATTTGTCGGCATTGGGTAACCGTGTATTTCAGGCCATAAATGTTGCAGATAAAAAGGGTGTTTGGGTGATGCAGGGCTGGCTTTTTTATAGTGATCGCAAATTCTGGAAACAACCCCAGGTAAAAGCGTTGTTGAATGCTGTGCATGATGACCGTATGATCGTACTCGATCTTGCCGCAGAAATACAACCGGTTTGGAAACGGACCGAGGCCTTTTATGGCAAACCCTGGATATGGAACATGCTGCACAACTTCGGCGGTAATATTGTGATGTTTGGCAGGATGAATGAGGTAGCCGGTGGTCCGGCAAAAGCGCTGAAAGATCCTGCCTCAAAAAAAATGGAAGGCATAGGGCTTACGATGGAGGCTATTCAGCAAAACCCGGTGTTATATGAATTGATGACCGCCAATACCTGGGAGGATAAACCAATTAACCTGGATGAATGGATAAGACAATATCAGCTGGACCGATATGGCGGCACTAATCAGTATACAAAACAAGCGTGGGATGTATTGCGCAAAACGGTCTATAGCGGCGGAACGATCATACGGGACGGATCGGAATCGATTATTACGGGTCGGCCAACATTGGATTCAATCACCGTGTGGACACGAACTACTTTCAACTATAAACCGAAGGATTTTTTACCGGCATGGGATGCCATGATGAACGCAATTCCACAGTGTAGCAACAGCGATGGTTTTAGGTACGATTTGGTAGATGTTACCCGGCAGGCTTTAGCTAATTATGCATTGCCGCTGCAAAAGAAATGGGTTGATGCCTATCGCCAAAAGGATAAAGTTGATTTTGAAAAATACAGCAATCAATTCCTGGAACTGATAAGTGATATGGATAGATTACTGGCTACCCGCAAAGACTTTTTGCTTGGACCTTGGATCGCTGATGCACGTAAACAAGGAAATAATTCGGAAGAGAAAGATATTTACGAACGCAATGCCCGTGATCTGATAACGCTGTGGGGAGATGAAAATAGTCCGCTGCATGAATATTCGTGCAGGCAATGGAGCGGTTTGCTAAACGACTTTTATAAAGTACGGTGGGAAAAGTTTTTTGCTGAAATTAAAACATCGATGAGTGCGGATAAAGAGGTTGATGTAAAAGCCTTTGATCAAACTATCAGGCAGTGGGAATGGCAATGGGTAAATAGTCATAAAGGTTACCCGGTTGAACCTGTCGGCAACAGCATTGCGGAAGCAAAGTCCATTTATAACAAGTATCGCAAAGTGATAGGAGAAGCATATGACAACTAAAATCAAAATATTAATTACTGTTTTATTATCGGGCGGTATCGCTGCAAATGCGTCGGCTCAAGGCAAGATTTACAACATTGCCCAATATGGTGCGGTTGATGATGGTAAGAATAATAATACAGTGGTTATCCAAAAAGCTATTGATGAGGCCTCAGCACAAGGCGGAGGCACGGTACTTGTACCCGCCGGTAAGTTTGTTACCGGTGTCATCAATATTAAATCAAATGTCGAGCTGCATTTGGATAAGGATGCTTTTTTGTTGGGAAGCCCGGTACGCGCTGATTATGGAGACGGAAAGGCATCTGCATTAATCGTTTCCGATCATCAGCATCACATTGGAATAACAGGTCAGGGGACTATTGATGGCCAGGGAGAGGCATTGTTAAAGGATATCTATGTGAGACTAAATGCCGGCACTTTGCAGGACAGCGAATGGAAAACAGAAAACCCCTGGCACCAGGTTCGTCCAGAGGAAAATAATCGGCCCAAACTGATCGAGTTCAAAAACTGTGACGACATAAAAATCAAAGGCGTCACCATAAAGAATGGCTTGTGCTGGGTACAGAATTATAAAAGCTGCTCCAACCTGGTAGTCGACAGTATAAAAGTTGAGAGTGTGATCTTCTGGAACAACGACGGCATTGACATAACTGATTGCAAGAACGCCAGGCTTACCAACAGTTTTTTTAATGCCGCTGATGATGGGATCTGTCTCAAATCAGAGAACCCGCAAGAAGCTTGTGAAAATGTATATGTGGCTAATTGCAGGGTGAGATCGAGCGCCAGCGCCATCAAATTCGGCACAGCTTCCCACGGGGGATTTAAAAAGATCACGATCAA
>Ga0207695_10003694_pt1 | contig 21323 bp, 20 predicted proteins | sample KBSC54metaG_FD_184354 | JGI IMG/M metagenome (GOLD analysis project Ga0207695, IMG submission 184354) | Corn rhizosphere microbial communities from Kellogg Biological Station, Michigan, USA - KBS C5-4 metaG (SPAdes) (version 2) | ecosystem: Host-associated > Plants > Roots > Rhizosphere > Soil...
CGCCCGCCGCGAGGAGGCCGCCGCGTGAGCCCCCGGCGCGACATTCGCGCGCCGCTCACGCGCCGTGCCGCCTGCGGCAGAGCGAGTTGCGCCGCTCGCGCGGCGCAACTCGCCCGGTACGCCTCGCTCATTATCCGCGGCGCCCTCACGGGCGTCCGCCGCATAATCCGCGAGGCCACCGCCGAACTGGCGCGAATCAATCGCGCCGGTCTCGGCCCCGACACCCTCCCCGGCCAGCCGCGCGGCTCGCGCGCCCGGCTAGTAATCGCCGCCCTCGCCCGCCGCCATCATCGTGCCGATCGATGTTGCTGAAGAGCGATTCGAACGGCCGCCGGCAGCCATGGCCAATTTCCTCACCGCGACGTCCGAAATGGCGAAGTATTGTCCTACCGTGGGACGTTGACGAACTTCCCGATCGGCCGTTTGGAACCGTCAATTTCCACTATTGATATGAAACAGGCATTTTTCCTTTACTCACTAGGTACTTTTCCCTACTCGACTAGGTGTATTTCCGATATTCCCCTCTCCCACCGTTCAGTAGCCTGCGACTGTCCGCTTCGTCATGTGTTCGCCTATGTCGGCGCGACACCAACCGCTGCGGGGCAAAAGGTAACCACGTGGGTGATAACACTTCATCGATTGACGAGCATTTGTCGCCGCGTCCGCTCGCGGCCTCCACCGAGTCCGTCCCTGCCACTCTCGACGCCAACGCCTGGCGTCAGGGCCTCCGACTCGAGACCGTCGCCAACCTCGCCCATGAACTGCGCACCCCGGTGCAGGTTCTGCTCGGCTACGTCGATATCCTCCGCGACGATCATGCAACCGGGTTTTCGCCCGAGACCCGCGCGATCCTCGATCGCATGAATGCCAACGTTCATGACCTCGCGCAGACCGTGGACAACCTGATGCACTTCGCGCTGAGTGAGGTTTACGCCGCCGGTCTGACCGACGAGGACGTCACGCCCGCCAGCCTGGCCGCCGAAATCACCCCGGTGCTCGAGGCTGCGAACCAGCAGAAGCAACTCAAGCTCGAACTGGACTTCGCCTCCGCGCCTGACCTCTTTTGCGTGCCGCGTCGGCCGCTCAAGGCGATCCTGCTCAACCTTGCCGTCAACGCGATCAAGTTCACCGAGTCAGGTTCCGTCAGCATAGCCCTGCGCCGCCACCACGGCGCCGGCTCCGACATGATCGAAGTCGAAGTCAGCGACACCGGCCCCGGACTCAGCCCCGGAATTCTCGATCGGGCCAAGCAACCCTTTGCGCAACTGTCCAATACCAGCGCGCGCCGCTTCCGTGGCCTCGGCCTTGGCCTCGCCGTTGTGCAGCGCAGCGTTGACGCTCTCGGGGGCAAGATCGAACTGCGCGCACTCGTGGGCCACGGCTCACATTTCCTCGTGACTATTCCCGTGCGCCTTCGCGACGACTCGCTCCGCGCAGCGCGCGCCGCACGGGCCCGGCGCAACCTTCCGATGGTTCCACCGGCGGCGCCCTCGCCCTCGCGCAAGCCCACCACCCTCCGGTAGCGCGGAGCAGATAGCGATATTCAGGCTACGGTCGGGGGCGATATCAAGAACGGTGGGCCGGTGCTACTCTATACATATGAAGCCCCGGCTGGCGGTGGCTTCGGTGACCAGGATGGTTCGGCTTCAACTAACAACGGGCGGTCGGCTTCAAGTGACTTGAGAGCATGAGGGCCGTCTCGAAACTCGACTGCGCGGCTAGCGGTAGTGACGCATAAGGCCGACTACGACGCCACGAATCTGCAAGCTGCCGTCATCGACGAAAATCGGATCCATCGTTGAATTGGCCGGCTGCAGACGCACCCGGCCGTCGGTCTCGCGAAAATACTTCTTGACCGTCGCTTCGCCCTCGATCAGCGCAACCACGGTCTCACCTTGATTCGCGTCGTCGCGGCTCTCGACGATTATGTAATCACCATCGCGAATCCCTTCGTCGATCATCGACTGACCTTTGACGCGCAGGCAAAACGTGCTGTCCCGGCGTACAAACTCCTCTGGCACCGTGATCGAGTCCGGACCCTCGACCGCTTCGATCGGCAATCCTGCCGCAACCTGTCCCAGCAACGAAATCTCGCGCGCACCAGTGCCTGCCGTCTTGCCGGAAATCTCCAGCGCCCGGCTATGGTTATGATTGCGCCGGATATACCCCTTGCTTTCGAGGTTCGACAAATGTTTGTGCACAGTCGCCAACGACGACAAACCGAAATACTGCCCGACCTCGGCCAGCGTCGGCGCATAGCCATGATCCCCGATAAAATTTTCGAGGTAATCAACCATCTGTTTTTGCCGCTTGGTCAGCGTCCCCATTCCGATGCCCTCCGCGTGCGCAGAATAGATGATGGCGAAAATCTGGCGAAACTGCAAGCCGCAAAATTCTTCGCGATCGCGCGATCGGTGCATAGGTGTTTCAAGCTGCGAACCCGCCGCATATTCTTGAATCAGCGGCCATCACGATCGCTTCACCACACACAACCAGGAGCACCAAAGACAAGCCGCAGCTATTATGGAATCTGATGGCGAAAATTCGTATTATTTTTGAAAATGGCGACCCGGAGCGAACCCTTGAGTTCGATCCGCGCGCGGCCCCTTTCCAGCACGACGGATTACCGGGTTCGATTCTCGACATCCTGATCGGACATCATATCCACCTCGAACATGCATGCGGCGGCAACTGCGCGTGCACCACGTGCCACGTGGTCGTCAAACAGGGCTTCGAGAAGTTGGGCGAGGCGTCCGAACAGGAAGAGGACCTGCTCGACCGCGCGCCCGGCCTGACGCCGACTTCGCGCCTCGGATGCCAGGCGGTGATCGAGGATCCCAATGCCGATATCGTAATCGTCGTGCCACGCTTTACGATCAACCAGGTCAGCGAGGGCCACGGCGGATGACTGCGGGTTTCAAATCGTGGCGACGGTCGTGCGATGAGTGACACGCCCGCACCGCCGATGACCAGGGCAAATCAAAGACCCGTGATGCGTGCGCGGGTCGAGCGCATTTTCGATCATTGCGCGGACACGCGATCGCTTTTCCTCCGGATGACCGCGGGTGTGCTGCCGCCCTTCCTGCCCGGCATGTTCATCTCGATGGCGATTCCACTCGCGGGCGAAACACGCATCCGCCCGTACACGATCGCGTCAAGCCCGGAGGACCACGAGCCGTTCGAAGTTTGTTTCAACCGGGTGCCCGGCGGGCCCGGGGCCGCATGGATGTTCGATCGCGTCGCCGGCGATGAGATCACTTTCACCGGTCCCTTCGGCACCTTTACACTCGAGCGCGCGCCGGCCGCCGAGACCATTATGATCGCGGAAGGCACTGCGATCGCGCCGATTCGCCCGATAGTGCGCCGCGCGATCGCAAGCTCTCCCACTCATCCGATCACACTGCTCTATGCGGCCGATCGCCCCGAACATCTGTTGTATGCGGCCGAGTTCGAGCGCCTCGCGGCGGCCCATCGCGAGTTCCATTTCGAATCGCTGATCGTCGGCGGACGCGATTCTGCGGCGCTCTATGCGCGACTGCTCGACGAGACCGAACGTCGCTGGGTTGCGGCCGATAACGATCGCAGCCGTCACTTCTACCTTTGCGGCGTGGGCAAGGGCGTGCTCGCGTTGCGCGACTTGCTCCGCGGTGCAGGCTACGAACGGCGCGCCGTGCGCTACGAACAATGGTAACCGCGCGCGGCGCTGACTACTTCAACGATCGCGCGGCTGGGAACTGTTCAACTGATGGACGCCAACACCGAGATCTTTTCGCGAATCGGCGCGACGCGCAGGCCGCATCGGATCGCACGTTCACGCTCGAGGCGGCGCAATGCCCGATCGACCAGGGCGGGATCGATCGCGAGTATCCGTGCAATCGCGCGATCGTTGCCGTAAGCCGCGATCTCAAAGTAGCGGCGCACGATTCGATATGCGGCCTCGCCCGGACTGAGCGCGCGCGCCGCCCGCAGCGCTTCGCCCCAGCGGTTCTCGACCGTGTCCCAGACGTAGGTGAACGGGTCGTAACGCTCCTCGACTTTCAGCGCGAGGAATCTTTCCTGCAGCTCTTTCATCGCGCGATCGAAATCGGCGCGTTTGTTCGGCTGCGCGTAGCCGCTCGAAAGTTTGAGCGCCTTGGTTTCGGCCGCGCCGCGGCGTGCCAGCGAGTCCATCACGAGCTTGGCGCAATGGCTGAGTTCGCCGCGCTCGTAGAGTTTACGATAACCGCCAGGCGCGACGCGCAGGCGCAGGAACGCGGGCAGCAGTTCCAGCGCGATAAAGCTCGGACGCCCCGCGATCACCTTGCCGTAGTAAACTGCCTTGCGCGCCGGCAGCGCATCTTTGAGGTTCCACGTCATCATGACTGCGCGATCGTGCTGGATGTGTTCCGGCAGTTTGGGTTCGCGCCGCCCCTCGATCGCCTCGCGCAGGCACGGCACTCCGAGGCCCGGCGTGAACGCGGCGCAAAAGCCGGTCTCGTCGATAAAGCCGAGCGCGCTCTGCTCACCGGTGACGCGACGCGCGGGCAGGCGGCGAAACGTGTGATCGCGATGGGCTTCGAGCCGCGCTGCGAACGCTTCGCCGCAGTCGTCGCGACTGGAAGCAGTGGCCGCGGTGCGCGCCGATCGCGTCTGCATCGTCGAAGCGCCTCAGTCCGCGCCACGCGCCTTGGCCGCGTGCCGGACGCATTCGCGAAACAATGCCGCGTAGTTCATTTTCGCGCCGAGCCCTTTCATGATGCCATCGAGTCCGATCAGCGCGCGAATCAGAAAGATGCTGTGGCGCGGCGATTTGTAGAGCTTGTGCTCGAAGGCGATCTCGCCGACCGCCGAGGCCTTGCCGATCGCGTCGAATTCGTCCGGATGGTAGAGGCGGTCGGTGATCACCGGCTCGAACAGCATGTAGATAATTTTAACCATCGGCGCCGGTTCCTGCGCACGATCGAGGTAGCCGAGCTTGACCAGCGCCGCGGCCATCGCGCGATCGTCGCCGGCGATAATCGCCTGCGCGAGGTGGAGGCTCGACTTGCGCACCGGCTCCGCGAAATGGCGCACCGATCCGAAGTCGAGAATTCCCAGCTTCGGATGATAGGTCACGAGGTAATTGCCCGGCTGCGGATCGGTGTGGAGCACGCCGAACTCGAGAATCTGGCGCCACAGCAGACAATAGTATTTGCGCGCGACCCACGCCCGCAGTTTCGCGTCGGTCTCGGTGCCGAAAACATCGCCCAGCCGATAGCCGTCAACGTAGGTCATCGTGAGCACGCGCCGCGAACTCAGTTCCTTGATCACGCGCGGCAGCAGGATGTCGTGATCGTCACCGAGCAGTCGATTGAACTCCGCGATATTGCGCGCCTCGGTGACGTAATCGATCTCCTCGCGCAGGCGCTCGGCGAGTTCGGTGAAGATGGTTTTGGTATCGATCTTCTGACGCATGATGTCGCCGGCGATCGCCTGCAGCGTGCGCAGCAACAGCTTCAGATTGCCAAGATCCTGCTCGACGGTCGCGTCAACGCCCGGATACTGAATCTTGACGGCGACCTCTTCGCCGCTCTTGAGCCGCGCGCGATGCACCTGGCCGAGCGACGCCGCCGCAAACGCCTCGTGCTCGAAGCTCGCGAAGAGCTGCTCGGGGGTCTTCGAAAATTCGCGCTTGATCTGTTTCGCGATCAGCGGATAGTCCATCGGCGGCACGCTCGACTGCGTCGCCTTCAGGATGTCGAGGGCCTCGCCCGGCAGCAGGTCGGCGCGCGTCGAGAGCATCTGGATGAGCTTCATGAAGGCGCCGCGCAATTGCTTGGAGCCCTCGACGATGCGCCGCGCGTTTTTGAGATGGGTATCGAGCAGTTCCCGCTCGTAGCGGCTCGACGCGAGAAACGGTCGCCGCAGCGAAGTCCACAGGTAGCTGGAGCCGACCTGCGAGGCGAGTCCGCCAATCTTGATCGCGCGGCGGGCGCGCCCGCTGGTAAGGTCCTTGCTCGCGGCCATCAGTCGCGTCCGAGCCCGACCCGATTGATCATGGTGGCCGCGAACGCCGCTCCGAAGCCGTTATCGATATTGACCACCGTCACTCCGCTCGCACAACTGTTGAGCATCCCGAGCAGCGCTGCGATTCCGCCGAACGACGCGCCGTACCCGACGCTGGTCGGCACCGCGATCACCGGCTTATCGACCAGGCCCGCGACGACCGAGGGCAGCGCCCCCTCCATTCCGGCCACCACGATCAGTACGCTGGCGCGCTGGATCAGTTCGGCGTTCGCGGTCAACCGATGCAACCCGGCCACGCCGACGTCGTAGAGCCGCTCAACCGGATTGCCGAAAACCTCGGCGCAGAGCGCGGCTTCCTCGGCCACCGGAATATCCGAGGTGCCGGCGCTGAGCACCATCACGGTGCCATGCCTGCGAGCGTCCGGCCGTTGGCGAATTATCATTCCGATTCGTGCATCGGGTCTATAGTCGAGCGCGCGCAGCTTGCGTTTGATCACGCGCGCCTTTTCCGGCGTGAGGCGCGTGATCAGCAAATTCACGCCCGCCGCGAGCATCCGTTTACCGATCGCGGCGATTTGATCGGCGGTCTTGCCTTCGCCGAAAATTACTTCGGGAACGCCGCGCCGTAACGTGCGATGATGGTCGAGTCGCGCGAAGCCGAGGTCCTCGAACGGCAGATGTTTGAGGCGCGCCAGCGCGCGGTCCGGACTCAGGCCGCCGGCGGCGACGAGGTCGAGGATTTCGTGGATTTTCTTTTCGGTCATCGCCGGCGCGGATCGCCCGTGGGCACTTGACGGTCAAAATGAACCACTACTTCGCGCACCGCACGAGCGTCACTGCGCGCTACCGTGATAGTCAGATCGCCGGACTTGAGCTGTTCGCCGGGCTTGGGAATATGACCGAGCCGCTCAACCATGAAGCCGCCGATCGTAGCATACTCGCCGCGCTCGGGTAGCCTCAGCCCGAAGCGTTCGTTGAGTTCCGCGACGCTCGCGAGCGCCGCCACCACCAGCGTGCGCGGCCCGACGAAGCGTGCGTGCTCCTCGAGCACGTCGTGCTCGTCCTCGATATCGCCGACGACCTCCTCGAGCAAGTCTTCCATCGTGATAATTCCCGCGGCACCGCCGTATTCGTCCACCACCACCGCGAGCGTTTCGCGAGTGCGCTGCAGCGCCACCAGGATTTCATCGAGCGGCGTCGCTTCGGGAAAATAACTCACCGGCCGCATCACCTCGCTGACGGCGCGGCTCAAGTCGGGCGCCTCGAGTAAATCGAAGGCATGAACCACGCCGACGATATTGAAGATACGCTCCTGAAACACCGGGATGCGTGTGAAGCCCTCGCGCCGCACCAATTCGATCACGCCGGCGAGCGTGGTTTCCTCGGGCGTCGCCTCGATCCGCACCAGCGGCACCATCGCCTTGCGCGCTTCGGCGCGAGTGAAGCGAAAGATGCGGCTGATCATCTGCCGCTCTTCGGGCAGGATCGCATCGACGCCGGGCGGCGCGGAGGGCGTCGCTTCGTCCGGGCGCCGCCGCACCAGCATCGCGAGGTCCTCGCGGCTCAAGAACACGCTTCCTTCTTCGGACGAGACCCCCGCGATAGTGCGCAGCCAGCGGCTGAGCGCGGTCTCCGCCGCCAGCAGCGGCGCGAGCAGCGTGGCGAGCACGCTCAACGGACGCGCGGCGAAACGGGCAACTGCCAACGGCGACCGAATGGCGAGCATCTTGGGAATCGACTCGCCGAGCAGCAGCGAAATCGGCGCGAGAATAAAGGGCGCCCAGAAAACCGCGTGTGGTTTCAGATCATAGAGGAAGCTGGTCAGTGCCGCCGCCGCAATCACCGTCGCGAGATTGTTGCCGGTGAGCATCAGCGCGACCACCCGATCGCGACGTTCCAGCAGCCGGCTCAGTGCGCGCGACTCCTTGATGCCGCTTTCCTGCTCGGCGCGGACCTTCAGCTCGTCGGCTGCAACCAGCGCGATTTCGCTGGCGGCGAAGAACGCTTGCAAGATCACGCACGCCGCGACGACGGCGATCAACGCGGCTAATTCCATCGCTTGAGCCTCACCAGCTCGACCGTCGCACCGCGCACGCGCTCGATCGCCGCGTCGAAGTCGCCGAGGCGGAACTTTTCCCCCGGACGTGGCACGCGTCCGAGGCGCCGCAGCACCAGGCTGCTCAACGTGTGGGGCCCGTTGGCGCCGATCGATTTGCCGTCGCCGAGCGCCTCGCGCAGGCGATCGATCTGGATCGCACCTGAGATCAGCCATTCGCCCGCGCCCACCTCGGTGAACTCGGGACCTTCGTAGTCGAACTCATCGCGGATTTCGCCGAACAATTCCTCGAGCAGATCTTCAAGCGTGATCAGACCAAGCACCTTGCCGTATTCGTTGACGACCAGCGCCAACTGGAATCGGCCGCGGCGCATCTCATCGAACAGCTCGGCCAGCGGCTTGCCCGGCGGCACGTAATAGGCGGGGCGAATGAGGCGCTCGAGTCGCGGTTGCGCGGGCTCGAGGCGCCGCGTCACGAGGTCCTTGACGTGCAGGATTCCGACGATGTTGTCGGTACTGTCGCGGTAGATCGGCACGCGCGAGAAATGGCCGGCGACGACCTCGGCAACAATCCGGTCCGGCGGCGTGTTCAGATCGATCGCGTGAATCTTTTCGCGTGGCGTCATCACTTCGGCGACGCGGCGGCTGCCGAAATCGAAGACCTTGTGGATCAGCTCGCGTTCCTGTGGCTCGACCTGGCCCTGGAATTCGCTGACCCGCAACAGCGCCTTGAATTCCGCTTCCGAAACCGGCTCCGGGCGCGGCGCGGCGGCCGCCGGCGTGATCCATTTCGCGATCGGATGGACCACCGCAGCGAGTGCCGCCAGCGGTCGCGCCGTCACCTCCGCAACGAATCCCGGAAAGCCCAGCGCGAAAGTTTTCGGCGTGATATCGCAGAAGATCAGCACCGTGACCAGCATCACCGGCACCGACACGTATGTGCCGAGATCGCCCAGCCAGAGGATCAGAAAGGTGGTCGCGAAACACTCGGCGAAGACGTTCGAAGCCTCGTTCACGCCGATAATCATCATGAGCGATTCGAGCGGACGCGCCATCAAACGATCGAGAGCATTTTGGACCACGACATTGAGGTTGGTGCGCGTATGTTCCATTCGCACGAGCGCGAACAACGCAGTCTCGGACGCGGCCAGCAACGCGCTGATTATCAACAACAGGCCAATCGCGATCGGCAGCAGAATCATCATGACTTACGGGGGCGCAACTGATCCCATCCGCCGGCGCGCGCGACCGCCTTGGTGAGCGCGGCGTTTGCGCCGAGCAGGATCGCTCCGCGACCACGGACAATTCTACCGATGCGATGAACCGGCACGCCGAGGCGTCGCGTCAGCGCCGCCGCCGAAGGTCCGGGCCGCAGGCAAAACAACAGCTCGTAGTCCTCGCCGCCGCAGAGCGCGAGCTCGCGGTCGTCACCCTGGACTGCGCGATAGGCCGGCGAAAGCGGAATCGCCTCCGCCTCGATTTCGGCACCGACGCCACTGCGATCGAGCACGTGGCCGAGGTCCTGCCACAGACCGTCGCTGAGATCGATTGCCGCGGGCGCGAGCTTTCGCGCGGCCGGCGGCGGATTGATTCGCGCCAGCCGTTGCCCCGCCGCGACCCGCGCGACTGGATTCAGATATCGATCGATCAAGAATTTTCGCGCAACCCCGCGCGCGGGCAACTTGCCCGCCAGTATTCGCCATCCGAGTGCGGCATCGCCGACGGTGCCGGTCACGAAAATCTCGTCGCCGGGACGTGCCGTGTCGCGGCGCAGCACGCGCTGACCATTCTCACCGAGCAGCGCGATCGTAATCGTGAGAGCCTCGGCTGCGGTAACGTTACCGCCCACGATATCGACACCGGCCGCATCGGCAGCGCCGCCGAGACCGGCGTAGAGCCGATCGAAAAAGCGCGCGCCGAGTCCGGGCCGAATCGCTAGATTGACCACGCATGCCGTGGGCACACCGCCCATCGCGGCGATATCGCTCAGGTTCACCGTCAACGCACGCGCGCCGAGGGACTCCGCGGTGCCCCATCCCAGCTTGAAATGGACGCCCTCGACCATCGAATCGATCGTTATCAGTTGCGCCGCGCGCGGCCGCGCGAGGATCGCGCAATCGTCGCCGGGACCAAGGATAGTCCGGCGGCCGTGGCGCAGCGTCGCGGAGAGACGAGCGATCAGCTCGAATTCTGCGGGCGGATCACTCACGATGCCCGCCGCGCGATGACGAACGCAGTGGCTTTATCGCGATAGTCAGGGGCGCTCTGCCGGTTTGCTGCGGGGATCCGGTAAAAATTCGGAAAGGTCCACGGGAGTCAGGCTAAACCATCCTAATATCGCGAGCAAGGATTACTTGCGCTGACGGCTCGTCGCAACCCACTGCGCGACGATGCGATCGTGGCGCGCCCTCAATGGGCGCCGGCCGGGGCCTTGCCGCGGGTTCGCGGCAACAGAAAGCACATCACGATCCCGAGGATCATCAGGTACGCGAGCATGCGGTAAATGTTGTTGAGCGAGATCATCATCGCCTGCGTCTGCACGGAACTGTAGAGCAACGCGAAGGGGCGGTTTTGCCCGTTCACCAGCGAATTCATGTAGTTGAAATGCGATCCGCTGCCCGGCATCCGCGCGGGCGCGTTGGTCAAGCGCCATGCGTCGAAAACCGACAGATGCTGCACGAGGTAGCTTTGCTGAACCTGCTCACGGCGCACCAGCATGGTAGTGAGAACCGAGGTTCCGATCGAGCCGCCAATATTGCGCGACATCGAAAAAAGACTGGTCGCATATCCCATCTGCTCGCGCGGAATCGAGCTCAGCGCCGCCGCCGAAAGATTAGGGAAGATGAGGCCCATCCCGACACCCTGGATAATCGTCGGTCCGATGAAGTTCCACATCGACATATTGAGATCGAGGCTGCCCAGTTTCCAGCTTGCGATGCCGATCAGGATGAACCCGAACCCGACCAGCGGGCGCGTATCGAAACCACGCTTCGCTATTCCACCGAGCAGGAACATGGACGCCATCAGGCCAATTCCGCGTGGCGCCATCGCCATTCCTGCCAGATATGCAGTGTAGCCGAGTAAATCCTGCAGAAAGGCCGGGTTGAGAATCTGCATCCCGTACGCCGTAAAGGTCATCAGGATGAGTAGCAAGGTCGGCACGGTAAAATTGCGGTTCTTCAGAATCCGCACCTGCACGATCGGCTCCGGCGTGCGCCATTCGTGCCAGATCAACAGGATGAACGCGCTCCCGGCGATGATTGAAAAATACCAGACCCATGCGCTCGCGAACCAATCGGCGCGGTCGCCGCGGTCCATCACGATTTCGCCCAACCCGAGCGAGAGCACGAGGCATATGATACCGAGCCAATCGGCACTGCCCTGGCCCTTGAGCTTTTTGAGATACGGCGGATCGTGCACGAAGGTCGAGACCATAAAGGCGGCGGCGATTCCGATCGGCACGTTGATGTAAAAATTCCAGCGCCAATTCCAGTTGTCGGTGATATAGCCGCCGACCGTCGGGCCCATGATCGGCGCGACCATCAGGCCGATTCCCCACACCGCCATCGCGAGCGTTTGCTCGTTGGGCGGAAATGTTTCCATCAGGATGGCCTGCGAAAGCGGCTGCAGAGCGGCTCCCGCGATACCCTGCAGGAAGCGGAATGCGACCATCTGGTTGAGCGATTGCGCCGCCCCGCACATCGCGGAGGAAATGACAAAGGTTGCGATCGAAAAAAGAAAATAGCTCTTGCGGCCGAACTGTCCCGCAATCCACCCGGTGGTCGGGATCATGATTCCCGCCGCCACCAGGTAGGTCGTGACGACCCAGGTAACCTCATCGATGGTGGCGGAGAAGCTGCCCTGCATGTGGGGCAGCGCGACATTGACGATCGAGCTATCGAGGACTTCGAGGATCGTGCACAGGATTACCGATGCCGCAACGATCCATTTCCGCGCAGTCTCGGCGGCGTGATGTTGCGCCTGATCCGAAACCGCGGCTGCTGGTGCACCGCCCTCCATGACTTTCTGGAAGCGCCCTCCGGCTGCGCAATGCGCCGCCCGGTAGGGCCTGCCTTGTACCCTCCGACGCCGTTTCCGCAATGGCTGAAAATGAACGATCGTCTGGCCGGGTTGCGAGTTCCGATCGCACGATCGTACTCGGCTGGTTGGTCACCTCGGCCGACTGTGTTCCGCCACTACTTTCGGACGGAGCGTACCATGCGTTTGCGGCCAGTCAAACTCACTTGAGCACTGGCGCGAAAGAAAAGGGATGAATGATTGAGAAACAGCTAGCGTAGCTTCAGGGGAGTCGAAACTTCATAAGGTTTCAGACTTCCCGCTGGTAGAGACGCGGGGGCTTCGCCTAAGAGACCCCCGTCCGGATCGACGTCTTTCGCTCGCGACGGTTAAGCGGGCGGCGGCTTTTAATGAGTGATAAGGGCCGAAAGATGATGAGCGGCGGCGGTGAATTTCATTTGACGATCCGGAAACTGACCGCCCTAGCGCCCCGCCAGCGCCACCGTGCGATTGGTCAGGCTTGCCGCGCCCCCCTGAAGCGTCGCGGAGCTGGCGCTGTTTTGGTTATTTCCATCCACGCGGGTTAGCTTCGAGCTCTGGCCGTGCAGTTGCAAAGCCAACAGTGTCAGCAGAAAGACCACTACCGCAAAGGCGAACGTCATCAGTTGGCGTTGTTCTTCGATCGCGATGCTGCGAAGTCGGTTCATCGTCGTGCCCCCGATGAGACTTCATATAAGCGAGCATCATGCCATTGGGCGTGACGACAAAAGCCTAACGCAGCATTCGATTTCTCCAATCACGGCGACCGATTTGTAGCGATTGCCGAGATTTCAGTGGCCATTATGTGCCGGCCCGAAACAATCGAAGCCGATAATGCGACCCATCCATGCCACCTCCCGAATGTTGCGCCGTCGCTACAAACGAAGCGCCCTCGCAACGAATATCCGGTACGTCGCCGCCACCTGTCCGCCGACAATGCGTGCAGTTGCAGAATCGCACCGCCTTGCGCAATTGATGCTAATCCTTCCTCACGCATCCTCATCCTTTCCGAGATGTGTCGCCTTTCGTCGATAATCGCGGCGCCGACACCTCGTGCTGCCGGTTCTTGGCGATTACTCGTCACGGCACATGGATTGCTCAATCCCTGATCCGCTGATCGCGTGAATGGGGGGCGACTATAATGAACCTGAAGCTCGAAGAACTCCGCCGACGGCTACTCGAACCGGTCGCGACTCCGCCTAACCAATCGACCTCCGTCTATAAGCGAAGTTCGGCGGATTTGGCCGTCGTCACTCAGAAGCTCAACGACGCCGCCACCGAAGCCAAAGCGGTCCAGGCTGCAGCGCCGGTCGCCGCGCCCGCCAGCCCGAACGTCTATCAGCCGCCGGTCGCGCCCAAGATCAGCGACGGTAAGGCCCTCGCGGCTTCGACCCCCAACAGTATCCGCGAGGCCGCCCTGCGTTACGCCGAAAATGCCTCAACCGACACCAGCCTCGGAGAAGATTCGATGGAAGCGAACAGCCGGTACCAAGTCGCTCAGGCCGTCTCTAAGGTTTTCGAACAGGTGAAGGCCTTCGAGGAACGCTTCGTCGAGTTGACCAAGACCTTCGAGCCGGTTGAAGCGCTGGCACAGTCCGCGGCCAAATCGTTCACGCCGCTGCGCACATTTCAGGAACAGCTCGCGCAACTTTCGCGCTCCTTCGAGCCGATGCGCGTGTTTCAGACGCAACTCGCCGAACTCGCGCAGAGCTTTGCACCAATGAAAGGCTTGCAGCATCAACTCGCGCTGTTGTCGGACGCGTTCGAAATCAATATCAATCAGTTGGTGCGCTCGCTCGAGCCGGCCAAGGAGTTCCAGGCCCAGCTAATCAAGCTGGCGCGCGCCTTCGAGCCCGCGACCGAACTCGCCGACGATTTCGCTGTGCTCGCCGATACCTTCCGCGGCGAACATAGCGCTCAGCTCAACGGGGTCGCGCACGCGCCCGCGCAGGCCGACGTTCAACATTAGAAGTAGTTCAGTGGTGGTGGCGGGGAGCCGGGGGTGGTTTGGGTGGTGGCCGGGAAAAGGGGTGGATGATAACGCGCCGCATGACCGCAAGTCATGCGGCGCGTTTGTCTTTTACGCGCGCCCCGATCACGCGACCGTATGCAATCGCCGCGGATTTCCCACCATGATCCCCTCGACGTCCTCGACCGACGCGCCGAGCGACTTGAGCCATGGGATAATGTTGTCGTGAACGTGCGAGTAGCCCCAGCCGCCGAACTCCTTGTAGCAGGTCTTCATCGCGACCTCCGCCGATAGCAGAAGCCGATCGGCGTAGCCCGCATTGAGCAGTTCGATAATGCAGCGGACCTCTTCCTTGTCGGTCGAGTAGCCGAGCCCCGGCGCCGCCGGATTCCCGAACAGCTCCTCGTGCCCGAGCTGATCGAACGAGACGAAACCGACGCCGCGCTTGAGGATTCGCTTCGAGACCTCCGGATTCGGATAGAGCCCGAGATGCGACATGTAGCACTTAGCGAGGTCGGCGCCCTCCTTCTCCAGCAGGTCGATATAGGTGTCCCAATGGTCGCCGGGAAAATTCGGATGAATCGTCAACGACACGCCGGTCGCCTTTTGCGCGCGCGCCGCGGCCCGCAGCACCTTTTCCTCGCCCGGCTGATACGGCTCGCGCGTGCGCCCACTCAGCGCGATTTCGCCGATGTTGCCCGCCTTCACCCCGGTCTTGCCGATACCGACGGTGACCTCTTTGACCATCGTTTCGGCCAACTCCTCGATACCCTTGCGTGCGATTTCCGGCGGATGCGACGCCTGCACGTACCATCCGGTGGACGCCACGATATTGATTCCCGTCGCGCGCGAAATCCGTTGCAGCGCGACGACGTCGCGCCCGATTCCAGGCAGGTCGCAGTTGATTACGGTGCGCCCGCCCGCGACGCGATAATCGGTCGCCTCGCGAATCGTCAGGTCGAGATCGTCCTGCACCAGGTTGTCGCGCACGCGCATCGCGTTGCGCCGCACCGCGCCGAGGTTGCGCATCGTGATGCGGTTTTCACTCAGGCCGCGCTGCGGTCCCGACTCGGGCGGCATGTGCCAGCAGAGCAGATCGATCGTCAGATGCACGTGCGACATGGTGTCGCCGATTTCGCTCGCGTCGATTGGCCCGAGCACGGTATTCAGCATCGCCATCGTAAAGCTCCTTGGTTTGCGGTTCAGACGCCGCGACCCGTTTCGTCTGCAAGTAGTTTCACCGTTGTAACACTTCATCGAATCGCCGCAAGTTTCCGCCGCGACATGCGCTCGGCTATACGCGGGCGCGGGCGAAACACCGAATGCCGTCGCATTGGACAGGGTGCCGCGATTTTCAGTACGCTCGCCCGAGTTACCCCGCGCGGCCCGTTAATTTTTGCGCACGGACGATGTTGAAGCGTGAGCGCAGCGAGGTGCCGGAATGTCTAGCTGGGATCTGAAAGATCGCACCGCAATCGCGGGCGTCGGCAATTCGCCATACGGCCGGCGCCTGATGCGCAGCCCGATCGATCTCGCCGCCGACGCAATCGCCAACGCGCTCGACGATGCCGGCCTCGCACGCGGAGACCTCGACGGCCTCGCCGTCAGCTTCGGCTCACCGATCGGCGCCGACGGCGACAGTATCGCGCCGCTGCTCGGCTTGAACCTGCGCGCCTTCACGCAGACCTGGGCGCACGGCCGCTTCACCGCAAGTTGTATCCAATGGGCCGCGATGGTCGTGAGCGCGGGGATGGCCAACGCGGTCGCCTGCCTCGCCTCGGTCAGCTTCTCCGGAATCAAACGGCCGCGAATGGGCGGCTCCGGCGATCGCGAGGGGGCGCGCGAAGGCGGCGGCGCGCACGGGCAGGATCCGGTTTACGGCATGACCAGCCCCGGGGCCGGAGCGGCGCTGGTCGCGCGCCGCTACTTCGATCGCTATGGCGCCAGCAGCCGCCAGCTTGCCGCAATACCGATCGCGTTTCGCAAGCACGCCGCGCTCAATCCCAATGCGATGATGCGCGAGCCGATCGGCATCGATGACCATCAGCAATCGCGCTTCGTCTGCGAACCGCTGCATCTGCTCGACTACTGTCTGATCAACGACGGCGCCGCGTGCGTGATCGTCACCAGCGCCGAACGGGCGCGGGATTTACGCAAGCCGCCGGTGTATATCGCCGGGATGCAGCCGCTGCCCGCTGGGCGCGAGGAGTTCATCTGGGCCTATCCGGGATTCGGCGTCGCGCAACAAGCGACCTTCGCCTATGAGGCTGGTTTGCCGCCGGTATACAAAATGGCGGATATAATGCCTCGCGATCTCGACGCGTTCTTCAGCTACGACGCCTTTTCGATCCTGCCGTGGATCGCCCTCGAGCGTTTCGGCCTATGCAAGCCCGGCGAGGCCGCCGCCTTCACTCAGGACGGACGTATCGAACTCGGCGGCGCGCTGCCAATGAACACCAACGGCGGATTGCTCTCCGAGGGGCACATCATGGGCTGGAATCATCAGGTGGAGATCGTGCGCCAACTGCGCGGCGAATGCGGTCCGCGCCAAATCCGCGACGCCAGGATTATCCAGTGGGCGAACGCTTATGGCGATTCGTTGATTTACCGGCGATGACTCGGACCTGATTCGTCCGACCCCAGTCTGCGTCCTTGCGCAGGAGCGGGCACGCGCGCTCCGCGAATGCGAGTGAGAGAACTTTCTTCACGAGGTAAACCAGATGGCTGAAGCGACCTATACGAAACCGCTACCGGCGATCTCCTCGCTCAGCCAGCCCTACTGGGACGGACTGCGCCGCCACGAGTTGTGCCTGCAGCGCTGCGACGGTTGCGCGACGACATGGTATCCGCCGGCGCCGCTGTGCCCGCGATGCTGGTCGCGCAAATTCACCTGGTCGAAACTGAGCGGACGCGGACGCGTCAATTCGTGGGTGGTCTTCCATCAGGCGTATTTTCGCGGCTTCGAAAGCGAAGTTCCCTACAATGTCGCCGAGGTCGAACTGGATGAGGGGCCGCGCCTGCTGACGAATCTGGTGGGCATCGCGAACGCGGAGATCCGCGCGGGAATGCCGGTCGAGATCGTGTTCGAGGAGGCGACCACGGAAATCACGTTGGCCAAGTTTCGCCCGCGCGCGGGCTGACTGCGCAACCTATATGTTCGAGCCGACGAACGTGGAATTCCTGTCGGGCCGAAGCTCGCCAAAGGCACTTCATCGTTTCTTCCGCGGTGACCGTTCGATGTTACCGCGCGGCTCGAAGGTTCGCAGTGGCGGACTCAGTGTTGAACTTCCAGGCGTAGATTTGCCCGTGCACAGAAATCGAAACGGAATATTGCGCGCCGGGAGTCAGCGGTAAGCGCGGAATAAGCACTACCGCACCTGAGCTGCGCAGGGCCCAGCGACCGTACTCCTGCGCATTGGCGTCCGGGTTGCGATAGCTATACGAGTCGAACGCGCAGTGCTCGATCGATTTGCCGCCTTGCGTCAACGAACTCGCAGACAGTTGCAGGTTTTGTAGCCGGCCGAGCTGCAGGGTAATCGGCAACCCAGTCGGATATTTGTAATCGCTGCAACTCGTTAGCGGATCGGGAGTCTCGATTCCCTGCCATGCAGGCGACACCGTCGCACCGTCGGGTGGAAACTCTATGGCATGCGAATAGGGTCTTACCTCCTCGGGCGGCGGCGGCAAACGTAAAGCCGCCACCCAACATTGGTCGGCACTTGCCTCGCCGAAACCGGCCTCGGTCATCATAGGGTCGAGTATCGCGAGCCGATGAAAGGGGCCAGCGATCCATTGATCGATCTGCGCCCGGCGGTCCAACGAACTACAACCCCAGGCAAACTGGCTATTCTCGGCAGCGGAGGAACCGCTGGGAGTGTAACCGCTTTTGGCCGGATCCTCGCCATGAGTGGCGGCGCCCAATGAATTTCCGCTACGAATGCCGACGCCAAAATTGATCAGCATATAGTGGGCGTGCGCCGTAACACTCGCGCTCAACTGACGATCTTCGTGCAGCGTCGCGAGGTTCGCTAGAGAGCGGTAATAGTTGAGCCGCTCCAGCCACGGCGGAGGCAGCGACGCAGATCCGCCCGGCGTCCGAGCAGCCGGACGATCACTGACGGCAGCGGGGTGGACCGCGTTATTCGCCGCCGCCGGCGCTTGGTAGTTTACCGACACTTTCCTAGCGGAGGCGACGCGCGTGGATGCGACGGCGCTACTGACGGCCGCTGCATGGGCCTGAGCCGGGCTCGCATGCGCCTGCTCCCCTGCAACGCAGTCCGCGATTGTCGCTAGCGAGGGCAGTCCGTTATCCCATCTCATGAAATGAACGGCCCACCCGGCGGCGAAAATCATCAATACCATCGTCGCCGCTCGTGCGATCGTGCAATGCCGCTGCCGCAACGAGGCGTCCGGGTCGATGAATCGAAATACATTCCCGGCGCCGAACCGGATCGCGTCGCGATGCCTGAGTACGCGCCCGCGACGAACGCGTTGGTCGTTTACGAATGTGCCGCCGGTCGATTTGAGATCGGAAAGTACATAGCGGCCGCGCCTGCGCCGGATGACTGCATGACTTTCCGCCACGCTCGCTTCTGTGATCTGCAAAGCGTTGGCGTCAGCGCTCCCGATCGACGCCTCATCTCCCCGGAGAATCAGGAGTCGGGCGCCCCTCGCCGGTTGATTAATCGCCAGGAGACGCGCCGGCTGCGCACGCCTCAGTATTTTCCGACGGCCTGGTGGTATCGCGGGTTGCACCGGCATCTCAAGTCAGTTCCAGAGGTGGACGCCGCTTCATTCGCGTTCAGAAGACGAGTGCATTTCCCGTGTTAGCGGGCGCCGCAGGATTGTCGCTGCAATAGGGTGCGGGACCGGTCGCATTCTGCTGGGCGCGGTCGGCCAGCATCTTGTTGAGGTCGTCCTGACAATGATTCTGGCCGGTCTGGTAGTACCTGTAACGAAAGGCTCGTGAGTTCGCGGTCGGCATCACGAGCACCGGGCCACTCAGCTTCGACGCTTCTTCGGGCGTGAAACCGAGGTCGGTCGGTTTCATGGGCGTGGGAGGTTCTTTCGATTGCCAGATCGGAACTCCGGGCACGCCAACCGATTGCAGATTGCCCTGAGAATCCTCCGTCCATTCGAAACATCCGGCGAAAACGCACAAGCACGCGACCAAAATGCCTAAAATCGCCAGCCTCAAGATGAACCTCGCTTTTGCTGTCTTCGCTCGAACCAGCCTCAACGAATGTTCTTTACCGCCTGTTCAAGCGCACACTCGCATAATTTAAAGCATAAAAACACTTTTATACGCATATTTTGATCTTGGGAGACAGGCAGCTCATTTTCCGCCGGAACTGAGTGATAGTCGCTGTAGAAAACCATCCGCACCGGTCCGTGGACAATTTCGCGCGCATTTTGTAGTTTGAGCCAACGAATCATTGCCGTCATTTCGGTTTCCGACGCCGTCGCCTGCGCGCGGCGATCACTGGGAGGTGCGATTGATGTCTGACAAGCCGCGTATGCTCGAAGGCTATCGTGTTCTGGATTTTACCCAGTTCGTTGCGGGTCCGACCTGCTCCCGGTTGCTCGCCGAGATGGGCGCCGAGGTAATCAAGCTCGAACTCGCGCCCGAAGGCGACCGCGTACGCGCCGGCGGACTGCGATCGATGAAGCCGGAATTCAAGGAATCCAGCCATAGCACCTATTATCAGCAGCACAACCACAGCAAGCTCAGCTTCGCGATTGATCTCAAGCAGCCGGGCGCGCGCGAGCTGGTGATGTCGATGCTGCCGAAGATCGATGTGGTGGTCGAAAACTTCGCGCCAGGCGTGATCAAGCGTCTGGGCTTTTCCTATGAGGACGTGAAGAAGGTCAACCCGAAGATCATCATGTGCTCGATCTCGATGGCGGGGCAGACCGGCCCGCTCTCAGACAAGGCGGGCTACGACTACATCGGGCAGGCCTACGCGGGGATCACGGACGGCATCGGCGAACTTGATCGCGCGCCGTCGGTCACCACGATGGCGATCGGCGACGTTTCGACCGGCGTCGCGGCCGCGATGGCGGTAGGTTTCGCGCTGATACATCGCGAGCGCACCGGCGAGGGCCAGTACCTCGACGCCTCGCTGCTCGATACCTACTTCCACATGCATGAAGCGAGCGTGCCGCAGGTTTCCTTGCGCGGCGAAAAATACAAGCCCACGCGCAACGGCTCACAGCATCCGGGCGGCGGCCCCACCGGCATCTACCATTACCGCGGCGACCAGTACGTTTATCTATGCGTACCAACGGCGCATCAGTGGGTGCAGGCGTGCCGTGCGATGGGCATGCCCGAACTCGCCACCGACCCGCGCTTCAAGAGTGCGCGCGGCCGGCGCGACAATAATGCCGAACTGCAAAAGATCATCGAGGACTGGCTCGCGTCGAAGCCAACGCGCGAAGACGCGATCGCCGCGCTCGACAAGGAGCGCGTGCCATGCGCTCCGGTGCTGACGGTCAACGAAGCCGTCAACCATCCGCATATGAACGAGCGCAAGACCGTGCGCTGGATCGAAGATCCGCAACTCGGCAAGATCGCGATTCCGGCGGTGCCGGTGAAATTCTCGGCCTGGCCCGATCGCACCGAATTGCGTTCGGCGCGCCTCGGCGAGGACAACGAGCGTATCCTGCGCGAGTTGACCAACCTGAGCGACGAGCAGATCAGAAAGCTCTACACCGACGGCGTATTGGTGCGCGACAAGACGCTAGCGACGCAGCCGTCGTGAGCTGAGGCGGGCACATTTCGTAAAGTGCGGAGGGCGGCGCGGGTTTACCCGCACCGCCCTCCGCACTTTCAGGCATCGGCGCTACGCAGCGCCGATGCGACGGGGCGCTCGAGAGCAGCGGGGCGAGCCGTTCTCCCGGCTCGCCCCCGCTGCGTACCCACCCGTCGCTATTTGCGTTTTTTGCCGCGTGCCGGAACCGGCTTCGCCTTCGTACTGGCCTTTGCCTTGACGGCTGCCTTCATCGGCTTCGTCGATTTCGCTGCCTTCATCGGCGACGCCTTCTTTTTCGCGACGCGCGGCGGCTTCACCGCGCGTGCGAACGCCCGCGCAGGACGCGCCGGCGGCCGCTTCGCGCCGGGTCGCAACGCGACCGGCGCAGGCGCCGCCTCCGCGTCCGCGACCTCCAGACCGCGCGTCGTGAATGATCGCTTCTTGATCAGCACTCGCCGCTCGCCCTCAAAGACCGTCTCGTTGCGCTGGTTGATGCCGAAGTGCC
>Ga0207695_10003696_pt1 | contig 21321 bp, 18 predicted proteins | sample KBSC54metaG_FD_184354 | JGI IMG/M metagenome (GOLD analysis project Ga0207695, IMG submission 184354) | Corn rhizosphere microbial communities from Kellogg Biological Station, Michigan, USA - KBS C5-4 metaG (SPAdes) (version 2) | ecosystem: Host-associated > Plants > Roots > Rhizosphere > Soil...
ACGTCGAGCGCCTTTTTCACGTCGCGCATCGTGGAGCCGAGATCGCGTCCGCTGATGCGCGCGGTCACCGCCAGCATGCGTTTCAGGTTTTCGTGGCCGATCTCCGGCTGGCCGCGCTGCTGGCTCAGCGTCGCCACGCGCGACAGCGGGAACAAGTGGCCGTGGCCGTCGCTGATCGGAAGGGCAGCGAGCTGTTCGATCTCGGCGCGGTCGTGGGGCGGTACCCAGACGCGCACGTCCACCATCTTCGGCCCCTGCGGGAATTCGGCGGCGACGGTGCCGGCGACCGCGGCCGAGACCTGGTCGGCGACGCTTTTCGGATCGAGCCCCAGCAGCGCGGCCTTGACCGGATCGACCTGCACCTCCAGCGCGTCGCCGGCAGGGTTGATGCCGTCCAGTACGCCGACCACGCCCGGGATTTTCGCCAGTTGCGCGGCGACTTTCTTCGCCGCCGCATCGAGTTGCGCAACATCATCGGAGAACAGCTTCACCTCGATCGGTTGCGGCACTTCGGTGAGATCGCCGATCAGGTCTTCCGTCAATTGCGAAACGTCCACGTCGAGCCCCGGTACCTTGCGCTCGATCTGTTCGCGGATGCGTTCCATCACCACCGAAGTCGACGGCCGCGAACCGTTCTTCAAACGCACGAAGAAATCGCCGGTGTTGGCTTCGGTGAGGCCACCGCCGAGTTGCAGCCCGGTGCGGCGCGACCAGGTATCGACGTACGGATCGGCGCGCAGGATGGCGCCGACCTGTTCGAGGAGGCGGTTGGTTTCGTTCAGCGAGGTGCCCGGTTCGGCGATGTAATCCAGGGTGAAGCCGCCCTCGTCCAGCTTCGGCATGAAGCCGGTGCCGACCGATCTGTATGCGAGTACGCCAAGCAGCACCAACGGGATCAGCCCGATCAACAGCAGCGCCGGCCACTCCAGCACGCGCAACAGGACGATTTCATAACCGCCTATCAAGCGCTGCCACCAACGTGTGGGTGGGCGTTCCGCCGCGTGGCGCTCATCGATGAGTCGCTCCGCCAGCAGCGGCACCACGATGAAGGTGAGCAGGTAGGAAATCACCAGTGCGCTCGCCATCGTCAACGAAAGCGCCTTGAAGAACGCGCCGGTCACGCCGGTCAGGAAAGCCAGCGGCAGGAAAATCACGATGGTGGCGAGCGACGAGCCGGTCTGCGGGCGTGCGAATTCGCGCGCGGCCTGTGCGATGCGCTGGCCGACCTTGGCGGGCGCGCCGTCGCCGCTGGCGCCGCGCAAGCGACGCATGATGTGCTCCAGCATCACCACCACGTCGTCGATCAACAAGCCCACCGCGGCCGCCATGCCGCCCAGCGTCATCATGTTGAAGCTCATGCCCAGCAGCTTCAGCAGCAGCACGGTGATCGCGAGCGTCGCCGGCACCACCAGCAATGCGATCAGGATCACCCGTGTGTTGCGCAGGAACACGAACAGCACCAGTCCCGCAAGCACGATGCCGACCAGGATCGCGTCGCGCACGCTGCCCGCCGCGCCCCTGACCAGTTGGGTCTGGTCGTACCAGATGGCGAGCTTTACGCCTTTCGGCATCTGCGGCGCGAACGCCTCGAGCCGCGCCTTCACCGCAGCGACCATCTGGATGCTGTTGGCGGCGGGTTGCTGGAACACCTGCAGCAGCACCGCCGGCTTGCCGTCCGCCGTCACCCGGATCCACTGTGGCATGGTGCCCCGCGTGACCGCAGCGACATCGCCCACCCGCACCACGCCGTCCGGGCCTGCGCGCACCACCACGTCGCGCAAGGCCTGCGCGCTGCCGGGCTGGTTGTCGGCCAGCAGCAGGAACAGTTTGTAGTGATCGGCCAAGCGCCCGAGTGCGGAGATGTCCGCGGCACTGGAGACCGCGCGCACCACGTCGGCAACCGAAAGATCCTGTGCGCGCAGCTTGCGAAGGTCGACATCGACATGGAGCTCCCCGATCGCGCCGCCCTGCACGCCCACCTGTGACACCCCTTGCACGCCACTCAGCAGCGGGCGCAACTGGTACTGCGCCAGGTCGTACAACTGCGTTGGCGTCAGAGTCGTGCTGCGCAGGCTGTAGGCCAGGACCGGAAAGGTGGTCGGGTCCATGCGCCGCGCGCTGATGCGGGTATCCGCGGGCAAGTCGGGAAGGACCTGGCTCATTGCGGCGTTTACATCCAGAAAGGCGCGGCCCATGTCCGCGCCCCAATCGAAGGTGACGTTGATTTCGGCGCTGCCGCGGCTGGTGGTGGATCGCACGTCGCGAACGCCGCGCACGCGCCGGATCGCTTCCTCGACCGGTGTCGTCACCGCGACCACCATCTGGGTGGCGGGGCGGTCGCCTGCATCGATGTCCACGCGGACGCGCGGAAACGAAACGTCCGGAAACAGTGCGACGGGCAGGTTGAACACCGATGCCAGCCCGCCCAACGCGAGCACCAGGACCAGGAACAGCAGCGAACGACGGTGCGCCTGGAACCACGTGGCGATGTTCATCGCGCGGCGGTTCCCTGCGGCGCACCGCCCGTCGGCACCGACGGGCGCACCGGATCGCCGTCGGAAATTTCATGGCTGCCCAGCGTGATCACCGGCGCCTGTGCGTCCAGCGCGCCTGCGACGCCGACCGTGCTGCCATTCGGCGCGAGCACCTTCACGTCGACGCGCCTGGCCTTGCCGTGTTCGATTTGATAGACGAAATCGCCTTGCTCGTCGTTTTGCAGGGCGTTGCGCGGTATGGCCCAAGCCTTGAAGGGCTTGGCGACGATGCTTCCGGATAATGCGGTGCCGGCCGGGAACGACACCGGCGAATCGAGGGTGGCGATCACGACCACCATGTGCGATTGCGGGTCCACCGCATCGCCCACCATCGCGACGATGCCGCGCAGTGGCTGCGCCTCGCGGCCGGCGTATACCGGCATGAGCGTGACCGGCATGCCGGCGCGGATGTCGGCGAGTGCGCCCGGATCGATACCGAGCTGCGCCTCCATCGCCGAGGTCGGCGCGAGCTGCAGCAGCGCGGCGCCCGCGGCCACCCGCTCGCCGCGCTGCACCGCCAGCGTGGTGACGACACCAGCGGCCGGCGCACGCAAGGCGGTCGTCGTTTGTGCGCCGCCGAGCTTTGCCTGCGCGTCCAGCGTGGCCTGCGCATCGGCGAGTGCCTTGCGCGCGGCATCGAGCTGTGCATTGGTAGCGAGTTTTTCAGAACGCAGGTGTTCGGTGCGGACGAGGTCGTCGCGCGCGATCTTCAATGCGGTTTGCGCCTGGAGGTAGGCGCTGCGCGTGGCGGGATCGGTTTCGAGTTCCAGCAATGTGGCGCCGCGTTTTACGCGCTGCCCGGTGATTGTCTCGATCGCGGTGATTTGTCCGGCCTGCGGCAGCGTCAACGTCAGGGCATTGCGTGTTCCGGCGCTGAGCTGGCCGAATGCGGCGATGTTCGCGTGGAAAACTTCCATTTTCGGCATCGCGGTGCCTACCGCGATCTTGGGTTGCGTTTCGGCATCCGGCGTGCCGGAAGTACACGCCGCCAGCAGGCAAAGCAGTCCGATGATCGCCAAGGCGTGCGGACGCTGGGAGATGGTTCGTTTTCCGTTCATGGGCGCTCGTTCGCGAGTTGCCGGGTTCGAAGCGCGCGCGATGCATCCGGCCAGTCGCCCACCAGCGCGTCCAGCGCAATCGCGGTTTCGTGGGTGTTCTGGTCCAGCGCCAGCAAGGCGGTGTCGGCTGCCAGCGATTGCGCGCGCAGCGCGAGGTAGGTCGGCCAGTCGAGACGGCCGGCCGCGTAATTGACGCGGGCGTTTTCCCGCGCCTGCGCCAGTTGCGCGGCGTGCGCAGCCAGCGCCGCGCGTTGCGCACGATCGCTCCGCAGATCCGCCATCAGGCGTTGCACGTCGTTGCGATCGTTCAACAGCCGCGCGGAATATTCATCGTGCAATTGCTGGCGTGTCGCGCGTTCGATCGCGATGTTGCCGCGGTTGCCGTCGAACAGCGGCAGCGACAGCGAGATCGAGAACCCCTTGCTGGAAATGTTGCCATTGTCACGTGCCTTCACGAATCCGACGGTGATCGCCGGGAATTGCGCGAGGATGGCCGCGCGCAACTTTTCATCCTGCGCGCGGTAGCCGGCCTGCAGCGCCAGCAGGTCGGGGCGTCGTGCCGGCATGTCGTCGAGCGTCCGTTGTACTTCTTGAGCATCGGGGTCGACCGCAAATGGGCCGCCGGCCAGATTCAGCGGCACGGATGCATCGAGCCCCAGCAGACCGTGGAGATCGTGCTGGGCCGAATCGAGCTGGCGTCGTGCATCGCCGAGCTGGTTGGCCACATCGGAGGCCGCATTCAACCCGGTGCTGGCGGTGTCGTACGTGAGGTCGCCCGACTGCAATGCTCGGGCGATCGCGGCTTGCATCGGGGCCAGCGCGCACTGCTCCCGCTCGAGCCGACCGACCAGTTTGCGTTGGTAGTACACGCGATCGAACAAGGTTCGCGCCTGGGCGATCGCCTGCCATTCGTTCCACAACAGGTCGAGATCCACCTGGTGTGCCCCGGCTCGTGCCGATTTCACCCGCGCCGAACGCGTGATCAGGTTGCCGAGATCGAACGTCAGCCCGGCCGTATAGGCATCGGTGGTGCCCGGCGGATAATCGCCCGTTGGACGATCGTGCTCATAGTTCAACTGCGGGTCCGGCAGGAGGCCATCGTGCTCGTAGTTCAACTGCGGGTCCGGCAGGAGGCCCGCCGCATATGCCTGCGCATGGGCCACGCCGGCCGCGTCGCGCTGGATTTTCAGGTCCGGATCATTGGCGACCGCGAGCATCGCGAACTCGGTGACATCGAGGCCATTCGAAGGATCGAACGGATATGCGCGCAGCGCCGGCGTCGGCATCGACTGTGCTGGCACGGTGATGTCCTCCACCCGCTGCGGCCCACGCCCGCTCGCCAGCGGCAGCGGATGAAACGTGGCGCAGCCGGCCAGCGCGGCGAAGGCGATCGGCAGGAGCGGGCGCAGCAGACGCACCTCGAAATCGGGCATGCCGGCAAGGTGCCAGCCCACACTTAGGCGGCGCTTAGGAGACACGCCGGCCATCGGATCGCATGGCGAGGTTGTCAAGTACGCTTGACAATGGCGAAATCGCCCCCTAGTCTCGCGTGTCAAGTCAACTTGACATGACGCATATGTTCGAAGCGAGCTTGGGGAGACGGATTCCGATGGACAAGATGAACGAGTGGCCCAAGTGGCAGCGCTGGGGCGTCTGGCTGTCGAGTTGGGCGCTGTATCTCGGCGGCATGGCCTTGCTGTTGATGTTCCGAAGCTTCGTGGTGCAGGGCATCGCGCTGGCGGTGCTGTGCATAGGCCTGGTGCTGCTCACGTATTCGTCCAAGGCCGTGCTCAACGAACGCATGCGCAAAGTGGACCGCTGGTACGTGCGCGTGCTGTTGCCGACGTTCGTCGTCTATATGGTGCTGATGTTGAACGTCTGGCCGATGTATTCCCGCATCGAAGTGCCGTGGCTGCAGGTCATCGTGGTACTGCTGCCGTTGCTGCCGCTGACCGTCGTGGTGTGGGCGATGATGCGGTATATGGCGCGATGCGACGAACTGGAACGCCGGCAGCAACTGGAAGCGGTCGGTGTCGCCGCAGCCGTGGTCAGCCTGGTCAGCTTCGCGCTCGGCCTGCTGGCTGCCACCAAGTTGATCGCGGTGAACGGCGCGCTGGTGCTGCTGTTGCTCTTCCCCGCGTTGTGCATCGTGTACGGATTGGCGTGCGCCTGGAGCAAATGGCGCTGGCGTGGGCGATGAAGAACCGCGTACGCGAGTTGCGCGAGGCACAGGGGTGGTCGCAGGGGGCACTGGCGGAGCACCTGGACGTGTCGCGCCAGACCATCAACGCCATCGAAACCGGCAAGTACGACCCCAGCCTGCCGCTGGCCTTCAAGCTGGCGCGGTTGTTCAAGCAACGCATCGAATCGATGTTCGACCCGGATGAGGAACGCTGAATGAAGATGAATTCGCGCATGCTTCTGCGGATCGCGGTCGTGGTGATCGCGCTGGCCGTATTCGGCTGGAGCTGGTGGGGCAAGCAGCGCGCCCGCGAAGATTCCGCCCCTGCGGTCGCCAGCGCGCCCGCGGCTGCGGCATCCACCACTGCACCCGCCAAACCGGTGAAGCCGGCGCCGCCGGCCACCATCAAGGTGGGCACGCTCACGCTGACGGCTTGCGAGTTGAAGCAACTCAACTCCGCCGCCACCACGCCCGCTTTCTGCGCCAGGTTTCCGGTGCCGGAGAATCGCGCCGATCCCAAGTCGCGCAAGATCGATTTGAAGCTCGCGCTCCTGAAGAGCGACTCCGCGGTGCCGGAGAAAGATCTGGTGGTGTATCTCGCCGGCGGCCCGGGCGAGTCCGCGATCCAGACCTATCCGCAACTCGCCGGCGCATTCGCGCCGTTGCGCAAGCACCACGACGTGCTGCTGCTCGACCAGCGCGGTACGGGCGATTCGAACCCGCTCGACTGTCCAATCGTCGCGAAGCAGATGAAGCAACTCGGCGACGCCGACCTGACGCCGGCCCAGCGCACCGAGCGCGTAGGCGAATGCGCCACCGAAGTCCAGAAAAAATCCGATCCGCGCTACTACACCACCAGCGAAGCCGTTGCCGACCTCGAAGCCGTGCGGGGCGCGCTGGGGGCGCCGGAGCTGGACCTGATCGGCGTGTCGTACGGCACGCGGATGGCCCAGCACTATGCCGCTGCGCATCCCGACGCCGTGCGCAGCATCGTGCTGGACGGAGTGGTGCCCAATCAGATGGTCCTCGGCGAAACCTTTGCCGAGGCGCTGGAACGTTCGCTGAAGCTGCAGGCGGCGGCCTGCGACAAGACGCCCGCCTGCAAGCAGGCGTTCGGCGACTGGTATGCCACCCTGCAGCAGTTGCACGCCAAGCTCAAGAGCGAAGCGTCGCAGCAGGTCACGTTCGAAGATCCGTACAGCTACAAGCCCGTCACGAAAACCCTCACCGCCGACAACCTGGTGGGCGTGGTGCGGATGTTTTCCTACAGCACCCTGACCGCGGCCTTGCTGCCGCTGGCGATCGACGAAGCCGCGCATGGCAACTACGCGCCGCTGATGGGGCAATCGAAGCTGTTGAGCAGCAGTCTCTCCGAATCCATGCAAGGCGGCATGCAGTTGTCGGTGATCTGCACCGAGGATGCGCCGTTGATGAAGCCGCGCCCGCAGGACGCAAACCTGCTGCTCGGCACCAGCCTGGTCGACAGCCTACTCACCGAATGCAAGGTCTGGCCGCGCGGCCCAATGCCGGAGGATTTCCACGCGCCGTTCAAATCCTCCATTCCGACCCTGCTGATCTCGGGCGAACGCGATCCGGTCACGCCGCCCGCGTATGCCGACGAAGTGCTGCAGGGCTTGTCGAATGCCCGCTCGCTGGTGGTGAAGGGACTCGGCCATGCCGAACCGATGTATGCCGGCTGCATGCCGGACCTGATGGAACAATTCATCACCGGTCTGCAACCGAAGAAGCTGGATGCGCGCTGCCTCGACAAGATCGGGCCGATTCCGGCGTTCGTGAATTTCAACGGAGCTGCGCCATGATCGAAGTGAAAGACCTGCACAAGGCGTTCGGCAAGGTGAAAGCCGTGGATGGCGTCACCTTCACCGCCCGCGACGGCGAGATCACCGGCTTGCTGGGCCCGAACGGCGCCGGCAAAACCACCACGTTGCGGATGCTGTACACGCTGATGAAACCCGATTCCGGGCAGGTGCTGGTGGACGGCATCGATGCAGCGGTCGATCCGATCGCGGTACGCCGCACGCTCGGCGTGTTGCCCGATGCGCGCGGCCTGTACAAGCGCCTGACCGCGCGCGAGAACATCGAATATTTCGCGCGCCTGCACGGCATCGAGACACAGACGATGCATCGGCGTCGCGAGAAGCTGGTCGATGCCTTGGAAATGCGCGACATCCTCGATCGGCGGACCGAAGGCTTCTCGCAGGGCCAGCGGGTGAAGACCGCGATCGCGCGCGCATTGGTGCACGATCCGAAGAACGTGATCCTGGACGAGCCAACCAATGGCCTCGACGTGATGGCCACCCGCGGCTTGCGCGCCTTCATGCGCAACCTCAAGGCTGAGGGCCGTTGCGTGCTGTTCTCCAGCCACATCATGCAGGAGGTCGCGATGCTGTGTGATCGCATCGTGGTAATCGCGGCCGGCCGCGTGGTCGCCGACGAATCGCCAGACGCGCTGCGCGCGCAGACGGGCGAAGCCAATCTCGAGGACGCGTTCGTGAAACTGATCGGCAGCGAAGAAGGACTCGCGGCATGAAACCGACCCTGACGGTATGGTTGAAGGAAGTTCGCGAAAACCTGCGCGACAAGCGCACGGTGTTCAGCGCACTCATTTATGGGCCGCTGCTCGGTCCGGTCATGTTCGTGGTGATCATGAATGCGATCGTCGGTCACGAGATGAAAAAGGCCGAGGGGCCGCTCAAGGTTCCCGTGATCGGCGCCGAGCACGCGCCCAACCTGGTCGGCGCCTTGAAGCAGTGGGGACTGGTGCCGCTGCCGCCGGTGGCCGATCCCGACAAGGCCGTGCGCGACCGCGATGCCGACGTGGTGATGCGCATTCCGGCCGGTTACGCCAAGGCGTGGTCGAAAGGCGAGCCGGCGCAGGTCGAGGTGATTTTCGATGCCTCGCAGCAAAACAGCGGCACGCCGACCAAGCGATTGGAGCGCATGCTGAAGCGCTACAGCAGCGAACAGGGCACGTTGCGGCTGCTGGCGCGCGGACTGTCGCCCAGCATCGCCGCGCCGATCGTCGTCAGCGAGCGCGATCAATCCACGCCGCAATCGCGCGCGGGCATGGCTTTGAGTTTCCTGCCGTACTTCTTCGTGATCGCGGTGTACATCGGCGGCATGTATCTGGCCATCGACCTGACCGCGGGCGAGCGCGAACGGCAATCACTGGAGCCGCTGTTCGCCAATCCGGTGGCGCGCTGGCGGATCCTGGCCGGCAAGCTCGGCGCAATCTGCTCGTTCTCGCTGGCCAGCCTGGTGCTGACGGCGGTCGGCTTCTCGGTCGCCGGACACTTGATGCCCGCCGAGAAACTGGGCATGGTGTTCGACCTCGGGCCCGGCTTCATCATCGACGCGATCCTGCTGGAACTGCCGCTGATCGCGTTCTTCGCGGTACTGGAAACCCTGGTCGCCGCCTTCGCCAAGAGCTACCGCGAGGCCCAGACCTATCTCGGCCTGCTGATGATCATTCCAATCATTCCGTCGATGATGATGGGGTTCCTGCCGGTGAAGCCCGCGCACTGGATGTATGCGGTGCCGTTGCTGGGCCAGCAGATCGGCATCAGCGACCTGCTGCGCGGCAATCCCGTGTCGTCGGGCGACATCGGCATCGCGCTGGTGTGCGGGTTCGCACTGGCGTTCGTGATCGGCGTCGGCACCGCGTTTGTCTACCGCAGCGAGCGGCTGGCGATTTCCGCCTGATCCGGGGCGGCGGAACGAAACCCGCCGCCTTTTTGACGTTCCACCAGCGACGGGTGCACCGCAAGGTGCGCCCGTTGTCGTCATGGGCGTGAAAAAAAATCCAAGCCAGAAATAAAATGCCCCGCGAAAGCAAGAGGAGCTCTCGGGAGGCTCTTACCGAGCGCGTTGTCGAGGTGCCGAAAAATCCAAGCCGGAAAATAAAATGCCCCGAGAGCCAGGGGGGAGCTCTCGGGGCGGGCGATGCCAAACCTGGGGAGGGGTTTGACACCGGGGGTTCGCTCAGGGAGGTGAGTGAACCGGGACGCCGTTGCGTGCGTCCGATGAGTTAGTGCGGGCTGCGAGTGAAAAGTTCAAACCCCTTTTTTTGATGAATTTAAACTTCGTTCATTTGCCGCGGAAACATGACTTTCGACCTACAAATAGACGGCCAAACGACATCTCAGTGCGCCTCATTCCAATTAGCCCCCGTTCCGATATCGACCAGCAACGGCACGCTGAGTTCCGCGGCGCCCTGCATACGTATGCGCACGCCTTCACGGAGGGCTTCCACCGCGTCCACGCGCACTTCGAACACCAGTTCGTCGTGCACTTGCATCAGCATGTGGGCGTCGTCGTCACGTTTCCCTAACCAATCGTCGATCGACACCATGGCGCGCTTGATGATGTCCGCGGCGGTGCCTTGCATTGGTGCGTTGATCGCAGCGCGTTCGGCGCCGGCACGTTGCGCGGCATTGCGCGAACGCAGGGCGTCGAGATAAAGCCGCCGTCCGAACAGGGTTTCCACGTACCCATCGCGGCGGGCCTGTTCACGGGTCGAATCCATGAATGCCTTCACGCCGGGATAACGCTCGAAATAACGCTGCACGTATTCGGCCGCTTCGCCGCGTGGGATCCCGAGCCGTTGCGCGAGGCCGTGCGCACTCATGCCATACATCAGCCCGAAATTGATCATCTTTGCGACACGTCTGTGCTCGGCCGCCACCTCGTCCACCGCCACGCCGAATACCTCGGCCGCGGTGGCGCGGTGCACGTCCTGGTCATGCTGGAAGGCACGGGTCAGCCCCGGGTCGCCCGACATGTGCGCCATGATCCTGAGTTCGATCTGCGAGTAGTCCGCCGCCAGCACCCGCCAACCTTCAGGGGCGATGAACGCCTCGCGGATCCGTCGGCCTTCCTCATTGCGCACCGGGATGTTCTGAAGGTTGGGATCGGTGGACGAAAGCCGGCCCGTCGCGACTGCCGCCTGGTTGTAGCAGGTGTGCACGCGGCCCGTACGCGGGTTCACCATTTCCGGCAGCTTGTCGGTGTAGGTCGAGCGAAGTTTCGCCAGTTGCCGGTAATCGAGGATCATCCGCGGCAGCTCGTGCTGGTCGGCGATTGCTTCCAGTGCTTCCTCATTGGTCGAAGGCTGGCCGGTCGGCGTCTTCAGTTTCGCCGGCAGTCCGAGTTCGTCGAACAACAGGGCCTGCAACTGTTTGGGCGAATCAACGTTGAACTCGCGCCCGACGATCTTCTGCATGCCCGCTTGCAGCGCGAGCATGCGTTTGCCGAGTTCCTGGCTCTGGAGGCGCAGCGCACCCACGTCTATCAACACGCCGCGCTGCTCCATCCGCGCCAGCACTGGCACCAGCGGCATTTCGATGTCGCTGAACAATTTTCGCTGCGCGGGCTGCGCCTCGAGCTGCGGCCACAGCGCGTGGTGCAGGCGCAAGGTGACGTCGGCATCCTCCGCCGCGTAGTCCCGGGCGGTATCGAGATCGACCTGCGAGAACGGAATCTGCCTGGCGCCCTTGCCGGCGACGTCTTCGTAGTGGATGGTGTCGTGGTCGAGCCAGCGCTTGGCCAGCGTGTCCATGTCGTGGCGGTTCGCGGTCGCGTTCAGCACATACGATTCCAGCATCGTGTCGAAGGCGATGCCGCGCACCGTGACGCCGTAGTTCGACAGCACGTTGCAGTCGTACTTGGCGTGCTGGCCGACCTTGGGCCGCCCGGTGTCTTCCAGCACAGGCTTCAATGCCGTCAGCGTGTCATCGAGGCCAAGCTGTTTGGGCGCACCCGGATAGTCGTGCCCGACTGGGATGTAACAGGCCTCGCCGGCTTCGACCGAAAACGAAAGTCCGACAAGGTGCGCCCGCATCGGATCGAGCGAAGTCGTTTCGGTATCGAAGGCGATGAGTTCCGCGCCGCGCAGCTTGGCGAGCCACGAGTCGAGTTGCGGCCGGGTGGTGACGAGTTCGTAGTGGGTGGTCAAAGCAGGGGTCAGGTCCAGTCTCGATTGTTCCTCCTTCGGCTTTGCAGCACCCGTCGCTGAAATTGAACCTGATCCCTTTTCTTCCCGTCGCGCTTCATCCAGTTCCTTCAACGCCTGCCGAAACTCGTATCGCGCATACAGCCCGCGCAGTGCTTCGATGTCGCGTTCGCGCAGCAGCAGGTCGCCGGGGCCTTGATCCAGCACGACGTCGGTCTTGATGGTGGCGAGCTGGCGCGACAGCGGCAATTGCGCCAGTGCCGCGCGCAGGTTCTCGCCGATCTTGCCACCGACCTTGTCGGCGCTGGCGATCACGCCGTCCAGCGTGCCGTATTCACTCAGCCACTTTGCGGCGGTCTTGGGGCCGCACTTCACGACGCCGGGAATATTGTCGATCGAATCGCCCATCAGCGCGAGGTAGTCGATGATGCGTTCGGGCGGCACGCCGAATTTTTCGATCACGCCGTCGCGGTCCAATCGCGAGCGGCTCATGGTGTTGACCAGCGTGACGCCCGGCCGCACCAGTTGCGCGAAGTCCTTGTCACCGGTGGAAATCTCTACCTCGATGCTGTCCATCGCCGCACGCGTCGCCAGCGTGCCGATCACGTCGTCGGCTTCCACGCCCGCGACGCGCAGGATCGGGAACCCGAGTGCCTCGACGATTTTCATCATTGGTTCGACCTGGGCACGTAGATCGTCCGGCATCGGCGCGCGAGTGGCCTTGTATTCGGGATACAGGTCGTCGCGAAAAGTCCGGCCCGGCGCGTCGACCACGAATGCGGCGTAATCGGGTTTTTCGTTCAGCGTCGCGCGCAGCATGTTGACCACGCCGAACAGGGCGCCGGTCGGTTCGCTCGCGGCGTTGGTCAGCGGCGGCAACGCGTGAAACGCGCGGTACAGGTAGCTGGAACCGTCGATGAGTGTGAGCTTGGCCATGCGCGGATTGTCGCATGCGTTGTCACATGCACGCTGCGCTCACACACTCCGTGTATGCTGATCCAGACTGTCGCTTCGGGAGACGGACCGTGAAAGCGCTCGTATGGTTTTCCGCGTTTGCATTGCTGCTTGGCGTGCCCGCCGCGCAGGCGCAGCAGGTACTCGCGGCTTCGTCGACGCCGCCGCCACCGGGTTCGGCGTTGCCGCCGCCCGGCATCAACGATCCCGGCGCGAAACCGCAATCGATTCCGCTTCCCAGCACCGGCATTCCTCCGTCGGTCGCGCCGGCCGCGCGACAGAAGGACGGCAATGGCGACAGCACCAACGTCAGCGTCCGCACCGATGCCAACGGCGACACCGTCGAGGAATACCGGCGCAACGGCAGTGTGTACATGGTGCGCGTCACGCCCAAGAATGGCGTCACCCAGACCTACAGGGTCAACAACAATGCCAACGGCAACCTGATGCACGATCCGAAAATGGGCCCGGTGTCGCCGGTGTACTACGACATCTACAAGTGGGGCGGCGCGAAGAAGCCGGCCGGCAGCGCGCCTGCCGAAGGATCAACCAGTGGCGAGTGAATCTTCGGACTGGCTGTGGCATAGGCGCGCGCTCCGCGTCACCATCGCGTATCACCCATCCAGTTCCGGGTAGTGCCGGAAGATGCCGTCGTTGTTGAACGGAATGCGGCGCGGCGAGCCGAGATAGGCGGCAAGCGCGGGGCGCGCGGCAACATGTTCGCGGAGCGCGACGCAAAGCGGCAATGTTTTTTCCAGACGCTGCATCGTGCGCGGAAACGCGAAGCGCAGCCCTTCGATGATCTGGAACAGTGAAAGATCGGCGTAGCTGGTTGCGCTGCCCACGAGACAACGTTGCCGCCCGCGTGCATTGTCCGCCAGCACGCGTTCGAAGTAACCCAGGAATTTCGGCAGGCGCTCGCGTCGCAGATGTCCTGCGCGGCGCGCCGCCTCGTCGCGCTGGTCCTCGTAGTAGAGACCGCCGGCGATCGGGTGGTGGCAGTCGTGGATTTCCGCCACCAGATCCGTGATGGTCAGTTGCAGTTGATGCGTCCACAGGCGGCCGGACTCGTCGCGTGGCGCGAGCAACAAGCGCGGACCGAGGAACAGCAGGATGTTCGCGGTCTGCGCGATCACGCGCCGCCCGGCTTTCAGGAACGGCGGTGCGAACGGTGGATGGCCGACAGCCGATGCGTCCATCCATTGCAGCAGCGCCTTCGCGCCGCCACCCGAGCCTTCGGGCAAGCGGGCGACATCAACGTAGTCGGCGCCAGCATCTTCCAGCGCGAGACGCGCGAATTCGCCGCGTCCCTGGATCGTCGGCCAATAATACAGTTCGTATTTCACGGTCGAACAGGGTAGCGCGGGTCATGTGAACCGGCACCACGCCACGAGCATATGGGCACAGGGCGCGGCGCAGATTACCGCATGCCGAACGCATGGAGGTGTCGAGCGCCATTCCGGCGATGGACTGGCCGGGATCCAGCCATCGGGGATGGCAAAGAAATATTCTCGCCGCGTCAGTGACGAAAATGCCGCGTTCCCGTAAACACCATCGCCATGTCGTGCTCGTCCGCGGCGTTGATGACGTCCTGATCGCGCATCGAACCGCCGGGCTGGATGATCGCGCGCACGCCGGCGCCGGCCGCGAGATCGATATTGTCGCGGAACGGGAAAAACGCATCCGAGGCCAGCACGCTGCCGTCGGTGGAAAGCTTCGCGTCGGCCGCCTTCATCGCGGCGATCTTCACGCTGATCACGCGACTCATCTGGCCGGCGCCGATGCCGACGGTGGCGCCGTCCTTTGCGTACACGATCGCGTTCGACTTCACGAACATCGCGACGTGCCACGCGAACAACAGGTCGCGCAATTGTTCGGCGTCCGGCACGCGGCGGGAAACCACTTTGAGGTCGGACAGCATCAGCGTGTCGACGTCGGCGTCCTGCACCAGCACGCCGCCTGCGATGCTGCGCAACTGACGCGCGGCGACATCGGGTTCCGCAGACCACTCACCGGTCGCGAGCGCGCGCACGTTGGGTTTCTTGCGTAGCGCGACCAGCGCTTCCTCGTCGAAAGAGGGCGCCACCAGCACCTCGACGAATTGTCTCGAAAGGATCGCCTGCGCCAGCGCGCCATCGATCGGCCGATTGAAGGCGATGATGCCGCCGAATGCCGAAGTGGCATCGCAGGCAAAGGCGCGTTCGTAAGCTTCCACCGGGTTGGCGGCCAACGCGACGCCGCAGGGATTGGCGTGCTTGACGATCACGCATGCTGGCGTCTTGTCGAAGGCCTTCACGCACTCCAGCGCGGTATCGGCATCGACAATGTTGTTGTACGACATTTCCTTGCCGGCCAGCACCGTGGCACCCGCGACGGTGCCGGCGGTGGCGCGGCCGTCGAGGTACAGCGCGGCGGCCTGGTGCGGATTTTCGCCATAGCGCATTTCCTGCGCGCGGCGCAGCGCCAGATGCAGCGTGGGCGGATAAGCTTCGCGCGGCTCGCCGTCGGTGCGCGCGGAAAGCCAGTCGGCGATCATGCCGTCGTAGCGCGCAGTGTGTGCGAACACCTTGGCTGCGAAGCGGCGGCGCTGCTCGAACGAGGTGCCGCCGTCGCGGCGCAACGTTTCCACGAGTTCCGGATAATCGGCCGGATCGCATACCACCGTGACGCGCTCGTGGTTCTTGGCGCCTGCACGCAACATCGCGGGACCACCGATGTCGATCTGCTCGATGGCTTCTTCGTATGTGGTGCCGGCATGCGCGACGGTGCGCGCGAACGGGTACAGGTTCACCACCAGCAGGTCGATCGGCAGGATCGCGTGTTCACGCATCACGGCATCGTCGGCGCCGCGCCGGCCCAGCAGGCCGCCGTGCACCGCGGGGTGCAATGTCTTGACGCGGCCATCCATGATCTCCGGGAAGCCAGTCACTTGGCTCACGTCGCGCACCGGTATGCCGGCTTCGCGCAGGGCTGCCGCGCTGCCGCCGGTGGAAATCAACTCCACGCCCAACGCGTGCAGCGCGCGGCCCACGTCGGCCAATCCGGTCTTGTCCGAAACGCTCAGCAGCGCGCGGCGCGTGGTGACGATGCCCGATCCGGTCATGGGTGTGGGTGGTCCTGTGGTGGTCAGTCGAGGCCGAGGTCGCGCAATTTTTTTCGCAGCGTGGCGCGATGGATGCCCAGGATTTCGGCAGCGCGGCTCTGATTGCCGCCGCTCCAGGCCAGCACTTCGCGCAGCAACGGCGGTTCGATTTCGCGCAACATCCGCGCATACAGACCGTCGCGGCAGGGCGTGCCGTTGAGGTCGGCGAGATAGCGACGCGCGTTCAGCGCCATGCAGTCGCCCAGCGTGGGTGTGGTCCCGCGCGTGGAACCCGGGGCGTCGGCGGGCGGCTGCGGTGCGTTCGGCTGGAGGTTGCCCATGAAGCGTCTGCGTTTCGACCCTGTGCGCGCAAGGTACGCGCGCGTGCGAACCGGGGAGTCTAGCAGCGGACGCCCATGCGGCGCAGGACGTGCGCTCATTCGAAACCGAACTGGAATGCGACCGCGCGTCTGCCCGGGTCCGCCACTTCGAACGCCACCACCGCGGTCGCGCCCGGCGCGATACCGGCATCGCGCCGCGCTGGGTCGGTCATGTATTCGGACGGGCGGAAGCGCCGCATCGCGACCGGCTTGTTGTCGAGATCGTTGAGTTCCACCACCACCACCGGCCACGGCTGACTGAATGCGGCGTTGTTGCGCACGGTGGCCGTGATGGTCAATGCGCCCGCGGCGTTGGGGTCCGGGCGCACGTCGCGCGACAGCAATTCGAGCTGCGACGTGTCCTTGATCAGCGGCAAATTGCAGGGAACGGCACGGCAGATACGCGCGATCCATGGCTGCGTCGACGGGTTCCGGGTTCCGGAACAACTCGATCCGGTCGGCCCACGCCAATTGCGCGCCCAGCAGCAACGCGAGCAGCACGCAACCCAGCGCCCACGCCACGCTGGCGCGCGAGACGCGGCGCTGCGGTCGCACGTAGATCGGCGCGGGCATGGCCTCCGCTTCCATGTCGCCATTGTCGGCCGAAATTTCTGCGGAAACATCGAGGGCCGATTCGTCACCGGCGGTCGCTTCCGCATCATCGGGCGATTCGATCGGCTGCGCGGTTTCCTGTTCTTCGAATGACGGTGCTTCCAGGATTGCCGAGGCGTCCGGTGCGCCAAATGGCTCTGGCGCTTCGACTTCGAATTCCGACGCGTCGGATTGATCCGTGAACGTGGCCGCTGCCTCATCGGGCTCCGCGTTGTCGGCGCTTTCTGCGCGCGCATGGGGCAGGTTGCTTTCGGACGGAAATTCGATGGTCCAGTTTTCGATGTCCGCATCCGTGGGCGACGACGCATCGTCGTCCGCCGGTTCGGATGTCGTGGTCAGCTCCGATTCGAGATCGGAGAACCAGTCATCGGCGCCGCCCGAGGGTGCATCGGAAGCCGAAGCCGGGGATGCGGCTTCCACTTTCGGTGACGGACCGGGTTTTTTCTGGCGCGCCTTCCTGGTCGCCGATTCGAATGCGGCAGGTGGCACTGCCTCGGTCAACGTGGGAGCGCGCTCGGACGGTTCCTGCTCGGGCAGCGGCGCCAAGGGTTCGATCGGCAATGTGTCCGAAAGCGTGCGCAGCGCGTCGAAGCGTTTGTCGCAGTGACCGCAGCGCACGATGCCGAGCGAAGTCTGCAACGCGTCTTCATCGATCGCGTAAACCGTCAGACATTCCGGGCACTGGGTGTACATGCCGGGATTGTAGGCCAGGGTAGCCGCCGTGAGGCGTTATTCACGCATGCCTTCGATGCGGACCCAATCCTCGCGGTGAACGGCGCGCAGGTCGACGAACCCGCAGGCGCGATAGCGATCCAGCAGTTCGCCTTCCTGCCCGGCCAGAATGCCCGACAGCGCGAAGGGCGCGGCGGGTTTGCACAGTGCCGCGAAACGCGGCGCCAGTTCGGCGAGCGGCCCGGCAAGGATGTTGGCGACGAACAAGTCGGCGCGTGGCTCGGATGGCAGTTCGCCCGGCAAACGCACGTGCAGGCGATCCGACACTTCATTGCGCGAGGCGTTGTCGCGCGTGGCGTCGAGCGCCTGCGGGTCGTTGTCCACGCCGATCGCGCGCGCGGCGCCGAGTTTCAGGGACGCGATCGCGAGTACGCCCGAGCCACAGCCGTAGTCGAGCAGGGTTTTCCCCGCGAGGTCGAGGCGGTCCAGCCATTCGAGGCACAGCGCCGTGGTCGGATGCGTGCCGGTGCCGAAGGCGAGGCCTGGGTCGAGGCGAACGATGGCTGACGTGTCACGATCATCCGGTGGTTCGATATTCCATGGGTAGATCCACAACCGCCGTCCGAATTGCATCGGCCGATACCGGTCCATCCACGCGCGTTGCCAATCCTGGTCGGCCACTTCGCGGAACGCGATGGCGTCGGGCGCGAGCTCAGGCAGCGCATCCTGCAGCACGTGCACGATGCCGCGTCGATCGCGATCGGCTTCGAACAATGCCAGCAGCGTCAGCGAACGCCATAGCGGCGTTTCGCCCACGCCGGGTTCGAGGATCACGGCCTCGTCGGGCGTGTCGGCATTGGCGTCCATCAGCGTCACCGACAGCGCGCCTAGATCTTCCAGCGCAGCCTCGGCGCCGGGCTGCGCGGCGGCGTCGAGCGTCAGTTGCAGTTCAAGCCAGGGCATGGATGGGATCCCAAGGAAGTTCCCTCTCCCTCAGGGAGAGGGTGCCCGCAGGGGCGGGTGAGGGTGCGGCTCTCGCGGATTGCAGCGAGAGGAAGATGTGAGCCACGCGCGAACGCGTACCCTCATCCGGCGCTTTGCGCAGGAACAAAAGCAGCGCGTTGCGCCCTTCTCCCGGAGGGAGAAGGAAACGATGCGAAAATCCCGAGTCCCGAGCCTCAGCTGCCCAGCCCGATGCCCTTTTCCTTCTGCTCGCGGATGCGCTTTTCGAGGTAATGAATGTTGCGCCCGCCGTGCTTGAAACCCGAGTCGGCCATGATGCGCTGCTGCAGCGGCAGGTTGGTCTTGACGCCCTCGATCACGGTTTCGCTGAGCGCCGTGCGCATCCGCGCGATCGCGGTCTTGCGATCGAAGCCGTGTACGATCAGCTTGCCGATCATCGAATCGTAGTTCGGCGGAATCTTGTAGCCGTCGTACAGGTGTGTGTCGATGCGCACGCCGGGGCCGCCCGGCGCCTCGAAGCGCTTCACCATGCCGGGGCTGGGCATGAAGGTGTCGGGATCTTCGGCGTTGATGCGGCATTCGATCGCGTGGCCGCGCGGAATGATGTCTTCCTGCCTGATCGACAGCGGCTGGCCCGCCGCGATCAGCAACTGTTCGCGCACCAGGTCCACGCCGGTGATCAACTCGGTCACCGGATGCTCCACCTGGATGCGGGTATTCATCTCGATGAAATAAAAGCGTCCGTCCTGGAACAGAAACTCGAACGTGCCCGCGCCGCGATAGCCGATGCGGATGCAGGCATCGGTACAAACCTTGCCGATCTCGGCGCGCAACTCCGGCGTGATGCCGGGCGCGGGCGCTTCCTCGACCACCTTCTGGTGGCGGCGCTGCATCGAACAATCGCGTTCGCACAGGTGCACCGCGTGGCCTTGTCCGTCGGCCAGCACCTGGATTTCCACGTGGCGCGGGTTTTCCAGGAATTTCTCCATGTACACCATGTCGTTGCCGAATGCGGCACGCGCTTCCGCGCGCGTGGTCGCAATGGCGTTGCCGAGATGCGCCTCGGTATGCACGTCGCGCATGCCGCGTCCGCCGCCGCCGCCCGCGGCCTTGATCAGCACCGGGTAGCCGATTTCACGCGCAATCTTGAGACTGCGTTCGACGTCGTCGTCGAGCGGGCCGCCCGATCCCGGCACGCACGGCACGCCGGCTGCCTTCATCGCCTTGATCGCTTCGACCTTGTCGCCCATCAGGCGGATGGTTTCCGCGCGCGGGCCGACGAACACGAATCCCGACTGCTCGACCTGTTCGGCGAAGTCGGCGTTCTCGGAAAGGAAGCCGTAGCCCGGATGGATGGCCGAAGCATCGGTGACTTCGGCCGCGGCGATGATGGCCGGGATGTTCAGATAGCTTTGCGCAGACGGCGCCGGGCCGATGCAGATGGCCTCGTCGGCCATGCCGACGTGCTTCAGGTTCCGGTCCGCGGTCGAATGCACCGCCACCGTCTTGATGCCCATGGTCTGGCAGGCGCGCAGCACGCGCAGTGCGATTTCGCCGCGATTGGCGATGAGGACTTTGTCTAGCACGGGCATCAGCCGATCACGAACAGCGGTTCATCGAATTCCACGGCCTGACCGTTTTCAGCCGTGATCGCGAGCACGGTGCCGGCCACTTCAGCCTCGATCTGGTTGAACATTTTCATCGCTTCGATCACGCCCAGCGGATCGCCGATCTTGACCTGTTGGCCGACCTTCACGAACGCTTCGGCGCCCGGCGATGCCGCGGCGTAGAAGGTGCCGACCATCGGTGAACGCACCACGGTGCCCGCCGGCAGGCCGGGCTCGGTCGTTGTCGGCATCGGAGCGGCGGCGGGGGCCGCGGACGCAGCCGGTGCCGCCATCGGCGCGATCATCATGGGCGCGGGCGAGGCGATCATCTGCGGCGCGATCGCGCCGCCGGTGGGGAAGCGCGACAGGCGGACGACCTCTTCGCCTTCCTTGATCTCGAGTTCCGAGAGATTGGATTCTTCCAGCAGTTCGATCAGCTTTTTGACTTTTCTGAGATCCATGACGGTCTCGCTGTATTCGGGTGAGGGGTCAGGCGCCGGCCAGCCGCTTGATCGCGGCGTCCAACGCATAGCGATAACTGTCGGCGCCGAAACCGGCAACGACACCGACGGCAAGGTCGGAGAAATACGACTGGCGGCGGAACGGTTCGCGTGCCTGCGGGTTCGACAGGTGCACCTCGATGAAGGGAAGTGCCACGGCGGCCAGCGCGTCGCGCAGCGCCACCGAAGTGTGGGTGAATGCGGCCGGGTTGATCAGGATGAAAGCCGTCGCATCCCGCCTGGACGCCTGCACCCGCTCGACGAGTTCGTGTTCGGCGTTCGACTGACAACTGGTCAGCGTGTGGCCGGCGGTCTCGGCCTGCCGAGTCAGCGCGGCGTCGATGTCCTTGAGCGTGGTGCGGCCATACACCTCCGGCTCGCGGTCACCGAGCAGGTTGAGGTTGGGGCCATGGAGAACCAGAATCTTCGCCACGCTGCGAGCGTAACCTGCGGCCGAGCCGGAAGCGGCGAAGTCTGAACTGTCGTTCACCTTTTGTCCAGCGGTTCGCCGGAGTTGAACGAAGTTACAAGCGTGTTTCAGGCTTGGCCACGTTGGCTTCTTTCAGCCAGTCCTCAAGCAACGCTTCGTCGAGCGGCCCCAGTTTCGTTTCCAGGATGCGACCGTCGCGGCTGATCAGCACGCTGTAGGGCAGCAAGCCCGCGGTGTCGCCGAACACGGTGGTGGGCACGGGGTCGGCGTCTATGCCGATCAGGATGGGGTAATCGACTGCCACCCGTTTCACGAATGCCGCCGCCGATTGCGGCTGTTCCATCGCGATGCCGATGACCTGCGAGCCGTCAGTCGC
>Ga0207695_10003698_pt1 | contig 21313 bp, 20 predicted proteins | sample KBSC54metaG_FD_184354 | JGI IMG/M metagenome (GOLD analysis project Ga0207695, IMG submission 184354) | Corn rhizosphere microbial communities from Kellogg Biological Station, Michigan, USA - KBS C5-4 metaG (SPAdes) (version 2) | ecosystem: Host-associated > Plants > Roots > Rhizosphere > Soil...
TCGCGGCCTTGCTGAGGCCGAGCCGGCTCGACAGCATCCCCATCGAGGTCGCGTCGTAGCCGTGCTCGATGAAGGCGGCGACCGCGGCCTCGAGCACGTTCTGCCGACTCAGGCCGGGGCGCCCGCGCTTGGGGGCGGCGACTGCTTCGGGGTGCGACATCATGCCCAGTGTGGCACGCAGTCAGGACTTGCTCGGCGATGACGGCGGCGTCGGCAGGGCCCCTGGCGCAGGCAGGTTCGACCGCCTGCTCCGTCCCCGGAACTCGGCCACGATCTCGCCGCGTTGGTTGGTGATCTCGACGTCGTAGATGCCCGAGCGGCCGGCGGTGGCCTTCGCCGTGGCCACCGCGGTGAGCACGTCGCCGGTCGTCGAGGTGGCGAGAAAGCTGACGTCGGCACCGGCTGCGACGGTCAGTGCCTCGCTGTCGTTGCAGGCGATCGCGAAGGCGGTATCCGCGACCGCGAACACGAACCCGCCGTGGGTGATGTCGAAGCCGTTGAGCATGTCGTCACGGATCGGCATGGACACCACGGCGCGACCCGGTTCGTTCACCTCGACCACCATGCCCAGGCCGGCGGATGCGCGGTCGCGCTGCATCATCCAGTCCGCGGATCTGGTGGCTTCGGTGCTCATTGTTGCTACAATACTGAACGATCGGTAAGTAATCCAGCAATGGAGCAGGGATGACGACGGAGCAGGGGATGACCGACGAGTTGAGCCCCGAAGAGCGCGAGTTCGAGCGCCTGATCGCGGCCGATCAGCGCGTCGAGCCGCGCGACTGGATGCCCGACGCGTATCGCAAGACCCTCATCCGCCAGATCTCGCAGCACGCGCACTCCGAGATCATCGGGATGCAGCCCGAGGGCAACTGGATCACCCGGGCCCCGAGCCTGAAGCGCAAGGCGATCCTGATGGCCAAGGTGCAGGATGAGGCCGGTCACGGCCTCTACCTCTACTCGGCCGCGCAGACCCTGGGCATCGATCGGGAGACCATGTTCGAGCAGCTCATCACCGGAGCCGCCAAGTACTCGTCGATCTTCAACTACCTCACCCCGAGCTGGGCCGACATGGGCTCGATCGGCTGGCTGGTCGACGGTGCCGCGATCTGCAACCAGGTGCCGCTGTGCCGGGCCTCGTACGGCCCGTACGGCCGCGCGATGACGCGGATCTGCAAAGAGGAGTCGTTCCATCAGCGGCAGGGATTCGAGATCCTGCTGACCCTGATGCGCGGCACCGAGGCGCAGCGCGCGATGGCGCAAGAGTCGGTCAACCGCTGGTACGCGCCCGCCCTGATGATGTTCGGGCCGCCCGACGACGAGTCGCCCAACTCGCAGCGCAGCATGGCCTGGAACATCAAGCGCTTCAGCAACGACGAGCTGCGCCAGCGGTTCGTCGACATGCTGGTGCCGCAGGCCGAGATCCTTGGGGTGACGCTGCCCGACCCCGAGCTGCGCTGGAACGAGGAGCGCGGTCACTACGACTTCGGCGAGCTGGACTGGGCCGAGTTCCACGAAGTGCTGGCCGGGCGCGGGCAGGCCAACGCGCTGCGGGTGGCGAAGCGAAAGAAAGCCCACGAAGACGGCGCCTGGGTGCGCGAAGCCGCACGGGCGTACGCCGACCGGCAGGCCGCGCTCGCCGCCGACACCGAGCGGATCGCGTCATGACCAGCCCGGGCGACTCCGGCGGCCGCGAGACCTGGCCGCTGTGGGAGGTGTTCATCCGCTCGTCGCGGGGGCTGTCGCACGTGCACGCCGGGTCGCTCCATGCGCCCGACGAGACGATGGCCGTGCGTAACGCCCGCGATCTGTACACCCGCAGGGCCGAGGGGGTCTCGATCTGGGTGGTGCGGGCATCCGACATCACCTCCTCGGATCCGGATGCCAAGGGCGAGTTCTTCGAATCGCCGCAGGGCAAGGAGTACCGGCACGCCACCTACTACACCGAGTCGGAGCAGGTGCCGCACCTGTGAACCACAGCAACCACGTCGTGTCCACGGCGATCACTCCCGAGTCGATCGCCGACTCGTCCCTGGTCGCGCCGGATGCGGTGGCCGACTACGCGCTCGGGCTCGGTGACGACGCGCTCGTGCTCGCCCACCGGCTGGGCGAGTGGATCACCAACGCGCCCGAGCTCGAAGAGGATGTCGCTCTCGGCAACATCGGCCTCGACCTGCTCGGGCACGCGCGCAGCCTGCTGACCTACGCGGGAAGCGCGTGGGATCGCTCCGAGGACGAGCTGGCCTACTTCCGCGACGAGCGCGACTTCCGCTCGCACCAGTTGTTCGAGCAGCCCAACGGCGACTTCGCCGCCACCATCGCGCGCCAGCTGGTCGCCTCCGCGTACTTCGTCGAGCTCTACCGCGCGCTGTCGGCATCGACGGATGCCACCCTCGCCGCCATCGCGGCCAAGGCGTCCAAGGAGGTCGACTACCACCTCGACCACAGCGTGCAATGGCTGCAGCGCCTCGGACTGGGCACCGAGTACTCGCACCAGCGGATGCAGGCCGGGCTCGACGCGATGTGGCCGTACGTGGACGAGTTGTTCCGCGACGACCCGTACGCCGCGGCGGCTGGGAATGCTGCGGTCGACCCGAGCACCCTGCGGGCGGCCTTCGACGCAATGGTGCCGCGGCTGATCGTCGAGGCCGGGCTCGAGGTCCCGGCCGGGCCGCCCGCGCGCGGCGGGGGGCGCACCGGCGTCCACGCCGAGGCGTTCGGGCCGATGCTGGCCGAGCTGCAGGTGCTGGCGCGCGCGCATCCGGGGGCACAGTGGTGAATCACACACGGGTGACCGCGGCAACTCTGGACGAGAAGGCGATCTGGGACATCGCGGCGACGGTCGTCGACCCCGAGATCCCCGTCCTGACGATCGAAGACCTGGGCGTGCTCCGCAGCGTGTCGGTCGACGAGGGGACCGTCACCGTCGACATCACTCCGACCTACTCGGGATGCCCGGCCATCGACGCGATGCGCGACGACATCGTGAGCGCCCTGAGTGCGGCGGGCTATCCCGACGTACGGGTTCGGCAGGTGCTGGCCCCGGCATGGACGACCGAGTGGATGAGTTCCGAGGGGCGGGCGAAGCTGGAGGCCTTCGGGATCGCGCCGCCGCTGCCTCGTGACGACGGCGGCGTCGTGAACGTGGGTCTCGGCATCCGCTGCCCGCACTGCGGCTCGCTGCACACGCGTCAGCTCTCGCGCTTCGGCTCGACCTCGTGCAAGGCGCTCTACGTGTGCCAGCGCTGCCAGGAGCCCTTCGACTACTTCAGGGCGCACTAGCCGTGGCCGACGTCCCCGCGACCACGGTGAAGCCGACCCGGCGCCGCGCGCGGTTCCATCCGCTGACGGTCTCGAAGGTGCGCTCGCTCACCGACGAGGCGATCGAGGTCACCTTCGACGTGCCGCCCGAGCTGGCCGACGAGTACCACTACGACGCCGGGCAGTACGTGGCGCTGCGCACCACGCTCGAGGGCGAGGAGCTGCGGCGCAGCTACTCGATCTGCCAGGCTCCCGCGCCGGGGCGACTGAAGGTCGCCATCAAGCGCGACCTGGGCGGACTGTTCTCGACCTGGGCCATCCATCATCTGACGGCCGGGATGACGCTCGACGTGATGAGCCCCGAGGGCACCTTCACCGCGCAGCAGCTGCTCGACCGGCCGGCCCACTACGCGGCGATCGCGGCCGGATCGGGCATCACACCCGTGCTCGCCCTGATCGAGAGCACCCTGACCGCCTTCCCGGAGAACCGCTTCTCGCTGGTGTACTCGAACCGCACCGCGATGGACACCATGTTCATCGACGAGCTGGCCGACCTGAAAGACCGCTACCCGGCCCGGCTCGCGCTGTACCACGTGCTCACCCGCGAGCGACGCAGCTCGGAACTGCTCTCGGGGCGGCTGGATGCCGAACGCGTGCGCGGCATCCTCGACCACCTGCTCTTCGCCGAGGACGTCGACGAGTGGTTCATCTGCGGCCCCTTCGACCTCGTGCAGCTGTGCCGCGATGTGCTGGCCGAGGTCGGGGTGGATGCGTCGACTGTCCGGTACGAGCTGTTCACCACCGGCGTGCCGAGCCATCCGGCCGGGCAGGCGGGCCGCCCGATCGAGGTCGCGGCCGGAGATGACGTGCACACCATCACGTTCCGCCTCGACGGCACCACCGGCACCGTCACCTCGCCGGTGCACAGCAACGAGAGCATCCTCAACGCGGCCCTGCGGGTGCGCGGCGATGTGCCGTTCGCCTGCGCCGGCGGAGTGTGCGGCACCTGCCGCGCCGTGCTGCGCTCCGGCACGGTCGACATGGTGGAGAACTACGCCCTCGAGCCCGAGGAGCTCGAGCGCGGGTACGTGCTGACCTGCCAATCCATTCCGACCAGTGAGACCGTCTCGGTCGACTACGACGCCTAGGAGAGGGGATGCCGTGATCGACTACTCGCTCACCGGTTCCGTTGCCGAGATCGTGCTCAACGATCCCGCAAAGCTCAACGCGCTGGATGAGGCGGCGCTCGCCGCGCTCTCCGCGGCCTTCACGCGCGCTGCCGACGAGGGTGCTCGCGCGGTCATCCTGCGCGGCGAGGGCCGCGCGTTCTGCGCGGGCCGCGACATCTCGCAGGTCGACCCGGCGACCGATGACGCATTCGGCTACCTGGATGGCGTGGTCACCCCCCTTCTGCGTCAGATCAGCGAGTTCCCGGCCCCGACCTTCGCGGTGGCGACCGGCGCCTGCCTGGGGGTCGGGCTGGGGCTGCTGGTGGCATCCGACGTCGTGTACGTCGCCGACACCGCGAAGATCGGGTCACCGTTCGCCAACCTCGGAGCCACGCTCGACTCGGGCGGCCACGCGCTGTTCGTCGAGCGGCTCGGCGCGCACCGCACGCTCGACCTGATCTACACCGCGGAGTTGATGACCGGGGCCGAGGCCGTCGCGGCCGGCCTGTTCAGCCGGGTGGTGCCCGAGGCCGAGGTGCTCGAGTTCACCCGCGAGCGCGCGGCGCGGGTCACGGCCGGGGCGACCGGGGCGTTCCTGGCGAGCAAGCGACTCGTGCAGCGGATCCGCGACGAGCGCATCGGACTCTGGGAGTCGATCGCCGACGAGAACCGCGCCCAGGCCGAGCTGTGCGCGAGCGACGACTACGCCGAGGGATTCGCCGCCTTCCAGCAGAAGCGGCCGCCGGTCTTCGGGCGGTAGCCATCGGCCGTCCGATCAGAGCGTGCCGAGCAGCAGCAGCGGCTCCTCGATGCAGCGCGCGACGTAGGTCAGGAAGCCGCTCGCGACATCGCCGTCGCACACCCGGTGGTCGAACACGAACGACAGGGTGACGACCTTGCGCACGGCCAGTTGGCCGTCGACCACCCAGGGCCGGTCGATCATGCGCCCGATGCCGAGCATGGCGACCTCGGGGTGGTTGATGATCGGGGTCGAGCCGTCGACGCCGAATCCGCCGTAGTTGTTCACGGTGAAGGTGCCGCCGCTGAGCTCGGCGGGCGCGAAGTCGCCCGTCTCGGCACGGGCCACGACGCCGGCGACCGCATCGCGCAGCTGCGAGGTCGTCATCTTGTCGGCGCCGTGGATGACGGGGACCATGAGCCCGCGCGGGGTCTGGGCGGCGAGGCCGAGGCCGATCGACGCGTGCTGGATGATCTCGCCCGCCGCGTCATCCACCGACGAGTTCAGGATCGGGTACTTGGCCAGACCGACCACCGCGAAGCGCGCGATCAACGCGGTGAGGCTGAAGCGCTCGCCGGTCGATTTCTGCAGCCGCTCCTTGGCGGCGACCAGCTCGGTCGCGTCGACATCGAGCCAGATCGTCGCCTCGGGGATCGTCGAGCGCGAGTGGCTCAGGCGGGTCGCGATGTGCTTGCGCATTCCCGTGAGCGGGATGCGGAGGTCGCCATCGGGCGTTGCGGCCGGCATCGCGGGCGCGTCCTGCGCAGCGATCGCGGCGTCCACGTCGCGGCTCATCACCAGCGACCCGGGACCGGACCCGGTGAGCCGGGTCGGGTCGATGCCGTGATCGAGAGCCCGGCGGCGCACCAGGGGCGAGACGACGGGGGAGCGGAAGGCCGGGGCCGGTGGGTTCGCGGCGCTCCGCATGCGTCCGCCGAACCGGCCCGTCGGCCGCTCGAGGCGCATGGCCGGCTCCTTGGTGCCGTAGCCGACGAGCACGGCGCCGGAGCCGGCATCCGTCCCCTCGGCGCGCAGCGCGGTGCCGGGCACGACATCGGCCGCGGTCTCGGCCCCATCTCCGACCGTGATCAGCACCGCGCCCGTGTGCACGGTCTCACCAGCCGCCGCGTGCAGCGTCTCGACCCGCCCCGCGAACGGCGACGGCAGCTCGACCGTCGACTTGGCCGACTCGACCTCGACGACCGGCTGGTCGACCGCGATCACGTCGCCCGGTTGCACGAGCCAGCTCACGATCTCGGCCTCGGTCAGCCCCTCGCCGAGGTCGGGCAGCACGAAGTCGCGGCCCATCGTCACCACTCCCAACTGTCGAGCGCGGCGAGCACCCGCTCGGCAGACGGCAGGTGGTGCTCCTCGAGCTTGGGCGCCGGGAACGGGATGTCGAAGCCGGTGATCCGCAGGATCGGCGCGGCCAGGTGGAAGAACTCTCGTTCGGTCACCCGCGCCGCGACCTCGGCTCCGTAGCCGCCGAACTGCGACGCCTCGTGGATGATCGCCGCCCGAGAGGTCTTGCGCACCGAGGCGCCCACCGTCTCGTCGTCGAAGGGCGACAGGCTGCGCAGGTCGATCACCTCGATGTCGAGACCCTCGAGGGATGCCAGCTCGGCCGCCTGCATCGCCGTCTTCACCGTGGGTCCGTAGGCCAGCAGCGTGACGTCGGACCCCTCGCGGATGACTTGCGCCCGGGTCATCGGGGCGGTGCGCGCGGGCAGCGCCACCGCATCCTTGACCCAGTAGCGGCTCTTCGGTTCGAGGAAGATCACCGGGTCGTCGCTCGCGATCGCCTCGCGCAGCATCGAGTAGGCGTCGGCCGGGTTCGAGGGGGTGACGACGGTGAGGCCGGGTGTGTGCGTCCAGTACGCCTCCGACGAGTCGGAGTGGTGCTCGACGCCGCCGATCCCGCCCGCGTAGGGGATCCGGATCACGACCGGCAATTGCACGCGGCCCTTGGTGCGGTTGCGCATCTTGGCCAGGTGCGAGGTGATCTGCTCGAAGGCCGGATAGCTGAAGGCGTCGAATTGCAACTCGACCACCGGCCGCATGCCGTACATCGCCATCCCGATGGCGGTGCCGACGATGCCGGCCTCGGCCAGAGGGGAATCCCAGATGCGGGTCTCGCCGAACTCGCGCGACAGGCCGTCGGTCACGCGGAAGACGCCGCCCAGCGGGCCGACGTCCTCGCCGAAGATGACCACACTCGGGTCGTCGGCCATGGCGTCGCGTAGGGCGGCGGTCAAGGCGCCGGCCATGGTGACCTCGGTCGCGGGCGGCGCCGCGACCGGGGTCCGGTGCTCGATCAGGGTCATGACTCGGCCAGCTCCTTCGCGAGAAAGACGCGCTGCTCGAGCAGCGCCGGTCGGGGCGTGGCGTACACGTGGTCGAACAGCTCGAGCGGGTCGAGCACCGGTTCTTCGTTCATCGCGTCGCGGGTCGCGGCGGCGAGCGCCTCGGCCTCGGCCGCGATCTCGGCGGCGAGGGTGTCGGTCAGAACCCCCGTCGCGGTCAGGTGCCTCGCGAGGCGGTCGATCGGATCGTGCCCCCGCCACTCGGTCGTCTCGTCCGCCGAGCGATAGCGGGTCGGATCGTCGGAGTTGGTGTGCGACTCCATGCGGTAGGTGAGGCCCTCGATCATGGTCGGGCCGCCTCCCGAGCGGGCCCGTTCCAGGGCCGCGGTGATCACCGCGTACATGGCGGCCGCGTCGTTGCCGTCGACGTAGTAGCCCGGCATCCCGTAGCCGATGGCCTTGTCGCTGAGAACGCGCGCGTGCGACTGCTTCGCGATCGGCACGCTGATCGCGTACTGGTTGTTCTGGATGACGAACACCACGGGCGCCTGCCACACCCCGGCGAAGTTGAAGGCCTCGTGCGCGTCGCCCTCGCTGGTCGCCCCGTCGCCCAGGAACGCCAGCGCGGCCACGGGGTCGCCCTGGAGCTTGGCGGCGGTCGCGAGTCCGACCGCGTGCAGCGCCTGGGTCGCGAGCGGGGTGGACTGCGGGGCGATCCGATGCGCGTGGGAGTCGAAACCCGCGTGCCAGTCGCCGCGGAAGAACGACAGGATCTCGGATGCGCTCACCCCGCGGGTCAGCAGCGCAATGGTGTCGCGGTAGGTCGGGAACAGCCAGTCGTCGGCGCCGAGCGCGGTCACGGCCGCGATTTCGCAGCCCTCCTGGCCCAGCGCAGACGGGTAGGTGGCGAGCCGTCCCTGACGGGTCAACGCGGTGACCTGCGCCTCGAAGCGGCGGGCGACCACCATGCGGCGGTAGAGCGACAACAGGGTCTCGCGATCGGGAAGGGCGAAACCGGCCGCACGCTTTCCGCGCACCACCGCGCCCTTCTCGTCGATCAGCCGGATCGGCTGCTCGGTGGGCCGGATCGGATCCGAGCGCCCCGACGGTGCGTCGCTCATGCAGCAATCGTGTCGCCGCCCGACCCGCATGCCGAGCATGTTGCGAGGAGTCGTGACAGATGGCGCTCAGCGCGGGGAAAGAGTGCCGTTCGTCACGTTCCGGTGCTGGAAATGTGCCAATCGTCCTGCCGCGTTCCGGGCGCCGCGCCGGCCCGGGCATCCAGGACCACGTGCGATCGGGTGGACACCACCCCGGCCATCCCCTGGATCTGCCGCATGATCACCTCGCTCAGGTGCTGGTGGTCGGGCGCGCTCACCGTGAGCACGAAGTCGATGTCGCCGCTCACCGCGAGCACCGACTCCACGAACGGCAGCTCGGCGAGGGCCGACGCGACCTCGGGCCACGGCACCTTCTCGACCTTGACGATCACGATGGCGACCACCTCGAGGCCGATCGCCTTGCGGTCGACCTGGGCACCGAATCCGGTCAGCACGCCGTCGGCGATCAGCCGCTGAACCCGGTGGTTGGCCGCCGTCCGCGAGATGTGCACCCGCTCGGCGATGGTGCGGATCGAGAGTCGCGAGTCGGCGGCGAGTTCCGCGATGATCGCGCGGTCGGTGCGGTCTATCGCCATCGGGCCACCGTCGTCATCGGGCCAGCCTCGTCATGGGCCACGTCGCCATGGGATCAGCGTAGCCGCGGACCCCATTGCGGATCGTATATCATTTCGTATAGCTTGACGGCATGGCTGGCATCAGCGTCGTGCAGCGCCCGGGCAAGATCATCGCCCTGCACCTCAACTATCCGAGTCGTGCGGCGCAGCGCGGTCGGGTGCCGCAGCAGCCCTCATACTTCCTCAAGCCGTCCACCTCATTCGCTCCGTCGGGATCGACCGTCGAGCGCCCGGCGGGCACCGAGCTGCTCGGGTTCGAGGGCGAGATCGCGCTGATCATCGGCACGACGGCACGCCGCGTCCCGCTCGACGATGCCTGGGCATGCGTCTCGGGAGTCACGGCGGCGAACGACCTCGGCGTCTACGACCTGCGGCACGCAGACGCCGGATCGAACCTCCGGTCCAAGGGCGGCGACGGCTTCACACCGCTCGGCCCGGACGTCATCGACGCGCGCGCGATCGACCCGGCCGAGTTGCGCATCCGCACCTGGCGCAACGGCACGCTCGTCCAGGACGACACCACCGCCGAGCTGCTGTTCCCGTTCGCGCGGCTGGTCGCCGACCTCAGTCAGCTGATCACGCTGGAGCGGGGCGACGTCATCCTGACCGGCACGCCGGCCGGCGCCAGTGTCGCGCTACCCGGCGACGTACTCGAGGTCGAGGTGGATGCGCCGACCGCGCCGGGTGCGCCGACCAGCGGACGCCTCACCACCACGGTCGTCGAGGGCACGCAGCCGCTGGCCGACTTCGGCGCGCAGCCGCGAGTTGATGACGCGCAGCGAGCCGACGCCTGGGGCAGTCGCGAGGCGGCCGGCCTCGACCCCGAGTGGCAGCTGGATGCGGACCTCGCCGCCCGCCTGGCCTCCGTCTCGACCGCCACCCTCAGCTCGCAGCTGCGCAAACGCGGCTACGACGACGTGAGCATCGACGGCGTGCACGCGCTGACTGCAGGCTCGCGGATCGTCGGTCGCGCGCGCACGCTGCGGTTCATCCCCTTCCGGCCCGACCTGTTCGCCGAGCACGGCGGTGGGTTCAACGCGCAGAAGCGCGCCTTCGACTCCTTGCGGCCGGGCGAGGTACTGGTCATCGAGGCGCGCGGAGAGCGGAACGCCGGCACCGTCGGCGACCTGCTCGCGCTCCGCGCGCAGCAGCTCGGCGCGGCGGGCGTGGTGACCGACGGAGCCGCGCGTGACGTCGCCGCGATCTCGGCTCTCGGCATGCCGGTGTTCGCCGCGGCCGCGCATCCCGCCGTGCTGGGCCGCCTGCACGTGCCCTGGGAGACCGACGTCGTCATCGCGTGCGGGGGCGCGGCCGTGCAGCCCGGAGATGTGATCGTGGCCGACGATGACGGCGCGCTCGTCATCCCTCCCGCTCTGGTCGACGAGGTGGTGACGGATGCCGTCGAGCAGGAGCGTGAAGAGGCGTTCATCGCCGAGCAGCTCGCGGCGGGGGCCTCGGTCGACGGCCTGTATCCGATGAACGCCGACTGGAGAGAGCGGTACGCGGCATGGCAGCGGTGACCGCCATGAGCGCCACGCGCAGCAAGTCGCAGCAGGCCTACCACTGGATCAAGGAGCGGATCGCGAGCGGCGCCTACGGCTCCGGCTATCGATTGGTGCTCGCGACCATCGCCGCCGAGCTCGGCGTCAGCGCGGTGCCGGTGCGGGAGGCGATCCGCATGCTCGAGGCCGAGGGCCTGGTCACCTTCGAGCGCAACGTCGGCGCCCAGGTCGCCATGGTCGACGAGGGCGAGTACGTGACCACGATGCAGGTGCTCAGCCTGGTCGAGGGGGCGGCGACCGCGCTCTCGGCTCCGCGGGTCGGCACCGACGAGCTGGCGCGGGCGCGCGCGATCAACGCGCAGATGACCGAAACGCTCGCCCACTTCGATCCGCACCGCTTCACCCAGCTGAACCTCGCCTTCCACTCGGTGCTGTTCGAGGGATGCCCGAACACCCACCTGCTCGACCTGGTCCACCGCGGCTGGAACCGGCTCGCGGTGCTGCGCGACTCGACCTTCAGTTTCGTGCCGGGACGCGCCGAGGAGTCGGTGCGCGAGCACGAAGAACTGCTGCGGCTGATCGAGTCGGCCGCTCCAGCTCTCGAGATCGAACTCACCGCCCGCGCGCACCGCATGCGCACCGTGGAGGCGCTGCAGGCCTATCAGGAGAACCGCCGATGACCTTCCGAACCGACCCCGCCACCCTGCGCGGATCCATCGCGCCCCTGATGACTCCGTTCACCTCGGACGGAGAGGTCGACCACGAGAGCCTGGCCAACCTGGTGCGCTGGCAGCTGGCCAGCGGGACCCACGGCCTGTCGATCGGGGGCTCCACCGGCGAGCCGGGGGCGCAGTCCACCGCCGAGCGGCTGGCGGCGATCCGCACCGTGCTCGACGCCGCGCAGGGGCGGGTGCCGGTCATCCCGGGCACCGGCAGCGCCAAGCTCGACGAGACCATCGAGCTGACCGGCGCCGCCTTCGAGGCGGGGGTGGATGCCGCGCTCATCATCACGCCGTACTACGCCCGCCCGACGCAGGAGGCCCTGTACGTCTGGTACCGCACGGTCGCTGCCGAGTTCCCGGAGCTGCCGATCCTCGCCTACAACGTCCCGTCGCGCACGGCCGTCGATATCGCGCCCGAGACGGTGGCCCGACTGTTCCACGATGTCGAGAACTTCGTCGGGGTCAAAGAGACGACGAAAGACTTCGAGCACTTCAGCCGCGTGATCCAGCTCTGCGGCCCCGACCTTGTTGTCTGGTCGGGCATCGAGTTGCTGTGCCTGCCGCTGCTCGCGCTCGGCGGCGCGGGATTCCTCAGCGCGACCGCGAACATCGCGCCCGCCGCGCACGCGCGCATGTTCGAGCTGTGGGAGGCGGGCGATCTCGCCGGGGCGCGCGAGATCCACTACGGGCTGCACCCGCTGGTCGACCTGCTGTTCGTCGAGACGAACCCGGCACCCGGCAAGTGGGTGCTCGAGCAGCGCGGGCTGATCCGCTCGGGCTACGTGCGGCCGCCGCTGATCACGCCGACCGATGCCGGGCTGGAGAAGATGCGCGCCTACCTCGAGCAGGGCGAGGCCTACCTCAGCCCCGTCGAGGGCTTCGAGATCGGAGGCAGGCGATGACCCAGCATCACGTTCCCCAGGGTCTACCCGACCGCATCCAGCACTACATCGACGGCCGGTTCGTCGACAGCATCGGCGGCGAGACCTTCGAGGTGCTCGATCCGGTGACCAATCAGGACTACGCGACCGCGGCAGCGGGCCAGCAGGCTGACATCGATGCGGCGGTCGCGGCCGCGACTCGGGCGTTCCGTACCGGTCCCTGGCCACGCATGAAGCCGCGCGACCGCGCCCGCGTGCTCAACCGGATCGCCGACGCGGTCGAGGCGCAGGATGCCCGGCTCGCCGAGTGGGAGACCTTCGACACCGGTCTGCCGATCACCCAGGCGCTCGGGCAGGCGCAGCGCGCCGCGGAGAACTTCCGCTTCTTCGCCGACCTGATCGTCGCGCAGACCGAAGACGCCTTCAAGGTGCCCGGATCGCAGCTCAACTACGTCAACCGCAAGCCGATCGGCGTGGCCGGGCTGATCACGCCCTGGAACACGCCGTTCATGCTCGAGAGCTGGAAGCTCGCGCCCGCCCTGGCATCCGGCTGCACGGTCGTGCTGAAGCCCGCCGAGTTCACGCCGCTGTCCGCGAGTCTGTGGACGACGATCTTCGAGGAGGCGGGACTTCCGGCAGGCGTCTTCAATCTGGTGAACGGGTTGGGGGAGCAGGCGGGCGACGCGTTGGTGAAGCATCCCGGCGTTCCATTGATCTCGTTCACCGGCGAGAGCAGCACCGGCCAGCTGATCTTCGCCAACGCGGCGCCGCTGCTCAAGGGGCTCTCGATGGAGTTGGGCGGCAAGTCGCCGGCGATCGTCTTCGCCGACGCCGATCTCGAGGCGGCGATCGACTCGACGCTGTTCGGCGTCTTCTCGCTGAACGGCGAGCGGTGCACGGCGGGCAGCCGAATCCTGGTCGAGCGCGGCATCTACGACGACTTCGTCGGACGGTATGCGGCGCGCGCCGCGAGGATCGTGGTCGGCGACCCGCACGATCCGGCGACCGAGGTGGGCTCGCTGGTGCATCCGGAGCACTACGCCAAGGTCATGAGCTACGTCGAGTTGGGTAAGACCGAGGGTCGTCTGGTGGCGGGCGGCGGCCGGCCCGAGGGGTTGCCCCCGTGGCTGGCGCAGGGCAACTACGTCTCGCCGACCGTCTTCGCTGACGTTCCCGCCGACGCCCGCATCTTCCAGGAGGAGATCTTCGGACCGGTGGTCACCATCACCCCGTTCGACAGCGAGGCCGAGGCACTCGAGCTGGCGAACGGCGTGCGCTACGGCCTGGCCGCCTACCTGTGGACGACCGATCTGAAGCGCGCCCACAACTTCGCCCAGAGCATCGACGCCGGGATGGTGTGGCTCAACTCGCACAACGTGCGCGATCTGCGCACCCCGTTCGGCGGGGTGAAGGCCTCCGGACTCGGGCACGAGGGCGGCTACCGCTCGATCGATTTCTACACCGACCAGCAGGCCGTGCACATCACGCTCGGCGACGTGCACACCCCGCGCTTCGGCGCGGCGTGAGGAGGGCTCCATGTCAGATCTCATTCCGCCCGACATCCTCCGCTGCGCGTATCTCGAGCTCGTGGTGAGCGACCTCGCCGCATCCCGGGCCTTCTACGTGGACGTGCTCGGCCTCGTGGTGACCGCCGAGGACGCGAACGCGATCTATCTGCGCACGCTCGAGGAGTTCATCCATCACAACCTGGTGCTGCGGCAGGGACCGGTGCCGGCCGCGGCAGCGCTGGCGTTCCGGGTGCGCACCCCGCAGGACGTCGATCGTGCCGAGGCCTACTACCAGGCGCTGGGATGCCGCACCGAGCGCCGAGCGGGCGGCTTCGTCGACGGCATCGGCGACGCGGTGCGCGTGACCGACCCGCTCGGCTTCCCGTACGAGTTCTTCTTCGAGGTGCAGCACGTCGACCGGCTGTCGTGGCACTTCGAGCTCTACACCCCGGGCGCCCTGGTGCGGTTCGACCACTTCAACCAGGTCACGCCCGACGTGCCCGCCGGGGTGCGCTACCTGGAGGGGCTCGGCTTCCGGGTCACCGAGGACATCCAGGACGACGAGGGCACCACGTACGCCGCCTGGCTGCGCCGCAAGCCGACCGTGCACGACACCGCGCTGACCGGCGGAGCCGGCCCGCGCCTGCACCACGTCGCCTTCGCCACGCACGAGCAGCACAACATCATCGCGATCTGCGACAAGCTCGGGGCTCTCAGGATGTCGGACAGCATCGAGCGAGGCCCCGGCCGCCACGGCGTCTCGAACGCCTTCTACCTCTACCTGCGCGACCCCGACGGGCACCGCGTGGAGATCTACACGCAGGACTACTACACCGGCGACCCCGACAACCCGGTCGTGACCTGGGACGTGCACGACAACCAGCGGCGCGACTGGTGGGGCAACCCGGTGGTGCCGAGCTGGTACGCCGAGGCCAGTCCGGTGCTCGACCTGGACGGCAATCCGCAGTCGGTTATGGAGCTGGACGAGCCCAGCGAGGCCGAGGTCACCATCGGCGCCGACGGTTTCTCGTACACCCGCAAGGGCGACCTGGCCGAGGGCTTCAAGCTGGGGAAGCAGCTCTGATGCAGTTCCATCACCACGGGTACGTGTCGGGCGAGCCGCGGCGGCAGCCGGCCGCGGGTGTCGGGATCGACCGGCCGAGCGAACTGCCCGACGAGGTGGACGTCCTGATCGTCGGGGCCGGCCCGGCGGGCCTGATCGCCGCGGCGCAGCTCGCGCAGTTCCCGAACGTGACGACCCGGATCGTGGAGCGCCGGGGCGGGCGGCTCGAGGTCGGCCAGGCCGACGGCATCCAGGCTCGCAGCGTGGAGACCTTCCAGGCCTTCGGCTTCGCCGAGCGGATCATCGCCGAGGCCTACCGCATCACCCAGATGGCGTTCTGGAAACCGGACCCCGACGATCCGCACCGCATCGTGCGCACGGCCCTGGTCGACGACGACCCGACCGGGATCAGCGAGTTCCCGCACCTGATCGTCAACCAGGCCCGGGTGCAGGACTACTTCACCGAGGCGATGGTCCTGTCGCCGAGCCGGATGGCGCCCGACTACGGCTACGAGTTCGTCGGGCTGACGGTGGGCGAGAGCGGCGACTATCCCGTGGAGGTGACCCTGCGCCGCACGATCGGACCGGATGCCGGCCACGAGCGCGTCGTGCACGCCCGGTACGTGGTCGGCTGCGACGGTGCGCGCAGTGCGGTGCGCGAGTCCATCGGGCGCACGCTGGACGGCGACCAGGCCCTGCACGCCTGGGGCGTCATGGACGTGCTGGCTGTCACCGACTTCCCCGACATCCGCACCAAGTGCGCGATCCAGTCGCACGACGGGGGCAACATCCTGTTGATCCCGCGCGAGGGCGGGTACCTGTTCCGCATGTACGTCGACCTCGGCGAGGTGCCGACCGACGACAACGGCGCGGTGCGGCAGACGACGATCGAGCAGATCATCGCGCAGGCCAACCGCATCCTGAGCCCCTATTCGCTCGACGTGAAGAACGTCGTTTGGCACAGCGTGTACGAGGTGGCGCACCGGTTGACGGATCGCTTCGACGATGCGCCGAACGAGGCGCCGGCCGACGGAACGCACGTGCCGCGCGTCTTCATCGCCGGCGACGCCTGCCACACCCACAGCGCCAAGGCCGGTCAGGGCATGAACGTGTCGATGCAGGACGGCTTCAACATCGCCTGGAAGCTCGGTCACGTGCTCGACGGCCGCGCGCCCGAATCGTTGCTGTCGACCTATTCGGCCGAGCGACAGGTGATCGCCAAGGACCTGATCGACTTCGACAAGCGCTGGTCGGCCCTGATGGCGGCCAAGCAGGATGAGCTCGAGGATCCGGCCGAGCTCGAGCAGTTCTATGTGAAGACGTTCGAGTTCCCGGCCGGGTTCATGACGCAATACGAACCGTCGCTGATCGTCGGCCGCGACACCCATCAGGCGTTGGCGGAGGGTTTCCCGATCGGCAAGCGCTTCAAGTCGGCCCCGGTGGTGCGGGTCTGCGACGGCAACCCGATGCAACTCGGACATCACGCCCGCGCCGATGGCCGCTGGCGGATCTATGTCTTCGCGGACGCCGCCGGCAGCGCCGTCACCGACCTCGCCGGCTGGCTGACCACCGCCGCCGGGTCGCCGCTCGCCGCGACACCCGCCGGCCTGGACCGCGATGCCTGGTTCGACGTGAAGGTCGTGTACCAGCAGCCGCACGGCGAGATCGACCTCGGGCGGGTTCCGGAGGTCTTCCTGCCCCGCACCGGTCCGTTCGGCCTGATCGACTACGAGAAGGTCTACGCGGCCGATCCGGCCTCCGACATCTTCGAGCTGCGCGGCGTGGACCGCTCCGGCGCCATCGTCGTGGTCCGTCCCGACCAGTACGTGGCCGCGGTGCTGCCGCTGACCCAGGCCTCCACGGCGATCGACGGGCTCGCCGCCTTCTTCGCCCCGATCCTGTTCCGCTCCTAGAGACGAGTCCGTCCCATGCCTACCGTCTCAGCCCAGATCGCGCACGCGCTCGCCGATCACGTCGCCGAGGTCTTCGGCGTGATGGGCAACGGCAATGCCTACCTGCTGGATGCCTTCGAGCGGCTTCCCGGCGTCACCGTCACCCCGGTGCGGCACGAGGCCGGCGCCATCGTCGCGGCCGACGCGTACCACCGCGCCTCTGGACGACTGGCCGTGGCCACGGCGACCTACGGAGCCGGATTCACGAACATGCTCACACCGCTGGCGGAGTCGGTGCAGGCGCGGGTCCCGATGGTGGTGGTCGTCGGGGATCGACCGACAAGCGGACCGCGTCCGTGGGACGTCGATCAGCACGCCCTCGCTGCCGCGGTCGGCGCCCGCACCTTCACGGCGGGTGTCGACGACGCGACCGCGACGACCCTCGACGCGATCGAGTGGACGCTGCGGGAGCGCGTGCCCGTGGTGCTCGGCATCCCGTACGACCTCGCGTCGCGTGAGGCGGGCGCCGCCGGAGGTCGCGCGATCTCGGTTCCGAGCCCCCGCATCCCCGAGCCGGCGGATGTCGATGCCCTGGTCGAGCTGCTGGCGACGGCTGCGCGACCGTATCTGCTCGGCGGCCGAGGCGCCTGGCTGGCCGGTGCCGGCGATGCGCTGGGCGAGCTCGCCGAGCTGACCGGGGCGATCACGGGCACGACGGTGCTGGGCCGCGGGTTGTTCCCGCGCCGCGAGTTCGACCTGGGCGTAACGGGCGGATTCGGCGCCGCCGGTGCCATGGACCTGATCGCTCAAGCCGATGTCGCGGTCGTGTTCGGCGCCGGGCTCAACCAGTTCACGACGAAGTTCGGCGAGCTGTTCGGGGCCGAGACGGTGGTGGTCCAGGTGGATGTCGCCGAGGCAGCGACCACCCCCCGGGTCGATCGGTTCGTGCGCGGCGATGCGGCCCGGGTGGCATCCGGGGTCGTCGAGGGACTCCGGAGCCGAGGTGCGATCCCGTCGGGCTGGCGCGACAGCATCCAGGTCGAGCCGCTCCGCCGCTACGAGCCCGGCACCGGCCTCGCGCCCGACGGGCGGCTCGACCCTCGGTCGGTCGCGGCGCGCATCGCCGAACTGCTGCCCGCCGACCGGGTCGTCGTGACGGACGGCGGCCACTTCCTCGGTTGGGTCAACATGTTCTGGCCGGTGGCATCCCCGGATCGCATGATGACGATCGGCACCGCGTACCAGTCCATCGGCCTGGGCTTCCTGTCGGTCGCCGGCGCCGCGCGCGCGAAGCCCGAGTCGACGGTCGTGCTCGCCACCGGGGACGGGGGCGGGCTGATGGCTCTCTCCGAGCTGGAGACCGCGGTGCGGGTCGCGGGCGGCCGCGGCATCGCGGTGGTGTGGAACGATGCCGGCTACGGTGCCGAGGTCACGCTCTACGGACAGGCCAAGGGGCTGTCACTCGCACCGATGCTGATCCCCGAGGTCGACTTCGCGGCGCTGGGCGAGGCGGTGGGCGCCGAGGGTGTCATCGTGCGCAATCTTGGCGATCTCGATCGTCTTGGCGCATGGGCGGCCGAGCCTGCCGATACCCGCCGCTTTCTGGTGCTCGACTGCCGCATCTCGCCCGACATCGTGGCGCCGTACCAGCAGGAGATCATCCGGGTGAACTCCTGAGCGCCGCTACCGCGGCTCGATGAGGTCGACCCCGAGCCAGGCGGCCAGCTCGCGGATCTCGGCGCGCACCATGTCGAGCTCCTCGGCGTCCAGCCCGGTGAACTCGTGGATCGCGGCCACGTTGAGCACCTTCTTGTCTCGGTCGACCTCGGCCTCCAGCATCCCGACGAAGCGGTCGCCCATCAGGATCGGATGCGCGAACAGGCCGTAGCGGCGCTGCAGCTTGGGCTTGAACTGCTCGAGCACGTAGTCGAACTCGAACAGCTCGCGCAGGCGCGGCCGGTCGAACAGCATGCCGTCGTAGGGGTTGAGGAAGGCGACGCGGCCGCCGTCGTCCTGCTCGAGTGCGGCGACCGCCTCGGGATCGACCCGGTACTTCTGCGACAGCCCCTCGACGACCGCCGGTTCGCCGGCCTGGCCGACCGGCGTCCACGGCGACTTCTGCTTGGCGATGCCCGCCGCCTTGAGGCGCCGTTCATCGAGCATGGCCGCCGCCTCGTCGTCGCCGTACTCGGGCAACTCGGCCGGGTAGACCCGCTCGGCCAGATCCCAGCGGCGGTGCCGCCCCTCGCGTCCGGCGATCGCGACGACCCCCTGCCGCGACAGGAAGTCGAGCATGATCGGCACCTGATTGGATCCCGACCAGCCGTCCGGCGGGCGGCTCACCTGCGCGGTGTCGTCGATCTCGCCCGCCTGGAGCGGACCGTCGGCGCGGAGCCGGGCGATCACATCCCGCCGGAAGCGGTCGTTGGCCTCCAGCCACTGCTTCGTGCTCTCGCGCCACGGCCAGCGCCGCATGGCGGGAAGCATGAGCGGCAGCAGCCCGATCGGACGGAACGCCCCGTCGAGTTCGAACAGCAGCCGGTCGCGCTCCACCGCTTTGCTGAGCTGGCCCGGCTCGTAGGCGTAGCCGATGCGCGACCACAGGATGGTGTGCTCGGCCGGCGCGATCACCGCCGTGGGATCGATCTTGATCGCGCCGAGCTGCTCGGCGACCTCGACCACGTCGCCTGGCCGCACGGCATCGAGCAGCTGCGCGCGCACCGCGATGCGCCGGGCCTCGTCGCGGGTGAGCTGATGGGGCGTCACCATTCCGGCAGGCTACCGCGCTCGCCGGCAGCGAGGTCGACCGGCACCGGGCTCACCTCGCGGGCTGCATCCAGTTCAGCATCGCGGCCATCCGCTCGGGGCTGATATTGCCCGCCATCCGCTCGTTGAGGTCGTGGATGCTGACCTCGCGCAGCGCGCTGCGCCAGGCCTGCTCCCCGGCCAGCATTGCCTTCGCGATGGGGCAGCTGTCGCGGCACTCCTCGGGAGGCGCGCCCACCGGCCCGCGCTGCCGGATCTCGGTGCATTCGAACATCGGCGTCGAGCCCTCGATGGCGAGCACGACGTCGAGCACGCTGATCCTCTCGGGCGCGCGGGTCAGAACGTAACCGCCCGCGTTGCCCTGCACCGATGTGATCAGGCCGGCGCGGGAGAGGGCCTGCAGCTGCTTGGCCAAGTAGCTGGCTGAGACGTCGGTCATCTCGGCCATCTTGGCCGCCGAGATCGGACGGTCCAGCCCGCTGAGGGCGACGCAGCAGTGCAGCGCCCACTCGACTCCGGCAGAGATCTTCATCCCGGAATGCTACTTGACTCGGACACCAGATATCCGAGTAGAGTGAACGTGGATACAAAATATCCGGGTTGGAGCGGTTCTCATGCGAACTCACCTGACAGACCGAGCGGCCGCCGCGCTGAGCCGCACGCGGGTCGGCCAAGCTCTGAGCCGCACGCGTGACCAGGCCCGGGTCCGACGCGTGCAACCGACCTGGACGAGCCTGTTGGGCGCGATCTCGATGGGCTCGGCGGTCGTGCTGCTGGTGACCGGTGTCATCCTGATGTTCTTCTACGTGCCCTCGAGTCAGCAGGTGGTCTACCGGGGTGGCTACGCGCCCCTGCACGGCGCAGAGGTGTCGAAGGCCTTCGCCTCGACGCTCGGGCTGTCGATGGACGTCCCGGGCGGCCTGCTATTGCGGCAGGCGCATCACTGGGCGGGTCTGCTGCTGCCGGCTGCGCTCATCCTGCAACTGCTGACGACCTTCTTCTCGGGCGCGTTCCGCGGTCCGCGGCGCTGGGCGTGGGCGCTCCTCGTGCTGCTCATCGTCGCCGTGCTGGCCGACGGCTGGAGCGGCTACGCCCTGCCAGACGACCTGCTCTCGGGCACCGGGCTCCGCATCGTGGAAGGGATCGTGCTGGCGATCCCGCTGGTCGGCACCTGGATCTCGGCGCTTCTGTTCGGCGGCGCGTTCCCCGGCACGATCATCGAGAACCTCTACCCGCTGCACGTCGCGATCGTCCCGGTCGTGATCGTGGCCCTGATCGTCCTGCGCGCCCGGGTGGCGTGGCGCGCAGGACCGACCCGCATTCCGGTGGCGCATCCGCACCCCGCGCAGCCCATCCCGTTCGCCTCGGCCGCCGCCCGCTCGCTCTCGGTCGCCTCGATCACCGCCGGCATCCTGCTGCTGATGGGTGCCGCGGTCACGATCAGCCCGGTGTGGTTGTCCGGCCCGTCCGACCCCGGGTCGGCCTCGGCCGGCAGCCAGCCCGACTGGTACACCGGATTCCTCGACGGCGCCCTGCGACTGGTGCCGCCGGGATGGGAGGTCGAGTGGCTCGGCCGCACCTGGACCCTCGCGGTGCTGGTGCCGCTCGCGGTGGTCGGGGCGTTCCTGCTGGCGGTGCTCGTGCATCCCTGGTTCGAGCGGTGGCTCACCGGAGACGGCGGCGACCCGAATCTGCTCGACCGGCCGCGCAACATGCCAACGCGCACCGGACTCGGCGTGGCCGCGTTGACCTTCTACGGCACCCTGTGGGGCGCG
>Ga0207695_10003699_pt1 | contig 21313 bp, 21 predicted proteins | sample KBSC54metaG_FD_184354 | JGI IMG/M metagenome (GOLD analysis project Ga0207695, IMG submission 184354) | Corn rhizosphere microbial communities from Kellogg Biological Station, Michigan, USA - KBS C5-4 metaG (SPAdes) (version 2) | ecosystem: Host-associated > Plants > Roots > Rhizosphere > Soil...
CCCCCTGCATCATCTTCATCGACGAGATCGACGCCGTCGGCCGCCACCGCGGCGCGGGCCTGGGCGGCGGCAACGACGAGCGCGAGCAGACCCTGAACCAGCTGCTGGTGGAGATGGACGGCTTCGATCCCAACGAGGGGATCATCGTGGTCGCCTCCACCAACCGGCCGGACGTGCTGGACCCGGCGTTGCTGCGCCCGGGCCGGTTCGACCGTCAGGTGGTGGTGCCCAACCCCGACATCGTCGGCCGCGAACGCATCCTGCGCGTCCACATGCGCAACGTGCCGCTGGCCGCCGACGTCGACGTGAAGGTGATCGCCCGCGGCACCCCGGGCTTCTCCGGCGCCGACCTCGCCAACCTGGTCAACGAAGCCGCCCTGATGGCCGCGCGGAAGAACCGCCGCATGGTCACTCAGCCCGACTTCGAGGAGGCCAAGGACAAGGTCATGATGGGCGCCGAGCGCAAGTCCATGGTGATGACCGACGAAGAGAAGCGGATGACCGCGTACCATGAGGGCGGTCACGCGCTTGTGTCGCTGAACGTGCCGGCCGCCGACCCTCTGCACAAGGTGACCATCATCCCCCGGGGCCGGGCGCTGGGTCTCACCATGCAGCTCCCCGAGCGCGACCGCTACTCGATGGACTACCAGCAGATGACCTCGCGCCTTGCCATCCTGTACGGCGGGCGGGTGGCCGAGGAGCTGATCTACGGCAAGGAGAAGGTCACCTCCGGCGCCAGCTCGGACATCAGCCAGGCGACCAAGCTCGCCCGCGCGATGGTGACCAAGTGGGGCTACTCGGACGCGCTCGGCATCGTCGAGTACGGCGAGAACCAGGAGGAGGTGTTCCTGGGCCACTCGGTGGCGCGCAACCAGAACGTCTCGGAAGCGACCGCCAATGTCATCGACGCCGAGGTCAAGCGGATCACCCAGGGCGGCTACGACGAAGCCAAGCGGCTCCTCACCGAGAAGCTCGAAGACCTGCACACCCTGGCCAAGGCGCTGCTGGAATACGAGACCCTGAGCGGCGACGAGATCATCGCCGTGCTGAAGGGCATCAGGCCCCGGCGCGACGATCCGGAGGTGAAGGCGCCCCCGGGCCCCCGCGCCTCGGTGCCACTGACCCCGCGTCCGCTGATCGCCCCCGGCGGGGCGAGCCCGGAACCGGCTTGATCACTGAAGCCGCCGTGGTTGGGATGTCCTGGGGGAATGAGCCGCGGTGGTTCCTGACCTTGTCATCCCGGAAACTCGCGTAGCGAGTTGTCCGGGATCTTCTGCGGCCAAGCCTCAGGAGATCCCGGCTCTACGCTTCGCTCCGGCCGGGATGACAATGCTTTTGGCGACCGGACAGACGACCGGCGCCCCGGCATGACGCCGCCTCTTCACCCCCTGGTGATGGGCATCCTCAACGTCACCCCCGACAGCTTCTCAGACGGCGGCCGCTACCTCGACGCGGCCGCCGCCATCGCGCATGGCGAGCGGCTGATCGCCGAGGGCGCGGACGTGCTGGACATCGGCGGCGAGTCCACCCGCCCCGGCGCGGACCCGGTGGACGCGGCCGAGGAGATCGGTCGCGTCATTCCGGTGATCGCGGCGCTGGCCGGCCGCACCCGCATTTCCGTCGACACCATGAAGCCGGCGGTGGCGCGTGCGGCCGTGGCGGCGGGCGCCACGATCTGGAACGACGTCGCGGCGCTGGCCGGCTCGCCCGAAAGCCTGTCCGCGGCCGCCGAACTCGGCTGCGGGGTCGTGCTGATGCACATGCAGGGCGATCCGCGCACCATGCAGGTCGCGCCGGACTATGACGACGTGGTGGCCGAGGTGGCCCAGTTCCTCGACGCCCGCGCCCAGGCCGCCGTGGCCGCGGGCGTCGCCCCGGCCCGGATCTGGCTCGACCCGGGCATCGGCTTCGGCAAGACCAGGGCGCACAACCTCGAGCTCCTGGCGCACCTGGACTGGCTGACCGCCCTGGGCTTCCCTGTGCTGGTGGGCGCGAGCCGAAAGAGCTTCATCGAACATGTGGCCGGCGACGGCTCGGCGGGCCGCGGCCGCTTGGGCGGCTCGGTGGCTGCGGCGCTGGCGGCGGTGCGGGCCGGTGCGGCCGCGGTGCGGGTTCACGACGTGGCCGCCACGGTCCAGGCGCTGGCGGTCGAGCGCGCCATCGCGGCGGCCAGGTCCGATGTCTGAGCCCCGCGGCCGGGTGCTGGTGATCGCCGGCTCCGACAGCGGGGGCGGGGCGGGAATCCAGGCCGACATCAAGACGATCACCGCGCTGGGCGGCTACGCGGCCACCGCCATCACCGCCATCACCGCCCAGAACACCCTGGGCGTCGACGCGATCCATCCGATCCCGGCCGACATGGTCGAGGCCCAGGCCCGGGCGGTGCTGGACGACATCGGCGCCGACGCGATCAAGACCGGCATGCTGGGCGAGGCGGCCGCCGTGGCGGTGGTCGCCCGGCTGCTGGCCGAGCATTCGGCGATCCCGGCGGTGGTCGACCCCGTGCTGGTCGCCACCAGCGGCGCGCGGCTGATGGCCGACGACGCCTTCGACCTGCTGCGCGCCGAGCTGATCCCGCGCGCCGCCCTGGTCACCCCCAACGCGCCCGAGGCCGAGGCGCTCACCGGCCTGCCGGTGACGGACCGCGACGGCCAGCGCCGCGCCGCCGAGGCGCTGCTGACGGCGGGCGCCCGCGCGGCCCTGGTCAAGGGCGGCCACATCGCCGGCCCTCGCGTGGCCGATCTGCTGCTGACCGAGGCCGGCGAGACCTGGTTCGAGTCCGACCGGATCGAGACTCGCCACACCCACGGCACCGGCTGCACCCTCGCCAGCGCCTGCGCCGCGGGCCTCGCCCAGGGTCTCGCCCTGCCGGCCGCGGTCGCCCGCGCCCACGCCTACCTCGCCGAAGCCATCCGCCGCGCCCCCGGCTTCGGGGCCGGCCACGGATCGGTGGACCACGCCTGGCCGCTGAGGGACCGATGAGCGATCTGCAAAATCGTCTGCAGGACATCGTCCGCGCCACGCCGAACCTGATGCGGGTGATGCAGGTGGTCCGCGGGCTCGACCTGCCGGACTGGCTGATCATGTCGGGGGCGATCTACCAGCCGGTGCTGAACAACCTGACCGGGCGCGATCCCGACTACGGGATCAAGGATTACGACCTCGCCTATTTCGATGCGTCCGACACCTCATACGATGCCGAGGATGTGGTGATCCGGCGCGTGGCCGCGGCGTTCGCGCCGCCGCTGCGGGAGATGGTGGAGGTGCGCAACCAGGCGCGGGTGCACCTGTGGTTCGAGGGCAAGTTCGGCGAGCCCTATGCGCCGCTGACGCGGAGCGCCGAGGCGCTGGAGCGGTTCGTGAGTTCGTCGTTCGCGGTGGGCGTGCGGCTGGAGGCCGACGACGCCCTGACGGTGGTGGCGCCGTTCGGGCTGGACGATCTCTTCGCGCTACGTCTGCGACCCAACCCGATCCGACCGACCACCGGCTTCGGCCGCGCCTCGGCCGGCGTGCTACAGCGGTGGCCGGAGCTCAGGGTGGAGACGTAGGGACGCGCCAGGCGTCGCGGTTGCGGATCTCCATCCACAGGTGGGGGGCGCCGAGGGGACCAAACCCGAACTGCGCATAGAGCCCCTGGGCGTCGCGGGTGGCGAGCGCGAACCGGCCCAGCGTCTGCAGGTCGGGGTGACTCCGCACATAGGCGATCAACGCTTTGCCGAGGCCGAGGCCGCGGCTTGCCCGGTCGACGAACACGTCGTCGACCCAGCCGAACGTCGCACGGTCGGTCACCACGCGCAGCATCCCGACCATGGGTCCCTCGGCCGCGTAAGCGCCCACCGTGAGGCTGCCCGCGACCGATCGTTCGAAGACTTCCAGCGGGATGCCTTCGCTCCAATAGCTTTCACGGCTGATCCAGCGGTGGCCGAGGGCGAGGTCGAACCTCGCCAAGTCGTCGCTGATCGTATAGCCGCTCGCCAGCGCCTGTTCGTGGGTCATCCCGCGCCTCCTGCAGGCTGCGCCTTCTAGCGGATCGCCTCCCATGCGCCAGTGGACCGTCGACGCCTTCGCCTCCGAACCCTTCAAGGGTAACCCGGCCTGCGTGGTCGAACCCCTGGATTCCTGGCCGGCAACGGAGTGGATGCAGGCGCTGGCGGCGGAGAACCACCAGGCCGAGACCGCCTTCCTGGTCCGCACCGAGGCGCCGGCGCGCTTCCGGCTGCGTTGGTTCACGCCGGCGATCGAGGTGCCGCTCTGCGGTCACGCCACCCTGGCCAGCGCCCATGTGCTGTTCGAAGAGCTGGGGCTGGGCGCGACCCGGGTGCTGTTCGACACCGAGTCCGGCGCGCTGATGGTGGAGCGCGAGGACGCGGGCTACCGGATGGACTTCCCGGCGCTGCCGCCGCAGCGAATCGACCCGCCGCCTGGCCTTGCCGACGCCCTCGGCGCCGAGCCGCTGGAGGTCTGGGCGGCTCAGTTCCTGGTGGCGGTGCTGGCCGACGAGGCGCAGGTCCGTGGCCTGACCCCCGACATCGCCGCCATCGCGCCGATCTCCTCGGCGGCCACGCAGGGGCGCGGCAATGTCGGCGTCGCGGCCCTGGCCGCTCCCGGCGCGCCCTACGACGTGGTCGACCGGTTCTTCGCGCCCGGCTCCGGCATCCCGGAGGACCCGGCCACGGGATCGCTGCACTGCATTCTCTCGCCGCTGTTTTCCGAGCGGCTTGGCCGCGCGCGGCTGAAGTTCCACCAGGCCTTCCCGGGCCGCGGCGGCGACCTCGACTGTGAGCTTCGGGGTGATCGGGTGCTGATCGGCGGCTCGGCGGTGACCGTGGTCGAGAGCCTGCTGCGGGTGCGCCCATAGCGCCCCAAGGGGGTCGACGCGGCGGCGCAAACCGGGTTCAAGGGCGCAGACGAGGGACGCCGCAGTGACCGCCATCGAGCTTCGCAGGATCGCCAACTTCCGTGACTTCGGCGGCTACGCCGGCGCCGGCGGGCGGCGCGTGCAGAACGGCCTGCTCTACCGCTCAGGCCACCACGCCAACGCCACCGACGACGATCTCGCCACCGTGGCGGCGCTCGACCTCGCGCTGGTGGTCGAGCTGCGCCGGCCGGCGGAGCGCCGGCGCGATCCGGCCCGCCGTCCGGCCGGAGGGCGGGCCGTGGTGATCGAGCATGCCGGCCCCCTGGACATGGCGCAGGTGAATGCTCCGCACCTGGCGTTCCTGGCCGAACCGGACATCAGCTCCGACGTGATCGTCCAGCGCATGGTCTCCAGCTACCGCGCTTATCCGACCGACCCGCATTACCGGGCGCTGCACCGCGACTACTTCGCCCGCCTGGCGGACCTCGACGGGCCGGTCCTGATCCAGTGCCACGCCGGAAAGGACCGCACCGGCGTGCTCTGCGGCCTGACACAGCACCTGTTGGGGGTGTCGCGCGAGGACATCTACGCCGACTACCTGCTCACCAACCGCTACAGCCGCGCCGACCGCCGGGCGGCCCAGATGCTGCAGGAATTCCAGGAGACCCACGGACGCCCGATCTCGGAGGCGCTGGTGCGGCAGCTGATGGCGGCCGACGCGGCCTATCTGGAGGCCTATTTCGGCGAGCTGGATGGGTCGCACGGCGGCCCCGACGCCTACCTGGAGCAGGTCCTGGGCGTCACCCCGGCCATGCGCGAGGCCATCCGGGCCCGGCTCCTGTCGCGGGTCGACTGACGTGGAAGCCGCGACGGCCACGATGGGCGTTCGGGTGCAGAAGGCGGCGGCGACCCGCGCCGCCCTGATCGCCGCCGCGCGCCGCCTGTTCGCCGAGAAGGGCTACCACGGAACCGGGACGCCGGAGCTGGTCGCCGCCGCCGGCGTCTCGCGCGGCGCGCTCTACCACCACTTCACCGACAAGGAGGCGCTGTTCGAAGCGGTCTTCCGCGAAGTGGAGGCGGACCTCAGCCGCACCGCCGGGGCCTCGGTGGCCGGGTTCGCCGCCGACCCGCTGCGCCAACTGCGGGAGGGCCTGCAGGCGTTCCTGCGCATCATCGCCAGCAATGCGGAGACCCAGCGCATCCTGCTGGTCGACGGCCCGGCGGTGCTGGGCTGGCGCAAATGGCGCGAACTGGGCTCGGAGGTGACGGTCGGCTACCTCACCTCGAACCTGCGCCGTATGCAGGCGACAGGCGTCATCGGGCCGCGGCCCGTGGTCCCGCTAGCGCATCTGATCATCGCTGCCCTGAACGAAGCCGCACTGCTGATTGCCAACTCCCGCGACCCGGAGATCACCCGCGCCGAGGTCACCGAGGCGCTCTGGGACCTGGTGGCGGGGCTGCGGTAGCGCGCTCTTCTCCTCCCCTGCGCAGCGCAGCGCAGCGGGGGAGGTGGCGCTCGACGCAAAGCGTCGAGTGACGGAGGGGGCGTCCGGCGGGTGCGGGGGCAAGACTTGTCGGTCTGCGCCCTTGCCCCGCGCCCCTCCACCATGTCGCTTCGCGCCATGGTCTCCCTCCCCCGCTTCGCAGGGGAGGAGACTTTGTCGTTACGCCACCACCGCCTTCGGGTCCCACACCAGCGGCAGCTTGGGCATGGCGATCAGGCCCGGCCAGGCGGTGGTGTCGAAGCCTTCCTTGATGTGGAACTCCGGCACGCGGCGCAGGAACTCGGCCGTGGCGATGCGCAACTCGCGCCGCGCCAGGTGCGAGCCCAGGCAGCGGTGGGGACCGCCCGCCAGGGTGAAGTGGCGGTTGGACGGCCGGTCCAGCCGGAACTCCCACGGGCGCTCGAATTCGGCCGGATCGAAGTTGCCGGCCGAGTTGAAGCACTGGACGTGGTCGCCCTTCTTGATCGTCACGCCGTGGATCTGGTGATCCTGCTTCACCAGCCGGGTGGAGTTCACCAGCGGCTGCATGCGCAGGAATTCCTCGATCGCCTCGGGGATCTGCTCGGGATTGGCCCGCAGGCGGCGCTGCAGGTCGAGGTCCTTGCCCATCCGTCGGAACATCAGCGAGCTCGACGCCGCCACCGTGTCGAGGCCGCCGACCCAGAGGAACAGGACGGTCCCGTCGATCTCCTCATCGGTCACCGGGCGCCCTTCGACCTGGCCATGCACGATATGACTGGTCAGGTTGTTCTGCGGATTTTCCCGCATCTCCTGGATAAAGCTGCGCACGTACTTGAGGGCCGAGCCGATGCCCCAGGTCATCTTCTCGAGGTCGCCGTTGCTGTGCAGCAGGGCGTATTCCCACTGCAGGAAATCCTCCAGCATCTCGCGCGGGAAGCCCATCAGGTCCATGAACACCCGGACCGGATAGAGCCGCCCGAAGTCGTAGGAGACGTCGCACTCGCCCTTGTGAATGAAGCTGTCGATCAGATCGTTGATGGTGCCGCGGATCCTCGGCTCCATCTCGGTGATCGCCCGGGGCGAGAACCAGGGGTTCAGCAGCACCCGATACTTCCCATGGTCCGGCGGGTCGATCGCCAGCGGGATCATCGGCCAGCTTTCGCCCAGCAGGACCTGGAAGTTGGCGACGTCCGCCGTCGAGTAGAGCGTGTCGTTCTGGTAAACCTCCCGGATGTCCTCGTAGTGCGTCACCACCCAGGTGCCCTCATAGAGCGCGCGCTGGATCACCGGCGCGTAGAACAGCGGCGGGAGCTCCTGGTAGATGTTCTTGGTCTGGGCGAACGGATCCGTCAGGTTGTTCGGATCCATGTAGTGCTCGACGTCGAATACCAGCTCCTTCGGAACGTGGTCGGGGATCGGCGCCCAGGGCCGCCGCGCCCGAGGCGCGGCGGTGGTGGTGTCGGCGGAATCAGCGGCCATCAGGCTACTCCAGATAAGCGCGGCGAGCGGTCAGAACGGCAGGTTATAGAGTTCCACCGCGTTGCGTTCGAGCACCCGCTTGCGCACCTCGTAGCTGTAGCCGCCGAGCGTGTCCGCGAAATGCTCCTGCACCCCCGGATAGAGCGAGGTCGGGTGCGGGAAGTCGGTCTCGACCAGCACGCGGTCGACGCCGAGAGTCTCCAGCAGCAGCTTGGGGCCGCGGCTCTCGAACCAGTAGGTGACCCAGAAGTTGTCTGCGAAGTACTCCCACGGGCGCTTCAGCAGGGTCTTGGCCTTCTTCGGCAGCATCTCGTCGAACTCGTGCTCGAGCGCCTCGAGGCAGAACGGCACCCAGCCCATGCCACTCTCGATCATGCCGATCTTCAGCTTCGGGTATTTGTCGAGGGTGCCGCTGACCATGAAGTTGCCCATGGTGGCGGCGTTGCCGATGGAGAACATCATCGACGCCACCGACAGGGTCTGCTCGAAGCTGAAGCCCTTCCAGGTCATGCCGCCGGGATTGATCGCGGCGTTCAGGTGGAAGTTCAGCGAGGTGCCGGTGGCCTCGCACATGGCGAAGAAGTCGGCCCAGTAGTCTTCCAGGAACGACGGCACGCCCAGGCGCTCGGGCAGGTCGGGCAGCACGAAGCCCTTGATGCCCATGTCGATGCAGCGGCGGGCCTCGGCGTTGAGTTCCTTGCTGTCCCAGAGCGGCAGGTGGGCGAGGGTGAACACCCGATCGCCGGACTCGATCTGACGCTCGATCGCCGCGTCGTTGTAGATCTTCAGGATGCTGACTGCGACCTCGTTGTCGCCGATGGCCATCAGCGAGCCGGCCTGGGTGACGCCCGAGTTCTGGTAGCAGATCTGGGCGTAGATGCCCATTTCGTCCATTGCCTGCAGCCGCGGCTTCAGCTGGTAGGAGCCTGGGTGGCCTTCCTCCATGTTGGGATAGGAAAGCCTTCCCAGCAGCTTGTTGTGGTCCTTGCCGATCACGTTGCCGCCGCCCCAGGCGCCGAAGTCCTTATCGCCCAGGTACCAGCGATCCCGACCGTTCACATGCCGGTGGTGGGGCATCTTGTCCTTCAGCCGCGCCGGCGCGCGGCTGGTGAAGAGGTCCGGCGGCTCGGAGAAGTGGGTGTCGCAGTCGACGATCTTGATGCCGGCGAGGCTCGGGTGGATGCCCTTCGAGTTGGCGGCGTAGTCGACCTCGCGGATCACCCCGCCTGCGGAATAGCCTTCATCCAGCCAGTAACGCTGCGCGTCGTCGGCATTGGCGGTGATGGTCTTGTCGTCGGCCATGGGCTTCCTCCTGGGAGTTTTGCGGCAGGTTACGCCTCCCCGGCCCGCCCCGCAATAACTGACGACCGCTCAACTATCTATCCTTCCGGCACGCCCCGGTTCGTTCTCGCAGCGCTGCTGATTTCAGTATCGATAACAGTGACTTATCATCGCTCGCAGGCCTGGTTTCGCCGCGGCGGCGTTCCAGGAACGCTCATCGAGGCCATGCCCAGATGGGCGAAGACATCGGCGGTTGCCGGCCGTCCCCGCTCCCCTGGCGCGACGGTTGACCCCAAGCCCACGGCGTTGACGGCGTCCTCAGACTGCGTACCGTGCCATTTCATGAAATGGGGCATCGTCTTCACGTCGACCAACTTTCCAGGGCCCGCGCAGGCGGCGGCGCTGGGCGAGGCAGCCGAGGAGGCGGGGTTCGACTGCCTTTGCGCGCCGGAACACATCGTCATCCCGCTGGAATACAAGCCTCTCTACGAGGCCACCGCCTCCGGGCGGATGGAGCAGCTCGAGCGGCAGGGCGTCCCGGACCCCTTGATCTGGTTCACCTACGTGGCCGCCAAGACCCGGACGCTCAAATTCCTGAGCGGGGTGATGTTGCTCACCGAGCGCAACCCGCTGCACACCGCCAAGGAGGCGGCCACCCTTGCGGTGCTGTCGGAAGGCCGCCTGATGCTCGGCGTCGGGTCGGGTTGGTGCCGCGAGGAGTATGAGGCGCTCGGCGTGTCCTGGCCCAACCGTGGCCGGCGGCTCGACGAATACATCGAGGTCTGCCGCACCCTGTGGCGTGACCCGATCGCGAGCTACAAGGGCGAGTTCGTCAACTTCGACCGCCTGTATTCCGATCCCAAGCCCCCGGCCGGATACGTGCCGATCCACATCGGCGGCCGCAGCGAGGCGGCGGCGCGCCGCGGCGGCCGTGTCGGCGACGGCTACTTCCCCGCGGTGTTCCCGACCTCCGACGTCCCGACCCTGTTTCCCAAGCTGGTCAGATGGATGCGCGAGGGCGCGCAGGAGGCCGGGCGCAATCCGGACGCCATCGAGCTGACCTCGGGCGGCGTCCGGACGGCCGAGGGCGCCAAGTGGTTCGCCGACCTCGGCGTGCACCGCCTGACCATCGCCCCCCACGCCAAGGACCTGGCCGGCATGCGCGAGGAGCTGAAGCGCTTCGGGGGCGAGGTCATCGACAAGACACGTGACCTTGGACCGCCGCTTCCAGCGCCTGCATCGGCCTAGAGTGAATCCTCGCCGGGAGCCCGGCGCCCCTCGCATCCTTCCGCCCGCTGACTCGCTACGCGGGATGACATCCAGGAACAGGCAATCAGCCCAGCAGAATCGCCCCTTTCGCGGCCAGAGCCTGAACCTCCCCACTACTGAAGCCCAGCTCGCCCATGATCTCCGCCGTATGCTGGCCGAGGGTCGGCGAGCAGCGGTCGAACGCCAGGTCCTGCCCCTCGAAGGTCCAGAAGGCCCCGGGCTGGTCGAAGCGCCCATGCACCGGGTGATCGGTGTGGGCCGCCAGCTTGATCCGCCGGTTGGCGGGGTTGTCGAAGAAGGCGTCCGCCTGGTCGAGCCGTACCGGCGCTGCGGGGGCATCGCTCAGCCTTGCCGCCTCGAGCGCCGCCTTCAGCGTCATCCGCGAGAGCGGCCCCTCAAGGCTTTCGCCGCGCGCCGCCCCGATCGCCTCGGCGAGTTTGGCGAGGCCGCGCGCGTCGGTGGACAGCGCCAGCCAGCCGTCGGCGGTGGGATAGATCCGCCGGTTCTCGGCGACGCCCATCTGCATCGAATCCAGCTGCGGATACGGGGCCAGTTCGCCGTTCGGCAGCACCAGGGTCTCGCTGGTGGTCAGGATCGACGCGCCCAGCAGCGAGGCCGCCACGAACTGGCCCTCGCCGGTCCGCTCCCGCTCGATCAGCCCCAGCATCAGCGCGTAGAGCGAACTCATCGCCGCCTGGTGGTCCATCATCCCGAACCGGTGCCAGATCGGCTGGTTGCCCTCGCCGGCGCCCTCGTACTCCCAGCCGCTGGAGGCCTGGAACAGCTGGTCGAAGCCGGGCCAGTCCTTGCGCGGCCCGATCGGGCCATAGGAGCTGACGTGGGAATAGACCAGGCGCGGGTTCAGGGCATGCAGGGTCTCATAGTCGATGCCCAGTTTCTTGGCGGCCGGCATGCGCAGATTGTGGTGCACGGCGTCGGCCTGGCGCACCAGACGCTCGACGATCGGCCGGCTGGCGGGGTTCTTCATGTCGACGGCGATGCCGCGCTTGTTGCGCTGGCAGCCGTAGAAGGCGAACTCGGTGGGACGCATCATGTCGCCCGTAGTCGCCTCCAGCTTGACCACGTCGGCGCCCATGTCGGCCATCAGCATCGGCGCGAGAGGGCCGGCCAGGAAGTTGCCGAAGTCCACCACCTTCAGGCCCTCCAGCGGGCGCTTGAAGGTCCGTGAGGCCGGCCGCGCCGGGCGTGGCTCCCAGCGTTCCAGCGCCTCGCGGCCCGAATCCAGCACCGGCGCGGGGCCGCGGATCTCCGGCGGCGGGGTGGTGGTGTAGGGCGAACCCGGCTGCTGGGTGCGCCCGAACACCGGGTCGTCCACCGGCACGACGTAGCCGTTCGCCTGCGACTGCTCGTCGTAATAGAGCTGGCCCATGGGCAGGGCCGGCTGCACCGCCACATCGGACGCCCAGAGGTCGGGCAGCCACTCGGTGCTCGGCCGCCGCTTGAACGCCAGCAGGTTGGCGCCCCAGCTCGGATAGGCCGGATTGGTGTTGCCCTCGTTGGCCTTGGCGACATCCGCCGGATCGAGCTCGCCCAGCACCTGCTGCATCAGCGGCGCGAGGTCGGGATTGCGCATCAGGTGCAGCCAGACGCCGTCCTGGCATTCGGCCATGGTGACCTTGCCGCCCTTGGGCATGCCGATGGTGAGCATCGGCCCGGCGTTCTTCTCCACCCGCCGCCACAGCATCAGCACCGGCACCAGCGCGCCCTGGAACAGGCTGGTGCGCACCGCGCCCACGCCCCCGCCGCGCCGCTCGTTGTAGATCCGGGTGGCGATCCCGATCGCGGCCAGCCACACCGCGCCCCAGGAGCCGAGGGGGAAGCGGACGTAGATCGGCCCGTCGCGCCGGACGGCGCCCTGCTCGTCCATGATGCCGGACTTCGCCAGCACCAGCACGTCGTCGGCCGGCGTCTCGTCGTCGTCGTGGCCCTCCGGGAAGCCGGTGACCGCCGCCACGATCAGGCCCGGCGCCAGTCGCTTCAGGGACGCGTCGTCCAGCCCCTTCGCCCGCGCCTCGCCGGGCGGATAGTCGTGGATCAGTACGTCGGCGCCCCGCACTAGGCGCTCCAGCTGGTCGCGGCCGGCGCCGAAGGCGTCCAGCGCCACGCTGGATTTCGAGCGGTTCCACACCGCGAACGGCGGCGCGCCGCGCATCGGATCGCCGCCCGGCGGCTCGATCCGCACCACTTCGGCGCCGGCTTCGGCCAGCACCATCGCCGCCACCGAGCCGGCCAGGCCCTGCGCCAGGTCGACCACCCGCACGCCGTCCAGGATGCCTGCGCTCACGCTTTCCTCCCGTTGATGCGCCGTTGCGCTCACTTTCGCCGCTGGACGCCTCGCCCGCCAGGGGCGAAATGACGATCCGTCAACACAAGGGAGAGAACCGATGCCGCTGGCCAAACCGCCGCCGCTGGGCACACGCATGCTGCCCGAGGGCACGTTCCAGGACCAGGTGGTCTACATCACCGGCGGCGGCACCGGCATCGGCAAGGCCATCGCCCTGGAGTTTCGCCCGTCTGGGCGCCAACATCGCCGTCGCCAGCCGCGGCGAGGAGCACCGGCGCGCGGGCGTCGAGGCCGTCGAGGCGTTGGGGCGCAAGGCGTTCGGCTCCTATGTCGACGTGCGCGACCCGGCCAGCATCGCCAGGTCGTTCGACGAGGTGGAGGCCAACCTCGGTCCGGTCTCGGTGCTGATCAACAACGCCGCCGGCAACTTCCCGGTCCCGTCGGAGCGGATGAGCCCGAACGCGTGGCGCGCCGTGGTGAGCATCGTGCTCGACGGCACCTTCTTCTGCTCCACCGAGTTCGCCCGCCGCAGGATCGCCCGCGGCGAGGGTGGGGCGATCCTGAACATCGGCGCCCCTTACGTGTCTCACGGCGCGCCGGTGGTCTCGCACTCCGGCGCGGCCAAGGCGGGGGTCGACAACCTGACCAAGTCGCTGGCAGTGGAGTGGGCGCCGGACGACATCCGGATCAACACCCTGACCCCCGGCCTCTTCCCCGTCGCCGACCGGTCCGAGCGCTCGCCGTCGGGCGGTCGCGACCCCGACAACCTGGCGTTCCTGGACAGCACCCAGCCGGGCGGACGGGTCGGCGAGGGGCGCGAGCTGGGCTGGTTCGCCACCTTCATGTGCTCGCCGTTCGCCGCCTACCTGACCGGCCAGACCCTGATCCTCGACGGCGCTCGCGCCCTGCGCTGGTATGGCCTGGGCGCGCCGGTGTTTGAACCGGTCCGCGACGGCTTCGACCGCCGCCAGCGCGAAGCGGCCGCGGCGCGGGAATAGGGGAGGCGTGGCCATGGACTTCATCAAGGTCGAGACCGATGGGCCGGTGACCACCGTCACCCTGAACCGCCCTGAGGTGATGAACGCCATCAATCCGCAGATGCACCAGGAGCTGCAGGCCGCGTTCGACGCCTTCGCGGCCGACGACGGCCAGTTCGTCTGCGTGGTCACCGGCGCCGGCGAGAAGGCGTTCTGCGCCGGCAGCGACCTGAAGGCGGCGGATCGCCACCGCGGCTACCCGAAATGCGGCTACGCCGGCCTGATCGAGCGGTTCGACCTGAACAAGCCCCTGATCGCGGCGGTCAACGGCTTCGTCCTCGGCGGCGGGTTCGAGGTGGTGCTGGCCTGCGACATCGTCGTCGCCGCCTCCACCGCCACCTTCGGCCTCCCCGAGCCGCTGGTGGGCGCGCTGGCCCTCGGCGGCGGCGTGCACCGGCTGGTGCGCCAGATCGGCATGAAGCCCGCCATGGGCCTGCTGCTCAGCGCTCGCCGCATCGATGCCGAGGAAGCCGCCCGGCTCGGCATCGTCAACGAGGTCGCTCCGCCGGGCGAGCTGAAGGCCGCCGTCGACCGCTGGGTCGCCGACATCCTGCGCTGCTCGCCGATGTCGATCCGCGCTACCAAGGAGACCGCAATGCGCGGCCTGGAAGAGCCGAGTCTCGCCGAGGCTATGCGCAAGCAGGCGAGCTATCCGGCCTTCGCCGCGCTACGCGGCAGCGAGGACGCCGCCGAGGGGCCAAGGGCGTTCGCCGAGAAGCGGCCACCGGTGTGGAAGGGGCGGTAAGGTCCCATGCCCTTCGCGGTTCATTTGACCGGTACGCCGGCCTCGCCTGCAACGGCACAGGTCTGGTCGACGATCGAACACGTGGTTGTGGCCAATGGCGGTCACGTCCGTCGAGATGATGAAGTCCGTCTGCGCGACGGGGGACGGATGCACCTCAGCGGGAACGTGGTCACCCTAAATCGCATCAGCCCGATCGTGTGCAAGATAGTGTTCAACGCTACTGTCGCGACCAACACCCGCTTGACGAACCTAGACCTGCCGGAGTTGTCACTCGTAATGAATGGTGAGGCCGATCGGGCTTTTGTTGACCGTTCGGAACCAATCCAAGATGCAGCTCGTCTTTGCGCCAGGCTCAAGCAGGTATCGCGCGCCTGGATGACGGCAATGGCCACGCCTCCCCCCGAACTGATGTCGGCGCCTTCAGGCGATCCCGGCGAGGAAGAGGTGCTGGATGCTGATCCGACAGGTGTGGCGGCCCGTTGTGAGGAGATACTCGATCAGATTACTCGTCATGCGTCGCGTCGAATTGTCAGGCGTATGGTCTCACGCAACCTGACAGTGGGCGTGGTTTTGCGCGCGGACATTCAGGCTGGCGATGACCCGACGTCGACGCAGCGGGATTGGTGCTGGCAATCGCCTGAGACCGGTAAGCTAGTCGTATCAGTCGCATTCAATCCGCCAAGGCCTCTTCCGCCGCGCATCCAACCGGCGCATCCCTGAGGAGACCGCGTGCGAAATTTGTGATTGATGGGACGTCCTCTCAGGAGCCCCGCCCATGCTGTCCCTCGTCATCCGTAACGCCCAGCTCGTCGACGGCTCGGGCAAGCCGGCCTACCGCGGCGATCTCGGCGTCGAGGGCGACAGGATTGCCGCCGTCGGCCGCGTCGACGGGACCGGCGCCCAGGAGATCGACGCCGGCGGCAAGGTCCTCGCCCCGGGCTTCATCGACATCCACACCCACTACGACCCGCAGCTCTGCTGGGACCGCAACGCCACGCCCACGCCCGAGCACGGGGTGACCTCGCTGGTGATGGGCAACTGCTCGATCAGCCTGGCGCCGGTGCGCCAGCGCGACCGGGCCAAGGTGGTGCACATGTTCGGCTCGGTGGAGGACATGGAGGGCCGCCTGCTGGAGGCCACCGTGCCCTTCTCCTGGGAGAGCGCGCCCGACTACTACCGCTACCTCGGCGCCAGCCTCGGGCCCAACGTGGCCTCGCTGGTGGGGCACTCGGTGATCCGCCTGTTCGTGATGGGCGCGGACGCCCAGAAGCGCGCCGCCACCGACGAGGAGATCGCGGCCATGCGCGAGGTGCTGCGCGGCGCCATGCAGGCCGGCGCCTTCGGCCTTTCCTTCACCTTCAACCACTTCGACGAGATCGGGAACCAGTTGCCGTGTTTCTACGCCGACCGGCGCGAGAAGCTGGGTCTGATGCAGGTGCTCAAGGAGGAAGGCCGCGGAGTGGTCGAGGTGGCGCCAAACTTCTTCCGGCGCGACATGGGCCTGCCCACGGTCGACGAGTGGGGCGCTCTGGCGCTGGAGAGCGGGGTCCTCACCACCCTGTCGCCGATCCTGGTGATGCCGAACATGGAGGGCGCCTGGCGGATCATCCTCGACCGGCTGCTGCATTGGCGCGACCAGGGCGCGCCGATCTACGCCCAGACCCAGGTGCGGCCGCTGGACATGACCATCCAGCTCTCCCACGGCTCCACCGTGCTCTCCAAGTCGTCGGCCTGGCGCGACAGCTTCGAGGCCCCGATCGACGCGCGCATCGAGCGGCTGCGCGATCCGGAGCATCGCAAGACCCTGATCGCCGAGGGCGACCGGCTGAAGAACGCCCTGGCGCCGCTCTGGGTGAAGCGGGCCCGCTCGGCGGCCGGGCGCGCCTACGAGGGCCGGCGCATCGCCGACGTCGCGGCGGAGGAGGGCAAGGCCTTCACCGAGGCGATGATGGACATCGCCCTGCTCGACGACCTGGAGACCGAGTTCTCCCTCTCAGGCTTCCTGCATTCCGACGCGGACAAGGTGGCGATCCTGCTCGATCATCCGGCGGTGCACCTGGGGTCGGGCGACGCGGGCGCGCACATCACCCAGTTCGCCGGCGCCGGGGACACCTGCTACCTGTTCGAGAAGTTCGTGCGCGAGCGGGGCGACATGACGGTGGAGCGGGCCGTGCAGCGGCTCACCTCGGAACTCGCCGACATCTGGGGCTTCGAGGGCCGCGGCCGGCTGGAGCCGGGCAAGTTCGCCGACCTGGTGCTGTTCGACCCGGCGACCATCGCCCGTGGCGAGGAGGAGTGGGTCGACGACGTCCCGGGCGGCAGCGGCCGCTACACCCGCCACCCGACGGGCGTGGAGCGCGTGGTGGTCAACGGCGAGACGCTGGTGGCACGCGGCGAGTACACCGACGCGAAGCCGGGGCGGCTGCTGTAGGCTGCGGGCTCACACAGGGTGTCATCCCGGAGAGCCGCGAAGCGGACTCGTCCGGGATCTCTTCACCGGCGGGGAGATCCCGGACAACTCGCTGCGCGAGTTTCCGGGATGACAAGACAGGGTAGCTGGCCGGACCTCTACGCCGCAGCGGCGATCTTGCGGTGGTCCCAGCTCATCACCTTGTCGGGGTGGATGATCACCACCACGCGCTTGCGAACCATCTGGGCGACGTGGGCGTCGAACGCCTCGCCGGTCAGTCCGGCGTGATTCTTGCGCAGGATGTGGGCCATCAGGTGGGTGAGCCGCGGCTCCTGGTCGACGATCTCGGCGTGGCCGGTGATCGAGACGCCGCGCAACTCGTTGTAGTCTGTACCCGCCTCGCAGATCGCCGCGATGCGGGGGTCGCGGCGCAGGTTCACGACCTTCTGCGACGTGCCGTAGGTCTCGAACAGGATGTCGTTGCCGAGCGTCGCGTACCAGAGCGTGGTCAGGTGCGGCGCGCCGTGCTTGTCCAGGGTCGCCACGTTCAGGCTCTTCACCTCCGAGAACAGCTTGGCGATCTCCTCGTCGGTCATCTTCACCTTGTCGCGCTGCTTGGCCATGACCTCGTTCCTCCGTCTGCCCGCGTTCTCCACCACACTTCCGGAGCGCGTTCAACGCCAGCGCCTTTTCTCCCTCCCACATCGGAGGGATGTCAGATCTCCAGCACGATGCGTCCGGCCACCGCGCCCGAGGCCGTGCGCTGCATCGCGTCGCGGAAGTCCGTCAGCGGCAGGCGCTCGGTGATCACCGGCCAGAGCTTGCCCTCGGCGTGCAGCTTCAGCACCGCCTGCTGGTTAGCCGCCGAGGTCTCGGGCTCGAAGATGCCGAACTGGCGGATGTCCACGCCCACCAATTGCGCGCCCTTGAGCAGCGCCAGATTGGTCGGCAGGCGCGGGATGGCCCCGGCGGCAAAGCCGATCACCAGGTGGCGGCCCTTCCAGGCGAGCGAGCGGAACGCCCGCTCGGTAGCATCGCCGCCCACCGGGTCCACCACCACGTCGACGCCCTTGCCGCCGGTCAGCGCCTTGATCTGGTCGCGCCAGTCGGCGGCGGCGTTGTCGATCGCCTGGTCGGCCCCGGACTCTCGGGCCAACTGCCGCTTGGCCTCGTTCGAGGCCGTGGCGATCACCCGCGCGCCCAGCGCCTTGGCGATCTGGATCGCCGCCAGCCCCACGGCCCCGGCCGCGCCCAGCACCAGCACCGTCTCGCCCGGCTGCAGCTGCGCGCGCTGGACCAGGGCGTAGTAGGAGGTGCTGGAGCTCACCCGGAAAGTTGCCCCGTCCACGAAGTTCATGGTGTCTGGGATCGGCGACGTCGAGGCGGCGGCGCGGATCGCATATTCGGCGTAGCCGCCGCCGAAGCCGGAGCCGCTGACCCGGTCGCCCACCTTGCGCCCGGTCACGCCCTCGCCGATCGCGTCGATCACGCCGGCGAACTCGGTGCCCGGGATGAAGGGCAGGGCCGGCTTGACCTGGTACCCGCCCGCCGCGGTCAGAACGTCGACGAAGTTCACGCCGGCCGCCCGGATCGCGATCCGGACCTCGCCCGGCCCCGGCTCCGGGGTCGGGGTTTCCTCGAGGTTCATGCTCTCGGGCGGCCCGAATTCGTGGGCGATGACGGCCTTCATGCTCCTCCCCTCGCCACCCTGTGACCGCGACGCGTCACGCCGCGGGGCGGGCGGTCCTAATGCGCGTGGTCGTGATCGTGGTCGTCGTGCTCGTGGCCATCCTCGTCGGGGTCGAGCAGGCGGTGGGCGTGGATGATGAAATACCGCATCAAGGCGTTGTCGACGGTCGCCAGCGCCTTGGCCTGCCAGGCCTTGTGCGCCGCGCGGTAGTTCGGGAAGGCGCCGACGAAGTCCACCTTGGAGAGGTCGCGGAATACACGCGTGTCCACCGATTGCAGCTCGCCCCCGATCACCAGGTGCAGCAGTTGACGGTCGGGCATTCAGGGTCCTCGCTATTTGCCGGCGATGGCCAGCGCGTCGATCAACAGGGACGGCGCATTGGCCGAGCCACGGAATTCCAGGTCCGATCCGGGCACGATACGGCCGTAGGCCTCGATCAGGTTGCCCGCGACGGTGATCTCGCTGACCGGATAGGCGATCTGCCCATTCTCGAACCAGAATCCGGCGCAGCCCACCGACCAGTCGCCGGTGTTCGGGTTCAGGGACGGCCCGAACATGGTGGTGATCAGCAGGCCCGCGCCGGCATCCGCCATCAGCTCGGCCTGGGTGCGGCTCCCCGGCTGCAGGGTCAGGTTGCTGGTCCCGACGCCGGGCGGCCCGGCGCCGCCGCGCGAGGCGTGGCCGGTGGTCTCCAGCCCGAGCTGCTTTGCGGACGAGGTGTTGAGCAGCCAGGTGGTCAGCACGCCGGCGTCGATCAGGGCCATGGTCTTGTTGGCCACGCCCTCGTCGTCGAACGGGGAGGAGCCGAGGCCGCGCAGCCGGTGCGGCTCGTCGGTGATGGTCACCGCCGGCGAGAACACCGGCTTTCCGAGGTGGTTCTTCAGGAACGACACGCCCCGCGCCACCGACGGCCCGGAGATCGCGCCCAGCAGCGGCCCCAGGGTCGAGGCCGCCAGGCGGTTCTCGAAGATCACCGGCGCGGTGGTGGAGGCGAGCTTGCGGGGCGCCAGACGTTCCACGGCCCGCCGTCCGGCCTCGGCGCCGATCTCCTCCGGGCTCGGCAGGTCGGACTGCCAGCGGGTCTGGCGGCCCTCGCCGGCCCGCTCCATGGTCGCGCCTTCGCCGGCGATGGCCACCGCCCCGACGGAGAAGCCCGAGGCCCGGTGCAGGCCGGAGAAGCCGGTGCTGGTGACCAGCCGCCAGGCGCTGGACGACCAGCCGGCCGAGCTGGAATCCGAGTTGGTCACGCCCGGCACCGCGCGTGCGGCGTTCTCCGCGGCGAGCGCGCGGGCTTCCAGCGTCTCGGCCTCCGGCTCGCTGGGATCGTAGAGGTCGAGGTCGATCGGCGGCCCCTTCAGCAGCCGGTCTTCCGGCGCGAGGCCGGCGTAGGGGTCCTCGGGGGCGAGCTTGGCCATCGCGACCACCCGCTCCACCAGCTTGGCGCGGCCCTCGCGCGAGATGTCCGATCCGGACACCACCGCCTGCCGCTGGCCGACGAACACCCGGATGCCGAGGTCGCGCGCCTCCTCGCGCTCGACCTCCTCGAGTTCACCCAACCGCACCGTGACGGAGAGGGATCGGCGCTCGGCGTACACGGCCTCGGCCGCTCCGGCGCCAGCTTTCAGGGCCGCGCCCACCACGTCATGCAACAGCTGCTCGTCCATGCCCGCGGATATGGTCCAACGCCGGCGCCCCGGCAAGCCGCAGCGCTCCGCTTCTTCCCCCCCATAAAGCCGAGGGTCAGGGAAACGACGAGATCAGCAGCGCCACCGCAGCCAGGATGTAGGCCACCCACGTCAGCACCATCCCGACGGAGCGGAAGCCGGACGCGCCAGTGCTGCGGCTGAGGCCGACCGCATGCGACGTGCGGCCGACGAAGAGCGCCAGGCCGCTGGCGTGGACGATCAGGTAGTGGGCGCCGGCCACCGACAGGATGCCCAGCGCCGCCAGGCCGGCCGGGATGTACTCGGCCGCGTTGCCGAACGCCCGGATCGCCCGGGCCAGCTCCGGCACGTCGCCGTCGCCGAACTGCACATGGTGCTTTTGCCGCTGGCCGACCACGAACAGGGACAGGGCCAGAAGGATGACCAGATTCAGCGCGGCCCAGAGGGCGGCGGCGTGGGCGGCGGCGGTGATGTCCAGGACGCTCTCCTAACCCCCCGAGGCGACCTCGGCCAAAGTTGCCTGTTGATCCCCCGAGCGCAAGCGCCGTCTCAGGCGATGATATCAGGCGTCAGGCGGTCCTCCAGCTTCGCGATCTGGTCGCGCAGCGTGAGCTTCTTCTTCTTCAGGCGCGCGATCTGCAGCTGGTCGTGGGTGGGCAGCGCTTCCAGGGCCCGAACGGCGTCGTCGAGATCCTGGTGTTCCTCGCGCAGCGCCGCGATTTCGACGCGGATGCGCGCCTCCTCGTCCGGATCAAGCCCTTTGTCGTCCATGAACCTTCAGTCCACGCCGGCGAGGCTCCGACGATAGCAGGAAGCCTGGCCGCGGAAAACGGGTCAGACGCCAGAGGCGCTCGCCAGCCGTTCGAGCAGCGCCGCCGGCGCCGAGCCGCCCCAGATCGCCGCCGCCCGACGCAGCGCCTCTGAGGCGTCGGCCGCCGCATCGCCCGGCGGCGGGCTGGCGGCTTCCAGCATTTCCAGCAGCATCCGCTCGGCGTCCAGCTCCAGGGACTTCACCTTGCCGCGCAGGCCCTCCCAGGCGTGTCGGGGGGCCACCTGCGAGGGGGTCTTGAGCGAGCGGCGCAGGTCGCGCAGCGGGGCGACGGCCGCGT
>Ga0207695_10003701_pt1 | contig 21307 bp, 19 predicted proteins | sample KBSC54metaG_FD_184354 | JGI IMG/M metagenome (GOLD analysis project Ga0207695, IMG submission 184354) | Corn rhizosphere microbial communities from Kellogg Biological Station, Michigan, USA - KBS C5-4 metaG (SPAdes) (version 2) | ecosystem: Host-associated > Plants > Roots > Rhizosphere > Soil...
AGGGATGCCACACCCGCGGCGATCGGGGTGGAGAACGAAGTGCCATACCAGAACTGGTCGCCGCCGCCAACAGCCGTACTGAGGATGGCGGTTCCCGGCGCCGCGAGCGTAATCCAATTGCCGAAATTCGAAAAGCTGGCCAGGCGGTCGGAGTCGTCGGTGGCGCTCACTGCGACGGCATGATTGCAGGCTGCCGGATAATACGGTGCGCTGGCGCTGTTGTTCATGGCCGCGGCGAAGACGACCGCACCTTTGTTCCAAGCATAGTCGACGGCATTCTGCAGCACTGTCGACGCGCTGGATCCGCCGGCGCTGATGTTGATTACCCGGACGTTGCGGTCCGCCGCATACTGAATGGCCGCGGCGATGTCGGAGTAAGACGCATACTCATTGGAATCCACGACGACCAGCGGCATCACCATTCCGCCCCAAGTGACTCCAGCGACTCCGAGCGAATTATCGGCGGCCGCGGCGATGGTCCCGGCCACGGCTGTGCCATGCCCGTTGGCGTCTGTAACCGTGTTGGAGTTGTTGACGAAGTTCCAGCCCGGAAGAAGTTTGCCCGCCAAATCGCCGTGCATCGTATCGACACCGGTATCGATCACCGCAATCGCAACAGTGCTTGCGCCGGTGGTGACGCTCCATGCCTGGGGCGCCTGGATTTTGATCAGATGCCATTGCTGCCCAAAGTAGGGATCGTTGGGAGTGGTGGCAGCCGTGTGCGCATAGTAATCGCGCTCCACGAACTCATACAAGCCGGACTGCCGCAGGGATGCGACTGCGGCATCACTAAGTTCTTCGGGTAATTCGACTAAGTCGGCATTCAGGGCCGGTAAGTGACGGCGGATCGCTGCGCCGTGAAGCTGCATCATACGGGCAGCCGCGGCGGAATCGGCCCCGCTCCGGATCCCGATGAGCAGCCGCCCCGGTACATGGTCGGCAGCGGCCGCGGTAGTCAGGCAAACAACTGCTAAAAGTAGAAGACCTGAAAGGCGAGCCAATACCCGTCACCAGCCTGCTTAGTTCATGAATTTTGTTCAGGTAAACAGGCGTATAAGCAAATGCCCATACGCCTGCTCAGACGCCACACGAGCGTCAACAGGAGCTTGAAAGTGAGATAGAGAGTGGGAGCGGGGAGCGTGAACAGGAACGGTGTGTAGCGTCCGAAAATATACATTAGCGTCGTTTTGTACGGAAGTCAACAATTTAAAGTACTGTCTGGTGTGGTACCCCGCTAATGGGGGTAATGGATAACATACCGGATTTACTAGGCTTCGGCGCATATTGCGGGAAGCGTGCGCCGTTTCGAGTAACTTCCGAGTAAGTCCTCTATGGACCCAGGACCAGCCTCACGGCCTCGACGGCATCGGCGGCGGTGTGATCGGCGTCGCATTGTTGACTGGCGCCGTAGCCGGTCATCACCTGGATCGTCCGTGTACTGGCGCGCCGGCCGCATTCGATATCGACTCGCTTGTCGCCGATGAAGAAAGAGCGGCTCAAGTCGATCCCGTGTTCGCGAGCAGCTTCCAGCACCATCCCCGGTTCCGGCTTGCGCCGTGAGGAAGGAACGCCGGGAGCATCGACGCAGAAGTAAGTGGCATCGATCGAGCTTTCACCGGCCTGCCGCAGAAACTCGGATTGCACCGCCTGGTATTGTTCCTCGGTCATGATGCCGCGTCCGATTCCCGACTGATTGGTGATGACGAAGACGGCATAGCCGGCCCGCTTCAGTTGTGCCAGGGCCTCTGCCACGCCGGGGTAGACCTGCACATCGCGCGGATCGCTGCAGTAATCCACGTCGGCCATCAGGGTTCCGTCGCGATCGAAAAACACTGCTGGACGGCCGCTCATGTTTGGGGGAAGCCTGCCAGCAATTCGTTTTTGGTCGTGGTGGCAGTTCCGAGCTTGCCGACCACGACGCCACTGGCGTGATTGGCCAGTTCGGCAGCTTCGCAAGGGGAGGCCCCGGCCGCCAAGCCGAGCGTAAACACCGCGATGGCTGTGTCGCCGGCGCCGGACACGTCGAAAACCGCCTGGGCGCGAGTGGGCGTATGGTGCGGGGCGGCTTTGCTTTGAAATAGCATCATGCCCTGTTCGCCGAGTGTGACCAGTACGCACTCCGCGCCCCAGAGTTCGAGCAGACGATTGCCGACTTCCATCAACTGCTCGTCTTCGGTGGGGGGATCCACAGGATCGCTCGTCCGCATCCCGGCAGCCAGAAAGGCCTCGACCCGGTTTGGCTTGATGGCCGCGGCGCCGTGCCAGTGGAGCGGGTTGTGCGGATGCGGATCCACGGTCAGTAGTTTACCGTGCGAGCGGACCAGGTCGGAGATGCGGTCCGCCAGTGTCTGAGTCAGGAACCCCTTGCAGTAATCGGAAATCACCACGGCGCTCACCAGCGGGATCGCCGATTCCAAATACGCCACCGCACGCGCGGTCTGCTCCGCCGCCGGCTGCATATGCCGCTCGCGATCTACCCGGACTACCTGCTGGTGACGCGCGATGATCCTGGTCTTCACGGTGGTGACGGAGGACGGGTCCTGCAGCACACCCGAAGTGTCGATACCCGAGTTATGCAGGAGCTTCACCAGTCGATCTCCGTACGCATCCGCACCGGCCATTCCCATGACTGCGACATGCGCCGTGAATTCGCGGATGTTGCGCGCCACATTGGCGGCGCCGCCGGGATAATATGACTCGGCAGTCACATTCACGACAGGAACGGGCGCTTCCGGCGAGATACGCGACACCTTCCCCCACAGAAATTCGTCCAGCATCAGATCGCCGATCACCAAAATGCGCTCTGTCGCGAACCGTTCGGCGATTCGATGGTATTGCAAAGCATCCATACGTGAACCGAAATCATATCAGTCTTCACAAAACGCGGAGGTGTGGCGATGGGAACTGCTGGTAAACTGAGTGTCTGTCGGGCTAATGAGAGTAACTGTCGTTGGAACTGGATACGTCGGAACGGTCACAGGAGCTTGTCTGGCTTACCTGGGACACCACGTCACCTGCGTGGATACCGACGAGACCAAGATCTCCATATTGAGACGGGGGGAATCTCCGATTTACGAGCCGCACCTGGAGGACATGCTTCGCCTGGGCGCGAAGCGTGGCGGACTCGAATTTACGACAGACCTGGTGTCGGCGGCCGTGACCAGCGACGTCATCTTTATTGCCGTCGGCACCCCCCCGTTGCCCACCGGTGAAGCCGATCTGTGTTACCTCGAAGCGGCGGCGCGGAGCATCGGTACGGCCATGGATGGGAGCAGGTTCCGCGTGGTCGTCAACAAATCGACGGTGCCTGTCGGTTCCGGCAACCTGGTCGAGACACTGGTGCGGGAAGGCATCCTCGACACGCACCCGGAGAGCCGGCAGGATATTCTTTTCGGCGTGGCCAGCAATCCCGAGTTCTTGCGCGAAGGGAGCGCGGTTGCCGATTCTCTGTATCCGGACCGCATCGTGGTGGGCACGGGCGATGCCCGCACCATGGCGATCATGCTGGAGTTGTACGAGCCGCTGGTGGCGCAGAGTTTTCCCGCGCCCGAAGGACTGCCCCGGCCGGAAAGCGTGAAAGCGGTCTGCCTGCTGACGACGTCGTTGACCGGCGCGGAGATGATCAAGTACGCGGCCAATGCGTTTCTGGCAATGAAGATCGGCTTCGCCAACGAGATCGCCAATATCTGCGAACGCGTAGGCGCCGAGGCCCCGGAGGTCATGGCGGGCATCGGACTGGATTCGAGGATCGGCGCGAAATTTCTGAGTCCCGGTGTAGGCTGGGGCGGCAGTTGCTTCGGCAAGGATATTCACGCGCTGCTGCACATGGCGCAGGAATACGGCTATGAAAGCAAATTGCTGCGCGCCTCCCTGGAAGTGAATACGGCGCAGCGGCACCTGGTGATTCAGAAACTGCAGGAAAAGCTATTCATTCTCAAAGGCCGCACGATTGCGTTGTTGGGCCTCGCGTTCAAACCGGATACCGACGACTTGCGCGACGCTCCCAGCCTGCACATTGCCGAACGTCTGCTGCAGATGGGCGCACGCGTGAACGCCTATGACCCTATCGCCATGAACGCATGCAAAGAGTTGCGGTGCGATTTGAAGATCCGGTATTGTGACTCGGCGCTGGACGCCGCCCGGGACGCGGATGCCCTGGTGGTAGTTACCGAGTGGGCCGAGTTTCGCAGCCTCGACCTCGCTGAACTCGCAGGGGTGATGGAAAAAGCCATTCTGGTGGATGGCCGCAACGTTTTCCACCCCGGCGACGCCATCGCAGCGGGGTTCGATTACACCGGCATTGGGCGTAGTACCCCGCGCAGGAAGCAGGAAGCGATCGCTTCAGCCGGATCGCGCAAGCACAACTCCTGAACGAGTGAGCTTACCGTCGTTTTCCCCTGTAGATGCGCGGGTTTCCGTACGAAGACTAAAATTTCATTGTGAGAAAATAGGCCAGAATGTCTGAACCTCAAGTTACGTTGCAAGTCACCTCGAAGGTGCTCGAAGAGAAGATCCGCAATCGCACGGCTCGCGTCGGTATCGTCGGTTTGGGGTACGTGGGTCTGCCGCTCGCCGTGGAGTTTGCCCGTGCGGGCTTCCATGTCACCGGCATCGATCTGAGCGAGGAAAAGACCCGATCCGTCAACGAGGGAAGCTCTTACATAGGGGACATTCAAACGTCCACACTGGCGCCCCTGGTGAAGGAAGGAAAACTCCGGGCGACCACGGATTTCTCGGCCGTGCTGGAACTCGACACGATCAACATCTGCGTGCCGACGCCCCTGCGTAAAACCAAAGACCCGGACATGAGCTACATCGTTTCTGCTTGCGAGGAAATCGAAAAATACCTGCATGCCGGAACTCTGGTGATTCTGGAGTCGACCACGTATCCCGGCACCACCGATGAGTTGCTTCTGCCCATGCTTTCCAAGGGCGGTCTCCGGGTGGGCGAAGACTTCTTCTTGTGTTTCTCGCCGGAACGGGTCGATCCCGGCAACCCCAAGTTTCAGACCGCCAATATTCCCAAAGTCGTCGGTGGATACACCGCCGCCTGCACGGAGATGGGCCGCCTGTTCTACGCGCAGGCCCTGCAGCATGTGGTGCCGGTCAGTTCCACGCAGGTGGCCGAGATGGTCAAACTGCTGGAGAACACGTTCCGCATGATCAATATCGGGTTGGTGAACGAGATCGCCATGATGTGCGACCGCATCGGCATCAACGTCTGGGAAGTGATCGACGCGGCCGCCACCAAGCCTTTCGGCTTTATGCCGTTCTATCCCGGTCCCGGTCTGGGCGGCCACTGCATTCCCATCGATCCGTTCTATCTTTCGTGGAAGACCAAGCAGGCGGGTATCGAGGCGCGCTTCATCGAGCTGGCCGGCTACATCAACGGACAGATGCCGCACTTCGTGGTGGACAAGGTGCAAAACGCCCTCAACGATGCCGGCAAGCCGGTGAAAGGCTCGCACATCCATGTGATGGGCGTCGCCTACAAGCGCGACATCGACGACATGCGCGAGTCACCGGCGCTCGATGTGATGATGCTGCTACAGCGCCGCGGCGGGCATGTGACCTACAGCGATCCGCACGTGCCGAAACTGAAGGTGGACGGCCTGATGATGGAGGCCAGTCCGCAGGACACCGCCGCTTCGGCCGATTGTGTGGTGATCGTGACCGACCATGCCGCCTTCGATTACAAGGCGCTGCTGCAACAGGCGAACCTGATTGTGGATACCCGGAATGCGCTCAAGGGAGTAAGCTCGCCCAAAATTGTGCGATTGTAAGATCTAGCGCGTTTCCCGATGAAGTTGACGATTCTCATGCCCGTCTACAACGAGCGCACCGTTGTGGAACGGTGCATCTCGCAAGTCCTGGTAGCCCCAATTCCCGAGAACATGGAGCGGGAATTGGTGATCGTGGACGACTGCTCTACCGATGGCACCTGGGACATTCTGCAGCACCTGGCCGAGAGCTCTCCGCAGATCCGCCTCTTCCGGCATGAGAAAAACAGCGGGAAAGGCGCCGCCGTGCGCACTGCCATCCAGGAGGCTACCGGGGATTTCGCGCTGATTCAGGATGCCGATCTGGAGTACGATCCGTTCGAATATCCCCGGCTGTTGCGGCCGCTGCTGGACGGCCATGCCGATGCCGTCTTCGGGTCCCGCTACTTGGCCGGCGAGCAGAGCCGCGTGCTGCCGTTCTGGCATTCGGTGATCAACAAGGGCCTCACGCTGGTGTCCAACATGTTCTGCAATCTGAACCTGACGGACATGGAAACCTGCTACAAGGTCTTTCGCACCGACCTGCTGAAGAGCATCCCCATCCGCTCCGACCGCTTCGGGTTCGAACCCGAGATCGTCATGAAGAGCGCCAAGCGCAGGTTCCGCATCTACGAAGTGCCGATCAGCTATCACGGCCGCACTTACGAGGAAGGCAAGAAGATCGGCTGGCGGGATGGGTTGAAGGCGCTGGGCGTCATTCTGAAATTCTGGGTCATCGACGATCTGTACTCGTCGCCGTACGGCCGCGGTGTGCTCAACAACCTGACCGGAACTCCGCAGTATCTGAGCTGGCTGGCTCGCACGCTGCGCCCGTACGTGGGCGATGCCGTGCTGGAAGTCGGCGCGGGTATCGGCAATCTGTCGGGCCGCCTCATGGGACGCCGGATGCTCTACGTGGCCGCCGAAAAGGATCCGCTGCATCTGCATGCGCTGCGCAATCGCTTCCTGCGCACGCCCAATGTGGTGGTGCAGCGCATGAGTCCGGGGGATCCCGAAGATGTCGCCGGGATGGAGAATTGCTTCAACACGGTCCTGTGCGTGAATGTGCTCGAGTACCTGGACGATCCGGCCGCGGCGGTGGCGCTGCTCCGGACCACGCTCAAAGCGGACGGATTGCTGGTGGTGCTGGTGCCGCAAGGCGTGGGGCTTTTTGGCAGTCTGGATCAGCGGTTAGGACATAAGCGGCGGTTTAGCCCGGCCGCAGTTCGGACCCTCCTGGAGTCGCAGGGGCTGGTGGTGGAGAAGGTGGGCCAGTTCAACAAGGCCGGCACTCCGCCGTGGTGGGCTTACAGCAGGCTGCTCGGTTCCAAGAACATCAATAAGCCGGTCCTGAAGATCTTCGATAAGACGGTCTGGCTGTGGAGCCGTCTCGACTGGCTGATGCCCTGGCGCGGCCTGTCGCTGATTGTGGTTGGGCGCAAGAAAGAAGGCGCCTCGCCTCAACCAATGTTGCAATCGCAAGATGCGCTGCAAGTCCGATTATTCGGACGATAATCCGGCGGCTCGTGCAGGAAAGCTCGGGTTGCACTCAACTCTCAAAGTACCAATCGCCCGCGAATCGCCCGCCCGGTCCTTGAGCCGGATGAATGGATGTTCCAGAACCCGCCATGAAATCCAGGCGGCTCCGAATGCAACTCCTGCGAGGGCCGGAAAATATAAGTATTTTGCGGCTATTACCAGGGGAAGCGGGAGTGTCTGGACAGAAAGATTACGTATCGCGTCGGCGGTGAGATTGTAGGGTACGGAATGGAGCACATACATTGCATAGCTATACTTTCCGCATCGCGTGAGCAGGGTGCTGGACAGAAAGCGGCAAACGGTCCCCTTCTGTAACGTCGCGGCGTGAAAGACGAGACACGAATAAACCACGGCAATGAGCGACGCGCCGAGAGTACGCATCGCAAGGTCCGACCAAACGGGTCCGCTATTGAAAGCCCAGACTGCCAGGAATCCGGCCGTGCTCAAGGCGAGAACTACATTTGCCCAGCGGTCAAGAACCGCGCGGAAATCCCTTAAGCCGACGGCCACGAACGCTCCAAGAGCCAGAGTGTCCATGCGGCCCGGCGTCATGCGGTAGGTTGCTTCTGAACCGTATCCATGAGACCCCATATAGAAGCGGGCCAAAAAAGCGCCGGCCGCGATGATGAGGCACAGCCACTTCAGGTGTCGCCGCGGCGCCAGCCATACCATGGCCGGCCACACGAGATAGAACTGTTCCTCGATTGCAAGGCTCCACAAGTGGCCTAATACCAGATCGTTATATCCCTGGTCCGATTTCCAGTTCAGCAGGTAAGTGAAATACCACCATGGATTAGTGGAGTTCCAAAGATCGGAACCGGTGTAGGCCAACAAGAGGAAGCGGGCGACTATGAGAATCAGAAACAGGTATGCAAAATACAGCGGGAAGATGCGGAGGGCTCGACGGAGATAAAATACGCGAAAGTAGCGAGGTGATCCGCGGCTATCCAGGAGGATACCCGTAATCAGGAATCCGGAAAGTACAAAAAAGAGATCGACACCAGACCAACCCAGCCCCAGCGCACGGAAACCCAGGTACGGAATCTCATTGGTTGTCGTGAAGACAACCCGGGCATGAAAAGCGATCACGAGGAGGATCGCAAGCCCCCGGACTCCGTCGAGTGCAGGAATATGTTTTCCCAGCGGAGTCAAGGCTGTGCAACTTTCGAAGACTCGGGAGTCCAGACCCGAGCCGCCAGCCTGCCCTTAAGTTTGAAGCTGATGACGAGGGTTGCCAATACCAGCGCCCAGGAAAGGATTGGATAGAAGAATCCCGTGCGCAAGAAACACAGCCACAACATCACCATAGCGGAACCGGCTGCCAATGGGACCTTGCGCCCAGATGTCTTGGCGGAGAGCGCAAAAATGGCCAGGGCATACGGAACCGCTACCACCAGATCTATGAAGTAATGCTCGCCCAGCCCCAGGGTCGCTAATGCTGTTAACGCCGAAAGCGCAATGGTGATTCTGTAGAACCATTTCCAGGGTTGGGACAGCCAGCAAATTAGTAGGGTGCCCCCGAAATGCAGAGAGGGCATGGCGTTCGGAGTGCCATTCAGTAGGGCAACCACGGGATGGATCTGTCCCGGCAGAACAGGAAACGAGGGGAACGCGTATTTGGGTCCCATCGCCGGGAAAAGGAAGTAAAGCGAGAAACCAATGAAGGCATTAGCAATGAACAACGTTAGAATCGAGATCCGCGATTTTAAATCATAGATTGCGTGGACAGCATAGACCAACGAGAACCAGAAGCCCAGGCTGTTGTACACCATCGCCTCGATCCAAAAGAGCACGGGGAAGGCGTGGGTGAGATTTGCCGCGGCGAAGCTGAGTTGCATACCCAGCGAGGTGTCGAAACTATAGAGGAAGTAATCGAGTTTGATGGGCAGCACCATCTTCGCGAAGGAAATATAAAAAGTCAGGCAGACCCCGATATATGACAACAGCGCGGTGACCGCCAAGGCGCGCCGCCTCGCCAGGCTCTGCTCGCGGTTAGAGCCGACCGATCGTCCGATCAGTATTGTGAGACTGGCCAACCCGAGGAAGACGCCCATGCCGATGATCTTGGAGCCGGGATACCCGTGCTCGCCGATTGCCAGGTTGTATGCCAGCCGAAGCATCAAGGCGATGGAAACCGTAAGCGTGATTTCTTTGCGACTCGGGCGAGTGGATGCGTAAATTGCGAACGTTCCCCACATGCCCCATCCTGACAGGGCATTGTCCACGACGGAGTCATAAACGCCGGCATGGATCGCAATCGCAACCGGCACCAGCATGAACAGCCCTACGACAACACCGACGGCGAGCTTCAACTTGTCAGTTGCTAGAGTGCCGCGAGGTAAGGTGAGGGTGCTCGGACCCATAGATAAATAGCATTAAATGCTAAGAGATAGCCCGAGGTAAAGATGGCCTTAGTTAACCGGGATCAGTTGTCGAAAGACCGTACGCGGAAACTCTTAAAAATTCCGTAAGCCGGCTGCTGGTGTAAAATCAACCATCGAACGGTTGATTTTCAGCCATGATTCGAAGAAACCTCGCCAAGCGGGTGCAGGCGGCTCTCCAGACCCTTACGAAGGTGGTGAACGGCAGGTCCGGGATCAGTCCGGAAATGGCTCTTCGGCTCGCGAAGGCTTTCGGCAGTACGCCTGAGACGTGGTTGCGGATGCAAGTCGCTTATGACCTCGCGCAGGCCCGCAGGGGCGAAAGCAGAATCAAGGTGCGGCGCCAATACTCGCCGGCGGAACGCCATGGCACAACCTCGGAGCAGAGGTCCGTTTAATTCCAATTGCTCAGCGCGCCCACTGATTGCAGGCGTCGATGACTTGGGCGACCTCGTTGTCGAGGAGGTAAGGGTGGATGGGGAGGCTGACTTCCGAGCGGCAGATGCGGTGCGCGGTGGGGAGGTCGCCGATGACCTCGAATTGCACTTCGCGCATGGCGGGCTGGTCGGGGATGGAGATGGGGTAGTGCTCGCCGGAGGCGATGCCGCGGGCGGCCAGCCAGGACATGAAATCGCGCTTGCGATCGGGATCCACGAGGACCGGGAAGAGATGCCAGCAGGAGTGCGATCCGGCCGGGGCGCCGGGGACCTGGATGGCTGGATTGCGGATACCGTCGATATAGGCGGCAGCGATGCGGCGGCGGGCTTCGGTCCACGCGGGCAGGCGTCCGAGTGACACGCGGCGGAGCAATCCGGCGTGCAGTTCGTCGAGCCGGCTGTTGTAGCCGACGAGTTCGTGGCGATATTTGGCGCTCTGGCCGTAATCGCGCAGCATGCGGGCGCGATGGGCTAGGTCTTCGTCGCCGGTGAGGATGGCGCCGCCGTCGCCGAGCGCGCCGAGATTTTTAGTGGGATAGAAGCTGAGGGCCGACATGTGGCCCGCGGATCCCGTCGCGTTACCCCGGAAGCAGGCGCCGATGGACTGGACGCAATCCTCGACCATTCGGCAGTCGAAGCGCCGGCGCAATTCCTGGAGCCGCGGAATGTCGAGGGCGTGGCCGTACAGGTGGACCGGCACGAAGTAACGGATATCGGGCCGTGATTCCAGGGCCGCCTGACAGGCGTCGAGATCGATCTGGCCGTACGGATCGGTGTCGACGAAGACGGGGACGGCACCCAGGTTCAGGATAGCGAGCGCTGTGGCGAAGGCCGAAAGCGGAGTGGTGAGGACTTTGTCACCGGGCCCGCAGCCCAGCGCTTTCAGCGAAAGTTCGATGGCATCGAGTCCGCTGGCGACGCCCACCACGTGCGGCAATCCCCAGTAGCGGGCCAGTGCCTCTTCGAACTCGCGCACCTCGCTGCCGAGGATGTACCAGCCGCTGGCGCCGATCGCCTCAAATGCTGCGAGGGCATCTTCGCGCGTGTCCAGCCACTGGCGTTTGAAATCGTTCAGAGGGATCAACGGAGGGCCTTTAGGAGTTCGAGGAACTCGTCATAGTTCCTGATGTAATCGGCGGGATCGTACTTCTCGGAGGCGAGGACCAGCAGGACGGCGTCCTGCGTGAAACGGTGCTGGACGCCCCAGACGAGGGGCGGCAGCAGGAGGGCGCACGAGGGATCGTCGAGCCGGAAGCTTTCGCGATTCACGCCGTCGTCGGCGATGACTTCGCAACTGCCGTGGACGCAGACCAGGAACTGATACAGCCGGTGGTGGGCATGTTCGCCGCGGATTTCTTCGCTGGCCACGCCGGAAACCAGGAAGAACCGCTTTACTTCAAAGGGAATCTGATCGCCGGCCTCGGCCACGCTGAGGAGGCCGCGGAAGTCGCGGAAGTGCGGCAGGCGATGGAAGACCACGCCGGCAACGCGGCTGGCGAAAGTCCCCGCCTCGGGGGGCGCTTGTTTGGTCGTATCGAGAATACGGTCATTGTAGTTGACAGCTCAAACGTACGGCAAACGACACTGGCCTCGCGCTATCTTTTTACAACGTTGTACCTGCCCGCGGGGGCGGCCAGTATGAGACAAGCACGCCTATGCCGAATTTCATGCTGGAGGACCTGTCGGGCAGTCTGCGCGCAATTTACCTGTTGCCGCTGTTCATTCTGATTCCGGGGTACACCATAGCGTGGATCTTCGACGCGTTTGAATTCCGGCGGCGGACCGGGCCGTTCCGCATGGCTCTGAGCATTCCGCTGTCGATCGCCGTCTGCCCGATTGTCACGTATCTGCTGGGGCGGTTCGGCAGTATGGACGCGGTGTGGGCGTTTTACTGGGCGGCGGCGCTGGGATTCGCGGCCATTCAGGTGATTTCGCGCCGGCGCGGTGGGCGGCTGGGATTCGGGTTTTCCAAGGACCTGCGAGTGTTCGGCGCGGTGATCGGCGTGTGGCTGGTGATCTGCGTAGCGTCGCTGATCGACTGGCAGAGCGGCGATCGCCTGTACTATCCGACCAGTTCGCTGGATAATTCGGTCCGCGCCGCATTCGTAAATTCCATCAGCACGACCGGCATTCCACCGCAGAATCCTTTCTTTCAGCCGGGCCAATCGGTGTCGCTGCGATACCACTACTTCTGGTTGATGATGTGCAGCCTGGTGGAACGGGCGAGCAATCATGGAGTGACTCCCCGGCAGGCGCTGATGGCCGGGACGTTCTGGTGCGGGGTCGGGCTGATGGCGCTGGTCGCACTGTATCTGCGGCTGTTCGCGACGGGCGATCCGAAGCGATTCCGGCGGCGGGCGGTGATCGCGGTCCTGCTGTTGAGCATTACGGGACTGGATATCATTCCCACGCTGTTCCTGCTGGCGTTGTATGCGAAAGGCGCGATGAATTTCGTGCTGCCCAGCGTGGAATGGTGGAACGAGCATGTGGACTGGTTTGTCTACACGGCATTGTGGGCGCCGCATGCGCTGGCCGGGCTGTTGGCCGGGCTCACCGGATTCCTGCTGTTGTGGAAGGCTCCTGAAGCGAAGGGTTTCGGACGACTGCTGTCGTACAGCGTGCTGGCGGGACTGGCGCTGGCGAGTTGCGTGGGGGCATCGATTTACGTGGCCTTCGTGGTGGGCGCGTTCCTCGTAGTGTGGACGGGGATTACCGTATGGAAGAAGTGGCGGCGTGAGACTCTCGGGCTGGCGATGGCCGGGGTAGTGAGTGGACTGCTGGCGCTGCCGTATCTGCTGGGACTGCGCGCTCCGGCGGCCGCATCGTTCAGCGGAGGCTCGCCGGTGGAGTTCACGGTGCGGGCATTTTCGTTCGCTGCGCTGGTGCCGAGCTGGCACGGAATGAGCGCTTGGACGCGGCTGCTGGTGGTCAATCTGCCGCTGGTGCCGATGAACTACCTGCTGGAATTGGGCCTGTTCTTCGTGGTGGGCGCGCTGCAATGGCGCAAATTCCGGAGTCGCGGCGGACCGCTTTCGCGACAGGAGCTGGCCAGCACGGCCCTGGCGGCGACGAGCATCCTGATCTGCACGTTTCTACGGTCGAGCGTGATCGGGTGCAACGACCTGGGCTGGCGCGGTTTTCTGCCGGCGCAATTCGTCCTGCTGTTGTGGGCCGTCGACGTGGTGGCGGAGCGCAAGACGCCCGGGTTTATGACGGTACGGCAGCAGCATATCGTCGCGGCGTTCCTGGTGCTGGGCGGGATCGGCACGGTGTACGACCTGGTGCTAACGCGGGCTTATCCGGTGCTGGCCGATCGAGGGGTAGTGCCCCCGCTGGATTGGATGTCGCCCGACCGGCAGTTCGGCAAGCGCACGTACGCCTCGCGCGCGGCGTATTCGTGGGCGCAGAGTATGACTCCGGAGACGGCGCTGATTCAGTTCAATCCGAACGTGGTGTTTCAGGAGACGCCGGCGCTGCTGTACGCCGACCGGCGCACGGTGGCGTCGGACACGAAATGCAATGCGACGTTCGGGGGCGATCCGAAGGTTTGCGCGCCGATCGTATCGCGCATCGAGGAGATCTATCCGGGGGCTGGGGGGAATGGCGCGGCGGATCTGCGGGACGTGTGCGTGAATCTGCCGATCGATCTGATCGTGGTCAAGGACACGGACGCGGTGTGGCGCGACGCGAACAGTTGGGTCTGGCGGCAGAAGGCGGTATTCGGCAATTCGTACGTGCGCCTGTACAGTTGCGGCGACAGCGGCGAGTTGAAGGCGGAGCGGTAAGAAGCTCGCTTCAGCTTCGATAAATTCTGCGATCCCGTCAAAAGTATTGACGACGGTTGTCGCGGCCCTCATCGATATTCTCCTTGCTGTACGGCAACAACTCCGGCGCGTATTGCACCTCGTCAAAGATGACGGGCGCAGGGTGCATTTCCAGCAAGGTCGTCTTGCCGGATTGACGCGATCCTGTGAGCACTACGGCGGGAAATTGGGCGGCAGCTTTTTGCAGGACCGGCTGCAACTCACGCGGAATGTAGCGGTTGCGCACTGAAAACCTACTTGCAATTATGCATTACGAATGCCTAATTGCAGAACTTCAGGGGATTGCTTTTCGGGCACCCGCTCTGCTCCTCTGATTAAGAGATCCTCGATGACCTATCTGCAGCCGGCGCTTCTCGTGTTTTTCGTGTTCACTGCGGTCAGCCTGGCGCGACGACGGCGGCGGGCGGCGTGGGTCGGGCTCGTGCTGATTTTCCTGTGGATGTGGCCGCCGTTTGCATGGTTGCTGTCGGGAAGCCTGGAATGGTTCTATCCGGCGGCAGCAATGCCGGCAGGCGATGCACAGGCGATCGTCGTGCTGGGCGGCGCGACGGAGCCGTCGAACCCGTCGATCCCGGAGCCATATGTGGGGTGGGGCACGTATCAGCGGTGTAAACATGCGGCGTGGCTGTATCATCACTGGCGCGCCGTGCCGATCATTGCGTCCGGGGGCGCCGGAGAGTCCGATGTGGTGATCGCGAAACTCATGAGAACCACCCTGGAGGCCGACGGGGTTCCCGCAGCCGCGATTGCGACCGAGGAGAGGTCCGGCTCCACCTATGAAAACGGAGTCTTCACCGCCGCCATGTTGCGCAGCCGCGGGATTCAAAAGATCGCGCTGGTCACGCATGCTTATCACATGTTGCGGTCGGAGAAAGTATTCCGGAAGCAGGGGATCGAAGTTTCGCCTGCGCCGTGCGCAGCCTATACGGCGGGCCTGCACCTGAGTATCCGGAACGTCTTTCCGTCGGCGACCGCGTTAATGGCGGACGACAACGTGTTGCACGAGTGGGTGGGGCTGGTGTGCTACAAGATCATGGGGCGGATCTAGACGGAACGTTGTTTTCGGCTGAGACTGCGCGCTAAAGTTGCTGGTGTCTTACCTTGGATGTGACCCCTTTCGGTGTCTGGCGTCGAAACGAACGTCCGGAAAAGCATGCGTCACGTGAGGCATGGGTAACCAGCGGTCGAAGACTGGCCCTAGCGAAGCTAGAACGCCGGCTTTGAGGGACGGTTAGGGCTTGGCGCGTTGCGGTTGGTGGGCTTCCGCGGGCGAGTAGCCATTCAGCAGGGAATTTAGAATGGCCCCATAATCCGTGTACAGCCGTGGAAGCGTCACGTAGTAATGGCTGGACTGATTTTCCGTGCTCCACACGTTGCGCTGGTTGTAGCCAGCTCCCGACACTGTCAAGGTGCCGTTGCCGCTCAGATTGAACCACGCGCCACCCGGGGCGGGGTTTGTCCCCACCATGGCTAGCAGAATCGTAGACGGATCCCACGCGGGCCGGCCGGCATTCCCGCCGCCCTTCGAAAAGCCTCCACTATGACCGATGTAAAAATCGGTCGCCAGCCTGAGCGGATTGGTCGCGGACATGGTGGCGGTGGTGCACCCCACCCCGGTTCCGTCATAGCAGCCCCCGATGTTGATGGTAAGCGGCATCTGGTTTCCGATAATCGGGACCCCTCCGTTGTTCTGGTACACGTACGCGGTAGCCGCGGCATCACAGTGGCTGTTGTAGTCCCATTGTCTGGGCGGCCCAGGATAGGGCGAATTCATCGCATACATCCGGGCGACTTTTTTGCTCCACAGGTCCGCGCCCGAAAGCTCGCTGTACTGATCCGCGGGAGACTGCATGAGTAATGCGATATTGCTCTGGCCGCCGATGGTGATGATTGTCATGGAGCCATCCGCCGCCGCTGCCAGCGTCTGCCGCAGCACGGTCGTGGCGCTGGGAAAGGATGCCCTGCCTGTAACCGGCGGCGATTTCAACGCAGCAAGTGTCTGGGCGGCGTAGTTGTCGCCCTCGCCGGAGCAAAAATTGGTCCCGTGGAAAGCGCCAATGGGAATTCGCGATAGGTGCCTTCCGCCGCCGGCAAGCAAAGCCTGCACGAACGCCGGCGCCTTATCCACCATGTTCGAGGTGGTGATGGCCCGAATACTCACGTAGCCTAACTGCTCGGCCCGTATGGCGATGGCGATCGCATAAGCATCGTCGAGGTCCGAGCCCACGTCCGTATCGATGATCACAGGGAGGGGAGCGGCAGGTGCTGGAGGCAGCGTCTGCGCGCCTGATCCATGCACCACTAAAAGAAGGCCCAGCGCGAAATACCTTGCGACCATGCTCAGTTTCCGAGCGGCATGATGGTCCCTCATTTGTGATCAATATACCATGGGCCGGGCGGACTACATGATCTCGCATGCACCTTGAGACAGTAGGACTTACGTATCCGCTGCCAAACTTGCGATGATAGGCACTGCAGACGGCGTGGCGATCTGCGCGCCAGCGTAAAATCAGGTTTCTTCCGATGATCTCAATCGTAACTCCGGCGTACAACGAAGAACACGGCATCGGCGAGTTATACCGGCGCATCGTCGCCGCAGCGCCTGCCTGGGAAGAAGACTTTGAAATCGTGGTCGTCGACGATGGGAGCCGCGACAGCACCTTCGAAATCTGCGAGACGATCGCCGCCTCGGACAGCCGATTCAAGGTGCTCTCGCTCTCCCGGAATTTCGGCCACCAGGCCGCCGTCTCGGCCGGCCTCATGCACGCGCGCGGAAATATTGTCGTCGTCATGGACGCCGACCTCCAGGACCCGCCCGAAGAATTGCTCCCGTTCATCTCCAAGATTCGGGAAGGCTGGGACGTCGTCTACGCCATCCGTACCAAGCGCAAGGAAGGCATCGTCAAGAGAATCTGCTACCGGATGTACTATCGCATTCTGAAGCGGCTGGCCGTGCTGGATATCCCGCTGGACGCCGGTGATTTCTGCGTGATGCGGGGCGAGGTCGTCGACGCCATTAACCGCCTCCCCGAACGCAACCGGTTTGTACGCGGACTCCGCAGTTGGGTCGGATTCCGTCAGACCGGGCTGGCGTACGAGCGGCAGGCGCGGTTCACGGGCGAGTCCAAGTACACCTTCCGCAAGCTCTTCAAACTCGCTCTCGACGGCGTCTTCAACTTCAGCTACCGCCCGCTGCAGTTCATCATGTCGCTCGGCTTCGTCCTCGCCGCTCTTTGCTTCGCCGGCGCGGGTTTCGTCGTTTTCCAGTACGTCGCCGACCTGAGCATCATGGGCTTTAACCCGCGAGCTGCGCGCGGCTGGACCTCGCTGATATTTACGATCCTGTTCCTGTCCTCGGTCAACCTGATCTGCCTTGGAATTCTAGGCGAATATATCGGCCGCCTCTTCGAGGAAGTGAAGCGGAGGCCGGTATGGATCGTGGGTAAGCGGCTGAATCTGCCGAAAGCAGTGGTGCAGAAAGGCGTGGCCGTCAGGACTCGGGTTCAAGGACGGCCATAACGGAAGTTCCCGCCAACCGCTGCGGTATGGGTTCGATTCTGGACCAGGCATACAGAGCCGAATTCAAGAATTCGCCCCTCGAATCGAAGCCGGCGCTATAGTTGTCGATGCGCGTTCTCGCCATCGCCAGCGTGGCCTTTCGCAGCGCCAGAATCGGCACAAGCGGACCGCCCCAGTAGGTAATCCTGGGCACTCTGAAACCGTTGCGCCTGGCTACGGTGGTAAGTTCCGCAACCGAGTAGCGCCGCTGGTGCCCCTGCACTTCGTCATAAGGCGAAAAGAGCCACTGCAGCGCCGGGACGTTGATGATCAGGCTGCCGCGCTCGGCCAGGTGGAATCGCGCCGACTCGAGGAACCTGTCCTGATCTTCGATATGTTCGAGGACGTCGAACATAAGGATGAGGTCGAACGTCTTGCGGAATTCCTCGGCCCGGTCGTGAATGTCGTAGCAATACACGCCTCCGCGGCGTGACATATTTCGACGCAGCGCGCCTTCGTGAAGATCGAAGCCGTCCGGCGCCAGGGAATAAGCGTTCTCGACCTGAAGTTGCAGAACGCCGTTGCCGCAACCGATCTCACAAACGCGGGAAGCTGCCCGCAGACGGTCGTCCGCAAGCGCCTTCAACACCTCGAACCGCCGTTTGCACCAGAAATGATCGGGAGTCGCCAGATCGAAATACCGGTCGGCCATGATCCCGGTCAGGGGTTTGGATTTGAAAACGACCCTCGAACCGTCGGACTGCTGCGCCTGTGATGTCATGTGAAAACGGGTGAAGGAAACGGCCTGGACTCGATTATGCCATAGCCGCCCTTAGCGGCAATGGCGGTATTGTTTCGCGCAGTACTTATTCGATCCATGGTTGAGGCCTCCCTGGTTGAACACGGACCTCGTAGTCACCCCGTCTCGCTACCGGGACCATGTCCCGCAAAATATACTGCGCCAACGGCGAGTCGGCCATTGCTTGATCTGATGCCTGCCAGAATTTCACCAACTCGGGATCGTATATAACGCAAGCGCGAGGGTCAGCTCGCAGGATTTTCAGAATTCCCACCTGGCGGTCAATCGAGAAGTACTGCATCCACGCGCCCATGTTGGAATCGTTGGGAGCGGGTACACCGGACCAAAAATTGAAAGAGTTGACTCCGGGCATTGAGAACAGCATTCCGCAGTTCGTACTGATGTGGTTGGCAAGATACTGGAACTGCTCCGCAGTGGACGGTCTCAACAGCAGCATCGACGAGCCGCGCAATCCCGATGGGACTTTTACCGCATGGTCCACATACTCCACCCAGGTTTGAGCGGCGGCAACCGCGATTACAACTGTTGCCGCGCAGGCGAGCGCCGCCTGCCTGCTGAACACGCCTCGGACCTGCAACGAGAGTTCACCGATACCATCGGAGATCCAGACCATCGCGCATAAGAATACCGGCAGTGACGCAATGTACCGCTGGCTACCGGCTACAGGGTAGGCCTGCAGGTATTGCATCGCCGCCAGATTAGCCAAAAAGATTCGAGCAAACGCGGCCGGCCAATCGTGCCGCTCCTCCTGAACCCGGATTACCGTCAGCGGGAGTAAAGGCAGAACCCAACCCACAGAACCGTGAAGCAGCATTGGTACAACTAAGATTCCTGCTGCGCACCGGATCGCCCCAACTACACGCACATAGCGAACCAATAAGCCACGAGAGGCCAGGAAGCTTGCCACCAGAATCCCGGCTGACAAGAGCAGGACGCAACCGACAAGCAGCATCTCATGGCTCGGTCGCATGAATGCCGAGAATAGCAGCGGATGTTTTGCGGGTTCAAACAGCAGGCCATCCAATAGAGTGGAAGTCGAAATCCCAACCATGTGGCAACGATAGAGAATCAGGGCCGTCGCCAAAAGTCCCCCGCCGAACAGCCGCCCGACGAGGGCTGCAGGAAGACCGGGCCTCACCTTTGAGAATGCCGACGCGAGGAATGTAACAGCGATCGATGATGTCGCAGTAACGCAAAACGCGCTGAATGGCCCGAGTGTTCGCCTTACTAACATGTAGGGTAAGGCAATGGAAACCAAACCTATGACGGTAATCCCGATAATCCTTGGCTTACCTCTGAGCAGCAGACACACTATCACTTGAGCCAGTGCGAAAACGTAGAAAGCTCCCACGTTGATTTTGATGAAGACGAGCGCACTACCGATCATCCCCAGCAACACAAAGCCGAGTCCTCGATAGCGGGTCGCGGTCAAAGCCGAAAGAAACGCCGAAGCCGCGAGCAGGACATAGATGACCTGCTGGGGATGGCCGGGCTCCCCGGCGAGAACGACGCCGAGCACCGTACATCCGGCCATTGCCGCGGCAGCCAACAGAGCGCTCCTGCAAGACCGGTACACGAACAGAGCTCCAAAACCGGCAGCCATCATCCAGTAAACAAGCGTCACCATGCGATTTGCATCGTGGGTCACCGGAAGGTGTGCCAAACGAAAGAAAAATTCCTGTGCAAAGAAAAAGAAAGGACCGTATTGAGTATATGTGTCGGTATAAAGCCTCGCACCGTGAAGGTAGGATCGAAGCGACGACATCATGTACCCCTCGTCGTCATACGGCGCGATATGTACGCGGAGGCTGTGAAAAGCAAATGCCACGCAAAGAAGCGCAACGGCGAACACGCAAGCCCAGGTCACCAGCGAATGGCGAACTTCGTTGCTGTCGTCCGGCCGGCTGCCTGCCTCTGGTTGTGGGTATCCACCAACGCGAGGACTACTCAGGAAGAACCTCCATAACATCTGCTGAAGTCGACGGTAATTCGCTTATACGGAAGAGGATGGCGCATTAGTCGCATAAACCGCCGAAGCAGCCAAGCCTAAGCGCAAAACGCAACTCACGATAACACACGACAAGGAATGGCTACAACCACGAGCCGCACGCAGAAACACCATTCCACCGCGCTTCGTGTGTCCGGAATACCAGGACGCCGATTCGTAATTCCTTTGCTACCCTGTCAATGTGCTTGGCCCCAAACCGCTCAAGGCAATCGTCTTGGATGTGGACGGAACCCTGTACCGGCAGAGTCCACTGCGCCGGGGAATGCTGCTGCGCCTTGCGGGGGAATGCCTCCGCAATCCGGTCGGCGGATGGAAGGCAGCGCGGCTGCTCCAGGCATACCGCCACTCTCACGAAGAACTCCGGGGCAGGCAAGTTTCAAACCTCGCCGATGAACAACTGCGCATGGCCTGCAGCAAAGCCGGCGCCGATCCCGCCGAAGCGCGGAAGTGCCTGCAAGTCTGGTTTGAAGAGGCGCCGCTCCCACTGTTAGGCGGCGTTGCGCGCCCGGGCCTTCACGAATTCCTGCAGAAGGCGCAGGCTGCGGCGTTACTTCTCGCAGTCTTCTCGGATTACCCTGCCCATCGCAAGCTGGAAGCCATGGGAGTGAGCCGCTTCTTCAGTTGCGTCCACTGGGCGCAGCAGCCCGAGATCGGAGAGCTGAAGCCTTCGCCCAAAGGCATCCAGGCGGCACTGCGATCGCTCGGCGTGGATGCTGCCGATGCCATCTACGTGGGCGACCGTCCCGGCGTGGACGGCGAAGCGGCTCGCAGGGCGGGTTTGCCCGCGGTGATCGTGGGAGTGGACGCGCAAGCGTCCGGCGACGGCTGGACCGGAGTGGCGGACTTCCACGCGTTGGGCCGGCTGCTCGGCCTCTAGTGACCGTTGAGGCCGATCGGAAGCGTGGGATGGAAGATTTTCACCAGCGGCGGAACATCCACAAACAGCAGGGTAACCATGGCGATCGAGCAAAGCACCACCGCGACCATCAGCGTCTTATGGCGGTAGAGCAACTCGGGATTCTGCACCGGGCTCTCTTTTTC
>Ga0207695_10003703_pt1 | contig 21297 bp, 22 predicted proteins | sample KBSC54metaG_FD_184354 | JGI IMG/M metagenome (GOLD analysis project Ga0207695, IMG submission 184354) | Corn rhizosphere microbial communities from Kellogg Biological Station, Michigan, USA - KBS C5-4 metaG (SPAdes) (version 2) | ecosystem: Host-associated > Plants > Roots > Rhizosphere > Soil...
TGTCGATGATCCCGACCTCCACCGGCGCGGCCAAGGCTCTGGGGCTGGTGATCCCGGAGCTGCAGGGCAAGCTCGACGGCTCGTCGATCCGGGTGCCGACCCCCAACGTCTCGGTGGTGGACCTGAAGTTCGTGCCGGGCCGCAAGGTGAGCGTGGAGGAAATCAACGCCGCCATGGAGAAGGCCGCCGCCTCCGGCCCGCTGAAGGGCGTATTGGCGGTGACCAAGGAGCCGCTGGTCAGCCACGACTTCAACCATGTGGACGCCTCGTCGACCGTGGCCCTGCCGCAGACCCAGATGGTCGACGGCGGCCTCGGGCGGGTGCTTTCATGGTACGACAACGAATGGGGCTTCTCGACGCGGATGAGCGACGTCGCCGCGGCCATGGCGAAGTTCCTCTAGTCGCCGCCATGGCTTTCCGGACGCTGGACGACGCGGACCTTGCGGGCAAACGGGCCCTGGTCCGCGTGGACCTGAACGTGCCCATGGAGGAGGGCAAGGTCACCGACGACACCCGCCTGCGCGCCGCCAGGCCGACGGTGGACAAGCTGCGGGCCGGCGGGGCGAAGGTGATCCTGCTCGCCCACTTCGACCGGCCCAAGGGCAAGGTGGATCCCTCGATGAGCCTCAGGCCCATCGTCGGGCCGCTGTCCAAGGTGCTGGGGGTCCCCGTGGCCTTCGCGGAGGATTGCGTCGGGCCCAAGGCCCGGGAGGCGGCGAACGCGCTCCAGCCGGGGGGCGTGCTGCTCCTGGAGAACGTCCGCTTCCACGCGGGCGAGGAGGCCAACGACGGGGCCTTCGCCGACGCCCTGGCGGCCAATGGCGACCTCTATGTCAACGACGCCTTCTCCGCCGCCCACCGGGCGCATGCGTCGACCGAGGGCCTGGCCCACCGCCTGCCCGCCTATGCCGGGGAGCAGATGCGGCTGGAGCTCACCGCGCTGGACCGCGCGCTCGGCCACCCCGAGCGCCCGGTGCTGGGCATCGTCGGCGGCTCGAAGGTGTCCACCAAGCTCGACCTGCTGCGCCACCTGGTCACCAGGCTCGACAAGCTCGCCATCGGCGGCGGCATGGCCAACACCTTCCTCTACGCCCAGGGCCATGACGTCGGCGCCTCCTACTGCGAGAAGGACCTGGCTGAAACCGCCCGTGAGGTGATCCGCCTGGCCGGCCAGAACAACTGCAAGCTCTTCCTGCCGCTGGACATCGTCGTGGCCGAGAAGATGGCGCCCGGCGCGCCGGCCCGGGTGCGCCCTGTCGGCTCCATCGACGAGGACGAACGCATCCTCGACGCGGGGCCCGAGACCGTCGAGCGCCTGTGCCGCGCCATGGCCAATTCGAAGACCCTGATCTGGAACGGTCCCTTGGGCGTCTTCGAGATGAAACCCTTCGACAAGGGAACCGTTGAAGCTGCGCAATACGCCGCCGGCCTGGCCCGCGAGGGCAAGCTGGTGGCGGTGGCGGGCGGCGGTGATACGGTGGCCGCCCTCAACGCGGCAGGCGTCGTGGACGACTTCACCTTCGTTTCCACGGCGGGCGGCGCGTTTCTTGAATGGATGGAGGGCAAGACGCTGCCCGGTGTTGCAGCGCTGTCCCGATAGAAAACGGTAGAGACGATGGCCCGGATCACCCTGCGACAGCTTCTCGATCACGCCGCCGAGCACAGCTATGGCGTGCCGGCCTTCAATATCAACAACATGGAGCAGGGGCTGGCGATCATGGAGGCGGCCGACGCCGTCGACGCGCCGGTGATCATCCAGGCCTCCCGCGGCGCCCGCGCCTATGCCAACGACATCGTGCTGAAGCACCTGATCGACGCGCTGGCGGAAATGTATCCGCACATCCCGATCTGCATGCACCAGGACCACGGTAACAACGAGGCGACCTGCGCCACCGCGATCCAGTTCGGCTTCACCAGCGTGATGATGGACGGCTCGCTGAAGGCCGACGGCAAGACGCCGGCCGACTACGACTACAATGTCGCCGTCACCAAGGCGGTGGTGGACATGGCCCACTGGGTCGGCGCCTCCGTCGAGGGTGAGCTCGGCGTCCTGGGCAGCCTCGAGACCGGCATGGGCGAGAAGGAGGACGGCCACGGCTTCGAGGGCAAGCTCGGCCACGACCAGCTGCTCACCGACCCCGACCAGGCCGTCGACTTCGTGAAGGCCACCCAGGTGGATGCCCTGGCCATCGCCATGGGCACCAGCCACGGGGCCTACAAGTTCACGCGCCGGCCGGACGGCGACGTGCTGGCCATGCACGTGATCGAGGAGATCCACGCCCGCCTGCCCAACACCCACCTCGTGATGCACGGCTCGTCTTCCGTGCCGCAGGACCTGCAGGACGTGATCAACCAGTACGGCGGCGAGATGCCCCAGACCTGGGGCGTGCCGGTGGAGGAGATCCAGCGCGGCATCAAGCACGGCGTGCGAAAGATCAACATCGACACCGACAACCGCATGGCCATGACCGGCGCCATTCGCAAGGTGTTCGCCGAGAGCCCCGGGGAATTCGACCCGCGCAAGTACCTGAAGCCCGCCATGGACGCCATGCGCGCGGTCTGCCGGCAGCGGTTCGAGGAGTTCGGCACGGCGGGCTGGGCCGGCAAGATCCGGCCGCTGCCGATGACCGCCATGGCCAAGCGCTATGCTGCGGGCGAGCTCGCCCCGAAGATCGGGGTAACCCGCCAGGCGGCGGAATAGCCGCGGGCGGCGCGGCCGTGAGCGAGCCTGCGCAGGATCCGGGACCCTCGACGGGCCTGCGCAGGCATGCGGTGCTGATCGGCCTGACCGTCCTGGGTCTTGGCGGCTTCGCCGCCTTCACCGTCTGGGCCTTCATGGCGACCTCGAAGATGGGCGGCGGCTGGCGGAGCTTCCAGGCGATCTGGCCCTACGTCGTGGGCGGGGTCGTGGTGACCGCCGGGCTTGCGGGCGGGCTCCTGTGGCTCGCCTTCTATTCCGCCAACCACGGCTACGACGAGCCGGACGACAGCCACTTCCGCTAAGCTGCCAGCGGAGCCCGGGCGGGCAGGATGCGGCTGTTGCGCAGCACCGCCGCCGAGACCAGCGACACCAGCACGCCCACCGGGAAGACCTCGATGAAGGTCATCGGCAGGCGGTAGAGCGGATTACCGTACTGGGTCTTGAAGGCCTGCGCGTCGGCCGCGATCCGCGCCAGCCGGGCCGGCGAGGCGCCCCTTGCCCGGGCGGTCTCCAGGGCGGTCGCGCCGTAGCCCTCGATGAAGCTGTAGTGGGTCGCCGCGAGCGCGATCTCCCAGCCGATGACGTAGACGATGCTGGCGGTCACCGTGATGCCGAGGCCGAGCAGCAAGGCGGGCCCGAACCGGATGACGCCGCCCAGCGCCTCGTCCCGATAGCGCTTCACCCCGACGAAGATCACGGCGCAGGCCAGGAACAGCGTCAGATAGCCGACCAGCAGGGCCAGATTACCGTGGCCCAGGTGCAGGTTCAGCACCGTGAACGACATGGGCACGATGTTGAGCAGGCCGACGACGAGGCCGAAGATCAGAACGATGCGGAGCATGGCTGGAAGTCCATTGAGGACGGATGCGCGCCTATGCAGCCTCGCCCACGCCGCCCGATCAACCCCGAAAACCAGCGATATCCCTCTTCGGCCGCAGGCCTCAGGGGATGAGTTGCAGCTCGCGGGCCCGCAGGATGGCCTCGGTGCGCCGGGCCGCCTCCAGCTTCTCGTAGAGCCGCGCCACGTGGGTCTTCACCGTGTTGGGCGAGAGGTTGAGCCGGCGCGCGATCTCCTTGTTGGAACGGCCCGCGGCCAGCTGGCCTAGCACCTCGTGCTCGCGCGCGGTGATGCCCAGCGAGGCGAGCGCCTTGAGATTGGGCTCGAAACCGCCGCCCGCCGCCACTGGCCGGAAGAGCCGCGCCCCCATCCAGACCCCGAGGCCCAGGAAGGCCAGGGCGATGAGGGCGATGTAGAGCTCGCCCGCATGCGTGCGCGCCCAGAGCTGATAGTGCAGCCACTCCAGGGCGACCGCGCCCAGCGCCAGCGCAAGTCCATAGGTGACCACGGTCCGCAGCATGGGCCTCAAGCCTCGATCGGCGCGCCCCGCATCTCTTTGACGAACAGCAGGCCGACCACGAAGGTCACCGCGGCCACCACCACCGGGTACCAGAGGCCGGAGTAGATGTTGCCCGTGGCGGCCACCATGGCGAAGGCGGTGGTGGGCAGGAAGCCGCCGAACCAGCCGTTCCCCACGTGGTAGGGGAGGCTCATCGAGGTGTAGCGGATCCGGGCCGGGAACATCTCGACGAGCGCCGCGGCGATCGGCCCGTAGACCATGGTGACATAGACCACCAGCAGCCAGAGCAGGCCGATGAGCAGGGGCTTGTCGATCCTCGCCGGGTCGGCCTTGGCGGGGTAGCCGGCGGCCTTCAGCGCCGCGCCCAGGGTCTTGGTCCAGGCGGCCTTCTGCGCCTTCAGCTCTGCGGGCGGCAGCGCCTGGCCCTTGAAGCTGGGGATGGTCACGGCGCCGATGCGGACCGCGGCCACCGATCCGGCCGGCGCGGCCTGGTTCGCATAGCTGACGCCGGCGGTGGCCAGCGCCGACTTGGCCAGGTCGCAGGACGAGGCGAAGGTCTTCTTGCCCACCGGATCGAACTGGAAGGCGCAGTCGGCGGGGTCCGCCACCACCGTCACCGGCGCGGACGCGCTGGCCGCGGCGAGCTGCGGGTTGGCGGCGGCCGTGATCGCCTTGAAGATCGGGAAATAGGTCAGCACCGCCAGCAGGCAGCCCGCCAGGATGATCGGCTTTCGGCCGATCCGGTCCGACAGCCAGCCGAACACGACGAAGAACGGGGTGCCCAGCAAGAGCGCCAGGGCCACCAGTTCGTTGGTGAGCACGCCTTCGATCTTCAGGGTCTTTTCGAGGAAGAACAGGCTGTAGAACTGGCCGGTGTACCAGACCACCGCCTGGCCGGCGGTCAGGCCGGCGAGGGCCAGGAACACCAGCTTCAGGTTCGGCCAGCGGGCGAAGCTCTCGGCCAGCGGGGCCTTCGAGGTGGAGCCCTCGGCGACCATCTGCTGGAAGACCGGGCTCTCGTTGAGCCGCAGGCGGATCCACAGCGACACCGCCAGCAGCACCGCCGAGGCGAGGAAGGGGATGCGCCAGCCCCAGGCCTTGAAGGCGTCTTCCCCCAGCCGGGTGCGCACGAAGATGATCACGATCAGGCTGAGGAACAGGCCGAAGGTGGCGGTGGTCTGGATCCAGCTCGTATAGAGGCCGCGCTTGCCCGGGGGCGCGTGCTCGGCGACGTAGGTGGCCGCCCCGCCGTACTCCCCGCCCAGGGCCAGGCCCTGGATCAGCCGCATGAGGATCAGCGCCACCGGCGCGGCCACCCCGATCCTGCCGTAGCTCGGCAGGAGGCCCACCGCGAAGGTGGAAAGCCCCATCAGCGCCATGGTCACCAGGAAGGTGTTCTTGCGCCCCCAGAGGTCGCCCAGCCGGCCGAAGACGAGGGCCCCGAACGGCCGCACGGCGAATCCGGCCGCGAAGGCCAGCAGCGCGAAGATGTAGCCGGTGGTGGCGTTGACGCCGGAGAAGAACTGCTCGGTCAGGAAGCTGGCGAGCGAGCCGTAGAGGTAGAAGTCGTACCATTCGAAGACCGTGCCGGCCGATGCGCCGGCGATCACCAGCCGGTTCGACCCGCGCGCCGCTACGCCGGCGTCCGCCGTTGCCGCCACCATGGTTCCGCTCCCTCGACCCGTGTTCTTTGGGCGAGCCTATGGCGAAGCTCAGTCCAGGGCTAGGGCGAGCGGCTAGTGCAGCGTCATGACCTCGGGCCGGCGCCGCCAGAGGCCTTCGGAGAGCACGTTGGCGAAGCCGATCCAGCCGACGTAGGGGGCCACCAGGTTGGCGGCCGGCGCATCCACCTGGCGGGCGCGCCAGACGTAGGCGCCGGCGGTGCCCACCGAGGCGATCGCCGCGGCGAGCTGGCCGCCCAGGCGCTTGGGGCCCAGCGCCATCCAGACGGCGTTCAGCGCCTGCACAGCGCCCCAGAGCGTGAGCGCCTGGGTGCGCGCCGCGCTCCTCGGCGCATTCCAGACGCGCAGGCCCGAGAGCGTCAACGCCATGAACAGCGGCGGCCAAAGCGTGGCGAACACCTTGGAACGCGGCGCGCTGTCCACGAACACTGGCTCGTCGTAGTCGGAATAGGCTTCGTATTCGTCGTCAGCCGGCGCGGCGAGCCGCGCCACCAGGGCGGAGATCGCCACCGCGCCAACGGTCAGGCCGACACCCACCAGGATATGCTGGGTCGACCGTCCGCGGCTGTTGGCGAGGCTGTCGACCGCCCCGCGGACCGGATTTGCTGGCATGGATCGGCCTCCCACGGTCTGGTCGCTCCTACGAAATCCACAGGCGCCGCAGCGGGTTCCGGCTCAGCTTGCGCCGGGCGCCGGCATAGCGCGTCGCAGGCCGTTTGTCGCCCGGACCTCAGGCCGAGGGCAAGGCGCGCCTGGCGGCGATGCGGCCGGGCCCCGACCTCACAGACCCGCGACGGTTTGTCGCTTGGCCTGCAAGCGTGGCCATGCGTTTTACCGGATGGGAGCCGGTGTCCTCGCGCCTCCGCGGGGCCCGTTCAGGGACAAGGCCATGCACCTCGACGCGCTGATGCTGTCGCGACTGCAGTTCGCCTTCACCATCGCCTACCACATCATCTTCCCGAGCTTCACCATCGGCCTGGCGAGCTACCTGGCGGTGCTGGAAGGCCTGTGGCTCTCGACCCGCAACGACCTCTTCATGCGGCTCTACCTGTTCTGGGTGAAGATCTTCGCCATCTCCTTCGGCATGGGGGTCGTTTCCGGCGTGGTCATCTCCTACGAGATCGGGACCAACTGGAGCGTCTATTCCGCCGCGGCCTCGCCGGTGATCGGGCCGCTGCTCGCGTTCGAGGTGCTGGCGGCCTTCTTCCTGGAGGCGAGCTTCCTGGGGATCATGCTGTTCGGCTGGCGGAAGGTCGGCCCGAGGCTGCACTTCGCCGCCAGCCTGCTGGTGGCGCTGGGCACGCTCACCTCGGCCTTCTGGATCGTCTCGGCCAACAGCTGGATGCAGCATCCCACCGGCTATGTCCGCCTGGCGGACGGGAGCTTGCGCGCCACCGACTGGCTGCAGGTGATCTTCTCGCCCACCTTCCCGGTCCGCCTCGCCCACATGGTGCTGGCCGCCTACCTGACCACCGCCCTGGTGGTGGGCGCGGCCTCGGCCTGGCGCATCCTGAAGGATCCCGAGGAGCCGGAAAGCTGCCTGGCCCTGAAGATGGCCATCGGCATGTTCGCCATCGTGGCCCCCCTGCAGCTCCTGGCCGGCGACATGTCCGGCAAGCTCGCCTTGCGCTACCAGCCCGCCAAGCTCGCCGCCATCGAGGCGTTCTGGGACACGCGGAGCCGCCAGCCATTCCACATCGCCGCCTGGCCGGACCGCACGGCGGCGGCCAACCGCTGGGAGCTGTCCGTCCCGGCGCTGGGCAGCCTGATCACCACCGGGCGCGCCGACACCGTCGTCACCGGCCTGAAGGCCTTCGCGCCGCGGGACCGGCCGCCGGTCTTCGTGGTGTTCTGGGCCTTCCGGGTCATGGTCGGCTTGGGCCTGGCGATGATCGGGCTGGGGCTCTGGGGCGGCTTCAACGTCTGGCGCGGCCACCTGGCGCAGGACCGCGGGTTCCTGTGGGCCTGCGTGGCCATGGGGCCGGCCGGCTTCGTCTCTGTGGTGGCCGGCTGGGTCGTCGCCGAGGTGGGCCGCCAGCCCTATGTGATCTACGGCGTGCTGCGTACCGCCGAGGCCGCCTCGCCGGTGACCCGCGGCGAGGTGTCGGCCTCGCTGCTCGCCTTCATGGGCGTCTACGCCATCGTGTTCAGCGTCGGCGCGCTCTACATCCTGCGGCTGATGGCGGTGGGGCCGGCCTCGCCGGTGGGCGTCGTCGCGCCATCGACCGACCGGGCGCCGGCCAACGTCATGGCCGCCGCCGAGCAGCCGGAGGGCGGCGGGTGAGCCTCCTTCCTCGCCAAGGCTTCGAAGGACCGGTCCTGCGAAGCTCCGCCGGGAGCGAAACAGGATGAGCCTCGACCTGCCGCTGATCTGGGCCGGTATCCTGGCGCTGGCTGTGTTGCTCTATGTGATGCTCGACGGCTTCGACCTGGGGATCGGCATCCTCTTCCCGTTCGCCCCCTCGCCCGGCGAGCGGGACGTGATGATGAACACCGTGGCTCCGGTGTGGGACGGCAACGAGACCTGGCTCGTCCTGGGCGGCGGCGGCCTCTTCGCGGCCTTCCCGTTCGCCTACGCCGCCCTTATGCCGGCGCTCTACCTGCCGGTCCTGCTGATGCTGCTGGGCCTGACCCTGAGGGGCGTCGCCTTCGAGTTCCGGCTGCACGGCCGGCGGCGCGGCAAGCCGTTCTGGACGGCGGCCTTCACCGCGGGGTCCCTGGCCGCGACGGTGGCGCAGGGCCTGGTGCTCGGCGGCTTCATCCAGGGGGTGACCTTGAAGGACCGGGCCTTCGCCGGCGGGCCGTTCGACTGGCTGACGCCCTACAGCCTGCTGGTGGCGGCGGGCCTCACGGCCGGCTACGCCCTCCTGGGCGCCTGCTGGCTGGTCTGGCGCACCGAGGACGAGCTGCACGGCCGCGCCCGGCGCTGGGCCTGGATCGCCGGCGGCGCGACGGCCGCCCTGCTGGCGGCGGTGAGCCTGGCGACCCTCGTCGTGCACCCCCGCGTCGCGGGGCGCTGGGGCTTCGAGGGCGGCGGCGTCGACCTTGGCCGGCTGGCGCCCCTGGCGCCGGTCCCGGCGCTGGGCGCGCTCGGGCTGGCGATCCTCGCCTTAGGGCTGGCGCGGCGGTCCCACGGCCTGCCGTTCGCCGGCGCCGTCACCGTCTTCATCTCCGGCTATCTGGGGCTGGGCCTGAGCTTCTTCCCGAACATCGTGCCCTACGGCATGACCTTCCGGCAGGCGGCCAATCCGGACAACACCCTGGGGCTGCTGCTGGCGGGCGGGGTGGTGCTGCTGCCGGCGATCGTCGGCTACAGCCTGTGGGTCTATTGGATCTTCCGGGGCAAGGTGGGCGCCGATGCGGGCTATCATTGAGCCGCCGCCGGAGCCCGGTGCGCGCCTTGCGCCCTTGGGCCGGCGCCTCGCCTGGTTCTGCGGCCTGGCGCTGGCCGGCGCGGTGGGGACGGCCGTGGCCGCCTATGCGCTGAGGGCGCTGCTGCGCTGATCCTCCAGGCCTCGCCGCAGGTCGTTGACGCGCGGCGAGGCGCTTGGAACCCCATGCCGGCGCTCAGGCGCCGAGCACGGCGGTGGCGCCGCCGAGCGTCAGGCCGATGACGACGATGGCGATGCACACCAGGGTGTCCAGCCAGCGGTTCAGTCGGATGTTCATGACCGTTTCTCCTTTCGAGGTTTGGCGGTGAAGGGGTCCACCGCCGCAAGACCAGTGTCTCGCAGCCGAGCGAGATCAAGAAATCGAGTTACTTCAATAGCTTATGGAAAATCGAAGCGGAGCCGGCGGCCGCCGCTGTCCGCCTTCGGACAGTTCCTGTAAGAGCCGGCCCATGGCCCCGCCGCCCTGCCGCCTCTACCTGATCACGCCGCCCAGGCTGGACGACCTGGCGGGGTTCGGCCGCACGCTCGCCCACGCGCTGGACGCCGGTGACGTGGCCGCGCTGCAAATCCGGCTGAAGGACGCGCCCGACGAGATCGTCGCTGCCGCGGTGGATGCGCTGGCGCCGATCGCGACCGCGCGCGGCGTGGCGGTGATCCTCAACGACCGGCCGGACCTGGCCGCGCGGCTGGGCTGCGACGGCGTGCACGTGGGCCAGGACGACGCCCCGCTGGCGGAAGCGCGCCGCATCGTGGGCAAGGACCGCATGGTGGGCGTCACCTGCCACGACAGCCTGCACCTGGCCATGGAGGCTGCCGAGGGCGGCGCGGACTACGTGGCCTTCGGGGCCTTCTTCCCGACGACGACCAAGGACGCGCCCACCCGCGCCGATCCGGAGCTCTTGACCGGCTGGCAGCAGGCCATGGTGGTCCCCTGCGTCGCCATCGGCGGGATCACCGTCTCCACGGCCCATGGGCTGGCCGCCGCCGGCGCCGACTTCCTGGCGGTTTCGGCCGGCGTCTGGTCCTACGGCGAGGGCCCGGCCGCCGCGGTGAAGGCCTTTAACGCCGAGATCCAGAAAGGTCTGGGCGACCGCGACTGAAACCTCCCCCGTAGCGGCAGCGTGCGGGGGAGGTGTCACCGGAGGTGTCGGAGGGGGCGTTGGGGCCGTGCTCTGACTTCAGTGCGCCGGCAGCGCCCCTCCACCACGTCGTGGTCCCCCTCCCCCGCAGGCGGGGGAGGTTTTGGGGCGGTCGCCTTGCTTCTCACAGGCGTGGCCACTAGTTTCCGCCGCCCCCCAAGTCCACAGGAAGACCCTTGTCGACCCAGTCCGCCCTCCTGAAGGTCATGTCCGACGCCGCGCGCAAGGCCGCGCGGGGCTTGAACCGCGACTTCGGCGAGCTGGCCGAGCTGCAGGTGGCCAAGAAGGCGCCCGCCGACTTCGTCTCCGCCGCCGACCTGAAGGCCGAGCAGGCGATCTTCGAGGCGCTGGAAAAGGCCCGCCCCGGCTACAGCTTCCTGGGGGAAGAGCGCGGGATGATCGAGGGCACGGACAAGACCCACACCTGGATCGTCGACCCCCTGGACGGCACCACCAACTTCCTGCACGCCGTGCCGCACTTCTGCATCAACATCGCCCTGCAGCGCGAGGGCGCGATCGTGGCCGCGGTGACGCTGAACCCGGCCGCCAACGAGCTGTTCTGGGCGGAGAAGGGCAAGGGCGCCTTCCTGAACGACAAGCGCCTGCGGGTGGCGGCGCGCACGCGGTTGGACGAGTCGATCCTGGCCGCCGGGATCCCGTTCCTGGGCCACGGCCAGCACGGCCAGTTCCTGAAGGAGCTGCATCAGGTGAGCCAGCGGGTGGCGGGCGTCCGCAGCCTGGGGGCCACGGCGCTCGACCTCGCCTGGGTGGCCGCCGGCCGCTTCGACGCCTTCTGGGACCGCAAGTCGCACGCCTGGGACTATGCCGCCGGCATGCTGCTGGTCACCGAGGCCGGCGGCCGGGTGACCAGCGCCGACGGCGAGGAGGACGTGCTGACCGCGCTCAGCGTCTGCGCCGGCAACCTGGAGATCCAGCCGCTGCTACTGGAGCGCCTGCGCCAGGCGGCGAAGTAGCGGGGCCCACGGACCGCCGGCGCGGGGCGGACCGCGCCTTAAATCCATGACGGCCAGTTTGCTTGCGGCCTTGGGCAACTCAAGGACGCGCCGCAGGCGCGCCGCGAGGCGGGCGGCGAAGCCGCTCCTTGACTTGCCCAAGACCGCAAGCTCGAAATCAACCATGGGATTGAGGCCTCCCTGCCATTCTGAAGAATGCAGGACGGCATATCCGCTCCAGTTGACCTTGGCCTTAGGCGGCGCCTGACTGTCCCCTGAAACGAGGGGGGAAGGCCATGGAGATCACCCGACGCGCCCTGGGGGCGATGGCGGCCGCGGCGGCGGGGCTCGCCGCCCTGCCGGCCCGCGCGGCGCGCGACGCGCAGGGCTTCGCCAAGCACCCGCTGATCATCGGCCACCGGGGCGCCAGCGGCGAACGGCCGGAGAGCTCGCTGATGGCCTTCCGCCTGGCCATCGCCGAGGGGGCCGACGTCATCGAGCCGGACCTGGTCCTGACCAAGGACGGCCACTTCGTGGTCCGCCACGAGAACGACATCTCCCAGACCACCGACGTGGCGCTGAAGCCGGAGTTCGCGGGTCGCCTGACCACCCGGCAGATCCAGGGCCAGGCGGTGAGCGGCTGGTTCTCCGAGGACTTCACGCTGGCGGAGATCAAGACCCTGCGCTGCCGCGAGCGCCTGCCGAAGCTGCGGCCCGAGAGCGCGAAGTTCAACGGCCAGGAGACGATCCCCACCTTCCAGGAGGTGCTGGACCTGGCGAAGGCGGAGAGCGCGCGGCTGAAGCGCACCATCGGGACCTATCCGGAGATGAAGCACGCCAGCTACTTCGCTTCGATCGGCCTGCCGATGGAGGCCCGGCTGGCCGACGCTCTGAAGACCAACGGCCTCGACAGCCCGACGGCGCCGGTGTTCATCCAGTGCTTCGACGTCCTGCCCTTGAAGACCATCATGACGCTCTGCAAGGCGCCCCGCGTCCAGCTGGTGGAGCCGAACGGCGGCCCCACCGACGTCACCTTGCGCTACAAGGACATGGTCACGGCTTCCGGCCTGAAGACCATCGCGACCTACGCCACCGGCGTCGGCCCCGACTGGTCGATGGTGATCCCGACGGTCGACGGCGACATCGGCCCGCCCACCGCGCTCGTGAAGGACGCCCACGCCGCGGGCCTGACCGTGCACCCCTGGACGGTGCGCGCCGAGAACGTCTTCCTGCCGCCGAAGCGCCGCGTCGGAACCGACCCCTCGGCCCATGGCGACGTCGACGCGGTCTACAAGGCCCTCTACGCCGCCGGGGTCGACGGCCTCTTCAGCGACTTCCCGGGCCTGGCCGTGAAGGCGCGCGGGTGAGCCGCCGCCTCGCGCGCCTCGCGGCCCTGGCGCTGGGCGGCGCGGCGACGGCGCTGTCGGGCTCGGCGCTCGGTCAGGCGAAGATCCCGACCCGAAATCCGCTGGCGGTGATTCCCATCGCACCTGGCAAGCGGGTGGACCGGGTCGAAACCAACCGGGTGGACTTTCTTCCGGGCCAGGCCATGCCGACCCACAAGCACATGGTGCCGGTCGTCTGCTTCATCTCGAAGGGCGAGTTCCGCGTGAAGATCGGCGACGCGCCCGAACGGCTCGCGGCGACCGGAACCACGACCGTCGAGCCGCCGGGCGTCACGGTGCACTATTTCAAGAATGCCTCGGCCACCGCCCCGGCGGAACTGCTCTGCGCGTCCCTGGCCGGCCATGAGGACAAGGTGCTGAACGTCATGCTGAACCCCGAGCCGATCCCTTAGGCCGCCTCGCCGAACTGCAGGGCCGCTAGGCGGGCATAGAGGCCGTTCCGGGCCACCAGCTCGTGGTGCGTGCCTTCCTCGACGATGCGGCCCTCGTCCATCACCACGATGCGGTCGGCCTTCAGCACGGTGGCCAGGCGGTGGGCGATGACCAGGGTGGTGTGGCCGGTCATGGCTTCGTCCAGCGCGCGCTGGACCAGGCGCTCGTTCTCGGCGTCGAGCGCGCTGGTGGCCTCGTCCAAGAGCAGGATGGGCGCCTGGCGGACCAGGGCGCGGGCGATGGCCAGCCGCTGGCGCTGGCCGCCGGAGAGGCTGCGGGCGCGCTCGCCGACCGGGGTCTCGATGCCTTGCGGCAGGGCGGCCAGGAAGGTCTCCGCCTGGGCGGCGCGGACGGCGGCCTCCACCTCCTCTAGGCTGGCGTCCTCGCGGCCGAAGCGGACGTTGTCCAGGGCCGAGCCGGAGAACAGCGGCGAGTCCTGGGCCACCAGGGCCATGCGGGCGCGCACCGCCACCGGGTCGGCCTCGCGCACGTCGACGCCGTCCACCAGCACGCGGCCGGCCTGCGGATCGTAGAATCGCAGCAGCAGTCGGAAGACCGTGCTCTTGCCCGCGCCCGAGGGGCCCACCAGGGCCACCCGCTCGCCAGGCCTCACGGAGAGCGAGAAACCGCGCACCGCCGGCAGGTCGGGGCGGCCGGGGTAGGCGAAGGTGACGTTCTCCAGCGCCACCTCGCCGCGGGCCTGGGCCGGCAGGGCGATGGGGTGGGCCGGCGCGGCGATGCCGGGGCGGGCGGCGAGCAGCTCGGAGACCCGCTCCATGGCGCCGGCCGCCTTCTGCACGTCGCCCCAGGTCTCGCCCAGCGCGCCGACGGAGCTGGCGGAGATCACCGCCAGCAGGGCGAACTGGAAGAAGACGCCCCAGGACAGCTGATGGCTGAGCGCGTCGTTGACGCCCAGCCAGAGGATCCAGACCACGCCGCCAAAGACCAGGGCGATGGCGCCGGCGGTCATGACGGCGCGCGCGCTCATGCGGCGCAGCGACGTGCGGAAGGCGTTCTCCACCGCCTGGCCGAACCGCTGGCTGGCCGAGGCCTCGCGCCCGAAGGCCTGGACGATCTCCAGCGCGTCGAGGGTCTCGCCGGCGTGGCCGATGGCGGCGGCGAACTGGTCCTGGGTGGAGGCGGTGAGCCGGCGGACCTGGCGGCCGAACAGGAACAAGGGCGCGATCACCACCGGGAAGGTGATCAGCACGAGGCCGGTCAGGCGGGGGCTCACGATCACCATATAGGCCACCCCGCCCACCAGCATCAGCAGGTTGCGCAGGGAGACCGAGATGGAGGTGGTGAGCAGGTTCTCGACGATCTGGATGTCGGTGGTGAGACGGGAGAGCACCTCGCCGGTCTTGGTCATCAGGAAGAAGGCGGGGTCGAGCGACAGGATGTGGGCGTAGACCGCCTTCCGAAGGTCGGCCACGATCCGCTCGCCGAGCTTGGTGACGAAGAAGTAGCGGAGCGCCGAGGAGAAGGCCAAGGCCAGCGCGACGCCGCCCAAGAGCCAGAACCAGGGGGCGATGGTCCGCGCGGTGGCGTTCGCGCCCGCCGCGCCGGTGAGGTGGTCCACCAGCAGGCGCACCGCCCAGGTCTGGCCAAGGCTGGCGCCGGCGGCGGTGACCAGGAAGACGCCGGCCGCGGCGGCGTCCAGCCTGTGGCCGGCGGCGTAGGGGATCAGGTGGCCGAGCGCGCGGACGTTGCGGCTCTTGCCCCGGCGCTGGGCGGCCTCGTCGAGGGACTGGGCGAGCGCCTGGCCCGCGGTGGGGCGGCCGGCGGGGGATGGGGCCCCCGCCTCGACCGCCGGATCGGGACCGGCGGCGATCTGGGGAGCTTCACTCATCGACGCTGACGCCTTGCAATTGGGCGGGCGTTTCTCTATACGCCCGGCTTCCTCGAACGCCCCCCTCCTTAAGGGACCGTTCGCTTTCTTTCGACGCTCCTTTACGGCAGGCGCACCTTCGATGAAACAAGACACCCATCCGGACTATCACTTCATCACCGTGGTGATGACGGACGGCACGAGCTACCAGACCCGTTCCACCTACGGGAAGGAAGGCGCGACGCTGAACCTGGACATCGACCCGAAGACCCACCCGGCCTGGACCGGCGGCGGCCACCAGATGCTGGACCGCGGCGGCCGCGTCTCGCGCTTCAACGCCAAGTTCGGCGGCTTTACGCGGAAGTGAGCCGGCGCTAGACCCTGTCCCGTTTTGATTGAATCAATCAAAACGGGAAGAACAGGGTCGTCGCCTAAACTTGCGAGCACGATTCAGGGTTTTGATGGTTCCATCAAAACCCATCGTGCTCTAGCCGGACTCATCCCGGCGCAGGCCGGGATCCAGGGCGACTCATCCCCGCGCAGGCGGGGATCGGGTTCGCACAACGCACTATCCCAAACGAGAACGCCGCGGGGCAGGCTCCGCGGCGTTTTCGCGTGTGGATCCTTTCACCTCCCCCGTTGCGCGGGGAGGTGAGGCGCGTCGGGGGAGAGGCGCTAGGTCCCGAAGGCGTTCTTCAGGCGGTCGTGCTGCGAGAGCACCGGATGCGGGGCCTCGTCGGCCTCGTTCTCCACGTACATGCGGCGGTCGAGGTGGCGGACGCGCTCGTAGAGCCGCTCGGAGCGGTCGAGCAGGACGTTGAGCGCGGCCGGCAGGCCTTCGGCGTCGCCGGCGGTGCGGCAGACCTCCTCGCCGGCCAGGCGGTAGCGTTCCTCGCAGGCCGCGTGCGGCGGCATGTCGCCCTCGCGCACCGCGCGCTGCACCAAGAGCCAGGAGGCCACCTGCATCAGCCGCGTGGTGAGCCGCATGCTCTCGGCGGCGTAGGCCAGGGCGGCGTTGCGCGACAGGAGCTTGGAGGCCTGGCGGCCGGCGCCGTCCAGATAGCCGGCGGTTTCCTCCACGAGGTCCATGCCCTCCTGGAAGGTCCGCTGGAAGAGCTCCGAGCGGGCGAAGTCCTGGATGACCTCGGCCCGCCAGATCGCGGCGGACTTCGGCGACGCCATGGGGTTCAGATCGCTCATCTACTCGTCAACCTACACTCAGCCCGCCGGGCGGTCGCCAAGAAAGCGACACTGCAACCGCCATGCCAGAGCGGCTGTGCCATGACATATGGGCCATTTTGGGCCTTCGCACGTGCGGCAAACCGGCTCGCCGCGCTAGTTCGGCCCGGCGCCGAACAGGGCGTCGGCCGCCGCGCGGCCGGCCCGCTTGCGGTCGATCTGCGCCTGCGCCCGGGCGATTTCCGACTGCAGGATCTCGATGCGCTCTTCCAGCTCGGCCACGCCGAACAGCTCCAGGTCCTCGCGCACCGCCTCGATGAGGCGCTGGCCGCGGCCAACACGGACTTCCGCAGGCTCTTCCATGACGGGCTTTGCCTTTCCGGTTGCTCTCAGGGGCGCTATCCAACCGCGCGACGCCGCGAAGCGCAAGTTTCGCAGGCCGCACGCCGTCCCTTCCGGAGCCCGCCCGATGACCGAGATGATGACCGCGATCGCCATCGAGGGCGGCAAGGGACCGGCCCAGGCGCTGAAAGCCGTGCGGATCGCCCGCCCCGAGCCGAAGGACGGCCAGATCCTCATCCGGGTGCGGGCCGCGGGGATCAACCGGCCGGACATCATCCAGCGGATGGGCTTCTATCCGCCGCCGCCGGGCGCGCCGGAGACCCTGGGCCTGGAGGTGGCCGGCGAGGTGGTGGCCATGAACGACAAAGGGGGCGCGGGCCGCTGGCGGGCGGGCGACCGGGTCTGCGCCCTGCTGGGCGGCGGCGGCTATGCGGAATACGCCGTCTGCGACGCGCGCCACGCCCTGCCTATCCCCAAGGGGCTGGACTTCGTGCAGGCCGCGGGCCTGCCCGAGACCGTCTTCACCGTGTTCGCCAACGTTTTCGAACATGGCCGGCTGAAGCCGGGCGAGACCCTGATGGTGCACGGCGCCACCTCCGGCATCGGCACCACGGCGATCCAGATGGCCAAGGCCCACGGCGCCAAGGTGATCGCCACCGCCCGGGGCGCCGACAAGGCCGCCGCCGCGCGCAAGCTGGGGGCGGACCTGGCGGTGGACGCCAAGACCGAGGACTTCGCCGAGGCCGCCAAGGGCTTCGGCGGCGCCGACGTGGTGCTGGACATGGTCGGCGGCGACTATTTCGCCAAGGACCTGGACGCGCTGAAGACCGACGGGCGCATCGTCTTCATCGCCAGCCTGGGCGGCGGCGAGGTGAGCCTCCCCATCGGGCGGCTGATGCAGAAGCGCGGCGTGGTCACCGGCTCGACGCTGCGTCCGCGCAGCGCCGACGAGAAGGCGCGGCTGGCGGCGGCGGTGGAGGCCACGGTCTGGCCGTGGATCGAGGCCGGCAAGGTCGTCCCGCAGGTGGACGCGACGTTCCCGCTGGAAGAGGCCGCGCAGGCCCACGCCCACCTCGAAGGCGGCGAACACCTGGGCAAGGTGGTGCTGGTGACGGACCCAGCCCAGGGTTGAGCCCGCGATCCGACCGAGGCCGGTCATATCCAACCTTGTTTTTTGAAAGTGGAGATAAAAACCTTTGTTATTCGGCAAAAATACCAGACCTGACCTTCGAAAACAGGTTGCAGGTCGCGTCCTAGATTGACGCCGCCGTACGGCTGCGCCAGTGGGAAAAGAAACGAACGCCCGTTTCAATCCTGGCCCCGAAGGGGTCCCTGGGGAGGTCAATTTGCATACCAAAGTTCGCCTGTTGGCGTCGGCCGCCATGTTGTCCGCCGCGGTCCTCGGAACGTCCGTCCATGCGCAGACCCAGCCTGCCGCCACGGCCGCGGCGGCCAACACCATCGAAGAGCTGGTGGTCACCGCCGAAAAGCGTTCGCAGAGCCTGCAGGACGTGCCGGTGGCGATCTCGGCCTACACGTCGGAGAAGCGCGACCTCCTGGGGATCAACTCCGTCCAGGACATGACCAACTTCACCCCGGGCCTGGCCTATTCCAGCCAGCTCGACCGCATCAGCCTGCGCGGCGTCGGCCGCCTGACCAACGTGCAGTCCGCCGACCCGGGCGTGGCCACCTATTCCGACGGCGTCTACACCTCGTCCACGGTGGAGGCCGGCAAGACCCCGATCTTCGTCGACCGGGTGGAGGTGCTGCGCGGCCCGCAGGGCACACTCTACGGCCGCAACTCCATCGGCGGCGCGATCAACGTGATCTCCAAGCACCCCACCGAAGAGCCCTACGCCGAGGTGCGCGCCACCGTGGCCAACTACGGCCGCACCCTCTTGGAAGCCGCCGTCTCCGGCCCGTTGGCCCCCGACCTGCAGTTCCGCCTCGGCGGCAACTGGGAGAAGCAGCGTGACGGCTACTTCAAGAACATCGTCCCGGGGATGCCCTCCGAGGGCAACGTCATCGACCAGTACTACATCGAGGGCCAGCTGCAGGCGAAGTTCGGCGAGCACCTCGACGGCTGGGTGAAGGCCTCGGTGGCCGGCTGGAACAACGGCGGCGGCGGCCCCGGCGCGCGGGCGACCTACACCACCGGCCCGCTGAACACGACGGAGTTCGCGCCCGCGGCGCTGTTCGTGAACCCGAACTTCGCCTGCAGCGGCCGCGCGACCAATGTGGTGAACCTGTCGCCGGCCGGCTGCGTCAACCCGGCCAACAGCGATCCGCGCAAGTTCGCGGCCGATACGGCGAACTCGGTGTCCCTCGACGAGACCTACATCTTCTCGACCCAGTGGACCTACCACTTCGACGGCGCCGACCTGAAGTACATCGGCGGCTACGACAACTACCACTACACCCTGATCGCCGATCAGGACTTCACCGCGGTCGAGGGCTTCACCCTGCCGGTGGCCCCGTTCTTCAGCGCCCTGGGCGCGGGCGTCGGCGCGGCGCTCACCCCCTGCTCGGTGGTGCCGGGCTGCACCGGCGTGCCGGTGCGGCCGCGCTACGCCTCCACCTACCAGGAGGACAAGCACTGGGTCAGCCACGAGCTGAACCTGTCGTCCACCGGCGACGGCCCCCTGCAGTGGCTGGCGGGCGCCTACTACTACAAGGAAGGCTACAAGCAGCCGGTCTTCACCACCCTGTTCGACCAGGCGCAGCTGGCGTCCCCCGGCATCGCCGGCGCGGTTCCTGCGCTGACCGGCCCGGTGGCGGCGGACAACCTCCTGCGCCCCTACGACGACCGGCCGGAGCTGCATGACGAGTCCTACGCCGGCTTCGGCCAGATCGACTGGAAGTTCGCCGACGCCTGGAAGATGACGCTGGGCCTGCGCTACAGCCACGACCACAAGTACGGGACCGAGGATGTGCGCGTCGTCTGCTTCGCGGCGCCAGCCTGCCTCAACGCCCCCGGCGCGCCCCTGCTGGCCACGGCCGAGGGCCTGGGGACCTTCACTCCGCCGGTGGACGTGACCGCGGGCGTCGTGAACCTCACCGGCCTGCCGCAGGGCGTCGTCGCGGGCGGTCCGACCGGCAGCGGCGTGACCTTCCAGCCGGGCGGCTTCGCCCACCGAGCCTACGACGCCAACTGGTCGGCGGTGACCGGCACCTTCGGCGCGCAATGGGATCCCGACCGGGACACCATGATGTACGCCCGCTACAGCCGCGGCTATAAGGCCGGCGGCTTCCGGGTGGGCATCGACACCACCGAAGGCGGCTCCCCGGAGACCGGGCCCGAGCACGCCAACAACTACGAAGTCGGCCTGAAGAAGGAGCTGTTCGAGCGCCGGCTGCAGACCAACATCGCGGTCTTCTACCTGGACTACCAGGACTTCCAGGCGCCGGTGACCATCCCGGCGGTGGGCGGCGGCCTGGCCCAGCCGCAGGGCGTGTTCCTGAACGTGCCCAAGGCGGTCAGCTACGGCGTCGAGCTGGAGGCCATCTGGTCGCCGATCGACAAGCTGCAGATCCTGTTCAACTACAGCTACGACGACGCCCACATCCGCCAGCTGTCCGGCGTCATCGACCCGGCCGACCCCACGGCGGTGCAGCCGGGCGCCCGGCCGATCGGCGCGCTGGTGGCCTGCAGCGGCATCGGCACGCCGGCGCAGACGCCCAACTGCGACGTCTTCTCGGGCTTCGTGCAGCGCGGCCAGAACCTGAGCGGCAACCAGCTGCCCCAGTCGACCAAGAACAAGGTGGCGGTCAACGCGACCTACACCTGGGACTTCGACCGCGGCTCGCTGACCCCTTCGGTGAGCTACGTCTGGCGCGACAAGCAGTACGGCTCGATCTTCCAGCGCTTCTACAACGAGGCGCCGTCCTGGAGTCAGGTGGACGCCCGGGTGACCTGGAAGGACAAGGACAACAAGTACTCGGTCATCGCCTATGTGAAGAACCTGTTCGACCGCCTGGGCTACGACGGCGGCGCGGTCGGCGGCCGCATCGCCGGAACCAACGTCAACCCCAACGGCGTGTCGGTGACCAACCTGGTGCAGCCGGGCTTCAACATCACCTACCCGCTGACGCCGCCGCGCACCTATGGCGTGGAGCTGCAGTACCGCTTCTAGGGGCATTTCCTGCCGGCCGGGAGGGCGCGTCCGCAGGGGCGCGCCCTTTCGTTTGGGCGTTTCGCCCTGTTGCAGCCATGCCGACATTGCAAACGTTGCGCACCCGCAAGGTCCGAAAAACGTTGACGCAAAGGTAGCCCTCCCGCAGGTTCAGCGAACCGAGTGATCGGGCGGCCGCGGGTCTTACCGCGGAAACGCCCGGCGCGGGCCGCCTACGCGCGGCAGGGAGGACGTTCAATGGGGGCAAGTCGGCGGGCCTTGGCCGAGCGCGCGGATGCGGATTCGCGTCGCGGCGCGATCGTCCGTTCGCACCTTTCCTCCCCCGTATTCCCGCTCGGCCCGTCGGCAATGTCCTGCGCCATCTCGGCCAGGGCGCGGGCCGGGGCGATTTCGAAGCAAGGACAGCGCTGAATTCAATCGATGACCCGATCGGTCACTGGGGAGGTTAAATTGCAACACAAGGTTCGCCTGCTGGCGTCCAGCGCACTGCTGGTGGCTGTCACCGCGTTTGGTCCCTCGGCCATCGCCCAAACCCGCCCCGCGGCCGCCGCCGCGGCCAGCAACACCATCGAAGAGCTGGTGGTCACCGCCGAAAAGCGCGCCCAGAGCCTGCAGGACGTGCCGGTGGCGATCTCGGCCTTCACCTCGGCGAACCGCGACCTGGTGGGGATCAACACCATCCAGGACATGACCAACTTCACGCCGGGCCTGAACTATTCGTCATCCAACGACCGGAACTCGATCCGGGGCCT
>Ga0207695_10003704_pt1 | contig 21296 bp, 3 predicted proteins | sample KBSC54metaG_FD_184354 | JGI IMG/M metagenome (GOLD analysis project Ga0207695, IMG submission 184354) | Corn rhizosphere microbial communities from Kellogg Biological Station, Michigan, USA - KBS C5-4 metaG (SPAdes) (version 2) | ecosystem: Host-associated > Plants > Roots > Rhizosphere > Soil...
TCTCGCGCTGGCCGCCGGGGCGGGCGAACACGAGGCGCGCGCCGACGATGAGCGGCCAGAAGAATTCCCAGACCGAGACGTCGAAGCTGAACGGGGTTTTCTGCAGCACGGCATCGTCGGCGCCGAGCGTGTAGGCGTGCTGCATCCACAGGATGCGGTTGGTGATGGCGCGATGGGTGTTGAGCGCGCCCTTGGGCCTGCCGGTCGACCCGGAGGTGTAGATCATGTAGGCGAGGTTCTCGCCGCTCAGCGCAGGCGCGGGGTTGGACGCGGGCGCGGCGTCGAGCTCGAGCGCGTCGCGATCGACGACGATCACGCGGGCGTCGGTGTCGGGCAGCGCGGCAAGCAGATGCTGCTGGGTGAGGAGCCAGCGCAACTGCGCGTTGTCGATCATGAAGCGCACGCGCTCGGCGGGGTAGTCGGGATCGACGGGGACGTAAGCGCCGCCGGCCTTGAGGATCGCGAGCAGCGCGACGATCATGTCGAGCGAGCGCTCCATGGCGACGCCGACGAGAGCATCGGGAACGACACCGAGCTCGATGAGGCGATGGGCGAGGTGGTTGGCGCGCAGGTTGAGTTCGGCGTAGGTGAGCGCGACGTCGTCGTAGACGGCGGCGACGGCATCGGGCGTGCGCTCGACCTGTTGCTCGAACAGCCGATGCAGCGGTTGCGCGGCGTCATCGCCGAAATCCGTTTCGGTCCGGTTCCATTCGACGGTCAGCAGGTTCCGCTCCGCATCGCTCGACAACGAAAGCTCGCTGAGCGGCCGGTCCGGATCGGCGACCACGGCATCGACGAGCGTGCGGAAGTGTTCCGCCATGCGATCGATCGTGGCGGCGTCGAACAGGTCGAGGTTGTATTCCAGTGAGCCCGCGAGGCCGTGCTCGGCATCCTGGATATGCAGCGTGAGGTCGAACTTGGCGGTGTGGGTCTCCACCGACACAGGCGTTGCCACGAGACCGGGGAAGTTCACCGCATGGGGCTGCGCTTTCTCATACGCGAACACGGCCTGGAAAACGGGCGTGCGGCTCAAGTTGCGTTCGAGCTTGAGCGAGTCCACCACCTGCTCGAACGGAATTTCCTGGCGACTATAACCGTCCAGCGCGACGCGCTTCACGCGCGCCAGCAGTTCGCCGAAGGTCGGATTGCCCGACAGGTCCACGCGCAGCGCGAGCATGTTCGCGAAGAAGCCGATCAGCGGCTCGGTCATGCTGGAACGCCGATTGGCGATCGGGGAGCCGATGACGAGGTCCTGCTGGTTGCTGTACCGCGAAAGGAGCAGCGCATACGCGGCGAGCACGACCATGAACGTGCTGGTGCCGGACGCACGCGCGATCGCGCGCAGGCCGTCGGCGCGTTCGCCGTTCAACTGGAACGGCAGAACCGCGCCGTGAAAACGCTGGATGGCGGGCCGGGGGCGATCGGTGGGCAGTTCGATCAGGTCCGGCGCGTCAGCCAGCGCCGCGCTCACGAGCGCCAGTTCCCGATGCGTGTCGGCCGACGCCAGGCGTTCGTGCTGCCAGGCGGCGTAGTCTGCGTACTGGACGGCCAGTTCCGGCAGCGGCTGGCCGGCATAGAGCGCGGCCAGTTCGCCGATGAGGATGCCTGACGACCATGCATCGGAAATGATGTGATGCATCGTGATGCCGAAGACGTGCAGGCGCTCATGCACGCGATACAGCACGACACGATAGAGCGGCCCGGCGGCGAGATCGAACGGGCGGTCGGCTTCCTCGGCGAGCAGCGCGAGCGTGTCGGACTCGCCGGCGACGTCGACGACGTCGAGCGCGACCGGCGCCGGCGGGGCGATGCGTTGAACCCCGCGGCCGTCGACGGCGGGAAACGTGGTGCGCAGGATCTCGTGACGCCGGCTGATTTCGGACACGGCGGCCCGCAGGCGCGCGATGTCCAGATCGCCGTCGAAACGCAGCGCGCTCGAGATGTTGTAGGTTGCCGACGGGCCTTCCAGTTGCGCGAGGAACCACAGGCGCTGCTGCGGAAAGGACAGCGGCAGGTCGTTCGCGCGCGAGCGGGGCAGGATGTTGCCGGCCATCGAACCGGTCCGGGGCGACGACGCTTCGATCAGGTCGGACACCGCGCTGATGGTCTGGAGTTCGAAGATCGCGTCGATGCCGATCTCGACGGAGAAACTGCCCCAGATCCGCGAGACGAGCTGCATGGCCTGCAGCGAATCCCCGCCGTAGTCGAAGAAGCGGCCGGTGAGATCGACGGCCGGATTGTCGAGCACTTCGCGCCAGATGCGCACCAGCTCGAGCTGGATCGGCGTTGCGTCGAGACTGGCGGCGTCGAGACTGGCGGCGGCAGGCTCCAGGGCCAGGAGCGCCGGGCGGTCCAGTTTGCCGTTGGCGTTGAGCGGAAATTCGGCGATCGGGAAAATGTCGGGCGGGACCATGTAGTCCGGCAGTTTCCCGGCCAGAAAGGCCCGCAGGTCCGCAACGCTCAAGCTCGCGGAACCCTTGACGTAGGCCGCCAGCTTGCGCACCCCCTGGGCGGTTTCGCGCAGCATGACCGCTGCGCCGACGACATCCTCATGCGCGGTGAGCGCGGCCTCGATCTCGCCCAGCTCGACACGGTGCCCACGGATCTTGACCTGATCGTCGACGCGTCCGTAACACTGGATCTGTCCGTCGGGCAGCCAGCGGCCGATGTCGCCGGTGCGATAGAGGCGCGCTTCGCCGGTGAACGGATGCTCGACGAATTTCGCGGCGGTGACGTCCGGCCGCTTGTGGTAGCCGCGCGCGAGGCCGTCGCCGGCGATGCAGATTTCCCCCGGCACGCCGATCGGAACCGGCCGCAGGGCGTCGTCGAGCATGTACACCCGGGTGTTGGCGATGGGCCGGCCGATCAGCACCGTGGACGGCGCGTCCTCGACGCGCTCGACGATGCAGCCGACCGTCGCCTCGGTGGGACCGTACTCGTTGTAGATTTCGATCGCGGGATCGATCTTCCGCAGCGTGGCGATGTGCTGGGGCGTCAGTTCCTCGCCGCCGACGATCACCTTGCGCACGCCGGAGCGTGCCAGGTTCATGTATTCCAGCAGGTGAATGTGGGTGGGCGTGAGCTTGAGGGTGTCGACGCCGCTGCCGGGCTGGAACATCCGGGCCAGGATGGTGTCGATGCTTTCCGACTGCGGATAGATGCGCAGCGTCTTGCCGCGCACCAGCGGGCAGAAGATGTTGGTGAGCGTGAAATCGAAGCACAGCGAGCTGTACAGGCCGAAACTGCCGGTCGTGCTTTCCGGAAAGTAATACCCGGCGGCCCAGGCAATGTAGTGGGCCAGGTTCCGGTGTTCGAGCAGGCAGCCTTTCGGTCGCCCGGTCGAGCCGGACGTGTAGATCACGTAAGCCAGGTTCGCCGGCTCGGCGCGGCGCGGCGGATTGTCCGGCAGCGGCGTCCAGCCGGTAAGCTCCTGATCCAGCAGCAGCGTCGCGCCGGAGAATTCATACCACTGCGCCAGTTGACTCGATTGGGTCACCAGCAGCGACAGGCCGGTGTCGCCGAGAATGTGATTGATTCGTTCGGCCGGATACGCCGGGTCCAGCGGAACGAACGCCGCACCCGCCTTCAATATGCCGAGAATCGCGACGATCATCCATTCGGAACGGTCGAGCATGACGCCGACCAGCGATTCCGGGCCGACGCCGTAGTGGTCGCGCAATTGATGCGCGAGGCTGTTGGCCCGCGCGTTCAGGTCGGCGTAGGTCATCAGCGAACTGTCGGTGACCAGGGCCGGCGCCGCCGGCGTGCGGGCGACCTGCGCCTCGAACATGTCGACGACCGTGAGGTGGCCGGGCCCGGCCGCCGCGGTTTCGTTGAAGGCGGCCAGCAGCCGGCGCTCTTCCGGCGGGCTCGATTCGATGTCGCCGACGGGCTTGTCGAGGTGTTCGAATGCCTCCAGCACCGCGCCGAGGCTGTTCGCGAAACCGTCGATGACGAACGGCTCGATGGCGCCGGTATGACGGAGCTCGATTTCGCCGCGCGCGAGCCGCAGGTGCAACTGCAGGTCGTCGTCGTGGCCGGTCAGCGCGTGGTGCACCCGATCGTCCACCAGCGCGACTTTCGTGAGCTGCGCGAGATCCATGTCCTTTTCGTTGCGCACGAGCGTTTCCAGCGGGAAATGGTGCTCGGCGTAGCTGTCTTCCACGATTCCCGCCACGCGCGACAGGTAGTCCTCGACGCGCTCCTCGGGACGTACCTCGATGATCAGCGGAACGGTGGCGGCCCGGGCCGGCGGATGCTCGGCAAGCCCCGGCGTTCCGAGCACCGTGACCGGAATCCGGAAGTATTTCCAGAGCAGGAACGCAATGCCCGCGGCCGTGACGGCGAATTCGGCCAGCTCGCCGTCGCCGATGCGCCGCAACAGGTCGAGCGACGCGGGCGTGAGCGGCACCGTGCGGGACAGCAGGCGACCCGGCTGCTGCACCGGGGCGTGCGCTGCGATCCGGTAGACGCCGGCGACCAGGGAAAGGCTTTCGCGCCAGAAGCGCGCGGTTTGCGCATAGCGATGGTCGGTGACCAGCACGTTATTGTCTTGCACAGGAAACTCCTTGAGACGTTTTGTTCACCTGAAACAACCCGAAGCGGCGCGCACGGCGCCCGCTGCTCGAACTCCGGCCGGCCCGCATCACGTCTTCTCCTCGAGCGCGTCGTCGGCCGTGACTTCGGGCGCGCGCTTCAGGCGCAGGCCGACCCGGACCCGGGCGCTGGCGGCGGGCGCGTCGCCGGGGAGCGGGATGCGATCGACCGGCGTGGTCGGATCGCGGCGGAAGACGTCGTGGATCGCGAGCAGCCGATCGCGCATCGCGGCGATGGTCGCGGGGCGGAACAGGCGGGTGTTGTAGATGAACTGGATAAGGTGCCTGCCTTCGCTTTCCACGATCTGGAAGGACAGGTCGAACTTGGCCGTGCTGTCCGTCTGCGAGATGTCCGTGATGCACAGACCGGGCTGCGGCGCGGGTATCGAAACGTAGTTCGCTTGAATGTCGAAGATCGGGAAATGGTTCGCCGGGGTGCGGATCTTCAGGTCTTCCAGCAGCACGTCGAACGGATAGGACGCATGCTCCAGCGCGTGCGTGGAGGCCTTCGCCACACCGTCGATCACCTCGGCGACGGTCGCGGATTTCCGCACCGGGACGCGCAGCACGACGGTGTTGAGGTACACCCCGATCTGCGATTCGAGCTGTTCGCTGTCGCGCCCGGCCGACACGCTGCCGATGACGATGTCCTCGCGCCCCGTGTAGCGGTGCATCAGCACGCAGAACGACGCCAGGAGCACTGCATAGGGCGACGTATGGTGAGCGCGGGCCAGCTGCGAGAGCCCTTCCACCTGCGGGGCCGACAGTTCGACTTCGAGCGTCTGCCCGGCATGACCGAGCCGCTCGGGACGCGGGTAGTCCGATGCCAGTTGCAGGCGGGGCAGCGGCGGCGCCAGTTGCTCGAGCCAGTACGCGCGATGCGCGGCGGCGCGCGGACCTGCGAGGCTCGCGTTGTGCCACGCGGCGTAGTCGCGGTACTGGATCGACAGCGGCGGCAGGTGGTGCCCCGCGTACAGCGCATGCAGGTCGTCGGTCAGCACGCGGATCGACCACGCATCCGATATCGCGTGGTGCATGTTCAGCAGCAGCAGATGTTTCGTCGGCGAGAGCCGGACCAGCTTGACGCGAAAGAGCGGTCCCGACGCGAGATCGAACGGCTGCTCGCTTTCCGCGCGAATCAGCGCATCGATCGCTTGCGGCCCGGCATCGTCCGCCAGATCCATTTGCTCGACCCGGAATCCGGATGCCTCGCGGGTGAGGATGCGTTGTCGCAGTTCGCCTTCGATCATCGCAAACACCGTGCGCAGGCTCTCGTGGCGATCGACCAGCCGGTCGAACGCAAGGACGAGGCGTGCCGTGTCGACGGCGCCGTCCAGCTGCAGCGCGCCTGCCATGTTGTACGTGGACGGATCCGCGCTGCGGCTGGCGAGCCAGATCCGCTTCTGTGCGCGAGACACCGCGTAGGACGGTTGCACGGCAAGCGCCGGGATGATCGCGTCTCCGCCGGCGCCGTCGGCGGGCGTGGCAGCCAGCTTCTGCGCGAGCGCGCGCGGCGACGGCGCATGGAAGATGTCGGCGACCGCGACGTTCAGTTTCAGTTCGCGCCGGATCCGGCTGACCATCTGGATCGCCTTGAGGCTTTGGCCGCCATGCTCGAAGAAATCGTCGTCGATGCCGTTCGGCCGGCGGCCGAGCACCTCGGCGAAGATGCGCAGCAGCGCCGCTTCGACAGGTGTCTGCGGTTCGGCCGGCACGCGGTCGGGGACGGACGCGGCATCCGGGAGCGGCAGCGCGGCGCGGTTGATCTTGCCGTTCGGCATGACGGGCAGCGCCGGCAGCAGCATCACGGTGTCGGGCACCATATGCGCCGGCAGCTTTTCGCGCAGTGCGTCGCGCAGGCCTTTGGGCGTCCAGCCGGTACCCGACGCGTAGCCGCACAGGGTCTTTTCCGGGCCCGACGTCTCGCGGGCGACCACGACGGCGTTGGAGATGCCTGCGAGACCGGTCAGCGCGGCTTCGATTTCCCCGAGCTCGATGCGATACCCGCGGATCTTGACCTGGAAGTCGCGGCGGCCGAAGAAGTGGAGATTGCCGTCCGGCCCGAAGCAGCCGATGTCGCCGGTGCGATACAGGCGCGCGCCCGGTTCCGGGCTGAACGGATCGTCGCGGAACACCGCCCGGGTGCGTGCTTCGTCGAACAGGTAGCCGCGCCCGACGCCGACGCCCCCGATGCAGATCTCGCCCTTGACGCCGGCCGGGCACGGATTCATGTCGGCATCCACGACGTAGAGGCGCAGGTTCTCGATCGGTCGGCCGATCGGAATCGCCGGCAGATCCGGCGCACGCTCCATGCGGTAATGCGCGACGGAGTCCGACGCTTCGGTCGGCCCATAGGCGTTGATGAGCCGGACCGCCGGATTCAGGCGGAACCAGGCTTGCGCGGCGGCGGGCTGCAGGGTTTCGCCGATCGTCAGCAGCGTTTCGAGGTGCGGGAAGGCAGGCGTCGCGTGCCGTTCGAGCTCGCCGAGAAAGGTCGCCAGATAGGACGGCACGAATTGCATCGCCGTGATGCGGTCGCGGTGCAGGCTGTCGATCAGGCGCGCGGGCTCGAGGATGACGGCATCGGGATAGATCACCGTCGTGCCGCCCGACGCCAGCGCCGCGAAGCACTGCCAGACCGAAATATCGGAGCAGTGCGAAGCGGTCTGGGCGACCGCGCTCTGCGCGCCGAGCCCGACCCTGCGCGCCATCGCGAGCACGTGATTGAGCATGCCGCGATGCTCGACCATCGCGCCCTTCGGTTGGCCGGTCGATCCCGACGTGAAGATCACGTAGGCGAGGTCCGCGGGCCGGCAGCGCGGCGTCGGTGCTCCCGCGTCGTGACGGACGGGCAGGCGGGCGGGATCGACCAGCGGGATCGACGCCAGCGCCGGCGGCGGCTGGCAGTCGGTGCCGACGATGATGGTCGGCCGGGCCAGCGTCAGGATGGTCTCGACCCGCTGGGCCGGATAGGCGGGATCGACCGGAACATACGCCGCGCCGCACTTCCAGATGGCCAGGATCGTTTCCAGCATCAGCGGCGAGCGCGGCATCCAGACGGCGATCCGGTCGTCCGGCTGGATCGGCGCCGTCTGCAGAAGATGGCCGGCGATCCGGTTGGCGCCTTCGACGAGGTCCCGATAGGTGCGAACCTCCACGCCGCAGCGGACCGCAATGCGCTCGGGGTGCGCGGCGGCGACGGCCTCGATCAGTTCGGCCAGCGTCCGGTCGGACGGAATCGGCGCGTGGGTATCGTTCCAGCCCAGCAGGATGGCGTCCCGCTCGGCGGCGGTGAGGAGCGCAACGCCGCGGTTCGGGCGATCTGCCGCGCCCGCCAGGCCGACGAGCAGGGTTTCGACATGGCGCAGCAGGCGGACGATCGTTTCGCGATCGAACCGGCCGTCGTCGTACAGCACCTGCAGCGACAGGCGCTTGCCCGGCGTCACGACCAGCGTCAGCGGGTAATTGTTCGGATCGGACACCTGGAATTCGCCGATCCGCAGGCCGGGCAGCGCATCGGCCAGCGCTTCCTCGACCGGATAGTTCTGGAAGATGAGCAGGCTTTCGAAGAGCGGCACGCCGGGCGGCAGGCCGGCGAATTTCTGGATGTCGGCCAGCGGATAGTGCGCATATTCCTCCTGCTGCGCGAGATCCATCTGCAATTGCGCCAGCCACGCGGACGTCGGGCGCGCGTCGATGCGGACCCGCACCGGCAGCGTGTTGATGAACAGGCCGACCATCTCGTCCGACGCCGGCAGCGACGCGGGGCGACCGGAAACGATCGTGCCGAACACGACGTCCGCTTCGCCGCTATAGCGGCTCAGCAACTGTGCCCACGCGCCCTGCGCGAGCGTGTTGAGGGTGAGGCGATGGGTTTGCGCGAACGCGACGAGCCGTTGCGTGTCGCTTTCGGAGAGCAGCAGCGGCTCTTCCACATAGGCGCCCGGCGCGGCCGTGCCGTCGAGTTCGGGGCGGCCCAGCACGAGCGGCGTCGTCGCCGGGAAATCCGCCAGCTTCGTCTTCCAGAAGCGTTCCGCCGCGGCGGCGTCCTGGCGCGCCAGCCAGCGCACGTAATCGGCGAAGGCGGGCGGCGCGTCCCGCTCCGGGGCACGTTCGGCCGGCAGCGCCTGATAGGCGGCGGCCACTTCGCTCAGGAGCCGGGCGGAACTCCAGCCGTCGAGCAGGAGGTGGTGATGGCTCCAATGGAAGCGCCATGCGTGATCGCCCACGCGGAACAGCGCGAGCCGCATCAGCGGTGCGCGGGTAAAGTCGAAGCCGCGCGCCCGGTCTTGCGCCACGTAGGCTTCCCAACGCTGCCCGGCCTCCACGGCGGACGCCGCGCGTAGATCCTCCTCGTGCCACGGCAAGTCGATACGGCGATGCACGACCTGCACGGGGCTTTCGATTTCTTCCCAGTGAAACGAGGTTCGCAAGATGTCGTGCCGGTGCGCCACGGTATCCCACGCGCGGCGGAACCGTTCGACGTCGAGCGCCCCGTCGATACGGAAATTCAGGCTGCTGAAATAGGCATCCGACGCGGGTTCGTACAGGCTGTGAAACAGCATGCCCTGCTGGGTCGGCGTCAGCGCGTAGACGTCGGCGATCTCGTCCGGCATGACCGAGGCCGGCGCCTGCGGCAGACCGGTCGCGGGCCGGGTCGATGCGGACTGGACGGCATGGTCGGCGACCAGGGTTTCGAGCGCCGCGATGTAGGCTTGCGCGACGCGCCGGATGGTGTCCGTGTCGTGGCAGGCCCGACTGAATTCCCACGCGACGTGCAGGCGGTTGCCGGTCACGTAGGCGTTGACGTCGAGCAGGTGCTCGCGCAGCTGGTTCGCATTGCGGCCGTCTCCGCTTGGCTCGGCGGCCTGTTTCCAGTCGCGTGCGGCGGTGAACAGCTGGTCGGTCTGGCCCAGGTAGTTGAACAGCAGTTGCGGCTGCGGAGCCGGGCCGTCGAGCCGGTCTTGCAGCAGGCCGCAGGTGATGCCCGCGGTCGGCACCGCGCGCAGTCGCGTCTTGACCGACGCAACCAGGCGAGCCGGATCGTGCGAACCGGCATCGACCGTCAGCACGACCGGGAAGACGGACGTAAACCAGCCCACCGTGCGCGAGATGTCGAGGTCTTCGATCAGTTCCTCGCGACCGTGCGCTTCGAGATCCAGCAGCACGTCGGCGCATCCGCTCCAGTCGCTGACGGCACGCGCGAGCGCGGCAAGCAGCACGTCGTTGATCTGCGCGTCGTAGGCCCGGGGCGCCGCGCCCAGCAAGGCCGCGGTGGCGGCTTCACCCAGCTCGACCACGATCGTTGCGGCGGACGACACGGTATTGGCGTCGGCCGACGCGGCGCGATCGAGCGGCAGGCCGGGCAGCGTGGCATGCGCCAACGCCTGCCAATGGGCGATGTCGGCGTCGGCGGCGCCGGAGCCGGCCCAGTTCGAGATGGCACGCGTCCATGCGGTCCACGTCGCGCTGCCGCCCGCGAATTCGGGCGCCTGGCCGTTGCGCAGGCGGGTATAGGCGTCGTACACGGTTTCGAGCAGTGCGCCCCACGACACGCCGTCGACGACCAGATGATGGGCGACCAGCAGCAGACGAAGCGAACGGCCTTCGTCGAGGCGGAACAGGTCCGCGCGCAAGACCGGGCCGTCCGACAGATTCAGGCTCGCATGCGATTGCGCGACGTGCTGCGCGAGCCGATCGCGCGGAATGTCGAACACGCCGACGGGGACCTCCGGATCGTCGACGACTTCCTGGACCCGGCCGGACGCGCCCGCGCGAAAGCGCAGCCGCAGCGCGTCATGCCATTTGACCGCGTGCCGCAGCGCGTGGCGCAGCAGGACCGGATCGAAATCCGCCGGCACGTCGAGCAGGACCGCCTGGTTGTACTGGTCCGGGTCGTCCTTGCGCTGCGCGAAGAAACGCTTCTGGATGGGCGTCAGCGGCAGCGGGCCGGACGACGCGACGAACTCCGCCGCGCCGACCGTGCCGCGCGTAGCCACGGCGGCGAGTTCGGCGACCGTCGGATGCTGGAAGATGAGCCGGGTGGTGAGCTTCAGGCCCGCCTTGGCGGCCAGCGACACGATGCGCATGCTGAGAATCGAATCGCCGCCCAGCGCGAAGATGTTGTCGTGGATGCCGGGCGACGGAATGCCCAGCGCCTCTCCCCAGATGCGGCACAGCAGCGTCTCGGTGGGCGTGCGGGGCAGCGTCGGCGCGTGTGCCGCGGCGGACAGCCGCGACCGGTCCAGCGGGGGCAGCGCCTTGCGGTCGATCTTGCCGTTGCCGCTCAAGGGCAGCGCGTCGAGCACCACGTAGATGCCGGGCACCATGTAGTCCGGCAGCGTGGCGGACAACGCGGCGGCAATCTCGCCGTCGCTCAGCGACGCGCCGTCGCGGAACGCGACATACGCGCACAGCGCGGCGCGGCCGGTCTCGTCGCGATAGTCGAGCGCGGCCGCCTGGCGGATTTCCGGAATGGCGGCCAGCGCGTTGTCGATCTCCGCGAGCTCGATGCGGTAGCCGCGGATCTTCAGCTGGTGGTCCTTGCGGCCGTGGAGCACGATCGTTCCATCGGGGAGATAGCAGCCGATGTCGCCGGTGCGATACAGGCGGACACCGCGGTCCGGATGGAACGGATCCTCGACGAAAGCCTCCCGCGTAGCGGCTTCGTTGTTCAGATAGCCGCGGCCGACGGCGACGCCGGACACGTAAAGTTCGCCGGGAATCCCGATCGGGCACAGGTTCATCTGCGGGTCGACGACGTAGATGCGCACGTTGCGGATCGGCTTGCCGACCGGCACGTAAGGCGTGGTCGGCGCGCACGTCATGCGGTGCTGCGCGACGTCGTCGGATGCTTCCGCCGGGCCGTACGCGTTCACCATGGGGATGTCCGGGAACACGTCGAACCACTGTTTCACCAAAGCCGGGCTGACCATCTCGCCGGTGACGAGCAGGTGCCGCAGGTGCCGCATCAGCGCCGGCCGTTCCGATGCGCGGTCGAGCACGGCGGACAGATAGGACGGCACCAGTTCGACGATGCTGATCCGGGCGGCTTCCAGGGTCGTGACGAAACTCGCGGGATCGCGAATGCATTCGTCGTCGACGATCACGGTCCTGCCGCCGACGAGCGGCGCCGTGAAAAATTGCCAGACCGAAATATCGAAGCAATGCGGCGCGGTTTGCGCGATCACCGACGACGCCGTGATCGAAAATTCGTCGATCTCGGCGAGCATGTGGTTCAGCATGCCGGCGTGCTCGACCATCGCCCCTTTGGGCTTGCCGGTGGAGCCGGACGTGTAGATCACGTAGGCGAGGCTGTCGGGCGATACGGGGCGGCCGGGATTGGTGTCGTCGACGATATCGGTGGCGGCGTCGAGCGACACGACCGGTGCGAGCGCGGCCAGCTCGGGAGGAAGCAGGCCGTCGCAGGTAATCACGAGGGCGGCGCCGGAATCCTCGAGAATGGTGCGGATGCGGCCCGCCGGATAGTTGGGGTCGATCGGAATATAGGCGGCACCGCACTTCCACACGGCGAGGATCGCCTCCATCAGGCGCGCCGACCGGTGCATGCAGATCGCGACCAGCGTGTCCGGCCCCAGCTCGGCGGCGGCCAGCAGGCGGTGAGCGGTGCGGTTGGCGCGCGCATTCAGTTCGCCCGCGCTCAGGACGTCATCCCGGTACTCGACCGCGGGCCGCTCGGGGTGATCCGCGGCGGCCTGTTCCAGGCGATGCACCACGGTGCGCGCGGCGTCGAACGGCACGGCGGTGTCGTTGAAGGTCTCCAGCAACTGCCGGCGTTCGGCCTCGGGCAGGATCGGCAGGCGGCCGAGCAGCCGGTTCGGATCGGCCGCGAAGGCGTCGAGCGTCGCGGCCACGTGGCCCAGCATCCGCTGCATGGTGTCTTCATCGAAGCGCCGCGGGTCGAACGACAGTTCCATCTGCCAGTCGTCGCGCGCCGTCACCACGAATTCGAGCGGAATGTCGGCGCGGTTGTAGAGCAGCACCTCGTCGACCGCCAGCCCGTGCGCGCCGTGCGTCAGCGACGCGTCGAGCGGGTAATTCATGAACGTGAGGTTGCTCTCGAACAGCGGCGTCGTCAGCGGCACTTCGCTGCAGCGCTGAATGTCGGGCAACGGGGTGTGCTCGAACTGCGCACGGGCGGCCACGCGCGCCTGGATCATCTTCAGCCACGGCACCAGCGGCTGCCGCGGGTCGACCCGCACCCGCACCGGAACCGTATTGATGAACAGGCCGAGCATGGTTTCGATCCCCGGCAGATTGGCGCCTCGCCCGGACACGACGGCGCCGAACACCACGTCGGTCTCCCCGCTGTAACGCGACAGCACGAGCGCCCAGGCCGCTTGCGCGAGGGTATTGAGGGTGACGTGATGCCGGGCCGCGAACTGCCGCAGGCGTGCGCTCAGGTCGGCCGACAGGTCGGCCCGCACTTGCGCGAGACCCTGGCCGAAGCGCTCGCCCGCTTCCGCGCGCGCGGCCGTGGGCAGCGGGGTCGGCGAGTGGAAACCTTCGAGATAGCGTGTCCAGTACTGCTGCGCGGCTTGCGGCTCGCGCTGCTGCAGCCACTGGATATAGTCGCGATAGGGGCGCACCGCGGGGAGCGCCGGCGGCACGCCGCGCGCGAGCGCGCCATAGACCTGGAAGATCTCCTCGATGACGAGCGACAGGCACCAGCCGTCGGCAAGGATGTGATGGTGGCTCCAGCTGAACAGGTATGCGTCAGCGGCGACGCGCACCAGGCGACAGCGCACGAGCGGCGCGCGATCGAGCGCGAAGCCCTCGGCCAGGTCGTTTTCGAGATGCGCGCGCCACCGCGTGCGCTGTTCGTGTTCCGGCAGGTCGCGCCAGTCGTCCTGCACCCACGGCAGCGTGGCGTGCGCGTGCACGACCTGCATGGGCTTGTCGAATTCCTCCCAATGGAACGACGTGCGCATCACCGGATGCCGATCGATGAGCTGCTGCCATGCGGCATGAAACAGCGCGGGATCGAGGCTGCCGGTGATCCGGCAACCGAGCTGGTTGAAGCTGCTTCTCGTGCCGGGCGAGTGCACGGCATGAAAGAGCATCGCCTCCTGCATCGGGGAGAGCTCGTAGATATCGGCGATGGTGGGGGATGTCACGATTTGATCCTTGAGACAAGGGCGTCCAGCGCTTCCTGGCTGATGCGCGCGGCCGGGAAGTCCGACGGGCTCAGCCCGCGCGGGCCGTCGCCGCTGGCCGCGACGATCGACAGCAGACGGCTGCGGTAGCACTGCGTCAGCTGCTCGATGACGCCGGGCGCGCAGGCCTCGCGGTTGTAGTGCCAGGTCAGGTGCAGACGCCCGTCGGACACCATCCCGTCGATCTCGAACAGATGGCCGCGACGCGCGCGCGGGCTGTGCTCGGGGCTCTGGAAGTCGAGCACCGGTTTCCAGCCGGTGTCGTCGGCCAGCACGCGATCGACCTGGCCGAGATAGTTGAAGCGCACCGGCGCCGGCGGCTGCCGTTCCAGCGCCGCCGCGATGCCGGCGTCGTTGCCGAGGTAGCGGGCGATGCCGTAGCCGAGCCCGCGCATCGGCACCGCGCGCAGCTGCTCCTTGACGTGGCGCAGCGCCTCGACCGCCACGGTGGCGTCGCCGGCGTTCAGGAACACCGGATAGTGCGCGGTGAACCAGCCGATCGTGCGTGACGTATCGACGCCGTCGAAGAGGTCCTCGCGGCCGTGGCCTTCGAGATCGACGACCAGCGACGCGTTGCCGGTCCAGTCGCCGAACGCGAGCAGCAGGGCCGTCAGCAGGACTTCGTTGATCTGGGTATTGAACGCGCGCGGCACGTCCTGCAACAGCGCGAGCGTTTGCTGCGCGTCGAACTCGATGACCGCCGTGCCGGCGTCGGCGACGGTGCCGACCGGCATGTCGTCGAAGCACGCGTGCTCGTCGGCGTGCTCCCGGAGCCAGTAGCCCAGCTCGTCGAGCGCGGTCGCGCCGAGTTCGGACAGACGCGCCGACCAGTCGCGCCAGGCCGTCGTCCTGGCCGGGAGCCGCACCGCTTCGCCCGCTTCGAGCTGGCGACACGCGGTGTACAGGTCTTCGAACAGGATGCGCCACGAGACGCCGTCGATCACCAGATGGTGCGCCACCACGAGCAGGCGCTGCGGCGCGTCGGGACCGAACTGGAACAGGTGGGCGCGCAGCAGCGGCGCCACGGACAACGTGAAGCTTTCCTGCATGCGGGTGGCCGTCGCGAGCATCTCGGCCTGCCGTGCGGCGGGCGCCGCGTCCGCCAGCGACGTGACGCCGAGCGGAATCGCCAGCGGCGGCGCCGCATGCGATTGCTGCCACACGCCGGCGACGCGCTCGAAACTCAGCCGCAGCGCGTCGTGATGCGTCGCGACGGCCGCCAGCGCGTGTTCGATCACGTCCGGCCGCAGCGACGCGGGCACCTCGATCATCGTCGACTGGTTGTAGTGGTGCGGATCGGCCACGTCCTGCGCGAAGAACCAATGCTGGATCGGCGTCAGCGGGGCGGGGCCGACCACCGGCTCCTGCGGAATCCGGATCGACGGCGCCTCCACCGCGACCTGCGCCAGCTCGGCGATGGTCGGATGCGCGAAAAACTGGTCGGCGGTGAATTTGAGGCCGACTTGCTGGGCCAGCGACATCACCTGGATGAGCAGGATCGAGTCGCCGCCCAGTTCGAAGAAATTGTCGTGCACGCCGATCGGCTCGCGGCCCAGCACCTCGGACCAGATCTTGCCCAGGCGCGCTTCGACGTCATTGGTCGGCGCGGCATATGCGGTTTCGCCCGGCACGGGCGCCAGTTCCAGCGCGGCGAGCGCCTTGCGGTCGGGCTTGCCGTTCGGCGTCAGCGGCAGGCGTTCGAGCGTCACGATCGACGCCGGCAGCATGAACTCGGGCAGGCGTTCCTTCAGGTGTTCCCGCAGGCTGGCGACGCTGGCCGTCGCCGTCGCGACGCAGGCCACCAGCTGCTTGTGCTGCGGCGCGTCCTCGCGCACGAACACGATCGCGTCGGCGACGTCGGCGTGCTGCCTGAGCGCCGCTTCGATTTCGCCCATTTCGATGCGATAGCCGCGAATCTTCACTTGCGTGTCGCGGCGCCCGGTGACTTCCAGGTTGCCGTCCGGCAGCCAGACGCCGAGGTCGCCGGTGCGATAGAGGCGCTCGCCCGCCTCGAACGGGTGGTCGACGAAAGCGGCGGCCGTCAGGTCGTCCCGGCCGACATAGCCGCGAGCCAGTGCGATGCCGGACACGCAGATCTCGCCCGTGCAGCCCTCGGGGGCCAGCGCCCCGTGCTCGTCGAGCAGGTACAGGTGCGTATTGTGGATCGGGCGGCCTACCGGCAGGCGGGCGCCGTAGGCGGTTGCCGGGTCGACCACGTAGTCCGCGATGCACACGGTTGCCTCGGTGGGGCCGTACGAGTTGTGGCACGTGCGGGTCCGGGCCAGCTCGCGCAGATCCGCCGCGCGGGCGCTGTCGCCGGCGCTGATGACGCGTTTCACGGCGCCGAGCGCGTTCCAGTCGAGCGCGGCGAGATAGGCAGGCGTCGCGTTGACGGTGGTGACGCCCTGCTGCGCGATATATTCGACGAAACGCGGCACGTCCCGGATCACGGCGGGCTTCGCCAGCACCAGGCGCGCGCCCGCGAGCAGCGTGACGAAAATCTCCATGATCGAGCCGTCGAAGCCCGGCGAGTAGAACTGCACGAACCGGTCGGCGGCATCGAAACCGAAGGCGTCCACATGGTACTGCGCCATGTTCAGGAGCCCTGCGTGTTCGAGCACGACGCCCTTTGGCACACCCGTGGAGCCGGACGTGTAGATGATGTACGCCGCATCGTCCGGCCGGACCTCGACCTGCGCCGCCGCCGATGCAGGCGCCAGCGTGTCGAGCTGGAAGTCGAGGGCGAACATCGGGATCGCCCAGAAATCGGCGAGCAAGGGCAGGTGTTCCGAGTGCGTCAGCAGCGCCTTGACCTTCGCGTCCTCGATCATGAAGCGCAGCCGCTCCCGCGGAAACTCCGGGTCGAGCGGCAGATACACCGCGCCCGCCCTGAGGGCGCCGAGCATGCCGACGATCCAGCGCTCGGAACGGTCGGCCACCACGCCCACCACGTCGCCGCGTTCGATCGCGTATTCCGCGAGCAGGAAGCTCGCCAGCCGGGACGCCTGGTCGTCCAGTTCGGCATAGGTCAGCGATGCATCGGCGGTCACCACGGCGATGTCGTCCGGCGCGGCCGCGACCCGTTGCGCGAACTGCTCCAGGAAGGTTCCATTTACCGCGACGGGCGCCGCATGCGAACGAAGGCGCGCGCGTTCTTCGTCGTCGAGCAGCGAGACGGTGTCGAGCGGAGCGTCCAGCGTGCCGAAGCCGGCCAGCACGTTGCGCAGGTGTCGCGCGACATGCTGGAGATAATGCAGCGTGAACACCGTCGGCCGGCCCGTCAGCACGATCTCGTAGCGCTCGCGATGGCGGATCTCGATCGACAGGTCGTAGTCGGCCGACGCCCAGGCTTCGTGCAGACCGTCGAAGCGCACGCCGACGTTGGTCGTGCGCCGCTCGCCATGCAGCTTGTGCGCGAGGGCGGCGATCGGAAAATCCTGATACGAATAGCTGCGCCGCACCCTGTCGCGCACCTGGTTCAGATACGCGCGAACCGTGGGGCCGGGCTCGATGGCGTCGAGCAGCGGGACGCGATCGGCGAGGCCGCTCGCGGGTTCGACGATCAGGCGCGGCGACTCCACGAACAGGCCGGCCGCGCCGTTGTAGCGCCCCAGCACACGGAACAGCGCCGCCAGCAGCACGACGAACGCGCCCAGCTCGTTGCCGGCGGCGAGCTTCTCCAGCACCTGCGCGGCGTCGCGGTCGAGCGCGAACGTCAGTTCCGGCGCGGGGCCGAGCGGCAGCGCATACGCCTGCCATGCCTGCTGAAGACGGAAGTCTTCGTCGATGCGACCGAGCGTATCGCTCCAGAACGCCATGTGTTCCTGGTATTGCCCGCTGGTCGAGAGCGCGTTGAAATTCAGTTCTGACAAAGCACGATCTCCCTCGTCGCGTACAGGATTTCGGAAGCGATGCCCTTGGCCTTGCAGTGCGCGACGAACTGGGTGGACTGGATATGGCTGGGCGAGTTTTCGTCGAAGGTGTTGTCGAGGAGGTGGTTCAGCCACGGCTCCTGACCCATCGCATAGACGTACGCCGCGTTGAACGCGAAGTCGTCCACCAGCGCGGCGGCCTCGCCGAACTGGCAGCCCCGCGCCCGCCGCGACTGATCGATGTCGCGCGGCAGCGCGTTGGGAAACAGCGGGCCATAGACCCAGGACGGCGGCGCGCCCTCGGTTTCCATCCCGACGAACAGCGTGTCCGGCTTGCCGGCGAGGCGGAAGACATGCTCGTAAAGGGCGGGGTCCAGGTTGCACGAATCGGCGATGCACAGCACCGAGCGCGTGCCGAAGCGGATCATGAAGCTCTGCTTGCTCTGGATCGCCAGGTCGTTGTGTTCGCCCAGGAACGGAATGGCGGTGATGGCCCCGTCGGGCACCTTGATTTCCTGAGCATCCCGAACTTCCCGCACGTCGTCGAAGCCGAGCTTGCGCAACGCCAGTTCCAGTGACGGATCTTGCGGAAAGCCATCGAGATTCCTGCCGACCACCACGGTCTTGACCTTGTGGCGAAGCTGCAGCAGCGTTTCGAGGACGATGTGATCGTGATGGCTGTGCGTGATCAGCACGTAGTCGATCTGGTCCGGCAGGTCGGCGAAGGTATAGCGCGGCAGCGCGGTGTCGTAGCCGTAGCTGATCACCGGATCGATCAGGATGCTCACGCCCCGGCTCTGGACCAGCAGGCACGCGTGGCCGTAGTAGCGGATGCGGATGTCGTCGCCGTCGAACGAACGATCCGGTTTCGGTTCCGGCGCCTCCTCGACGAAGAACGAGCGGAACAGCGGCTCGTCCTTCTCCTCCACGCGCATCAGGTCGACGATTTTCGCGTAGCTGCCGGGCGTGTCGCGCATGCGGAACAGCGCGTCGAGCGCGCGATCGTCGAAGGCCATGTTGCTGAACAGCGTGCGCTCGTCGCTGAGCCGGGGCGTGCTGAGAATGAATGGCCGGGGCGTGTTCTCCTCGATCGCCGACAGCGCGATGCTCTGCGCATCGCGCGCATAGAGCGGGCTCGCGTACAGCAGGCTTTCGAACACCCGGAAGGACGGGTTGTGGTTCAGGTCGTAATAGATCTCGACATAGCCTTTCAACACCTCCGGAATCTGGGGGTAGAGCGGGTCCGATGCCATTCCCTTCGCCTGTTCCAGCAGCAGCGTGGAGAACGCCTTGTAGGCCTTCGCCAGCTCCAGTTGCCGGGTCGCGCGCCGGGTGGTCTGCTCGATCAGCGCGCGGATTTCGTCGACGCGCTTGCCGCCCAGGTCGAGGAACGGGCCGCCGCGCATCGCCGGATCCTTGCAGGCCGCCGCATGCATCATCGGCGATGCGGCATAGGACTTCATCAGCGGCAGGAACCGCTCGGCCACGTTGAGGGCGGCGGTCAACGGCGGAAGCGTGTGAAACCACGCGTACCAGCCGTTGATCAGCGGTTCGAACTGGATGTTTTGTCGCAGGTAGACCTGCGTGTTGGACGAAATGGTCAACGAAGGCTCCTTAGAATGCGCTGAGTTCGACGGTGGGCTGGCGGGCTTCGGTGTGCAGCGCGCGTTGTCCCAAGGTCAGGTTCCGGATGCGAACGCCCGGATTGGCAAGCACTTCCCCGATGACGGACGTCAGTTCGTCGGCGAGGCCTTGCACCAGGGCCTCGCTGAACCGCCCGGCGTGATAGACGACGCTGATCGCGAGGCCCTCGGCGCGCGGCTCGGCCAGGAACCAGAAGTCCGTCGCGGCTTCCGCGTCCGCGCCCTGCAGGTCGTGGTCCGGCAGCTCGGCGATATGCACTTGTCCCGCGTAGCGATCGACGGCGCCTTGTCGCTGGTTCTGCAGCGTCAGGCCGATGTCGAAGAGCGGATTGCGCCCCGCAACGCGCTTGATGTGCAGCTCGTCGAGCAAGCGATCCAGCGGATACAGCGGGTGCGAAAACGCTTCGAGGGTGGTGTCCCGCACCCGGGTCAGCAGCGTGTCGAAACGATCGTCGCCGGCGACGCGATCGCGCAGCGCCAGCACGTTCAGGTAGGGGCCGACCTGCGACTCGAGTTCGGGCAGCTCGCGGCCCGCGACCGGCGTGCCGACGACGATGTCCTCCTGGCCGGAACGGCGGTAGAACAGCGCCTTGATGGCGGATAGCAGCGCGATGAACAAGGTCGCGCCGTGGCGCTTGCCGAGCGATTCCAGCGCCGTCGTCTCGGCGGCGGGCAGTTCGAATTGCCAGGATTTCCAGCTCGGCGCGGCCGGCTGCTCGAGGTCGCCCGGCAGTTCCAGCGCGCGCAGGCCGCCGCCCAGCTTGGTCAGCCAGTATTCCTTCATGCGTTCGCCGTCCGGCCCGGCGAGCAGGCGGTTCAGCCAGCCGGCGTAATCCTTGTACTGGATCGGGAGTGCGGGCAACGGATTGTCGCGACGCTGGACAAACGCGTCATAGATCTTCGACAGGTCGTCGAGCAGCACCTCCGTGGACCAGCCGTCGCTCACGATGTGATGCATCGTGCAGATGCAGACGTGACGGACTTCGGAGAGCCTGAGCAGCTTGACGCGGAAGAGCGGACCGGTAGCGAGATCCATCGGCGCGAGCCGTTCGCTCGCTTGGATCGACATGGCCTGCGCATCGCGGTCCTCGGCATCCTGCAGATCCACGACCTCGACCGCGAAGGCGGCTTCGCCGGGCGGCAGCACTTGCTGGACCGGCTGATTGCCTGCCAGCACGAAGCGCGTGCGCAAGATCTCGTGACGTTCGCTCAACGCGCGGAACGCCCGCACGAGCGCGTCCACGTCCAGCACGCCCTCGAACAGCAGGGACGTGGGCAGCGGCCCGCCGGCTTGCGCCGCGGTGAGGCGATCCTGGACCCACAGCCGCGTCTGGGCGGGAGAGAGTTCGTAGTGCGCCTGTGCCGGCAGCGGCGTCACCGGCGCGTAATCGATCGGCTGCGTATCGGCGATGCGCTTCGCGAGGCTCGAAATGGTGGGGTGCGCGAACAGGCTGCGGATTTCCAGCTTCGCATGCAGATCGCGGCGGATGCGCGCGACGACCTTCGTCGCGGAGAGCGAATTGCCGCCCAGCTCGAAGAAATTGGCGGTCGTGCTGATCCGCGCCTTGCCGAGCACTTCCTGCCAGATTGCCGTCAACTGCGCTTCGAGCGCGTTGTCGGGCGCAACGTGGTCCAGGCCGTCGCCGGGTTCGGGCAGCCTGGCGCGATCGAGCTTGCCGTTGGGCAGATGCTCGAACGCGGGCACGACGACGAATGCGGACGGCACCATGTAATCCGGCAGCCGCTGCCGCAGGTGGCTGCGCACCGCTTCGATCAGTTCGGCTTCGGGGTGCGACGAGCGCAGCCATGCGACGAGTCGCGCGCCGTCGTCCACGCCGCGCAGCGCCACGACGGCGGCGTCGACCAGCGGGTGCGAAGTCAGCGCCGCCTCGATTTCACCGGGTTCGATGCGCAGGCCGCGCAGCTTGATCTGATGGTCGATGCGGCCGAGGAACTCGATGTTGCCGTCGGGCCGGTAGCGCGCGAGATCGCCGGTGCGGTAGAGGCGTG
>Ga0207695_10003709_pt1 | contig 21285 bp, 17 predicted proteins | sample KBSC54metaG_FD_184354 | JGI IMG/M metagenome (GOLD analysis project Ga0207695, IMG submission 184354) | Corn rhizosphere microbial communities from Kellogg Biological Station, Michigan, USA - KBS C5-4 metaG (SPAdes) (version 2) | ecosystem: Host-associated > Plants > Roots > Rhizosphere > Soil...
CTTCGTCAGCCTGGTCGGTTATTCCGCCATGGCCGGCGCGATCGGCGGCGGCGGCCTGGGCGACCTCGGCATCCGCTACGGTTACCAGCGCTTCCTGCCGGAAGTGATGCTGGCGGTGGTGCTGATCCTGATCGTATTTGTGCAATTGGTGCAAACGCTGGGCGATGTCCTGGTACGTCGTCTGAGCCATCGTTAAGAGCAGGCTTCAGGCGTAAAAAATAAGGCAGCTATCCGCTGCTGCTATCAAAGAAAGAGAGAGGGAAACAATGAATCGTCGTCAATTAATCCAATTTTTCGCAGGTCTGGGCGTGGTTGCCGGCCTGGTGTCCGCACCGGTCCTGGCGCAAGACAAGCCGATCAAGATCGGCGCCACCGGCGGCCCGCATGCTGAAATCCTGGAACAGGTAAAGAAGCTGGCCGAGAAAGATGGCCTGAAGCTGCAGATCGTTGAATTCAGCGATTACATCCAGCCGAACGCGGCGCTGGCTGCCGGCGACCTCGATGCCAACAGCTACCAGCACCAACCGTACCTGGACGCGCAAGTCAAGGACCGCGGCTACAAGCTGGTCAGCGTCGGCACCACCATCACCTTCCCGATGGGTGTGTACTCGAAGAAGATCAAGTCGCTCAACGACCTGAAGAACGGTGCTCGCGTCGGTATCCCCAACGATCCGACCAACGGCGGCCGCGCGCTGCTGCTGCTGCAGGCGCAAGGCGTGCTCAAGCTGAAGCCTGATGCAGGCCTGAAGGCGACACCGCTGGACATCGTCGACAATCCGAAGAAGGTCAAGATCGTCGAACTGGACGCGGCTCAGCTGCCACGCTCGCTGGATGACTTCGACGCTGCCGCCATCAACGGCAACTTCGCTGAATCCGCCGGCCTGTCGCCGACCAAGGACGGCATCGCCATCGAAGCCGCCAAGGGCCCTTACGTCAACGTCATCGCCGTGCGCGTCGAAGACAAGGACAAGCCTTGGGTTGCCAAGCTGGTCAAGGCTTACCACAGCCCTGAAATCAAGAAGTTCGTGATCGAGAAGTACAAGAACTCGGTCGTGACTTCCTGGTAAGCGAGCCAGGACGACCGGCCCGGTGCCGGTTGCTTCCAATAAAAAAGGCGGACCTCTTCGGAGTCCGCCTTTTTGTTTGTCCGTCTGCGCTGTACTACAAAGACAACACTTCCTGCCCAAGCCGTCACCGATATTGCCGCATTGAAAATTGATTGCTACCCTGACAATACTCTTCGCCTACTCTACCCGGCACCTTTGAAAGGAGCAGCATGAAACCGATCCACCGCCTGTTCGGAATCATCATGCTGCTTGCACACTGGCACTGCCATGCAGCCTCAACCGAAGACGGCGCCCGCACCGTGCTGATCGGCTTTGCCGGCCCATTGTCGTGGACGCTCACGCGAAGCGGTCAGTACGCCGCACAACTGGCGATCAATGAAGCCAACCGACGCGGCCACGTCATCGACGGCAAGAAGGTGGTCTTCAAACTGCTGGCGATGGATGACAAGGCCGATCCCGCCGTCGCCGGTTTCATCGCCAAGGCAATGATCTCAGCCGAGGTCGCCGGCGTCATCGGACACTGGACGTCTGCGCCCACCATTGCCGCCGCACCGGTGTATGGCGCCGCGGGTGTACCGCATATCAGCCCCTCCGCTGCCGCGCCGGAATTCACCGACAAGGGCTATGCCACCAGCTTCCGCGCCATCGGCAGCAGCCAGGACGCCGCCGTCGCCATCACAGAATTCGTGACGCAGGAATTGAAGGCCGGGCGCATCGCCGTGCTGGACGACGCCTCTCTATTCGGTACTCGCATGGCCGACCTGTTTGCGGCTCAACCCGGGGTAGAGGGGCGCATCGTCGGCAGACATACCGTCAGCAACAAAACTTCCGATTTCAACGAAGCGCTGAGGCGGTTTGCCCTGAGCAAGGCGGACCTGATTTTCTTCAGCGGCTACCTGCAGCGCAGTGAAGACCTTGTGCGGTCCCGGCAACGGCTGCGCGTGCCGGCCCTGCTGTTCCTCACCGGTAGCGTGGTCAATCCGGATTTCCTGAGCATGACGCAGGAAGCCGGCGAAGGTGTGTTCGCCACAGCCCCCGGAAGGCCTTACGAGGGAATGTCGCAATTCAAGGTGTTCGAAAGAAATTTCACAACGAAATTTCGCTCCACCATTAGCGTCTACACGCTGTCGACTTACGACGCCTGCAATGCGCTGATCGCAGCGATCCGGCAGGCCAACTCCCTGGAGCATGCGAGGATAGTCGAAGAATTGCACAAGATCAGGCACAAAGGGCTGCTCGGCGTCATCTCCTTCGACGGCAACGGCAACCTGCGCGATCCGGTCTACACCGTCTTTCGCGTGCAGGATCAACGCTGGATGCCGGTCAGGATTTACGAAGCCAGGAAAACATCATGCCCCGCGGAGGCCGGCGCAGGCAAAGCATGCGGGGGAGACTGAAAACGCCTGAAACATCGCATGGCGATAAAAAACCTGCCAGGGCGAGCGTCTTCACACCGTGAATTGCAACGGCCTCATTCGGGACGGCCGCGATTCTTTTCCGCCTCCTCGGCCGCGATGGCGGCGAGTTCTGCGGCTTCTTCCGCCGCCGCGATGGCCAGCTCGGCCTGGTAATTGGCCAGCAACTCGGCGCGCGTGGCGGGCGTCTCCAGCGTGATTTGTCCGAGCGCGCCGGTGCGATAGTCCTGCAGGAAGGTGTGCGCGGCCTTCTCGAAGTCGAAGTCGCCGCCCTTCAGGCGGAAGCCGCGTTTGATGGCGACGCCTTCCACCACCGCCACGCCGTCCATGCCTTCGGTCTTGAAGCCGTAACGTGCCGCCAGCAGGTGCGGATAACGCTTGAGCAGTTCATCGGCGAGGAAGGTCGCGACTTCTTCCTCGATCAGCGCATTGCTGCCGATCGCGTGGCTGGCGGCCAGCATCAGGCCGTCGCTGGGATGCTGGATCTTCGGCCACAGCATGCCGGGCGTGTCGATCAGCACCATGTTGTTGCCGAGGTAAAGGCGCTGCTGGGTCTTGGTCACAGCCGGCTCGTCGCCGACGGCGGCCACGCGCTTTTTGAGCAGCGCATTCATCAGCGTCGACTTGCCGACGTTGGGAATGCCCATGATCATCATGCGCAGCGGCTTCAGGGGCGTGCCGCGATGCGGCGCCAGCGCCAGCGCCAGCTTGGGCACCTTGGCGACGTCGCTGGGCTTCTTGCAGCTGAGCGCAACGGCGTTGACGTTCTTCTGACTGTTGTAGTGCGCGATCCAGGCTTGCGTCACGCCCGGATCGGCGAGGTCGCTCTTGTTGAGGATCTTCAGGCAGGGCCGCTGGCGAAACAGGCGGATCTGTTCGATCATGGGATTGCAGCTGGCCTGCGGCAGGCGGGCATCCACCACCTCGATGACCAGGTCGACCTTTTCCATCGCTTCCGCCGCCTTCTTGCGGGCGGCGTTCATGTGACCTGGGAACCATTGAATAGACATGCGGAATTCTTCTTTTTGCAAAATAAGCCGCTATTTTACGGCCTGCGACCCGTTTGCTTCCAAAAAGAAGACCTGAACGCCGCTTATTCCCCGGCCGGCGCGACAACGGCCGTGCTTGCCGCCGAGCGTGCATTGACGTAACGCAACACCAACACCAGCGCCAACACGTAGACCAATGCCACCACACCGTAGGCCAGCACGATGCGCGTGGTCCAGCCGCTGAAACTGTGCAGGATCGCACCCATCAGCGCCACGCCGACCAGCGCGCCGATCTGGCGATTGGCGTTGAGTGCTGCGGCGGCGCTGTTGGCGTGGCCCTTGCCGGCCACTTGCATCACGGCGGTGGTCATGGCCGGGATGGCGGTGCTGATGCCGAGGTTGGCGAGCGCGCCGGCGACGGCCAGCATCCAGTACGGCGTCTCCGGCGTCAGCCAGATCTGCAGTGCCGAAAACACCGCGCCGACCGTCAGGCCCAGGCGCAGTGGCAAACGTGGTCCAAAACGCGCCGTCATGCGACCCGAGTTCAGGTTGCCGATGAAAATCACCGCCATCATCGGCAGCATCTGCAAACCGGTCTGCAGCGCATCGGCGCCGCGCGCCTGCTGCAGGAACAGCGCCAGGAAAAAGAACTGTCCGTAGACGCCGAAGTTGATCAGGAAGCCGATCCCGTTGGCAGCGGCGAACTGTGGCGTGGCGAACAGCGCACGCGGCAACAGCGGCGCCGAACCACTGCGCTCGCGCTGCACCAGCGTGCCGAACGCCAGCACCGCCACGACCACGGCGCTCACGATAGGCAGCGAGGTCCAGCCATACACGGGTCCTTCGATCAGCACGAAACTCAAGGCCGCCAGCATCAGCACGCCCAGGAAATGGCTGGTAATGGTCAGCGCGCGCATGTGCCGCTCCACGGACGGAATCATCTTGACCGCCATGTACAAGCCGAGCAGGCCGACCGGTACGTTGATCAGGAACACGCTGCGCCAGCCGAACGAATGGATCAGGATGCCGCCCACCAGCGGGCCCACGGCCGCCGCGCCGCCAACCGTCGCCGACCAGACACCCAGCATGCGGGCGCGCACGCGGTCGTCTTCGTAGACATGCGTCAGCAGGCTCAGCGAACTGGGCATGAAGAACGCCGCACCCAGGCCTTGCAACAGGCGTGCGGCAACCAGCATGCCGCCGTTGGGCGCCGCGCCGCACAGCAGTGAAGCCACCACGAACAGCACCAGGCCGAGCAAATAGATATTCTTGGCGCCGTAGCGATCGGCCAGTGCGCCGCCGACCAGCAGCATGGCGGCGAAGCTCAGCGTGTAGCCGTCGACGATCCAGACCAGCATGCTGAGCGGCGTCGCCAGGCTTTTTTCAATCGACGACAAGCCGACGTTGACCACGGTGACGTCGAGCATCGCCATGACGAAACCGATGGCCAGCGTCACCAGCGGCAGCAGGCCGACGCGCGCCTGGCCTTCGGCCTTGCGTGGCGGTGTGGCGATGGCGCCGGCGGGCGCGGGACATTGTGTGGACATGATCTCTTTCTGTAGGGTTGCCGCCCGACAATTCCAGTGCGAAGCCAACGGGAATGCGAGCAAGGATGCCATTCTAGGCTTCTTGCGTGATGCAATAAATAAGCATAATCTCAGCACTATGATGCAAATTTGCATCCATTGGATAATCAATTACTTTGCAGGAAAGCCATCATGGATTGGGACAACGCCCGTATTTTCCTCGCGATACAGCGCGCCGGCACTTTGCGCGGCGCCGCCGAACAACTGCAGATCGACCAGGCCACGGTCGGCCGCCGCCTGAACGCGATGGAAAAATCGCTGGGCGCGCGGCTATTTCTACGCACCCCGGCCGGCTACGTGGCGACGCCCGCCGGCGACCTGGCCGTGGCCGCGGTTGAAAAAATGGAAAGCGCCGCCGACCAGCTGCAGCGCCAGATGCAAGGCATCGACGAGCGCCTGTGCGGTGTCGTGCGCATCGCCGCCACCGACACCATGGCCAAGCACGTGCTGATGCCGGCCATGCAGCAACTGGCGGCCGATCATCCGGCGATTCGCGTGGTGCTGACAACGTCGACGCAAGTCTCCAACCTGACCCGGCGCGAAGCCGACCTGGCCGTGCGCAGCCTGCGCCCTACCAGCCCCGACCTGATTTCGCGCCACCTGAAACGGTTGGCGCTCGGCCTGTACGCCTCCGAAAGCTACGTCAAGAAGCACGGCCTGCCGCAACCGGGCACCGCGCTGGCGGGACATGACGTGGTGATTTACCAGCGCGCGATCTATGCGTCGCAGATTGACGCCATCTGCGGCGAATCGACCGCCAATGCGCGTGTCGCGATGGAAGTGAGTTCGGGATTGATGCTGATGGAAGCAGTGGTAGCGGGACTGGGCATCGGCGAGTTGCCAACCTACATGGCCGACACGGTGCCGCAACTGGTACGGCTCTGGCCCGAGCGCGCCGAGCCTTATGACATGTGGCTGGTGCTGCACAGCGACCTCAACCGGACCGCCCGCGTGCGCGCCGTGGCCGACGCCATCGTGGCGGCTTACGAGCGTCTGGAAGCGCCCTGACCAAGCTTAATCGAGCTTAGCCGGGCTTAGTCAAGATCGGCCAGCACCTTGAGATGCGCCACGACGCTGCGGCCCAAGGCCGACAGGTTGTAGCCGCCCTCCAGGCAACTCACGATGCGGCCGCGCGCATGCTGCCGCGCCACATCCATGATCTGCTTCGTCATCCAGGCGTAGTCGGCTTCCACCAGCGCCATCTGCCCCATGTCGTCCTCACGATGGGCGTCGAAACCGGCCGAGATGAAAATCATCTGCGGCTGGTGCGCATGCAGCGCCGGCAACCACTTGTCGGTCACCAGCTGGCGCACCACGTTGCCCGCGGTGTAGGCCGGCAGCGGCTCGTTGAGGATGTGCGGCTCGGCCGGATCGGCGCCGCTGAACGGATAGAACGGATGCTGGAAGAAACTCACCATCAGCACGCGCGAATCATGTTTGAATGCCGCCTCGGTGCCGTTGCCGTGATGCACGTCGAAGTCGACGATGGCCACGCGCTCCAGGCCGTGGACGTCCATGGCGTGGCGCGCCGCAATAGCAACGTTATTGAACAGGCAAAAGCCCATCGGCGTGGTGGGTGTCGCGTGATGACCCGGCGGACGCACCGAACAGAAGGCGTTTTCCAGCTCACCGGCGATCACCGCATCGGTCGCGGCGACGGCGGCGCCGGCCGCGCGCAAGGCGGCGTTCCAGCTGTACCGGTTGATCGAGGTGTCGCCGTCCAGCGGATAGTGGGCGACGTTGTCCTGCGCCAGCGCCGCCGCATTGTCGCGAATCAGCGCCACCGCATTGGCGGTGTGCACGCGTTCGATGTCGGCGACTTCGGCCAGCGGCGCATCGCGCCGTTCCAGGAACTGGTCGATGCGGCTGGTGATCAGCTGATCCTCGATGGCCTGCAGGCGCAGCGGCGTCTCCGGATGCCAGTCGCCCATCTCGTGGCGCTGGCAGTCTGCATGCGTATAAAAAGCGGTCGTCATTGTTATCTTTGCTTTATTCTCCCGGTGCGGGAGCGTCTCGTGGCATTTTTGCTAGTGTACATCCAAGCGGTTCAGGCGGAGTGGGCGGCCGCCGGCGCGCCCGGCCTATCATGTATACTGGCCGACTTGTCTGTCAGCCACCTTACTGAGTTAATTTACGCGCAGCGCTGCGCCATCCATGTCAATGAAACCCTGCCTTCGTTTGCCTCACCTGCTCGGCCTGTCCGTTCTTTCCCTTGCTTGCCTCGCTTCTCTTTCCCTGGCCCCTGCAGCGGCCCATGCGGAATCGACCAGCCCAAAAAACAAGACCGACAAGAGCAAAAGCAGCAACACGAAAGCCAAGCAGGCCAAGCCGAAAAAGAAAGCCGCCCCGGCTGACGACGGCGAGTTCGCCAATTTCAGCCAGTGGAAGGAAGTCAACGACTTCATCGACGAAATGGTCGCCCGCAACGGCTTCGACAAGGCCGCGCTGCAAGCGCTCTTCAACAAGGCGCGCTACATCGACACCGCGATCCAGCTGATCAAACCGGCGCCGAGCGGCAAGCCGAAGAACTGGCAAGCCTACCGCGCGCGCTTCGTCGAGCCGAAGCGCATCAACGCCGGCGTCGACTTCTGGAACGAGCATGAACTGGCCCTGTCGCGCGCCGAAGCGCAATACGGCGTGCCGGCCGAAATCATCGTCGGCATCATCGGCGTGGAAACCGTGTACGGCCGCAACACCGGTAATTTCCGCGTGCTCGACGCCGTCACCACGCTGGCCTTCGACTATCCCAAGACCGCCAACCGCGACGCCCGCATGGCGTTCTTCCGCGGCGAACTGGAAAGCACGCTGCTGTTCGCGCGTGAATCCAACATCGATCCGTTCTCGCTGCTGGGTTCCTACGCCGGCGCCATCGGCTGGCCGCAATTCATGCCGAGCAGCATTCGCCAGTACGCCGTCGATTTCGACGGTAACGGCAAGATCGACCTGCGCAACTCGCCGGTCGACGCCATCGGCAGCGTCGCCAACTTTCTCAAGATCCACGGCTGGCAGCGCGGCGAACCGACCGTGTTCCCAGCCACCGTCACCGACCCCGGCAAGATCGACAACCTGATCAACCAGGGCCTGGAAGCCAAGTTCAGCGCCGACGAGTTGCGCGCCGCCGGCGTGGTTCCCGGTACCGAATTGCCGGCCGGCCTGCGCTTCGGCCTGGTCGACCTGCAGAATGGCGATGCGCCGACCGACCACTGGCTGGCAACCAACAATTTCTTTGCGATCACGCAATACAACCGCAGCTACTTCTACGCCATGTCGGTGATCGACCTGGCGCGCGCCGTGCGCACCGCGCGCGCGCAGTAACTCGCCAGCCGATCCGCCGGCGCCACACTCCGAAACCGACAGCAAGACCGATGAAACGCTTCTCTCCCCTCGCCATTTCCCTGACGCTGGCCAGCGTCGCGCCTGCCGCCTACGCCGAAGAAAGCAACGACGCCGGCACGCTACCGGCGATTAACGTCAGCGCCGAAGCAAGCCGCACCGACGTTTATCGCGCACGCTCGTCGGGTATTGCGGGCTTTGGCGAAACGCCGCTGCTGGACACGCCGGCGTCGGTATCGGTGATCACCGAAGCCCAACTGAAAGACCAACAGGCGCGCCTGCTCAGCGACGTCATCAAGAACGATGCCAGCATCGGCGAAAACTATGCACCGGTTGGTTACTACGAGAACATCAGCGTGCGCGGGTTTCCGCTGGATCTGGCGAGCGGTTATCGCATCAACGGCCTGTCGGCGGTCGGCGAACAGAACATCGCGCTGGAAAATAAGGAACAAGTCGAGATCATCAAGGGGCTGGCCGGCCTGCAAGGCGGTGTCGTCAACGCCGGCGGCCTGGTCAACTACGTGACCAAGCGTCCGACCGACGTGCGTTCGGTCATGCTCGGCACCGACTCCAACGGTTCGCGCTACCTGTCGACCGACCTGGGCGTGCTGTTCGGCGACCGCAAACAGTTCGGCCTGCGCGTCAACGCCGCGCACGAAGACATCAATTCCTACGTCGACTACAGCAACGGCTACCGCGACTTCGCCTCGCTGGCGGCGTCGTGGGACATCAGCACGAAAGCGCGCCTGGCCTTCAACATCGAATACCAGAAGAAGGCGCAGAAATCGGTGGCCGGCTATCAGCTGCTGGGCGGCACCACGGTGCCCTCGGGCGTCTCGCCGAAGACGATGCTGTCGCCGCAGCCGTGGGTGCAACCGGTGCGCATCGATTCGCTCAACTTCAACACCCGCTTCGACCTGGAATTCAACGACAATTGGCGCGGCTACCTCACGGCCGGCCGCAGCCGCGCGGTGATCGACGATTACCTGGCCTTCCCTTACGGCAGCAATTCCGCCACCGTATTCTCGCCGACCTTCGCGGCCAACGGCGACTACGACGTGTACGACTATCGCAGCCCGGACGACACCCGGCGCAATGACGAAGCGCAAGCGGTGGTGCAAGGCAGGTTCAACATGGGCGCCATCAAGCATGACCTGACGCTGGGCGTGACCATGTCGCGCCGTGTGATCGACAAGTCGGACGGCATTTCCATTCCGGTCGGCACCGGCAACATCTACAGCCCGGTCGCTGCACCGCTGGCGCCGTCGGGCGCCGACATCCCGGCCGCGTACCGCAACCTCGACAGCCGCCAGCAGGCAATCTTCTTCACCGACCGCGTGCAGTTCGGTGAGCACTGGGAAGTACTGGCAGGCGGACGCCAGTTCTGGCTGAAGGAAAAAACCTATGATTTGAGCGGCGCCACCACGCGCAATACCGATCGCAACCAATTCCTGCCGCAACTCGCGCTGATCTACAAACCGCAAATCAATATGTCGCTCTATGGCAGCTACGCAGAGACCTTGAGCATGGGTACGGCGGCGGCGTTCTGGCAGACCAATTTCCCGACCATCCTGCCGCCTTCGGTGGCGCGTCAGTTGGAAACCGGCATCAAGTACGACTGGACCAAGGACCTGAGTTTCACTGCGGCAATCTTCCGCATGAAGAAGGCGTACGAATATCCGCAACCGGATGGCGCGGGCGGCTTCAAGTATGTCCAACAGGGCAAGCAAACCCATACCGGGCTCGAACTCGGGGCTTCCGGCAACGTGACGACGCAACTGCGCCTGGCCGCCAGCCTGGCCTTTATCCAGGCGCGCGCCGACGGCACCGGCACGCCGGCTTACGACGGCAAGCAAGCCATCAACGTGCCGCGCCTGCGCAGCGCGCTGTATGCCGACTATGCGCTGGCCGCCTTGCCCGGCCTCAACCTGCAAGGCAGCTGGCTGTATAGCGGCAGCAAGAGCGCCACCCGCGACGGCAGCGCCTCAGTACCGTCGTATCACATCTTCAACACCGGCCTGCGCTACCAGACCAAGATGGCCGGCCATCCGACCACGGTGCGCCTGACGGTCGACAACGTATTCGACAAGCGCTACTGGAAAGACACCGGCGAGTCGCTCGGCGACAGCTACCTGCATCTTGGCGCCCCGCGTCTGGCGCGCCTGTCGGTGCAGTACGACTTCTAGCCCGGCGTCCCGGACACGCGCATGGAAGCCGCCTCCCACCACCTTACCCGCGTACTGAGCCACGGCATGAACGCCGACGCCGTGATCTCGGACTGGCCGGCACTGACCTCGGCCGAAGTGGCGCGCGTGCTGCAGCACTATCCGCAGGCCGGCACGCCGAAGCGGCTGGTCTGGCACAGCCCGCGACCGTTCTCGGCGGGTTGCGTGATGACGACCTCGACCATGGATGTGTTCGTCAAGCGCCACCATGTATCGGTGCGCGACGTCGCCGGCCTGAGCGAAGAACACGGTTTCATCAATCACTTGCGCAGCCGCGGCATCGCCGTCAGTGAAGTGCTCACGACCGCCGACGGCGCCACCGCCTTCACCGACGATCACTGGACCTATGAAGTGCATGGCGTCGCCTCCGGCGTCGACCTGTATCGCGACGCGGTGTCTTGGACGCCGTTCAGCAGCAGCGTGCATGCGCATGAAGCCGGCAAGGCGCTGGCACGCTTGCACCTGGCCGCGCAGGATTATGCGGCGCCGGCGCGCAAAGCGCAGACGCTGGTGTCGAGTTTCACGATTTTTTCGCAGCGTGATCCGCTGCCGGCGCTGCAACGCTACATCGAGTCCTATCCGGCGATTGCCGACTATCTGAAGGAGCGCGACTGGCGCGCCGAAGCAGCCGGTACGCTATTGCCGTTCCATGCGCGATTGCTGCCTTACCTGGATGAACTGACGCCGCTGTGGACCCACAACGACTGGCACGCGTCCAACCTGCTGTGGACCGATCGCAGCGCTGCGGCGGGCGTCGAAACCATCCTCGATTTCGGCCTCAGCGACCGCACCTGCGCGCTGCACGACCTGGCTACCGCGATCGAGCGCAACGTCATCGAGTGGCTGGCGATCCAGGAAGGCAAGACCGACGCCGTCCATCCCGACCTGCTCGACGCCATGCTCGACGGCTACCACCTGTTGCGACCGCTGACGTCGCGCCAGTGGCTGGCGCTGGCGGCCTTGCTGCCGCTGGTGCATACGGAATTCGCACTGGCCGAGCTGGCGTATTTCCATGGCATCACACGCTCGGCCAACAATGCCGCGCTGGCCTACGATGCGTATTACCTGGGACATGCCGCGTGGTTCAACACCGCTGCCGGCCACGCACTGCTGGCGCGCATAGCAGCGCGCGCTGCGACCCAAAACTGAAGATTTAAAACGCCGCCTCGGCCTTGATGACCTGCGGGTCGATCTGCACCATCTCTTCATTGTTACCCAGCCAGATCTGGCCGTCCTGGATCGTGCACTGCAGCTGCATGTTGCGCTGGGCGAGCTTTTCCAAGGCCTGGCTGGTCTCGGCGGCGATGTTGATGACGGTCAGGTTCTTGGCGCGTTCAACGCGGCTCCCGATCTGGTTCCACCAGATGCTGCTCACGCTGCTGTAGCTGTAGACGATCACATGCGCGGAACGGCCGCAGGCCTTGAGGATGCGCTTGTCGTCGGGCTGGCCGACTTCGATCCACAGATCGATGGCGCCGGTCAGGTCTTTTGCCACCACGTCCGGATCTTCAACGTCGGACAGGCCCTTGCCGAAAGTCAGCGCCTCACTGGCGTTGAGCGCAAAAGCCAGCACGCGGATCATCATGCGCTCGTCGGTTTCCGACGGATGGCGTGCGATGGTCAGGGAATGATTCTGGTAGTAGTGCCGATCCATGTCGGAAATCTGCAGATCGGCTTTGAAAATGGTTGCTTTGAGCGCCATGACGGTCTTCTTTTTGGTGCGGAATTGGATGGATTGCTTGCGAAGGATGTGAAGCATAGCCGATTTCAGGGGCTTTTCTACGCTTTCCCGCAAGATTGGAAAACCACGCCCATGAGACAATTCCGCCATGGACACCGCTACCTTCCCCACTGACGACGCTGTCGTAGCCCTGACCCAGGCATGGGTCGCCGAAGCCGTGATCGGTCTCAACCTCTGCCCCTTCGCCAAATCGGTCTACGTCAAGCAACAGATCCGCTACGTGGTAAGCCATGCCGACGATGAAGCCGGCCTGGCGCAGCAACTGCTGGATGAATTGCAACATCTGCAAGCCGCCGATCCGGAGTTGCTCGACACCACCTTGCTGATCCATCCGCGCGTGTTGCAGGATTTTTACGACTACAACAACTTCCTCGACATCGCCGACCAGCTGCTGGAAGACGCGGAACTGGACGGCGTCATCCAGATCGCCAGTTTCCATCCGCAGTATCAGTTCGCAGACGCCCTGCCCGACGATATTGACAATTACACCAACCGCTCGCCGTTTCCGGTTTTGCATCTGTTGCGTGAAAGCAGCATCGACCGGGCGGTCGCCGCCTTCCCCGAGGCGAGCGCCATTTTCGAGCGAAACATCGCAACCATGCGGGATCTCGGGCTAAATGGCTGGAATCGACTGGCTTTTGTCGTGTCAAAGAAACAACACCATTTATAGAAAAATTCCTGTTAATATCTGTTACAAATTCGAGGTGATTTCTCGCAACTATTTTGTAATAGACTTTTCTGAATGGATGTACTGCGCGTCAACATTGGCGTTTTGATAGTACAGACGTTGGGAGCACGGAAACGAATAGTGAAGGCTGGCAAGTCAGACCGACTGATCCCGATGGCCTTGGTTCGAGTTGTGTTGTTGCAGTGGGAAAAGAATGGCACCTCTGATGGAAACTAGTGAACCACGTTTTGCAGTTTTACCAAGAACTAATGCACTTGCACAAACAAGGCCTTTATAAACATCTGCATAATGGAACGTCCGATCATGACTACACCTAATGGCATCAACGATACTTCCCTTTCGGATCAAATCAACTACGATCCCAACCACCTGCTGGATGCGCTGATTGAGAAATTGCATCTGAAGAACGACGCCGCCTTGTCGCGCGCGTTGGAAGTGGCTCCACCAGTCATCAGCAAGATCCGTCACCGTCGTCTGCCGGTTGGCGCGTCGCTGCTGATCCGCATGCACGAAGTCAGCGAACTGTCGATCCGCGAACTGCGCGAATTGATGGGCGATCGTCGCGAGAAATTCCGCATCAGCGACAAGCAATTCAAGCCGAAGCCAGGCTCGCCGGCAACACCAGGCGTGGAATAAAAAAACGGAGCGTAAGCTCCGTTTTTTATTGGCACGCGGGCCACAGACACACCTTATACAAAGAATTATGCGGGAAATACGCCGGTAGACAGATACCGGTCGCCGCGATCGCAGACCACGAACACGATCGTCGCATTCTCGACCTGCTGCGATATGCGCAGCGCCACTTCGCAAGCGCCTGCCGCTGAAATGCCGCAGAACAGGCCTTCCACCATCGCCAGTTTGCGCGCCATGTTTTCGGCGGCGGCCTGGCTCACGTATTCGAGCTGGTCCACGCGCGGCTTTTCATAGATCTTCGGCAGGTAGGCTTCCGGCCATTTGCGGATGCCTGGAATCGACGAACCTTCTTCCGGCTGGGCGCCGATGATCTGGATCTCCGGATTCTGTTCTTTCAAATAACGCGACACGCCCATGATGGTGCCGGTGGTGCCCATGGCGCTGACGAAATGGGTGATGCGGCCTTCGGTGTCGCGCCACAGTTCGGGACCGGTGGTTTCATAGTGGGCCTGCGGATTGTCGCCGTTGGCGAACTGGTCGAGGATCAGGCCCTGGCCTTCCTTCTGCATCTGTTCGGCGAGGTCGCGCGCGTATTCCATGCCGCCGCTCTTGGGCGTGAGGACGATCTTGGCGCCGTAAGCGGCCATGCTCTGGCGGCGTTCTTCACTGAGGTTTTCGGGCATCAGCAGGACCATCTTGTAGCCGCGCAGTGCCGCCACCATGGCCAGCGCAATGCCGGTGTTGCCGCTGGTGGCTTCGATCAGGGTGTCGCCGGGCTTGATCTGGCCGCGCTCTTCGGCGCGGCGGATCATCGACAGTGCAGCGCGGTCCTTGACCGACCCGGCCGGATTGTTGCCCTCCATCTTGCCGAGGATGATGTTGTTGCGTCGCGCAGCGTCTTCGCCGCCGAGGCGTTGCAATTGAACCAAGGGCGTATTGCCGATAGTGTCTTCGATGGTCAGATAAGGCATGGTCGGAGGAATCCTTTCAGGAGTCTCATTTTAATATGAGTCTTTGTCATGTGCCGGGCAGGCCTTGCGACAAGATACTTATATAGTTATAGCAAATACGCCTAACGCCAGCATCCGTCACATTTTCGCGCGGCCGATGTCATACACTGTCTGCGCCGTTGTCAGCATTCCTTCAGGAGCCGCCGCAATGAAAACGCACGATGTCGCCAACCAGGTCCCGGAACTGCAAGACTTCAATCCGTATGACACCGATATTGCGCTGAGCCAGGGCGTGCAGCGCGGGCAAGCCGGCTGGCATGCCGCCACGCTGGCCAGTTACGGCGCCGAACTGGGCAGCGCCGAGGTGCTGCAGATGGCGGCGCTGGCCAACCGCCACGCGCCCGAACTGAATACCCACGATCGCTTCGGTAACCGCATCGACCGCGTCGACTTCCACCCCGCCTGGCACGCGATGCTGGGCCTGCTGCGGCGCGAAGCCTTGCACGCCCTGCCATGGATGCCGGAATTCGAGGGCAAGCCCGGCGCCCATGTGGCGCGGGCGGCCGGCTATTTCCTGCATGCCCAGATTGAAGCCGGGTCGCTGTGCCCGACCACCATGACCTTCGCTTCCATCCCCGTATTGCGCAGTGAAGAGGCTTTATACGGACTGCTGCGCGACAAGCTGTTTTCACGCCGGCACGATCCGCGCGACCTGCCGCTGGAGCAGAAACACTCGATGCTGATCGGCATGGGCATGACAGAAAAACAAGGCGGCTCCGACGTACGCAGCAACACCACGGCGGCACGCCCGCTCAACGGCAGTGGACGCGGCGCGGCCTACACCCTGACCGGTCACAAATGGTTTTTCTCGGCGCCGATGTGCGATGCACACATGGTGCTGGCGCGCACCGACAACGGCCTGTCCTGCTTCTTCGTGCCGCGCTGGCGGCCCGACGGCCACAAGAACGGCGTGCTGGTGCAGCGCCTCAAGGACAAGCTCGGCAACCGTTCCAATTCCAGCAGCGAAGTCGAGTTCGAAGACGCCTACGGCGTCATGGTCGGCGATGAAGGACGCGGCATCCCGACCATCATCGAGATGGCCAACCACACGCGCCTCGACTGCGTCATCGGCAGCGCCGGCCTGATGCGCCATGCGCTGGTGCAGGCCATCCATCATGCGCGGCACCGCAGCGCCTTCGGCAAGTACCTGGCCGAGCAGCCGCTGATGCGCAACGTGCTGGCCGACCTGGCGCTGGAAAGCGAAGCCGCGACCTTGCTGATGCTGCGCCTGGCGCGCGCCTTCGAAGCGCCGGCGGATCCCTTGCAACGCGCCTGGCGACGCATCATCACGCCGGCCGCCAAGTTTTGGATTTGCAAACGCGCGCTTGAATTCACCGGCGAATGCATGGAGGTCTGGGGCGGCAACGGCTATGTGGAAACCGGACCGATGGCGCGCCTGTATCGCGAAGCGCCGGTCAACTCGATCTGGGAAGGTTCTGGCAACGTCATGTGCCTGGACGTGTTGCGCGCGATGGAGCGCGAGCCCGACGCCTGCCTGTTGCTGCTGGACGAATTGCAGCAGGTCGCCGATGGCCACGAGGTCTTGCAAGCGCCGCTGCATGCGCTCAAGCAGATGATGACGCTGCCGCCGGAACAGCACGAAATGCTCGCGCGCCGCCTGGTGCAGCAACTGGTGCTGACCGTGCAGGGTGCGCTGATGCTGCAGCACGCGCCACTACCGATGGCCGAAGCCTTCGTCCTCAGCCGCAGCGACGCCGCCACCGGCCGTGTGTACGGCACGCTGCCCGCTGGAAGCGCAGATGCGGCATCTTTACAGCAAAGCATCCTGGCGCGCGCCTGGCCGCAGTAAGCAAAACTAAATGCCGTTCGCCAGCCGGTCGAACAAATCTTCGCCACCCATCTGGCCGCCCTTGAGCATCAGCTCGATGCCGTCCTCGCGCGCGCCGTCGGCGTGGGCGCGGCACAGCGCAACACCGGACGAAAGTTTGCCGAGATAGGACAAGCCCCAGATATCAAGCGCCTTCAACGCATGGCTGGAGGTGTCGCCGCCGGCTACGCCGATGCGACGCACCGAGGTCATCGGCAGCAAACGCTGCAAGAAAATCCCGCTCGCCTGCGCCAGCCGCAACGACACGTGTTCGCCATCGAGGCGGGCGCCGTCGGCGGTACAAGCCAGCACGTTATGACCGTCGTTGAGACGTTGTGCAATGCGCGACAGCATTGACCCGATATAGGCGTGGTCCTCACCGACCAGACGCCGGGGATCGAGAGTGACTCGCTCGTACGACGTCGCGGAGACCACCTGGCGCGCCGTGACGGGAGACAGGCTGCCGGCCAGCACAAACACCGCGCCTTCAGCTGCGGCGATGCGTGTCGTGTCAATCGAAGGCGCAGGCAATTCCTTCTGCTCGCGCCAGTATCCGCACAAGGACTGCACCACGCTGCTGGCGCCAATCGCCAGCAAAGGCTGCTGCTGCGCACGCTGCCATATCTGCCGGCCGATCAACGGCAGATGCGCCGCGTCGCCGACGTCGAACAGCACGGCGTCGGGACGTCCCTGGGCAAGCTGTCCCACCTGCGCATCCAGTTGTGCTTCACTGCCTGCATAGGCCGGCGCGTGGACCGCAGCCACCGTCATGCCTTGCGCCGCCAGATGGACACGCATGTCGGCTTCGCGCATCGGCGTCACCGGATGATTGCGCATGGTCTGGTGGCGATCGATGCGGAACACCTCGCCGCCGCCGTTGACCGCGGCGTACAGGTTGCTGAACAGGCAGTAGCGTTGCAGGTTTGGCTGGCCGCCGACGATGGGGACAAAGTCGTTGGCGATGTGTTGCCGCCATACCGACAAGGCCGCGCCGATGTTGCCGACGTGCGGCGCGCTATCGAAGGTCGAACAGATTTTGTAGTGCGTCACCGGCGGTTGCAAGCCGGCAAAAAACCGTGCGACCGGTTCCAGTTCTTCGCGCATGTCATCCGGCGCCATCGAACGCGCAGCGCCGGCGATGCCGAGACAATCAAGCTCGCCTGCCGCTTCCAGCTGACGCCGGTCCGGCACGCGCAGGAACAGCAAACTACGCAGGCCGGCTTCGGTCGCTGTCGCCAGTGTGTCGGTGGCGCCGGTGAAATCGTCACCGTAAAAACAGACGCGCGGACGATGCCCTTCGCTCATTTCAGACGCGGCCCGAAGAAGTCCAGCGCGCGTTGCAGCTCCGGCGACTGGCGTGCGCGCTCCTGCAGGCTGACGCCGTCGCGCGCCGCTTCCCACGCCTGGCGCAGGCTGGCGACACCAGCCGAAGCGCCGTCCGGGTGCGCGAGGATGCCGCCGCCCGAAAGGAAGATCACGTCGGTGCTGTTGACCGCGGCAAAGGTGGCGGGCACCGTACCGGCCCATTGTCCTGACGAAAACACCGGCATCACTTCATCGCCCGGCGCCATCGGCGTCAGGCAATCGCGCGCCGACTGCACCACTTCGTCATTGAACTCGGAGAACTTGCCGTCGAGGCCGTGCACGTGCAGATGATCGACGCCGCTCAGGCGCCACAGGCTTTGATACGCAGAGAACGACATGCCCAGCGCCGGCTGGCGCGACATCATGCCGAAGCCGTTGCGATGACCGTGGATCGCCAGGCCGCTGCTGCGGCGCAAGCTTTGCAGCGCCGAGAAGCCGCACCAGTTGAGGCCAACCATGATGCAGCTGCCGCCTTCGCGCTCGACCAGTTCGGCATGACGGCGCATGGCATCGAGCTCGTCGGTGATATTGAACGCCACCATCACGCGGCGGCCGGATTTGTCCTGATACGCGCGCACGCGTTTCATGACTTCGCGCACGCGCTCTTCCAGCGGCGCATGGACCGGGTTGGCGCAGACCTCGTCGTCCTTGATGAAGTCGACGCCGGCTTCACACAGCTGCGTCACGAGCTCGCCGGTCTGGACGGCGCTGAGGCCGACGTTGGGCTTGATGATGGTGCCCAGCAGCGGCGCCTGCGGCACCCCCGTCAACTTGCGCGTGCCGGCAATGCCGTGGCGCGGCATGTCGAACTGGCGGCGGTAATGCTCCGGCAACGACAGCGACAGCAGGCGCATGCCGGTCACTTCGCCGAGATCGAACAGGTTGCCGGCGACGGTCGCCGCCAGCGTCGGCAAGTTGGCGCCGACGTTGTCGATCGGGAAGGAAATCTTTACCTTCGCCCGACGATAAGGGCCCTGCATGTTCTGGCGTTGCTGCCAGGCGTTGGGCAGGCTCGGCGTCGCCACGCTGTCGATCTCTTCCACCGACACCACGACGGCGCGCGCGCGTTCGCGCAGCTGTTCGGTCTCGCCCTGCACACGCACGAAGGTGCCGCAGGACTGCTCGCCCGCCATGACTTCGGCGACTTGGGAAGGATCGAGCGGCGTTTCGATCAGGTAGTCGGCGTAGAAACGATTGTTATCCATCGTTGCCGCCATCACATCTTGCTCAGGTCGGGGAAGGTGCGCACCGGATCGCTGCCGTCCCAGTTTTCCGCCGATTCGCGGATGATGCGGAATACCGTTCCCTTGGGGCCGGCGATTTCCGACAGTTCGATCACCGTGCCGGGATGGAATTCGGTCTCGAAATAGACGAAGCGACCGCGCTCGCCGACTTCACCGCTCATGCCGACCTTCCAGCCCTTTTCCAGCAGGCGTGCGAGATCGTTGTCGAAGTCTTCGGTCCAATAGGCCAGATGCTGCAAACCGGTACGGCCGGCCTTGAGGAAATCCTGGTACATCGACGGCGCGTCGTTGCGCTGCTGGATCAGTTCCACCTGCACGTTGCCGGAGTTGGCCAGCGCCACCGAAGAATGGATGTCCTGCAGCTCGCCCTTATAGCGGTAGTTCTTCAGCGGCACGCGTTCCATGTAGTACCAGGGCCCCACGCCCAGCACTTCGCTCCAGTATTTCATCGCGGCCTGTATGTCTTCGACGACATAGCCCAGTTGTTTGATCTCACCCAGAAAACGGCTCATTGCTCACCTCTTTTTTCGTTTGTTTCGTTTGAATAATTGCTAAATTTTTTACGTCAGGAAGCCGATCGAAATCCACGGCACCGCAGCCACCACCAGCAAGGCCACTACCAGTGCGGCCAGATAGCCCCACACCCGGTTGAAGACCTTGTCCGGCGACACCTTGCCGATGGCGCAGGCGGCATAGAAGCCGACGCCGAACGGTGGCGCGAACAGGCCGATGCCCATCGCCAGAATCACCACCATGGCGTAGTGCACGTCATGGATGCCGAGTGAGCGCGCCACCGGGAACAGCAGCGGTCCGAACAGCACGATCGCCGGGATGCCTTCCAGGATGCTGCCCAGCACGATGAAGATCACGATCGTGATCAGCAGGAAACCGAAGCCGCCTCCCGGCACGCCCTGCATCAGCGACACCAGCTTGGCCGAGAAGCCCGACTGCGTCAGCGCCCAGGCCATCGAGGTGGCCATGCCGATGATCAGCAGGATCGCGCCCGACAGCGTCGCCGCTTCCACCAGCATCGGATAGATGCGCTTGAAGTCGAGATGCTTCATGAAGGCATGCATGACCAGGCCGACCACGATGGTGTAGGCGACACCGATGGTGGCGACTTCGGTTGCCGTAGCCACACCTTCGATCACGGCCACGCGGATCAGCATCGGCAGGGCCAGCGCAGGAATCGCCGCAATCAGGGTCTTGCCGATCACGCCGATGGTGGCGCGCTTCACATCCGGCATCGCTTCGCGACGGGCGCGGAACCAGCAGACGATGCCGATCGCAATCGTGGCGATCACCGCCGGCATCAGGCCGCCGATGAAGAGCGCCGTAATCGACACGCTGCACACCGCGCCAATGGTGATCAGCACCAGGCTCGGCGGAATCGTTTCGGTCATGGCGCCGGAGGACGACAGCAAGGCCACCAGTTCTTCCGGCTTGGAGCCGCGCTTCTTCATTTCAGGGAACAACGCCGGGGCGATTGCGGCCATGTCGGCGGCTTTGGAACCGGAGATGCCCGACACCAGGAACATCGCGCCCAGCAACACGTATTGCAAACCTCCCCGCACGTGGCCCAGCAAGGCGGCCATGAAGTCGATCAGGGTGCGTGCAAGGCCGCTGATTTCCAGCAGCGAGCCGAGCAAGACGAACAGCGGCACCGACAACAGGATGAGGCTGGACATGCCTTCATCCATGCGGCTGACCACGATCATCATCGGCGCGCCGGTGGCGATCGTCAGGTAGGCCATCGTCGCCGTACCGAAGGCGAACGCAATCGGAATGCCACCCGCCACGCAGGCGCCGATCAGCACCACGAAGAACACGATCAGGTTGTAGTTGCCCATGGCCAGCAAGGCCGGCTTGCTAATCCACAGCACCGCGCCGATGATGGCGACAACGGCAACAGCCGACAACACCTGTTTGATGCTGGAACGGCTCGCCATGCGGGCAATCGCCGCCAGGAACATCAGGATCGCGCCCACCGGCAAGGCGGCGGCGCGCAGGCCGTCGGGGATTTCCAATGCCGGCGTGGTGATCGCCATCTGCTCCGACGCGTGGTCAACGGCGGGATGGATGATCATCAATACAAAGATGCAGACGATCAGCGCGGCAACCGTTTCCAGCCAGACGCGCCATTTGTCGGAGAGCTTGTTGA
>Ga0207695_10003712_pt1 | contig 21257 bp, 18 predicted proteins | sample KBSC54metaG_FD_184354 | JGI IMG/M metagenome (GOLD analysis project Ga0207695, IMG submission 184354) | Corn rhizosphere microbial communities from Kellogg Biological Station, Michigan, USA - KBS C5-4 metaG (SPAdes) (version 2) | ecosystem: Host-associated > Plants > Roots > Rhizosphere > Soil...
GGATCAGGGGCGCGAGCCGCTCCAGCTCCGCCAGCAGGGCCGTCCCGTCCGCCTCCGGCAGGCCAAGGCCGCGGCGCAGGGGCGCGTGGTGCGCCAGCAGGCGGTCGATCTTGGCCTCCAGCGCCTCGCGGTCGGCGAGATCGGCGACGCGGATGGCGCGGCGGCCCACCTTGTCCTCATAGGCCGGCCCGATGCCGCGGCCGGTGGTGCCGATCTTGTTGGCCGCCGCGGCCTCGCGGGCCTGGTCGAGGTCGCGGTGCAGCGGCAGGATCAGGCAGGCGTTGTCGGCCAGCACCAGCAGGTCCGGCCCGATGGCCACGCCCTGTCCGCCCAGCTTCTCGATCTCGCCTAGGAGGTGCCAGGGGTCGACCACCACGCCGTTGCCGATCACCGACAGCTTCCCCTGCACCACGCCGGACGGCAGCAGGGAGAGCTTGTAGACCTGGTTGCCCACCACCAGGGTGTGGCCCGCGTTATGGCCGCCCTGGAAGCGCACCACCACGTCGGCGCGGTTGGACAACCAGTCGACGAGCTTGCCCTTGCCCTCGTCGCCCCACTGGGCGCCGATCACCGTCACATTGGCCATGGGTACGATCCTTCCCCCTGCCGGAGAGGACCATCCGCCCTTCGACAGGGGCTCGGCGGATGGCGAGGATCAGGTTGTCGGCGCCGGCGGACCGGAGCCGGCGGGGATGTAGACGACTGCGGCCCTTATCTCAAGTCTCCTCTCCCCCAAGCGAAGCGAGAGAGGGAGAGGTAAGGGAGAGGGCAACCCGCACGGGAGGTTCGCCGATAGTTGGACAAAGGGCGTCGGTCGACCGACTGCATGGACCGCCGCGACCTGCGGCCCTCTCCCATCCTCTCCCTCTCGGCTTCGCCGGGGGAGAGGAGTTTGCTATCAGCGGCGCATGGACATCCCCCGTTTCCACCTGGCTTTCCCTGTCCGCGACCTGGCCGAGGCGCGCGCCTTCTACGGCGACCTGCTGGGCTGCCCCGAGGGGCGCTCCAGCGACGAGTGGGTCGACTTCGACTTCCACGGCCACCAGATCGTCGCCCACCTGGCTCCCGAGGAGGTCGGGCACAAATCCACGAACCCGGTGGACGGCCACGCGGTGCCGGTGCGCCATTTCGGGGCGATCCTGAGCCCCGCGGCCTGGGACGCGCTCGCCGAGCGCCTGACGGCGGCGGGGACGGCGTTTGTCATCCCGCCGCATACCCGCTTCAAGGGACAGGCCGGCGAGCAGTCGACCATGTTCTTCCTCGACCCTTCCGGCAACGCGCTGGAGTTCAAGGCCTTCGCGGACGACGCCATGGTGTTTGCGAAATGACGGTCACCGTCACCTTCGCCGACATCGAGGCGGCCGCGGCCCGCATCAAGGGCCATGCGGTGGAGACCCCGCTGGTGGAGAGCCCGGCGCTGAACGAGCGGCTGGGCGCGCGGGTGCTCATCAAGCTCGAGACCCTGCAGCGGGTCGGCGCCTTCAAGTTCCGCGGCGCCTATAACCGCCTCGTCCAGCTCTCCGCCCGGGAGCGCCAGCGCGGCGTGGTGGCCTTCTCCTCCGGCAACCACGCCCAGGGCGTGGCGCTGGCCGCCAGGCTGCTGGGCATGCCGGCCCTGATCGTCATGCCCGCCGACGCCCCGGCGCTGAAGGTCGCCAACACCCGCGGCTACGGCGCCGAGATCAGGCTCTACGACCGGCTGACCGAGAGCCGCGAGGCGATCGCCGCCGAGATCGCGTCCAGCCGCGGCGCCGTGGTGGTTCCCGCCTTCGACGACCCGCACATCATCGCCGGTCAGGGCACCGCGGGCCTGGAGATGGCCCGGCAGGCCCAGGCGCTGGGCGCGGCGTTCGACCTGGTGCTGACGCCGGCCAGCGGCGGGGGGCTGATGGCGGGGGTCTCGGAGGCGATCCGGACCCTCTCGCCCAAGACCCGGTTCTGGGCCGTGGAGCCCTCGGGCTTCGACGACCTGGCGCTTTCCCTGAAGGCCGGCGAGCGGGTGACCATCCATCCCAAGACCCGGTCGCTCTGCGACGCTCTGGAAAGCCCGGCGCCGGGCGTGATCAACTTCCCGATGCTGAAGCGAAACCTGGCCGGCGCGGTGGACGTCAGCGACGCGGAGGTGGCCGAGGCCATGCGCTACGCCTTCACCACCCTGAAGCTGGTGGCCGAGCCCGGCGGGGTGGCGGCGCTGGCTGCGCTGCTGGCCGGCAAGCTGGACGCCCGCGGCCAGACCGTGGGCCTGGTCCTCTCCGGCGCCAACGTCGACCCCGAGCTCTTCGCCCGGGTGCTGCGCAACGAACTCTAAGCCGGCCCCGCCGCGTCCCGCGCCGTCAGCTCGCGGTAGATTTCCGCGAGCGGCGCCACCGTCACCGTGCGCACCGCCATGCCGATGACGGAGATCAGGATCGCGAACCCGGCGATGGTCGGCCAGGCGGTCACCACGAACTGCCCCACCCGGTCGGCGAAGTGGCTCCAGAAATTCGGATCGGCCTGCGTCGCCTGGTAAAGGCGCGTCCCCACCGTCAGCACAAAGGCCAGTTCCAGCACGGCGAGACCCAGGACCAGCACCAGGTAGACGCCGAACATCTTCAGCGCCTGGCCGCGCGTCAGGTCCCAGCTCTCGTAAAGCAGGAAGCGGCCCTGGGCGAAGCTCATGGGGAGCGCCAGGCTGAGCCGCAGCAGCACCCAGAGGATCACCCCGAAGCCGCCCAGCGCCACCAGCGCCACCACCAGGCCCATGAGCGGCGAGCCGGTCCCGTGCTGCGCCATGGCCGCGCTGACCCCGGCGGCGATCGCCACCGGGAAGACCAGGATGAAGACCATGATCACCGTCATCACCGTGAGCACCAGATAGGTCAGGCCCAGCCAGAGCTCCTGGCCGCCAAGCCGCAGGTAGCCGAACCGCCCCTTCTCGGGCTCCAGCACGGACCGGAAGATCGCGCCGATAACCACCGTGTTGACGACGACAGACAAGAGCCAGAGCGCCGGCTGCAGCCCGTAGGCGCGGGAGCGCAGGGCCATCATGGCCGCCGGGTCCGGCCTCGCGTGCTCGCCGGCGTGCAGCGCCGCCTGCTGCCAGGCGGCGACCATGTCGGGCAGCACCGAGCGCAGCACCGCGATCGCCGGCAGCAGCAGGAACACCAGATAGACCGCCGCCCACATGACCACCGCCAGCGGATGGCGCCCGATCACCCGGAATCCCGCGCCGATCGCGCGGCCGTAGGAAAAGCTATCCATCCTCCGCCCCCTGGACTTCCCCGAACGCCCGAGGATAGGCGCCCTTGGGGAAGCTTGGCCAGAGGCCGGCTACAGGCGGTCTTCCGGCGCCGGAACCAACGCCGTTTCGCGGGGCGTGATCAGCTTGGCGAGCCTGGGCTTCAGCCAGCGCTCGAAGTCGTCGACAAACTCATAGACCACCGGCACCAGCACCAGCGACAGCGCCGTGGAGGTCATCAGACCCCCGATGACGGCGACCGCCATGGGCTGGCGGAACTCCGCGCCCTTCTCCAGGGCCAGCGCCGTCGGCAGCATGCCCGCCATCATGGCCATGGTGGTCATGACGATGGGCCGGGCCCTTTCGCGGCACGCCTCCAGCAGCGCCTCGCGTTGGGTCATGCCCTCACGCTCCCGCTCGATGGCGTACTCCACCAAGAGGATCGAGTTCTTCGCCGCCAGGCCGAGCAGCATCAGGAAGCCGATCAGCGAGGGCACCGACAGCGACAGGTGGAAGATCAGCAGGCCCATGAACGCCCCGCCCACCGCCAGGGGCAGGGCCGAGAGGATCACCGCCGGCTTGAAGAACGAGCGGAACAGCAGCACCAGCACCCCGAAGATCATCGAGACGCCGGCGAAGATCGCCAGGCCGAAGGAGCTCATCAGCTCCTTGAAGGCCTGCTGCTGGCCGATGTCGGCGGGGCCGACGCCCGGCGGCAGGTGCTTCATGATCGGCAGGTTGTTGATGGCCCGCGCCGCCTGGCCCAGCTCGACGCCGTTCAGCTCGGCGTTGATGGTCACCTGCCGCTTGCGGTTCAGGCGGTTGATGGTGGTGGGGCCGGCCTGGAAGTCCACGTCGGCGACGGCGTCGAGGGTGGTCACCCCGCCGGCGCCGGTGGGCACCCGCAGGGCCTTCAGCTGCGCCACGTCGGCGCGCGCGTCGGCCGGCAGCCGCACACGGATCGGGATCCGCCGCTCGCCCTCGTCCAGCTTGGCGACGTTGGCGTCGATATCGCCCACCGTGGCCACGCGGGCGATCTGGGCGATGGTGTCCACCGACACCCCGAGCCTCGCCGCCTCGTCGGGGCGCGGGCGGATGATCACCTCCGGCCCGATCGGCGGGCTCGACGGATGCACGTCGGCCAGCACCGGCAGGGTGCGCATCTCGCGCTCCAGTTCCAGGGACGCCTGGTTCAGCGCCACCGGATTGTCGCTCGCCAGGATCTGCTGGTAGCCCGCCGCGCCCTGGAAATCGAGGAAGCCGGCGCGCACGTCGGGGATGTTGCGCAGGTCGCCGCGCAGCCGGCGCTTGAACTCGTCGTCCGACGCCTTGCGGTGCGGGTCGAGCAGGACGGTGACCGTGCCGTCCTGCAGGGATGAGCCGCCGCCGTTGCCGAATCCCGGGCCGCCGGTGGCGGCGGTGGACCCCACCTGGGCGAAGATGCTGGTGACCTCCGGCTGCTTGCGCATGAGCGCGGTCACCCGATCGACGGCGTCGGACATGGCGTCGGCGGTGGCGCCAGGCGGTCCTTGCAGCTTCACATAGACGTAGTCGGGGTTGCCGGCCGGCTGGAAGCCGGTGGGCAGCAGGGGCACCAGCGCGATGGAGGCGAAGAAGATCAGGCCGCCCGCGACCGAGGCCAGGATGCGGTGGTCCAGCGCCCACTCGAGCGCCCGGCGGTAGAAGCCCTGGAAGGGCTTGCGCGGATGCGGATTGGCGCTGGGCTTCAGGAGGTAGGCCGCCATCAACGGCGTCGCCAGGCGCGCCACCAGCAGCGAGAACAGCACCGCCACCGAGACGGTCAGGCCGAACTCCTTGAAGAACTGCCCGGCCTGGCCCTTCATGAAGGACACCGGCGTGAACACCACCACGATGGCCATGGTGGTGGCCACCACCGCCAGGCCGATGGCGTCGGCGCCCTCCATGGCGGCCTGATAGGGCCGGATGCCGGTGGCCACCCGCTTCTCGATATTCTCGATCTCGACGATGGCGTCGTCCACCAGGATGCCGATGACCAGCGTCAGCGCCAGCAGGGTCACCACGTTCAGGGAAAATCCCATCAGGTGCATCACGAAGAAGGTCGGGATCAGGGAGATCGGCATGGCCAGCGCGGTGATCCCCGTCGCCCGCCAGTCGCGCAGGAAGAGGAACACCACGAGCGCCGCAAGCGCCATGCCCTCCAGCAGCACGTGCTGGGTCGCCTCGAAGCTCGCCCGCGTCTCGTCCACCGACGAGAAGATCTTCGTGAATTTCACCCCCGGATGGCTCTTTTCCAGCTGGGCCAGGCCCTTGACCACCTCCACGTCCACGTCGACGTCGCTGGAGTCCTTGGTCTTCATCACCTGGAAGCCGACCACGGGACGGCCGTTGAGCCGCGCGAAGCCGCGCACCTCGGACGAGCCGTCGCCCACGTCGGCCACGTCGGTCAGCTTGACGAAACGGCCGCCGCCGGTGGGGATGTTCAGGTCACGCAGCGCCGCGAGCGTCCTCACCGACCCCAGCACCCGCAGGGTCTGCTCGCGCCCGCCCACGGCCACCCGGCCGCCGGCGGCGTCCAGGTCGAAGCCGCGCAGCGCCGTGGAAACCTCGGCCGCGGTCAGCTTGCGCGCGGCCAGCCTCGCCGGATCGACGATGATGTTGATCTCGCGGTTCACCCCGCCGACCCGGCTGATCTGGGCGACGCCGGGCTGGGCCTGCAGGGCGCGGGCCACGGTGTCGTCCACGAACCAGGAGAGGTCGGCGTCCGACATGCCGGGCGCGTCGGCCGCATAGGTGAGGATCGGCGCCGAGGAGATCTCCACCCGCTGCACGGTGGGCGGGTCGATCTCGCGCGGCAGGATGGCGCGGGTCTGGTCGATCCGCTGCCGGACGTCGTCCACCTTCTTCTGCAGGTCCTCGCCGATCTCGAACTCGATGGCGGTGCTGGAAGCGCCGAGCGTCACGCTGGAGGTGATGTTGCGCACCCCCTCGAGGCCGGAGAGTGCGTCCTCCACGGGCCGGGTGATCTGGGTCTCGATCTGCCCCGGCGCCGCCCCGCTCTGGGTGACCGTGACCGTCACCACCGGGAATTCCACGTTGGGGAACTGCTTGATCGGCAGGCCCATGTAGGCGATCGCGCCGGCCAGCACGAGGGCGATGAACAGCACCACCACCGGCACCGGGTTGCGGATCGCCCAGGCGGAGATCGGGAAGCGCGTCCCGCTGTGCTCCGGCATGCTCATTTTGGCACGCGGGTCGTCGTCGTGACGGCCGCGGTCCTCATGGGCGCGGCCGCGGCGCCCACGTCCTGCGGCTTGATCAGGTCGCCGTCCAGCAGGAAGGCCGCGGCGTTCAACACGATGCGCGAGCCGGCCGGCGGGGCCTTGGTGAGCTGCACCAGCCCGCCGCCGCGCTGGCCGGTCTGCACCAGCACCTTGTGCACGCGGTTGTCGCGGCCCACCACCATCACGCTGGCGCCGTCGGCGTCGTAGCGGATCGCGGTCTCCGGCGCGGCCAGCACCGTGCCGGACGCCTCGGTGAACACCGCCCGGGCGAAGCCGCCCACCCGGATGTCGGGCCGCACCGGCAGGTGCACCCTGACGACGCCCAGCTTGGTGGCGTTGTCGATCTGCGGGCTCACCAGGCGAACCACACCGTCCACCACCTCGCCGCCCGGCAGGGTGACCTGGGCGTGCTGGCCCGGGTGGATGTTGCCGAGGTCGTCCTCGGAGACCTGGGCGGCCAGCTCCACCTGCCCGTCGCGGGCGATGCGGAACCAGGGCGTGGTCGACACCGCCGACAGGTCACCCGGCCGGACCGTTCGCTCCAGGATCAGGCCGGAAACGGGTGAGGAGACCGCAAGCTTGCCGGCCCGCGTGCGCAGGTCCTTCAGGGCGGCGGCCTGGGCGTTGGCGGTGGCCTGGGCGGCGCGGGCCTGGAAGCGCCGCTGGTCTATGGCCTCCTGAGAGATGACGCCGGCGTTGTCGAGGTCCTTCACGCGGGCGGCCTGGTCGGCGGCCTGCAGCGCCTGCACCTGGGCCTGGTTGGCGATGGCTTCGGCTTGGGCGAGCTGAGCCTGGATCAGCGCCGGGTCGAGCTGCACCAGGGTCTGGCCCTTGCGCACATGGTCGCCCACGTCGGCCAGCACGCGCGCGACGCGGTAGCCATTCACCTCCGGCAGCACCGCGGCTTCTTCCCGGGACACCAGGTCCCCGGAGGCCGACAGCGCGCCGGTGATGGCCATGGGCTGCAGGTGCACGACGCGCACCGCGCGGGCGTTCTCGGCCTCGGTGACCTTCGGCTTGGGCTTGGCGCAGCCGGCCAGCGACAGGCACGCCAGCGACAGGATCAGAAGGGCCAACGAAGGCTTGGAGTGTCTCATGCGGGTCTCAACGGGCCATGTCAGCGGGCTTGGGCCTGGGTGGTGAACCGCTCGGCCGGCCAACCGCCGCCGAGCGCCTTGTAGGCCTGCACCGTGCGGCGGAACGCCTGCACCTGCGCGGCGGTGAGTTGCGAGCGGGTGGCCCGCCAGGACTGCTCGGCGCTGAGCGCCGTCTGCAGGTCGGTCAGCCCACGGTCGTAGCCGAGCTTCGCGGCCTTGTAGGCCCGCGCCGCGCGCGCCTCACCGTCGGTGAGCAAGGCCACGCGCCGGCGGTCGGCGTCCAGGCGAACGAGCGTCCCCTCGGAATCGGAGAAGGCCGTCTGCACCGCCTTCTCGTAGGCTATCACCGCCTGTTCGGTGCGCGCGTCCTGCGCCTTCAGTTCCGCCAGGAGGCGCGGGATCGACAAGAGCGGCTGGGTGAAGCTCCCGCCGGTGACGACGGTGCGGACGGTGGTCGAGAAGCCGGGCTGGCTCTGCTTCTGCCAGCCGAGGCCCGGCGTGAAGTCCAGGGTCGGCAGGAAGGCGAGGACATCGGTCTCCGAGCGGCCGGCGGCGGCGGCCACCCGCGCCTCGGCCTGGCGCACGTCGGGACGGCGCTTCAAGAGCTCGCTGGGGATGGCGGCGGGCACGGCCGGAAGCTGGCCGACGCTGGCGTCCACCGCCAGGTTCGCCGTGGGCTCGATGGTGCGCCCGGCGAGGATCAGGATGGTCCGCCGCTGGGCCTGCAGCTCGGCCTCCAGGCCCGCGGCCTGAGCCTGCGCCTGCGCCAGGTCGCCGGCCACCCGGTCGGCGTCGGAGGTGGCGGCGATGCCCACCGCCGCGCGCTTGGTGGCGCTGTCGTAGAGCTCGCGCTCGATGCGCACCGTCTCTTGGGCGTCGGCCAGCTGGATGGCCAGGCCGCGCGCCTGGAAATAGGCGTCGGCGACGCTGGCCGCGAGGCTGGCGCGGGCGCCCTCGTAGTCGAAGCGCGCCGCGGCGAGGTCGCCGTTCACCGCCTTGCGCGCTGCGAAGAAGCGGCCGAACAGGTCGACTTCCCAGCTGGCGTTGAAGTTCACCGCCGAGGCCTCGGAGGTCCCGCTGGAGGAGAAGCCCGGGAAGTTGAACACCGTGCCGGCCAGCTGCTTGGTGTCGGTGCGCCGGGTCGAGCCGGTGATGTCGCCCTGCGGCAGGAAATGCACCAGGGCTTCCGCGCGGTTGGCGCGGGCCTCGGCGAGGCGCGCGGCGGCGCTGCGGGCGTCGGGGTTGGCCGCCAGCGCCTGGTCCACCAGTCCTGTCAGCTCCGCGTCGTTGAACGCCAGCCACCAGCGGTCGAGGTCGATGGCCCCGGCCGGGACGCCCTTCGGCGCCTCATAGGCCGCCGGCAGGCGCACGTCGGCCGTGCGCACATGGGCGCAGGCGCCAAGCGCGAGGCAGGCCAGGACGGCGGGAACGACGACGGAACGCATGGAGGGTTTTCGTGACAGAGACGCGGCGGACGCCCGACTGCCCCTAGTCGCCGCATGACGCCCCATTGGATGCAGGGGCTCCGGACGGACGTCTAGCGACATGAAGGCACAAGCCCAGTGAAGTGACTGACGCCCCCCAGCTCACGCCTCTTGCCGGGCGCTCGCGGCCCTCCTCTGATATAAACTCCGTATGTTGTAAAGTGTTATTCGGTGTGCAATTTGAAGCATGGCTGAGGAATTCACCGGCGGCGGCGATCCAGGGCGGAGCATCGCCCTGCTCTGGGGCCTGGCCGGCGCCGGACGCCGGGGCCCCAAGCCGCGCCACTCCGCCGAGGAGGTGGTGCGCTCGGCCATCGCCATCGCCGACGCCGAGGGCCTGGGGGCGCTTTCCATGCGCCGGGTGGCCGAGGCGCTGGGGCTTTCGCCCATGTCGCTCTACACCTATGTGCCCTCGAAGGCCGAGTTGGTGGACCTGATGCTGGACCGGGTGGCCGGCGAGGCGCCCTTGCCCGACGCCACCGCCGAAGGCTGGCGCGCCCGGCTGGAGGCGATCGCCCGCCAGAGCTGGGCCCGGGCGCAACGCCATCCCTGGATCATGCAGATCGGCACCCATCGCCCGCCGCTCGGCCCGAATGTGCTCGCCCGGGTGGAGGCCATCCTGCGCGCCGTCGACGGCCTGGGCCTCTCCGAGGTCGAGATGGACCAGCTCACCTCGCTGGTCGGCGACTACGTCCGCGGCGCCGTCCGCGCAGCCCTCGACGCCCGCGAGATCGAGCAGCAGACGGGCATGACCGACGAGCAGTGGTGGGCGATGAACACGCCCTTGCTGGAAGGCCTGGTGGACGCGGCGCGCTATCCCACCACGGTAAGGATCGGCGAGGCCTACAAGAGCGGCCAGATGCCCCCGCCGGACCCGGAACGGAACTTCGAGTTCGGCCTGCAGCGGGTGCTGGACGGGATCGCCGCCTTCATCGCTGCGCGCCACGCCGCGGCGGCCGGCGCGGCCTAGCGGATTGCCGAATGGGCCGTTAGGGTCGCGCGCAATCCTCCCACCCTTCCGAGTGACCATGAAACAGTTCCTCCTGGGCGCGGCCGCGCTCTGCGCCCTCGCCACCGCCGCGGTCGCCGCTGATGTTCAGATCGATCCGGCCAAGCTCTCCGAGCACATCAAGGTGCTGTCGTCCGACGCCTTCGAGGGCCGAGGCCCCGCGACGCCCGGCGAGGTGAAGTCGGTCGCCTACATCGAAAAGGAGTTCAAGGCCGTGGGCCTCCAGCCCGGCGGCGACAAGACCAGGGCCGGCCGCGCCTGGACCCAGGACGTCCCGCTGGCCGAGTTCGAGATCAAGGGCCCGGTGGCCTTCACCGCCAAGGCCGGCGGCAAGGCGATGAGCTGGAAGCAGGGCGAGGAGATCGCCATCCGCGCCCCGCAGACCGGCCAGACCCGCATCGACGTCAAGGACGTCCCCGTGGTCTTCGTGGGCTATGGGGTCAAGGCGCCGGAACGTCATTGGGACGATTACAAGGGCGTCGACCTGCACGGCAAGATCGCCCTCGTCCTGGTCAACGACCCCGACTACGAGACCGCGCCCAAGTGCAAGAACGGGTGCGATTTCGGCGGCAAGGCCATGACCTACTACGGCCGCTGGACCTACAAGTACGAGGAGGCCGCCCGGCAGGGGGCGGTGGGCTTCATCGTGATCCATGAGACCGGCCCCGCCTCCTACGGCTGGAACACGGTCAAGAACTCCAACACCAACGCCGTCTTCGACATCATCCGCAAGAACCCCAGGGCGGTCCACGCCCCCATCGAGGCCTGGATCCAGCGGGCCCCTGCCGTCGCCCTCTTCAAGTCCGCAGGCCTCGACTTCGAAGCCCTGAAGAAGGATGCCCAGACCCGCGCCTTCAAGCCCGTGACCCTGAAGGGCGTGACCTTCTCCACCGCGTTCAACGTCGACGCCAAGAAGGTGGTCAGCCACAATGTGGTGGGCGTCCTGCCAGGCACGAAGCACCCGGACGAGCGGATCATCTACACCGCCCACTGGGACCACCTGGGCGTGGGCCTTCCCGACGCCAGGGGCGACCGCATCTACAACGGCGCCGTGGACAACGCCTCGGGCGTTTCAGGCCTCATCGAGCTCGCCCGCGCCTTCGCCCACGCCCCGCGCACCGAGCGCACCCAGATGTTCATGGCGGTGACGGCCGAGGAGAAGGGCCTGCTGGGCTCGGAATACTACGCCACCAACCCGCTCTATCCGCTGGCCACCACGGTCGCGAACGTCAACATGGACGGCGGGGCGGTGAACGGCCCGGCCAAGGACATCTCCACCGCCGGCGACGGCGGGCTGACCCTGCAGGACGACCTGATCAAGGTGGGCAAGGCGCACGGCCGCTATTTCACCCCCGACGCCCGGCCCGAGGCCGGCGGCTTCTTCCGCTCCGACCACTTCTCCTTCGCCAAGCAGGGGCTGCCGGCCATTTCCTTCAAGAGCGGCCAGGACCTGGTGAAGGGCGGAGTCGCCGCCGGCAAGGCGGCGGGCGAGGCCTATACCCGCGACAAGTACCACCAGCCGGCCGACGAGTTCGACCCGAAGTGGGACCTCTCCGGCATGGCCCAGGACCTGGCCATCGTCTACGACCTCGGCCGCGAGCTCGGCAATTCCCGGGAGTGGCCGGAATGGAAGCCGGGCTCGGAGTTCAAGGCGGCGCGGGACAAGACGGCGGCCTTGAGGAAATAGCCATGGCCGCGGGACCGATCCGGGCCGGCGTCGGCGGCTGGACCTTCGAGCCCTGGCGGGGCGTCTTCTACCCGCCGGGCCTGAAACAGGCCGACGAACTGAACTACGCGGCGGGCAAGCTCACCGCCATCGAGATCAACGGCACCTACTATTCCAGCTTCAAGCCGGACAGCTGGGCCAAGTGGCGCGCGGCGACGCCGGAGGGCTTCAGGTTCTCGGTGAAGGCCTCGCGCTTCTGCACCAACCGCAAGGTGCTGGGCGAGATGGGCGAGAGCATGGGCCGCTTCCTCACCCAGGGGCTGACCGAACTCGGCGACCGGCTGGGGCCGATCCTCTGGCAGTTCGCCAACAGCAAGAAGTTCGACCCCGACGACTTCGAGGCCTTCCTGAAGCTGCTGCCCAGGTCCCAGGACGGCCTGCCGCTCAGCCACGTGCTGGAAGTGCGCCACGGGAGCTTCATGACCCCGGAGTTCATCGCGCTCGCCCGCAGGTACCAGGCGAGCGTCTGCCTCGCCGACCATGCCAGCTACCCGCTGATCCCCGACGTCACCGGCGACCTGGTCTACGCCCGTCTGCAGACCGGATCGGACGACGAGCCCACGGCCTATACGCCCGCAAGCCTCGATCTCTGGGCGGGGCGCCTGAAGACCTATGCCGAGGGCCGCGCGCCGGACGACCTGCCTGCCGTCGCGCCCGGCGATCCCGCGCCGGTGAAGCCGCGCGAGGTCTACGCCTTCGTCATCCACGAGGGGAAGGTGCGCGCCCCGGCCGCCGCGATGGCGATCATCGAGCGCGTCGGCCGGCCCTGAACCCTGCGCCGGGGCCCCAAACGCAAACGGCGCCCGCGAGGGGCGCCGCCGCGTTGTTCCAGTTGTGCGCGCCTCAGACGGCCACGGCCAATGGGGCCATGCGCCGGCGGCGCATCATCGCCCCGATGGCCCCGAAGCCCACGATGAGCATGCCCCAGGTGGCCGGTTCCGGCACGTTGGAGGCGAAGGCGAAGGCCTGGTGGGCGGGCAGGTTCGAATCGAACACCACGTCGATATGACCGGTCTGCAGCGTCGAGAGGAAGGCCGTCGAGCTGTAGAGGTTGATGTTCGAGGTCACGTCGGCCTGGATGCCGTGGCCGTTGATGATCGGCGCCCCGGTCACCGTGAAGGTCGGGTTCTCGATCTTCCAGATGGCGCCCTGCACGCCCGCCAGCTGGTCGATGACCGTGGTCCCCAGGTTGTGGGTCGGGTTGGTGAGCGCGTCGTTGTTCCAGATCTGGGTGCCGTAGTTCACCAGGGCGCTGATCTGGTCCTTCTGGGTCTGGCTGAAGGTGACCAGGTCCACCGCATAGACGCCGTGCGCCCCGTTATCCACCAGGCCGCCGTCGTGGTACTGCAGGTTCAGGGTCAGCGGGCTGTTGATGCCCACGTTGATGTCGTCGTAGATATCGACGCAGAACCCGAGGAAATTGAAGGTGTTGGCGCTGGCCGCCGTGCCGTTGTTGGCGGTGAACAGCACAGGGCCGTCGTAGACGTACTGGGTCGGATAGTTCGAGCCGCTGGGGCCGGTGATGTAGGCGGTGGCCGGATTGAACATCTCGGCCTTGTCGATGAAGATCGCGCTCGCGCTGGCCGGCGTCGCCAGGCCGGCGATGGCCACGGCCGCGGCGCCCGCCGCGAGCAGGCCGATCAGAGCCGACCTCGGCCCCCGAGCCGTTTTTGTCCCAAACTGAACCACTGATCCAAACCCCCTGCCGACGTTGGCACTCGAAAAGCAATAACCGCGCCGAGTCAACGTGGTGGGGAGGTTGTGGCAGGCTGCAACCTTGAGCGCACCCTGATTCACCGCTGGAGGGAATATGGCGACCAAGCGCTCGCCTGCGGGGCGGTAACGGAGCCTCCCGGCGGCGGATGTCGCCCACGGCGGGTCATCCCACGCTTGACGTCCGCGGCGTCAGCGGGCCCCGCTTGCGGGCCACTCTAGGGAAAGGACGATCCGATGGCCGAGCTCTCCATGGACGACATGATGTTCCGTCCGGGCCTGATGAAGGGCCAGCGGATCCTGATCACCGGCGGCGGCACGGGGCTGGGCAAGGTGATGGCCGAGGCCTGCCTGATGCTGGGCGCCGAGGTCTATATCTGCGGCCGCCGCGGCGGGGTGGTGGAGGCCACGGCCAAGGAGCTCACCGACGCGCACGCCAAAAAAGGTGCGGGCGGCAAGTGCGTCGGCCTGGCTTGCGACATCCGGGTGCCGGAGGCCATCGCCGACATGGTCGACACCGTCTGGGCCGACGGCGGGGCGCTCACCGGCCTGGTCAACAACGCCGCCGGCAATTTCATCAGCCGCACCGAGGACCTGTCCGCCCGCGGCTTCGACGCCATCGCCAACATCGTCTTCCGCGGCTCGTTCTTCGTCACCCAGGAATGCGGCAAGCGGTGGCTGGCGGAAGGCAAGCACGCCGCGGTCGTCTCCATCCTCACCACCTGGGTCTGGCACGGCGGCCCGTTCACGGTGCCCTCGGCCATGTCCAAGGCGGGCCTGAACGTCATGACCCAGTCGCTGGCCGTGGAATGGGGCAACCGTGGCATCCGCTTCAACGCCATCGCGCCGGGACCCTTCCCCACCGAGGGCGCCTGGGCGCGCCTGAACCCCGGCGGCGGAACCCAATCGGAGAAGAAGGACCCCACCATTCCCCTGAACCGCAACGGCGAGATGCGCGAGCTCGCCAACCTCGCGGTCTATCTGCTGGATCCGGGTTCGGCCTACGTGAACGGCCAGACCATCGCCATCGACGGCGGTTCGCACCTGCGCACCAGCGGCGGCTTCAACCGCCTGGCGGAATGGGGCGACGCCGAGTGGGAGGCGGCCCGCTCATCCATCCGCTCGGCCAACGAGAAGGACCGCGCCCAGCGTACGGTCTAGGTTCGCGTGGCAGGGGCAAGCGGTTTGCTTTCCCCCGCGGCGCCCGTAGAGTGACGCGTGTCACTTTTTTGAGTCGCGCATGTCACAGGTCGCCTATCTCAACCCCACGCTTCAGACGGGCGGAAAACGCGAGCAGACCAAGGTCGCCAACCGCCAGGCGATCCTCGACGCGGCCCGGGAGGTGTTCGGCGAGCTGGGCTATGAGACCGCCACCGTGCGCGACATCATCCGCCGCACCGGGCTCGCGGCCGGCACCTTCTACAACTACTACCGCTCCAAGGAGGAGGTGTTCGCCGCTCTCGCCGACGATGGCGCGCGCCGCTTCGCGCCGATCCTCAAGAGCCTGCGCGGCAAGGGCTATTCCTTCGAGGAGTTCGTGCACCGGGCGATCAGCGCCTATTTCGCCTTCATCGCCGATGAGCACGCCAACTGGGCCGCCCGGCGCCCGGCCGGCGAGCCGCACCTGCACGTGCAGGGCGAAACCCCCGAGATGGCCGCGGTCTTCGCCGAGATCCGCGATGCGATGGCCGACGACATCGCCCAGCGCAAGGGTCCGTTCGCCGACCCCGACTACATGGCCGCCGCCTGTATCGCCATCGCCCGCGAAGTCGGCGACAAGATGCTGGAGCGCCGCCCCATCGACACCGCCGGCGCCACCGCGTTCGCGGTCAACATGATCCTGGGGGGCCTGAAGGGCCTGCCCAAGACGCCGGCCTGAGATGCCGAGCCCCGCCACCCAGCGCCTGGTGGTGCGCAAGCTCCTGAGCCTTCCCACGCCGATGCTGCGGCTGATGTCCGGCGGCGGGGTGGTCTACCAGGGCGGGCGCACCCTGGATCCGCGGCTGCAGTACCTGGCGGCCCAGTCGCGCAACGCGGCGCCCATGAACACCCTTTCTCCGGAAGAGGCCCGCCGCGCCAGCGCGGCTGCGCTGGACGCCATGGCCGGCGACCCGGAGCCCGGCGTCCGCATCGAGCCGCTGACCGTGCCCGGCCCCGGCGGGGACCTGCCCGCCCGGCTCTACCGCCCCGACAACCAGGACCCGCAGACGCCCGTCTTCCTCTTCGCCCACATGGGCGGCGGGGTGATCGGCGACCTGGAGATGTGCCACGCCTTCTGCACCATCCTGGCCAAGGCCGCCCGCGCGCCGGTGATCTCGCTGGACTACCGCCTGGCGCCCGAGCACCGCTTCCCCGCGGGGCTGGAGGATACGCTCGCCGCCTACCGCTTCGCCCGCGACAACGCCCCGCAGTTCGGCGCCCCCGCCGGCACAGCCGCGATCGGCGGCGATTCCATGGGCGGCAATTTCGCAGCCGTGGTCTGCCAGGAGTTGAGGCGCAAGGGCGAGGGCCAGCCGGCCCTGCAGCTGCTGATCTATCCTTGCGTCGACGTGGCCTGCGAGAGCGCGTCGATGACCACCTACGCCGACGCCTTCCCGCTCGACCGTCCCACCATGGACTGGTTCATGGGCCACTACATGGGCCCCGGCGACAGCCCCGCCGACCCCAGGCTCTCGCCCCTGCGCGCCGAGGACCTCTCGGGCCTGGCGCCGGCGGTCATCGTCACCGCCGGCTTCGACCCCCTGCTGGACCAGGGCGAGGCCTACGCGCGGCGGCTGAAGGAGGCGGGCGTGCCGGTGGCCTACCGCTGCTACGACAGCCTGGCGCACGCGTTTACCGCCTTCACCGGCGCGGTGCCCTGCGCCGACGTCGCCTGCCGCGAGGTGGCGGGCCTGGTGCGCGAGGGCTTCGAAGGCCGCATCGCCTGATGCGGGCGTCCTGATGCGCGCGCTTGTCGTGGAGCGGCTGGCGGCCGACTACGCCGGCTGTCTGGTCAAGGAAATCCCGACCCCGGAGCCTGGCCCGGGCGAGGTGCGTGTCCGAGTCCGCGCCGCCGCCGTGAACTTCCCGGACCTGATGCAGACCCGGGGCGAGCACCAGCACAAGCCGCCCGTCCCCTTCACGCCCGGCATGGAGCTGGCCGGGGAGGTGGACGCGGTGGGCGCCGGTGTCACCGCCTTCCAGCTGGGCGATCCGGTCTGCGGTGGCGGTCGCGGCGGCATGGCGGAGTTCGCCGTCCTGCCGGCCGTCGGCCTGCGGCGAAAACCCGACACCCTGACCTTCAGCCAGGCCGCGGGCTATGCCGTGGCCTACCTCACGGCCTATGTCGCCCTGGAGCGGTGCGCCCGCCTGCAAGCCGGGGAGTGGGTGCTGGTCCACGGCGCGGCCGGCGGCGTGGGTCTCGCCGCCGTGGACCTCGCCCGGATCATGGGCGCGCGCCTGATCGCCGCGTCGGCCTCCGACCACAAGCTCGCGGTCATCGCCGCCGAATACGCCCCCGAGGCCACGGTCAACGTCACGCCCGGCTTCCGGGAGCGGGTAAAGGAAATCACCGGCGGCCGCGGCGCCGACGTCATCTACGACCCTGTGGGCGGCGACGCCTTCGACGAAAGCCTGCGCTGCATCGCGTTCGGCGGCCGCATCCTCTCCATCGGCTTCGCCTCAGGCCGGCTGCCGGTGCTGCCGGTGAACATCGCGCTGATCAAGGGCTTCAGCGTGATCGGCGTCCGCGCCGGGGAATATGGCCGCCAGTTCCCCGACAAGGGCCGCGAGAACCACGAGGCCATCTGGCGCCTCGCCGAAGAGGGCCGCGTGAAGCCCCGCGTCGACGCCGAATATGCCCTGGACGACTGGCGTAAGGCCTTCGACTCGCTCGCCGACCGCAAGGTGATCGGCAAGACGGTGGTGCGGCCGGACCTCTAGCCCCGCTGTCAGTTGACACCGGCCGCCTCTTCCCCTATCCACCGCCGCTCGATTTTCGACGCCGGAGCTACCCCGTGAAGCGGACTTTCCAACCGTCGCGCCTCGTTCGCGCCCGCCGCCACGGCTTCCGCCTGCGCATGTCCACCAAGAACGGACAGAAGGTGCTGGCCCGCCGCCGCGCCAAGGGCCGCAAGCGCCTCAGCGCCTAAAGCCAAGCTGCGCTAAGGTGTCGGCGTGTCCGACGCCCCCTTCAAGATCGAACGCCTCAAGAAACGCCCGGACTTCCTGGCCTGCGCGCAGGCGTCGCACTGCGCCCGCGGCGCGGTCCTCGTCCAAGCCCGGCCTAGGGACAGCGAGCCCCTGATCCGCGCCGGATTCACCGCCACCCGCCGCATCGGCGGCGCCGTGGAGCGCAACCGCGCCAAGCGGCGCCTGCGCGAGGCCGCCCGCCTCTTGCTTCCGGCTCTGGGCTCCCCAGGTTTCGACTATGTGTTCGTGGCCCGCGGCGGCGTGACCACTCGCCCCTGGCCGCGTTTGCTTGACGATGTGAAAAGCGCGCTGATAAGGCTCGCCGCCGACCGCGATCGCCCTGCGTCCTAGGGCCCCCTACTCTTAGCCGGACCGCGTCCACTCCATGCAAGACGATTCAGGCCGCAACACGATCATCTTCCTCGTGTGCGCGCTCGTGCTGTTTGTCCTCTACAACCAGTTCTTCCTCGGGCCGCAGCAGAAGGCGGCGGAAGCCGCGCGCAAGGCCCATCCGCCGGCCGCGGCGGCGACGCTGGCCCCGGGCGCAACCGGCCTTACCGCGCCGGTAGTCACCCGCGCCGCGGCCATCGCCGCCAGCCCCCGCGTGCCGGTGATGACGCCCGCGCTGAAGGGCTCGATCTCGCTGCGCGGCGCCCGCCTCGACGACCTGTTCCTCATCCAGTACGCCCAGACCACCGCCAAGGGCTCGCCGCCGGTGGAGATGCTGCGCCCCGAGGGCACGGCCTTCCCCTGGTTCGTGGACACCGGCTGGGTCGGCCAGAACGTGCCCGGCCTGCCGGGCCCCGCCACGGTCTGGACGCTGGCGCAGGGCTCGACGCTTTCCCCCGGCCATCCCATCGTGATGACCTACGCCAACGGCCAGGGCCTGACCTTCACCCGCAAGGTGGAGGTGGACGAGCACTACATGTTCACGCTGACCGACAGCGTGGCCAACACCGGGACCGGCCCGGTGACGCTGGCGCCCTACGGCTCCGTCCAGCGCCAGGGCCTGCCGCCTGACATGAGCAAGTCCGGCGTCGTGCATCAGGGCTGGATCGGCTACCTCGACGGCCGCGTGCGGGCCTTCAAATACAAGGACATCAAGCCGGACGCCGCGCCCCAGCAATTCGATTCGAGCGAGGCCTGGACCGGCATCACCGACATGTACTGGCTGGCCGCCCTGATCCCGAACCGCAGCGACCGGGTGCACGTCACCTTCCACGACACCAAGGTCGCGGGCCAGGACGTCTACGAAGCCAACTACACCGGAGCTCCCGTCAGCATCCAGCCCGGCCACCAGGTCACCACCAGCCAGCACCTGTTCGCCGGCGCCAAGACCGTGCCCCTGCTGCAGGCCTACGAGAAGAACCTCGGCATCGGCCACTTCGACGACGCCGTCGACTGGGGGATGTTCTGGTTCCTGACCCGGCCGATCTTCATGTTCCTGGAATATATCTACGCCCACGTCGGCACCTTCGGCATCGCCATCCTGCTGCTCACCGTCACCGTGCGACTGGCCTTCTTCCCGATCGCCAACAAGCAGTACGAGTCGATGACCAAGATGAAGAAGCTGCAGCCGATGCAGGAGGAGATCCGCAAGCGCTACAAGGACGACCCGGCCAAGCAGCAGCAGGAGATCATGGCGCTGTACCAGCGGGAGAAGGTCAATCCGCTGGCCGGCTGCCTGCCCATCCTCCTGCAGATCCCGGTGTTCTTCTCGCTCTACAAGGTGCTCTCGGTGACCATCGAGATGCGCCACGCGCCGTTCCTGAATTTCAGCGATCTCTCGGCGCGCGACCCGACCACCATCTGGAACCTGTTCGGCCTGATCCCCTGGAATCCGGCGCATGCGCCGCTGATCGGCCAGTACCTGGATGGCGCCCTGCACCTGGGCATCCTGCCTCTGGCCTATGGCTTCACCATGTTCCTGACCACCTCGATGAGCCCGCCGGCCGGCGACCCGGCCCAGCAGCGCATCTTCCAGTTCATGCCGCTGGTCTTCATGTTCATCATGGCGCCGTTCGCCGTGGGCCTGTTGATCTACTGGACCTGGTCCAATGTGCTCACCACCATCCAGCAGTACGTGATGATGCGCCGCTTCAAGGTGGATAATCCCATCGACCGGACCCTGGCCCGGCTCACCGGCAAGGCCTCCCCCAGTTGAGTCAGTACGGGGTGAGCGACACCTTCACGGCGGAGGAGCTGGAAGCCGCCCGCGTCCTCTTCGCCCACGAGGTGAAGTTCGTCATGGGGGCCGTGGCCATCGCCGGCCTGCCGCCGGCGGACCTGCCGGAGGTGGCCTTCGCCGGCCGTTCCAACGTCGGCAAGAGCACCTTGATCAATGCGGTCGCGGGCCGCCTGCACCTGGCTCGGGCGTCGAACTCGCCCGGCCGCACCCGCGAGGTGAACTTCTTCCTGGCCGACGAGAAGCTGCGGCTGGTCGATCTCCCCGGCTACGGCTTCGCCCGCGCCTCCCGGGGCGACGTGAAGAAGTTCCAGAACCTCGGCCGCGACTACCTGCGCGGCCGCCCGAACCTGAAGCGCGCCTACCTCTTGATCGACGCGCGCCATGGCCTGAAGGCGGTCGACTCCGAAGCCCTGGACGCCTTCGACATCGCCGCGGTCTCCTACCAGATCGTGCTCACCAAGGCCGACAAGCTGAAGCCCTCCGAGGTCGAAGCGGTCACCGCCCGCACGCTATCGGCCATAGCGAAGCGCCCCGCCGCCTTCCCGCGCGTGCTGGCCACGTCCGCCGAAAAGGGCTGGGGCGTCCCTGAGCTCCGCGCCGAGATCGCCGCGGCCTGCGCGCTCTAGGCGGGAGAGGACGAGGTCATGCCCGGCGCCGATGACACTGGAGCCGAAGGCGAGCGGCTGACGGCGCAGGTCGAGACCTTCAGGCTGCAGGGCCGCTACGGGGAGATGCTGGCGCTGGCCGACGGCGCGCTGAAGACATTTCCGCGTATGGGCGAGGCCTGCCTGGCCCGCGGCGAGGCCCTGAGAGGCCTGGGCCTCCTTGACGCGGCCCTTGAGGCGTACGGCGAGGCCGCCGCCGCGGCCCCTCGGATGGCCTTCGACGCGCGCTTCGGCCGAGCCCTGGTGCTGGACGACCTGGGGCGCGTCGACGAGGCGCTCGACGCCTTCGAGGCGGCCTTGGCCCTGCGGCCCGACGCGCCGCTCCCGCGCTTCGGCCGCGCCCTCCTGCGGCTGTATCGGCGGGACTTCGCGGCCGGCTGGGACGACTATGAGGCCCGCTGGCGGTCGGAGGTCTTCATTGACGGCTGCCGCGGCCTGGTGCCGCCCGGCATGGTCGCCCACCTGGCCACCGGCGTCACGCCCGCGGACCTCGCCGGCCGTCGGGTGCTGGTGGTCGGCGAGCAGGGGATCGGCGACCAGTTGATGTTCGCCAGCATGATCCCCGATCTCGCCCGCCTGGCGGCCAGCGTCGTCTGCGTCTGCGAGCCGCGCCTGGTTCGCCTGCTCGCCGCGTCCTTCGACAACGTCACCGTGGCCGACCCCAACATCGGCAATGTCGAGGCCGACATCGCGGTCGCGATGGGCAGCCTGGGCGGCGCGTTCCG